>WNGD01004145.1_pt1 | contig 20165 bp, 22 predicted proteins | sample 5400671 | NCBI WGS metagenome assembly WNGD01 (sample SAMN13153369, study PRJNA577476) | soil metagenome | isolation source: 40 cm soil or saprolite under grassland replicate 2 | place: USA:California | collected 2016-06-15 | reverse complement strand
CGACAGCGACCACTGAATATCGGCACGTCTTTTCACCTTGTCTGAAATACCTTGAGGACTGCCGATTACAAAGGTAAGCCGCCGCGGATCCGACGTCATGTGTTGCTGTACAAACTTGGCCAGTTGTTCCGAGGTCCAGGCCGTGCCTTTGGGATCCAGGACGGCCACACGATCGGAAGCATCAAATACTGATAGGATTTTCCCACCCTCGGCCTCGATGCCGCCTCTGGGATCCTTGATCTCGGCGATTTCGAGGGGCAGGAAATGCTGAATCCGTGAAATATAGTCGGCGCAAAGTTTTGCCAGTTGCGGATTTTTAGTCTTGCCGACCCATACGACCCGGAGCTTCATTCCAGTCCGTATTTTTTTCGCTTTTCGAGAAGGGTCTTTCGGCTGATTCCGAGGATTTTTGCCGCTTTCACTTTCTTGCCATGGGTCTGCTTCAGGACTTCGGAAATGTAATTTCGCTCGACGTCATCGAGCGTCGGCATCTGCACGGCAGAAGACCGTGATGTTTGCCAGACCGGAGGCAGCAAAGCCGGTGTAATTTCCTGGCCGGGTGTGATCAGCACCGCGCGCTCCAGGACGTTTCGCAGCTCGCGGATATTTCCCGGAAACTCGTACTGTTGGAACACGGCATGGCAGTCCGGATGGAGCTTTGAACCCGTCTTATACTTTCTGTCCAACTGAGCAAGCAGGAATTCGGCCATCGGAAAAATCTCATCGCGGCGCTCCCGTAAAGGGGGGACACGAATGGTGATCAGATTCAGCCGGAAGAACAGGTCTTGTCTGAAGATCTGCCGCTCCGCCGCTTTCGCGAGAGGAACGCTGGAGAGCGCCACGATTCTGGCGTCCAGCTCGATCGATTTCGTCCCACCCAACCGATAGAACTGCTTTGCCTCGACCACATTCAGCAGCTTTGCCTGGACCGTGAGATCGACACTGGCGATTTCATCCAGCACCGCGGTTCCTCCTTGAGCAAGGTCGAGTTTTCCCACTTTCGAGGTCACAGCGCCGGTGAACGCGCCGCGTTCGTAGCCGAACAACTCGGATTCCACAAGGTCTTCAGGTAGTGAAGCAAAATCGATCTTGATGAATGGATCGTTCTTGCGGGGACTGTTGTAGTGCAACCACTGGGCAAGGACGTCCTTGCCGGTTCCGCTCTCGCCTTCAATGAGAACGGTGGTGGGGTTGTCTTTTACTTTTTCGAGGGTACGATAGACACCGATCATTGGCGAGTCGGCGTTGAAGACAAACGGATACGACTGATCGTTACCGGCGAAGATTACGGATCGCAAAAATTTTTCCTAAAGCGTGCGCTGCCCGATCAACTCATGAGCATCGCGCCGCTTACCCGCTCGCCACAAGCGCTCCAGATCGTAGAATTCGCGCGCTCGCGCCGAGAAAATATGAATGACGAAATCGACGTAGTCCAAAAGGACCCACTCGCCTTCAGTGTATCCCTCGATGTGCAGAGGCCGTACGGCCTGTCTCTTCAGTGTCTCTTCAATATTATCAGCGATGGTTTGATTGTGACGTGTCGAGGTTCCAGTACAAATCAGGAAATAATCGGTGAAGGAGCAAATATCGCCAAGTTCGATCACCACCGCGTCCTGCGCGTTCTTATCGAATGCTGCTTCGATGGCTTCCGATAGTTGATTCTCTTTATCCATCAATTTGTATAGATTTCCTCCGTTTTATGAGTTGCGAAACAATTAAGAATACAGTTCATTTCTTTCAATGTAGCTCCATACGAGCGGCGGTAACCACTGACTGACTTCTTCGCCGCGCTTCCGGTCGTCTCGGATTTCCGTTGACGATATCGGCTGCCGGACGAACGGTAAATAGGAGACCATCGTCTTCTCGGGTAGCCCAGCCGGCTGGTCTTCTTCGAGCACCTGGAATGGCGCCACATCTTCGCGGAACGGGAATCCTGGCCGATTCACGATCACGAGGTGGGCTAAATCGAATAGTCGTCGATAGTTCTTCCAGGTTTCGATTTCCTGATACATATCCGTACCGATAATAAACAAAAGCTCGGCTCCCGGATGCGAGCGCCGCATCGCCTCCAGAGTTTGAACGGTGTATCGTTCTTCCAGGGCATCGACTTCTAGAGTAGACGTTCGAAAACGATCGAAGGGAACGGTTGCGAGCGCAACCATCGCACAGCGGTGGAACGGCGATGTCATTCCTTGAGACCGCTTGTGAGGGGGAGAAAAAGCAGGAACGAAGTGAACTTCATCGACCTCGAAGGTAGTAGCAACCGTCTGAGCTGCGGCGAGATGTCCGTTGTGGATCGGATCGAAAGTCCCGCCCAATATGGCAATCCTTTTCGAGACCCGCATGTTCCGAACGTGATTCTAACCAAGTCGAAATGATTCTGTCCAAAGGAAAAATTCCTCGGGGACGTAGCCCTATGTCCCCATTTTTTCATTGTCTGGACCTTAAAAATGGGGACATAGGGCTACGTCCCCCATTTTCTTCACCGTTTTCGCTTGGACCGCCGTCCTGGAGAAGCCGTGGTGAACCACAAAGGATCATGATTTTCCGGGTCGCCGTTGTAATTGATCGTGATCTCCTCGTCCAGCTCAATGTCTTTCAGCGCGACAATCTCCATCATCAACTCGTTCAGCAACTGTTCCAGCTGCGCATTCGGCGTGTAAGAATGATTGTAGATCGAAACATATCCTAACGCGATCGCTGCATGCTCGTCGTTCTCTCCCCAATCGAACGCATATTGGGAAAGTATGCTTTTCTCCAAACCAAGCCATTGCTTTTCGGGGATAACGATGACGGGCGCGCGCTCAATGGTTTCTCCCTTTGCAATTCTCCGGCGCGCAAAAACACCGCGTCCACACCCGGGAGCGACGCCTACGGTGACGCTCAGACTGTTTGGGTCTGCTGGAACTACTGTGGCTTTCATAAGCGCAGATGTGAGCATACCACTGGTGCGATCTAGATCTCTTTTGACTTGTGGGAAAACCGCGTCGTACACTGAACTCGAATTTCCGGAAGAATGCGATCTGTTGGAGGTTTCAAAATGGTGCCCAAGTTGTGCGTTGCTGCGTTGATGTTTGTTGGGGCGGCGATGGCCGCCGAAATCTCTTATCCGCCCGTTACGCCCGTTACCTTCAATAAAGACGTTCTTCCAATTCTGCAAAAGAATTGTCAGAGCTGCCACCGGCCCGGCCAGATCGCGCCGATGTCGCTTCTCACTTATCAAAGTGCGCGGCCCTGGGCCAAGGCGATGAAATCTGCGGTGGTGCAGCGGATGATGCCGCCATGGTTTGCCGACGCGCAATACGGTCACTTTACAAACGACCGCTCGCTGAAGCCAGAGGACATTGACACCATCGCAAGATGGGTGGATAGCGGGGCGCCTGAGGGCGATGCGAAGGACGCGCCACCGCCCGTGCAATGGCCGGCCGACGGTTGGCTGATCCGGCCGGACCTCATCGTTCAAGGGCCGGTATTTGATGTTCCCGCTCATCCGAAAAACAATGTCGTGGAGTGGATGTGGGTCACTGTCCCCACCGGATTCAAGAAGGACACCTGGGTCACCGCCGTCCAAATTCGCCCGGAACACCCTGAGGTGGCACATCATATGTGCCTCGCATTTAAGCCGCACACTCCGGACGTGAAGTATTTCGAACCCGTATGGCAAGACAAATCGCGCGACGAGGAGGGGAGCGCTATTCCAACCAGCGGACCGACCTTCGGCGGAAGGACAAATTTGCTCAATGGCACGCGTGGTCTCGAAGATTGTTACCTGCCAGGGATGGTCTCGGATGACTATAGCGTCCACAACGCAGCGAAGCTGATTCCGGCAGGGTGGGACATGATGATCAATCTGCACTACACTCCAAACGGCAAGGCAGTCACGGATCATGTGCAGGTTGGATTCACGGTAGCCGAAGACCCGCCGCAACGCCAATATGTTTCATTGATGACCTCCTCGGTTCAGGATCCTGTGCACTTTGCGATTCCGCCGAACGATGGCAATTGGCAAAGCCCGCCAGCGGAAGTCACGTTTAATCAGGACGTAGAATTGGTGTTTTTGATGCCCCATATGCATGTGCGGGGGAAAGACATGACCTATACGCTGGAGTATCCGGACGGAAAAAAGGAAGTGGTCCTGAACGTGCCGCGCTATGACTTCAACTGGCAGCTTGGTTACGACACATCGATCAAGGTGCCGAAGGGAACAAAGTTGCACGTCGATGCGCACTTCGACAATTCCATCAACAACAAGTTCAATCCCAATCCGAATCGGACTGTTTACTACGGCGAAATGACCTGGGAAGAAATGATGAACCCCTTCTTCGGCGTGGTTGTGGACAGGAACATCGATCCGAAGAAGATCATCACAAGCCGGGGTCCTACGGCCAACGGAGCGTAGATAAAAGAACAGCGGGCGAGCGGCAATACGCAGGCGTTGAGTTATTTTTTCAACGCCGTTGTCCAGTTCTGCACCACTGTGAATTCCTCATGCGAGTGGCCGCCGGACGGCTGGCCCGACTGCCGTTATCTTGCCGAACATGGCGTCGGATTCCAGTCCGATGCGTCGGTAACTTTCTTGAAGTGTGTGCTCCTGGTGAAAGGTTGGTTCAGATACTGCGGATCCTCGACGATGGTTGTAACAATAAGCCACGAATCGCCGTTACTCTCCATCGTGCGGCTGACATATTCGGTCACGACGGCATTCCCGCTGTAAGGAACGCCGTTCTTCTGGAGGTATCCCGGCTTCATGTGAGTTGTAACAACCTTTAGATTACCTGCGCGAGGCTCGGCTGATTGCCCGCCGCGGCCTCCGCGGCCACCACCGGCGAATTCCCACTGAGCGGCAGAATATCCCTGCCAGGTTGGCTCTCCCGCAGGCGCCTGCAGCGCGCCGAAGCGGAACTGTCGGGTTTGAGTGCCGGCGTCTGTATCGATGCGTAAGGTATTGTCGTTTTCCCAGGTAATGTGGAGATTTCCGGGTACGCGCATGATGGCCGCCGCGCCAAACGCCTTGCACTGATTGCCGGCAGCTTCGTCCTTCGCGGGATCCCATGAATCCGCTATTCGGCGGCCTTCGTTATTGAGGGGAATACTTGGATAGTCGCCCTTTTTGGGAGTCACCATGCGGAAGCGCCAATCTTCGGTAACCACTGAAACCCAATAACCCGTGATGTCGATTGGAGCCGCGGCCCTGGCGGTTGTGGGCGGGGGAGCCTGGCCGCCGCGGCCGCCCTGGGCATTGATGGACACGGGAACGAAAAACAGAAGCGCCGCCCATGGAACAATGCACTTCATTTTTTTCCACTCAATTTCAACTGGTACTTCGGATACATCGTTTCGGCGCCGCCTCTGGCTGCCTCTTCCGGCAGCTCATGGTGCGCCGGAAATTCGGTTAAGGACGGATTCGTGCCTGGAAGGAAATGGGGCACCACGCCTGCGGGCCGGTCCACCTCCTCGACAACACCGCAGGGATAAGGAGGTATCTGTTGGTGTAGATCCAACTCATAGTCGGTAGTTCGCACGAAGGGTTCTGTCAAGTACACGGGATCCGTAACAATTTCGACGATGGTTAGCCAGTTGCCATGCCGGATCCAGTGTTCGGACAGAGTGGCCATGTCGCTGCGCGGAACGCCATTGCGCCGAATGTAACCTTCTTTAAGGTGAGTGACCGTTACGGTCAGCATGTCCCCTTCCCACTTCGCAGTGGAAAAGCCGGACCACGTGTGTGCGGCATATTCGGGCGGGTGGGGCCGCCCATCGAGATACACCGTGCGGTCCACCGACGCTCCAGGTATCCGCTCTCATGCGCGCGGCGTCATTGATCGGAAGCCCGAGGTAGTCGCCGAGCTCCGGCCCCGGCACTCGCTCCGGTTGATCTTCGTAAAATCTCGGCGCCCACTCGCCGGAAAAATCGATTTGTGCGAATGCAGGAATACTCGCGAGCAGGACTACCAGGAGAAGCAACAGACCTATAACGATCGCGCGATTGGCGTGATGCACATAGCCTCCTGAAACAACCGTTGCGCACGCTAGCACACACGATTTTTGATGTCAAAGGCGCCATCGCTAATAACAAGGCGCCATCGCTTGATAAATCCTTGAGGCTTTGCACAAGAAGTCATGGGAAATTGGGCCTGTTGAATAGTTGCTGGTCCAGGAGGGGAATACGTGATTTCAATCCGGCGCACTTATCTTGCCGAGCAAGGTGTTGGGTTCCAGCCGGCCGCATCAGGAAGTTTCTTGAATTGTGATGTCCTAACGAAGGACTGGGTCAGATATTGCGGGTCATCCAGCATTGTCGTGACGGCGAGATAACGAACCCCCTTATCCTCAATTGTCATGAAGTACTCGGTAAGGACTGCGTTACCGCCATAGGGAATGCCATTCTTCTGCAGATATCCCGGCGTCATGTGTGTCGTCACGACCTTCAACGAAGAACCAGGACGGGTTTGAGGTGCTGTTGCTCCTTGTCCTCCGCGTCCTCGTCCACCCCGGCCGCCGCCAGGAAGTTGCCACTGGGCGACGGAATAGCCTTGCAAGCTCGGCTGCGCAGGCTCTTGCGACGCGCCGAAATAAAACATGCGCGTCTGCGTTCCGGTATCGGTGTCGATGCGCAGCGTATTGTCGTTCTCCCAGGTGACATGCAGGCGGCCGGGCATACGCATGACGCCAACCGGCCCATAGCCTTTGCATTGATTGCCGGACGCCTCGTCCTTTGCCGGATCCCAGGTATCGGCCACACGGCGGCCCTCGGGGTTGATGGGCAGATACCTGTAGTCACTTTTCGCCGGAGTAATCACTCGGAAGATCCAGTTATCGGTTACCAGCGAAACCCAATACCCGGTGATATCGATCGGCGCGGCTGCCTTGGCTGTAGGTGGGGGCCCGGCCTGACTATCACCGCCACGCCCACCTCGCTGGGCATAGGTATAGCCTGGCGCCAGAAGCAAAAGCGTGGTCAGCGCAAATAAAAATAGAGGCATCCTAGGGCGGAGATTCGCGTCGTTCATTATTTCCCTCGTTCTTTAGTCAACAACTTCGCCTGGACGCTGACCCCAGCCAAAGCCGTCCGATGTCCGCTTAAGGCTGGTCATGCGAATCCGGTGGTCCGCCGCAGTGCGTCCCGGATTGCCGGTGATGATGACGGATCGCCCGGCTTGAGGGTTTCATGACTGCTCCCGGTTGCTAATTTGAAGGCTTGCGCAACTTCGATCTAATTTCCGGATACATCGTCGCTGCGCCGGCCCGGACTACGTCCTCGGGCACGCCGACTTTGTTCGCGAACTCCGTAATAAACGTGTTCGTCCCCGGCAGTTCGTGCGGCACGACACCTTTGGGCCGATCCACTTCTTCTACGACATTGCACGGATACGGGGGGATCTGCTGGTTCAATATCAAACGATACTCCTGACTTCGAACGAGAGGCTCCGTCAGATAGACAGGATCATAAACAATATTGAGCCACGTCAGGATGTCACCGCGCCGTATCCAGTATGTGGTTATGGTTATCAAATCACTGTGCTGAACACCGTTTCGCCGAAGATATTCTTCTTTGAGGTGGGTGGTCGTTATTTTCAGCGTGTCGCCTTCCCATTCCCCGGTGGAGAAGCCGCCCCAGGTGTGCGCTGCATACTCCGGAGGATGAGGGCGTCCGTCCAGGTAGATGGCGTTATCAACGGAACGCAACCATTCGGCGTGAAACGCAGTGATCTGCCGTGTGACGGGATCTACTTCCTTAGAGATTCGCAGTTGTGACGGCCCGCGATTAATATAAGCGAATCCATGCGGTCTGCACTGCCATTCGGGCAGAGTCTGAACCGATGCAGCCCAGGCTTCGCCTCTTGCGCGGGACGCGTCGCTCATCGGAATTCCAAGCCAGTCACCGACGTAAGGATTCCCAATGCTATCTTCGTTGCCATTGGGAGCCCATTCTCCAGAAAAATCAATTTGGGCGAACGCTGGAACCGCCGCCAGCATGATCACCAGCAGGAATAAAGGAACTGCGGTCTTCGCTGTCTTGAGGTTACCCATACCATCCTCCACAAAAATAAGGGCCATATCGCACTTTCGTCGCAAATTTCACACCCAATAACGTCCCATGTCAACAGGCGATTGCAGGGTGCGGCGGAGAGAAATAGCTGCCGATTTCACGGATTACGGCAGATTCAATCCGTGTAATCCGTAGTCCGCGGCTATTCCCCGCAAGCTGTGCCACAGGCTTTGACATCAATTAGGGCGTGTGTTAGCTTCCACGGCTATTAAGGTCTTATACACGTACCGGAGCGAATCATGAATACAAAGCATTTCGAATTTTCCGTCGGTTTGAGGGTGATCCTGGTCCTGGCGAGTGTTGCTTTCACTGTGACGGTCGGTCTCGTGGGGCGCGTCGACGGGCAGCTCAATCAGACTCCCGCCAACGCAGAAGTCCACGTGCTGCACATACGCGGACCCGTGTACATGATTGTGGGCGCCGGGGGAAACATCACGGCCTCCGTGGGTCCGGACGGGGTGTTGATGGTGGACACCGGCCTGGCGCAGATGACCGATAAGGTCCTGGCGGCGCTCCGGCAATTGCAAACCGATGTGAACACGAATGGCATCGGCGAGTGGAAATATGCGGCGGAAACCCGGTCGAACGTTCCGCGGATGCGTGACACGAACCCGCCGCCGAAGCCCATCCGATACATTATTAATACGCACGTTCATCCGGATCATACCGGCGGCAACGAGAAGGTTTCCGCGGCAGGCCGCACAATCACGGGTGGCAACGTTTCCGGGGACATACGGAATGCGGCAGAGGGTGCAGCAATCATCGCACACGAAAACGTTCTGGTCCGGATGAGTGAACCGCCCAAAGGCCAGACGCCGGCGCCGTTCGGCGCATTGCCCACCGACACCTATCATATGGATGGCATGAAGCTCAGCCATTTCATGAACGGCGAGGGAGTTCAGATTATTCACATACCGAACGCGCACACCGACGGCGACAGCCTGGTGTACTTCCGCGGCTCGGATGTGATCGCCACCGGAGATTTGTTCGTAACCACCAGTTATCCCATCATCGACATCGAGCGGGGTGGCAACGTCCAGGGCATTATCGATGCACTGAACCGGATTCTGGATTTATCGATTGCCGAGTTTCGAACTGAAGGCGGCACGATGATCGTTCCGGGGCATGGACGGCTCTGTGACTCGGCCGATGTGGCCTACTATCGAGACATGGTCACGATCATCCGGGACCGCATCCAGGAGATGATCAAAAAGGGCATGACGTTAGACCTGGTGAAGGCGGCCAAACCGACGCGGGATTATGATCCGCGGTACGGCGCAACGACCGGCTTCTGGACCACCGATATGTTTATTGAGGCCGTGTACAAGAGCCTCAGTGCGAGAAAATGACTCAGGGCCTTTGCAAAGGTTTTGAAATCTTCACGGCAAGCGAACACCACCAGGGACTCGGACCCTGCCGGTTCGAGATCATCAATGGCGCGGGGCAGCATCAGGGCTGCGGCGACAAGGATCACCCAACGAACACGCATGAATGGACTCCCGGGTATTAGCTACGCGTTTGTTCTCGCCAGACGCCCAAAGCCTTCTGGGCAGGACGGTCCGAGAAACTGAAGAGCACGGCCTCGCCCTTTGTTTCGTGGGAAACGGAATACCAGGACGGAACGACGAAAATATCGTGCTGCGCCCAATCGAGGCTGATGTCGCCGACCTGGCTTCGCCCCTGGCCTTCCACGGCGCAATAGACTGTCGCATCGGTGGACCGATAGGCTGCCCCTCGAAAACCGGCCGGTAAGAGCTGAATGAACGCCCCAATCACCGGCATCGGATATCCGCCTGTTGCCGGATTGATGTATTGCATCTTGACGCCGTGGCAAGGATGAAGCGGACCGTTCCGGTAGAGCTGGTCCAGCACTTCCCTGCTGTGTGAGTAAGGATAGTTGAACACCGGGGAAGACATGCTCAGAGGGCTAAATTCGACCGGCATCATGTTGCCGCCGTAACGTTTCAGCGAGTCCCCTTCGTTTCTGCCAACAGACTGCACTTCTTCGGGATAGTGCTCGGCAAAACTCGTATTGAGCATGTTCACCAGCGGAATATCCAGACCATCCATCCAGACTGTAAGCGTATCGCTCGGGTTGCCGTGATCGTGGTATGTCCAGGACGGTGTAAGGATGAAATCGCCGGGATGCATCGTGGTCCTCTCGCCCTCCACTGCAGTGTAGGCGCCATTGCCCTCAATAACGAGGCGTAACGCCGAAGCGGTATGGCGGTGTGTTGGCGCGATTTCTCCGGGCAGGTTCAACTGCAAGCCCGCATACAGGCTTTCAGTGATTTGTGACGTACCGCGGATTCCGGGGTTCTCCAGGATGAGGACGCGACGCTCGGCTTCCTTCGCCGTAATCAGCCTTCCGGCTTCCATCAACAGCGGACGGATTTCGTTGTACCGCCACAAGGCCGGAACACACTTGGGTCTCGGCTTGACCGGCACCAACTCACCAAGCGATTCCCAAAGGGGAGCGGCGTTCTTTTTGTCGAGCCGCTCGTAGAACTCAAGAAACTCCGGCGATGTCTCCGGCTTGATATAGAAACTCGTCGTGTCCATCTTCATGGCCTCGGCAGCTCTGTTTCAGGCGGCGCGAACCTTCACTTCCATCGTGCCGATTTTCTCGATAGTTGCGACGATTGTATCGCCCGGCTCAATTGGGCTAACGCCCTCAGGAGTCCCCGTGACGATCACGTCGCCCGGATACAAGGTATAAAAAGCCGACGCGAACTCGATCAATTCCGGCACACCCAGGATCATGTATTTCGTATTTGAGTTTTGCCGAACTTCACCGTTGACCGAAAGTTTCAGATCGAGTTGGCCGGGATTGGAAATCTCATCCGCGGTCACCAGCCAGGGGCCAAGCACGGCGTAGCTATCGGGAGATTTGCGGAGGCTGCGCTCTTCGGGTCCACGGATAGTAAGATCTAAACCAATGCTGTAGCCGGCAACATATTCGAGCGCTTCGGTGCCAGAGATATTGTTGGCGGTCTTCCCGATAACCACCGCCAATTCCACCTCATGATCGTTCCGCCGATCCAACTTGCGCAGGGCAATACCTTCTCCTGGCCCGACCAGAGAACTGCTGGCTTTCAGAAACAGGCCTGTCTTATGAATCACGGCCATGTGAGCCTGATTGTCGTGGTGAAGGTGAGCGTCGGTGCGAACTTCAGCCAGATGTTTATGATAATTCACAGGAGCTCCGATTACTTTGCTGGGATTGGCTACAGGGCTAAGCAGCTTCAGACCGGTCAGCGGCATCGACGGCGCGTCGGCTGCGACCGCTCGAATTCGCCCTTCTACTCTCGGCAGATTGGCGATGAAGACATCATACGTGGGCAAGGGATAACGGTAGCTGGGTAGAACATCCAGCGCGGCGGTAACATCCTGCACGTTTGAACCATCCACCAGGCCAAGACGAGCATCCCCGAACCAACAAAGCCGCATAACAATCTCCTTAGAGCAGGGAGCCTTTCCCACGGGGGCCCACCAGTTATACATCAATACGGGTCAAAAAACATTTCGAGGCGCGGATGACGCGGATTCCGGGACAGACCCCAATTTCTGCAACCCAAGAAATTGGGGTCTGTCCCCGGAATCCGCGCTTACAGGCTGGCCGCCGCGTCAGGTTGAAAACCTGGAGCGCGGTTGGGTTCGTAGTGGCGGTTTTCTGCAGTAAGGCGTTCACAGGTGTCCCGGATATATCGATGCTGCGCGTAGATGGGCCGTTCCGCATCGATGGGGACGAAGCCAAATTCACGACTCAGGTTTTCGTATTCTTGAAGGACTTTGGGAGCGAAACGTAGATAGCTTTCGACAGGGTCACTTACATTGGTGACGTCTTGCCCTGCCTCGTAGAACTTCATCTGGCGGCCAGCGGCGATGCGCTTCGCGCAGATCTCGGGCGATATCGCAAAGTAGAACACCACGTCGGGCCTGCGAGCGGGCCTGTAGAGGTTCCGAGACCAGTCTCGATCCAGCCCACGAGCGACATCGCGGGCCATACCCGTGAAGATGTATCGATCTGCGAGCACGATCTTTCCGGCGCGCAGCGATGGTTCGATAACAGTATCGTATCGGTGACGAAAGTCGGCGGCATGCAAAACCGCAAACTCTTTCGGCGACAGGGCGCGAGTGGCTTTCCTGGCCTTGATGAGCGGCTTGAACAGTGGCGACGAATTCCATTTTGTGACGACGACTTCCTGACCTATACCTTCCAACCAAGCCTTTAAGAGCTTGCGCTGGGTCGTCTTACCAGCCCCATCGAGACCTTCAAAAGCGATCAACCAGGCGGTTTTGTTCATGCTTTTCACAATGATATTGGACACTGGGTTCTCGGTCTGGAGTCGTAAAAAAATGTAAAGATAAGACCTTCCGACAGGAAATTCCCTTTGCTCGCGCAGTTCAATGCATGGATAATCCCTGTTTGTCTTCAGAATCATTTTCTTGAGAGTGACCCATGACGCGACTAAAAGTTGGAGATCGTGTATATATTCGAGGGCTCGTCCAATCGGATTGTCTGGGATTGACGGGAACGATCCTCGAGATCAGCCCGAGTGCATTATTCCCACCCCGCATTCAGCGATGTAAGGTGGACTTCAACGGCAAGATACGCCGGGTTCTTGATGTCCACCTGGTTCCTGCGATCAAGCAGGACGAGTCGGCGCCAGCAGCGTAAATCGGCGGACTGGATAGAGCCGCGGATTTGACCTTACTTTTGGCGTCGGGCCCGCCGGCCAGCGGCGTTGGTACACTGCCTTTTTAGTCCGGGTCCCACCGAACGCGTAATCCGTGTCATCCGCGGCTTTTTGTGTGTAGAATGCGGCATCTGATCCAGCGGAAGGTGACAACTATGAAGAGGTTCATCGCAGTCATAAGGGCGCTGGTGTGCATCAGCCTCTTGATCCCAGCGGCAACCGCGCAGAAAACCACACCAGGTCCCGTACTTCAGGCACTTGATGAAGAGCTGAAACGGGCCTTCGACGTGCTGAAGCAGAAGGGAAATCCCGCGCCTTACTTCATTGGCTATTCCGTTAGTGAAATGGAAAGCGTCGACATCGATGCATCTCTCGGCGCGTTGCGGTCCAGCCAAACCAGCCTGACGCGGCTTCTGGACGTCGATGTCCGCGTCGGCGACTATCAACTGGACAATACTCATCAGATCCGAGGGCAGCGCGGAACGACTTCGGGCCCCTCATTTTCTTATCCGGTACTGATGCCAGTCGATAACGACATCGATGCCCTCAAGAGCGTCATATGGCTGGAAACCGATCAAAAGTACAAAGCAGCCGTGGAACGGTTCATTCAAGTTAAGGCAAATCGCGCAATAAAAGTCGAGGAAGAAGACACATCCGCCGATTTGTCGCGTGAGTCGAAACAGACCGCTGTTCTTGCGCCGGCAAATTTGGATCTGGACATCCCCACGTGGCAAAAGAAGGTGCAGGACTTCTCTGCGCTCTTCAACAAATATCCCGAAATTTACGAAGGCTCCGTTGGTCTATCTTCGAGCGCCACCAACGACTACCTGGCCAATACCGAAGGCACCTCCGTCCAACATGGTATCGCCAGCATACGCCTTAGTATTTACGCTAGAACAAAAGCTGACGATGGAATGGAGCTCTATCGCTTCGAATCGTTTGATGCTCATTCCGCCGACCACCTGCCGGGCGATGCCACAATCCGGCAAACAATCGAAACGATGGTGCGGGATCTCAAAGCTCTTCGCGCCGCGCCGGTCATCGAGCCCTATACCGGCCCCGCCATCCTGTCCGGCCGGGCTAGTGGTGTATTTTTCCACGAAATCTTCGGCCACCGAATCGAAGGGCACCGTCAGAAGAGCGAAACTGAAGGTCAGACTTTTACAAAGAAGATCAATCAGCCAGTCTTGCCCGATTTCATTTCTGTGATTGATGATCCGACCATGGAACGGATTGCCGGCACCGACCTCAACGGACACTACGCATTCGACGACGATGGAGTCCCCGCGCAACGCGTTACGGTTGTAGACAAAGGAATTTTGAAAAACTTCCTGATGTCTCGTTCCCCAGTATCTGGCTTTGAAAACTCGAATGGGCACGGGCGCAAAGCTCCGGGTTTCCGTACCGTCGGACGCCAGGGCAATTTGATTGTGCAGGCCACCAACACCGTTTCCGATGCGAAAATGCGGGTGATGCTGATCGAAGAAGCAAAGAAGCAGGGCAAACCGTTCGGGCTGCTTTTCAAGGACATTTCAGGCGGCTTTACATTAACCGGACGGTCCAGTCCGCAGTCATTTCAGGTAACGCCGATTATGGTTTATCGGATCTACGTCGATGGAAGGCCGGACGAACTGGTTCGCGGAGTCGACCTGATCGGCACACCCCTCACGTCTTTCAGCCAGATCGTCGCTGCCGGCGACACGCCCGAAGTCTTCAACGGATTCTGCGGAGCCGAGTCCGGGTATGTGCCCGTCGCGGCGGTCTCACCAAGTATTCTGACCGCGCAAATCGAAGTGCAGAAGAAGGCCAAATCCTCGGATCGCCCGCCCATTCTGCCGCCGCCCCCGTTTAAAGGAGCACGCCCATGACGCGCTCTGCCGGATTGAAAATCGCGCTTGTCCTTCTTTTGGTTCCCTCCGCGTTTTCTTACGGACAAGGTACACCGGCTTTATCAGATCCTGTAATGCGGGCGATGGCGGACGAACTGGAGAGATCCATCGCCGAGCTGCAGTTCAAGGACCTGGACAAGCCATACTTTATTCAATACATCGTACTCGATCAGGAAGAATACCGCGGTTCCGCAACGTTCGGCGCTCTTACCGCTTCGGACCGGGATCGAGCCCGCATTCTTCAGGCGCAGGTCCGCGTGGGTGACTACGAGTTTGATAATTCCGAGTTCATCACTGGGCAGCAATTTCAGGGGCCGCCACCCTCGGGGATAACTTCATCGACCATAATCGAAAATGATTATGAAGGCATTCGGCACGCGTTGTGGCTGGCGACGGATGCTGCGTACAAACAATCCGTCGAACAGCTCGCACGGAAGCGTGCATTCGTTCAGAACAAGATCCGCGGTGATCAGATACCTGACTTTTCGAAGGAAAAGCCGGTTACTGCAGTCGCAGCGCGCAGGGGACTGGAAATTGACAACCCACGTTGGGAAAACCAACTGCGGGAATGGTCGGCCATTTTCAAAGAGTTTCCCGCGATCCAACAATCCACCGTTGAGTTGCAGGCGCAGCTCATCCACAAGTACCTCATCAACAGCGAAGGGACGCGGACGCTTCAGCCCTCAATGATCGTTTCGGTGGAAGTTGCAGCCAGCAGTGAGGCACCTGACGGCATGCGTCTCAGGCATTCGATCCCATTCAATGCCAGAAGCTTCGATCAGCTTCCATCCGCACAGGAAATCAGTAACTCCATTCGAAGTATGGCCTCTGACCTGACGGCTTTGCGTTCGGCTCCCGTCCTGGATGCCGACTACTCGGGTCCCGTGCTATTTACAGGTCAAGCATCTGCCGAGATGTTCGCACGCGTGCTAGTGCCGAATCTTTCCGGACAACGCCTTCCCCTGTCCGATCGCGATCAACAGGGGCCCACGACACGCAGCGAACTTGTGGATAGGCTGAACCGGCCTGTGCTTCCTTCGTTTCTTTCGGTATTCGATGATCCGACCGAGCAACGCGTCGGCAATCAGGAACTCATCGGACATTACCAGGTGGACGATCAAGGTGTGCCGGCACGCCGCGTTTCTTTGGTCGAGAGTGGTGTATTGAAAACGTTTCTGATGTCCCGCCGTCCCGGCAAAAATATGCTTCAGTCCAATGGCCACGGACGTTCCGGGTACCCGGGCAGAGAAACCGCACAGATCGGGAACCTCTTTATCCAACCAACTCAAGGCAAGAGCTACGAGGACCTCAAACAAGAACTCGTCACGATGTGCCGCACGGAGCAACTCGATTACTGCATCATCATCAAGGCGCTGGACACGGACGTTCGCAGTCCAATCGGCATGCCGTTCCTGACATACAAAATTTACGTTGCCGACGGCCGGGAGGAACTCGTACGCGGAGCATTCGCTACCAGCATTCCCGTTCGATCATTGCGGCAGATCGATGCTGTCGGAAATGACACCTTCGTGGTCAACAGATTGTCGGGTGGGGGAGATCTTCCGACACCGACGAGCATCGTTGCCCCATCCGTGCTTTTGGAAGAAATGGAACTGAAGCGTCCCACGGGCAACCAGCAAAAGCCCTCGCTGTTGACCCATCCGTTTTTCAAAAAATAAATTCAGACTAGGCCATTCTCATCGTATAGGCCTGGTTGCCCTCCCGCGAGTTGGTGCTTCAGGAATTTCCTGCACAGAGGACGCGATGGTCTGGGCCTCCGTCAAGAGGACGTCGAAGCGATCTTCACTATTCTCGTATACAAACTCGATAAGACCGCTCTTGCGCCGAACCGCTCGATAGAGAATGCGGCGGCGTTCGCTGAGCCTATTCCCACGAATCTCGTACTGTACCCATTCCTCACCATTTCCGGTAAAACGTCGTGGTTCATCGAACTTTGCGAAGCCCAAGGGCGACATGATTCGCTCGGCGCCCCTCCGGGCGAAGCTGTCGAGTTTTTCCGTTTGTCTAGACCTCAGGACCATTACCGACGCGCCTGTCGAATGGTTAAGCCAGATCAGGCCAGCAGTGTCCGCGACGACCCATCCTTGAGGCGCCATGATCTGAAAAGTGCGAGTCTGCACAACCTGTGCCGATGGGGAGATTTGAATTGTCGCCAAAACAAAAAGAAGCAATTTCATGGGGACCGCTCATAGGATGTCGCAAATCGCCCACCTTGTCCACGTCGATATGATTCGGTCGCAGTCGTCCAAAGTATAAAAAGAGGCAATCTGTAGGAAAGCCGTGATGCAGTTCAGAAACCGGACTCAGGGCGGCCTGGCCCGCTGGCTGTCCCCAAAACGTAAAGGAGAGCTCCGATGACGATTTGCCAGAGACGCGTTTACGAAATGCCGGGTCGAACGCCGCCGACAAAACCATCGACGGTGTTGTCACGAAAGTCGATCCCAACATGATCGAGAGGCGGAAGCAGCTTCGGTGGTGTGAAAATATTAAGACTTTCGATTGCTTCATGCATTCGCTGCGCTCATGGAAGAACTCAACCGTTTGCGAGTGCACTTTTTCGAAGATGTAGTTGACAGGGCCTTCCGACTACGTTATAAAAACGCTTGCGACACGACGGCGTGTCTGCAAGTCAAGACATTGAAGTCTTCGGTTCCCGGTGGCGGGTCCGAAGGCTTTTTTTATTTTGGGGCGGCTTAGTTCCCTCAGACAACGATGTCCGGCAGACCAAAGCTGCTCTGGACATTTGTTTACTCAAACTGGCGGTTCCGTCACAGATCCGAACGTGTAACCTCTTGGGATCTGGATTTGCTGCCGGACCGAAAATTTGGAGGAGAAATGACCAACATTAATAGCAGCGTATCGAATTCCCATCCACGCCGCCCAACGATTTTGGGATGGCTACGAGTTGCTGCACTGCTCTCTTTCGCACTCCTTGCGGGCGGATTGCGACTTGCGAACGCCCAGGAGGTCAGTGGAATCTACACGGACGGCACCACCAAAGACCTCGGTGACAAGACAAAAATCGACTGGTTAAAAAATATCAAGTTAAGGGGCTGGGTCGAAGGGAGCTACATTTGGAACTTCAACAAAGTGAACCCGAACGTAGCCAACGCCAACTTGGGAAAGTCCGCTATTCAGGACCAAAACCTGACGATTGAAGGGCAGGCATTCCATACTCATGATAACAGCGTCACACTCGATCTCGCGGAGATTGAGGTTGAAAAGGTTCCTGAACGTGGTTCGGTGGGCTTCAAGCTAGACCTCGCTGCGGGCGATATTCAGGACACGATTGTTCAGACGATTAAGTCGGTTAGTCCGAACGGTGTTAGCGACTTTGACAGGACGTTTCAGCACGCATCCATCAGCTACTTAGCGCCGGTTGGCAAAGGACTCCGTTTCGACTTCGGAAAGTTTGTAACACACATTGGTGGCGAGACGATCGAAAGTATCAAGAACCGTAACTTCTCTCATTCCTTCTTCTACAGCTACGCCATTCCCTTCCAAGACAGCGGTATTCGGATGAATTACGCCTTCAGTCCCAAGGCTTATGCGGAGCTTTACATTCTGAATGGTTGGAACGTGACTTTTGATAACAACCGCGGAAAGACTTACGGACTCAGCTTCGGATTGACACCCAGCAGTAAATTTAGTGCGTACTTGAACTACCTGGGAGGTCCTGAGCATAACAATAATAGTGGGGATTGGCGGCACCTGGGCGACTTTCAAGTCGGCTACTCTCCGGTCGCAACGCTTTCGATGATGGCAAACATCGACGTTGGACAGGACAACAAAGGCGCCGGTCCCGGAAAGAATGCTCTGTGGAGAGGCATCACCTATTACTTGCGGCCAGCGGTTAAGGGGCGCTTCTTTCCGACACTACGAGCGGAATACTATGAAGATCGCGACGGCTTCACCACCGGGGTCCCACAGCACCTCTGGGGATTCACGGTGACGCCGGACTACAAGTTGGGCAGCGAAGATGATTTTGTGCACGTCCTGTTGCGGCCCGAGATTCGCTATAACAAGTCAAGTGCGAAATTCTTCAGCCAAGAAAACAACTTCCGCTCGCTCGACCACCAGTGGACCGTGGGCGCCGGTATAGTCGCGTACTTCTAGCTCGTCCGACCCGCAGGTTTGCGTAGCCGACAAGGAGCGGTCACATCGCATAAAGAATGTGACCGTTCCTACGGCCGACGCTGCGTAGTGACTCATTTTTGGACCATTTTGACAGTTTGACAGGGCTGCTGCCGTGATTCATACTGCCCCTCTGACTGGAGGCGGGATTATGATCCGGTTTATCTCCATCGCAGTGTTATCCCTGGTACTAGCTGGGTCCGCTACTCCATGGAGCGGTGAATCGAAGTCAGGCCTGATTTGTACGCTCACAGGAAAGGAAATCCGGGCCTGCTGTTGCCAGTTAAAGGATGGACAGCTCTATTGTCCGCTGGCGAATAAGACGATACAGACTTGCTGCTGCAAATCGGAGGGATAATAACTAAGCTCTAGTTGATGCCGCTTACTATCATGCTGACTTCTTCCGTTCTTCCGTTCTTCCCTTCTTCCATTTGCAGCAGATTAACAATTCTTCCAATCTCCCACAGTCTCTACCCCACGCTGAGCAACCTTTGCTTCGGCGACTCTGTGGTCTTTGAACGAACCTCGTGCAAAGCCGGGTCCCACAAGTTCGTGCTGGACACGGGGTGTGGGACAAATGTTGAATAAGAATTGACCCGCCTCTCGCCGAGTTCCTCAACTTTCTCGTGAACCGCCATACCGTACGCCTTTTCCCCACAGAGTAACACCGTAGTGAGGACAAGCTGTTCGAATTGCCCAAGGCATCCGTCCTCTTCAAAATTACGACATTGTCTAAAAAGCAAGGTTGCCTTGCAACTATTTGTTAGACAATTTATAAATTCTGTCGCCCAAAAGCGACAGTCGCCCAAAAGCGACAGTTTGCAGAGCCCCCCTTTCGCCTTAAACCGTTGAAGAACAAGCAAACGCCTATCCCGTCAGGCATGGAATGCGGGTTGCCATATAGGCGCGTCATGAACGCAACGGCACAAAGCAAACCATCGATCGAACGGGAAATCGCCTCGACCATTTCCAATTCAGACAGGTTTATTGAAGCCTCGACGGTAATGATTTCCGTTTCGTCTGCAATCCCCGATGACTTCACGAAAATGATTTCCATCGCATCGGGGATGAAGTCCGCCGGCGAGACGGTTTTCTCCATCCCACAAATGATCATCGCTGTGACGGCCACGATCCTTTCCGTCACGGACAGACTCCTTTCCGTTCCGGACCAAATCGTTTGCGACGCGACGTGGATCCTTTCCGTGACGGAAATAATTATCTCCATTCGCAGGCAAATCCCGGCGAATCCATAGCATGGCGGCTTCGCCGTCATCGATAATTATTTCCGTGACGGAAATGATTTTGTTCGAGACGGAAATGATTCTTTGAAAGACGGAAAAAATCATTTCCACCACGGACCGAACTTTCTGC
>WNGD01005732.1_pt1 | contig 20166 bp, 20 predicted proteins | sample 5400671 | NCBI WGS metagenome assembly WNGD01 (sample SAMN13153369, study PRJNA577476) | soil metagenome | isolation source: 40 cm soil or saprolite under grassland replicate 2 | place: USA:California | collected 2016-06-15 | reverse complement strand
GGACGGCCGCTCGACGGCGCTGGTCGAGGCCGCGCACGCGGCGGGTTGCGAGGTCGTCGACGGCCTCGAGGCGCTCGTCCGCCAGGGTGCCCGTTCGTTCGAGCTCTGGACCGGTGTGGCGCCGCCGGTTGACGCGATGCGCGCCGCAGTACGCTCCGCCTGATGCTGAAGCTGACGACCGCGGGCGAGTCGCACGGGCCGGCGCTCGTCGGGATCGTGACGGGGTTGCCGGCGGGCCTCTCGCTCGACCGCGAGGCGATCGACGCGGACCTGCGGCGGCGCCAGCAGGGGTACGGCCGCAGCCCGCGCCAGCAGCTCGAGCAGGACGAGGTCGAGGTGCTCGCCGGCCTTCGACACGGGCGCACACTGGGGACGCCGCTCGCGCTGGTCGTCCAGAACCGCGATCACAAGAACTGGGCCTGGGGAATGAGCCCATGGCTGCGCGAAGGCGAACCGGAGGGGAAGGGGACGAAGCCCGTGACGCTGCCACGCCCCGGCCACGCGGATCTCGCCGGAGCCCAGAAGTTCGGGCTCGATGACGTTCGCGACGCCCTCGAGCGTGCGAGCGCGCGGCAGACGGCGGTCGCCGTCGCCGCGGGCGCCGTGGCGAAGGCGCTGCTGAGGGAGCTCGGGATCGAGGTGCGCGGCCAGGCGAGCGCGGAGGCGGGCGCCGACGCGGCCGCCGTCGACGCGGCGCGCAAGGACCGCGACACGCTCGGCGGCGTCGTCGAGGTGCGCGCGCGCGGTGTGCCCCCGGGGCTCGGTTCATACGCGACCAAGGACGAGCGCCTCGACGCGCGACTCGGGGCAGCGCTGATGGGGATCCAGGCGGTGAAGGCCGTCGAGGTCGGCGACGGATTCGGGCTGTCCCGCCTACGGGGCTCCGAGGCCCACGACGAGATCGTCCGCGACGAGCGCGGCCTCCACCGGACGACGAACCGGGCGGGCGGCATCGAGGGGGGCGTCTCGAACGGGGAGCAGCTCGTCGTCCGCGCGGCGATGAAGCCGCTGCCGACGCTGATGAAGCCGCTCGCCTCCGTGGATCTGCAGACCGGCGAGCCCGCCGAGGCACTCGTGGAACGCAGCGACGTCTCCGCCGTCGAGGCGCTCGCCGTCGTCGCCGAGGCGGCGGTGGCGTTCGAGCTGGCCCGGGCCGCGCGCGAGAAGTTCGGCGGCGATGCGCTCGGCGACTTCGTCGCCGCGCACAAGGCCTACGTGGAGCGGATCGACTGGCAACCGCGCTAGCACTGGAGAGGCATCTCGCTCTGATCGGCTTCATGGGAGCCGGCAAGTCGACGATTGGCCGCGAGGTCGCGGGGCGGCTGGGCAGGCCGTTCCTCGACGTCGACGACGAGGTCGAGCGCGCCGAGGGGCCGATCTGGGAGATCTTCGCGAAGCAGGGAGAAGGTGCGTTTCGCGAGCTCGAAGCGCGGTTCGTCCGCGAGGCCTGCAGCCGCCGCGAGCCGAGCGTGATCGCCGTCGGCGGGGGCGCGGTCGAAACGCGGCACCTCCTGGACGAGCTCGACGTCTTCACCGTGCACCTGGACGTCGACGTCGACGTCGCCTGGGCACGCGTGAGCGGGACCCGCAGGCCCCTGGCGCAGGACGAGACGGAGTTTCGCGAGCGGTATGCGCGCCGGCAGCCGCTCTACGAGGAGGTCGCCGACGGCACCGCGCGCGACGCGGACGGGGTCGTCCTGGCCGCGGGTGGCGTGACCGTCTCGGCCATGCCCCCGGACCTGGTCCCGGGACCTGGCCAGGCCGAGCTCGTCGCGGACGAACGTGTGCTCGAGCTTCACCAGCCGCCGGTTGACGCGCGCACGCTGAAGGTGCCGGCCGGAGAGGAGGCGAAGACGGTCGCGACCGCAGAGCGTCTCTGGCGGCAGCTCCGGCTCGATCGCAGCGGGACGCTCGTCGCCTTCGGCGGCGGCTGCACGACCGACGTTGCCGGTTTCGTCGCGGCGACGTATCTCCGCGGGATCGACTGGGTGGCTCTGCCCACGACGCTCGTCGGCCAGGTCGATGCGGCGATCGGCGGCAAGACCGCCATCAACCTCGCCGAGGGAAAGAACCTGGTCGGCGCCTTCCACTGGCCGGTCCGAACGGTGATCGATCCGCAGCTGCTGAAGACGCTCCCCGACGAGCAGCGGCACGAAGGGATGGCCGAGGTCGTCAAGACGGGGCTACTCGCCCGGGAGCCGCTCTGGGAGCTCGGCGCCGACGAGCTCGTCCGCCGGTGCGCCGCCTTCAAAACCGCGGTGTGCCTGCGCGACCCGCACGACCGCGGCCCAAGGCAGGTGCTCAACCTCGGACACACGTTCGCGCACGCGCTGGAAGCTGCGGCCGAGTACGACGCCGTCAGCCACGGCCGAGCGGTCGCGCTCGGGCTGCTGGCAGCTCTGCGGCTCTCGGGACGCCCGACCGATCTCGTCGAGCAGATCCTCGCGCCTGAGCCCGTCAGGGTAGACAGGGTGCGCGTCTGGCAGGCGCTCGAGCGGGACAAAAAGTCGACCGGGGGCGAGCTGAGGCTCGTCCTCCTCGGCGAGGACGGCGGCTTCACGACGAGCGTCCCCGAGCCCGATGTCCGCCGCGCGCTCGACGAGCTGATCGCAGATTGAGAGCCCCTTTCACAATGAAGCACTGAGCCGTCGGGCCGCGCTGGTCGGCCCCTGGCGGCGTCCTCAGTCGCGCCCGTATCTGCTGATACGGGCACTCCCTGCGTCCTTGCCAGGAACCGACCAGCGCACCCCGACGACGAGGCCCCATTATGAAAGGGGCTCTAAAGTGAGTCGGTGCGCATAGCCGTTCTGAACGGAGTCAACCTCGACGTGGTCGGCCGTCGGGATCCGGAGCTCTACGGCGGGCTCAGCATCCGGCAGCTCGAATCCCGCATCTTCGAATGGGCGATGCAGCTGGAGCTGAACGTCAAGTGCCGGCAGACGAACAGCGAGGGTGAGTACGTCGATTGGTGCCACGAGGCGCTCGACTGGGCCGAGGGAGTGGTCCTCAACCCGGGCGCCTGGACGCATTACAGCTACGCGATTCACGACGCCGTGGCACTCTTCGACGTGCCGGTGGTCGAGGTTCACCTCTCGAACATCGACCAGCGAGAGGAATGGCGGCGCACGTCGGTGATCTCCGATCTCGCGGCGAAGCGCATCATCGGCAAGGGACCGCAGGGCTACCGCGAGGCGCTCGCATATCTTGCGGGGAGCAAATGAACGCCCGCGTCGGGAAACTGCTACAGAAGCTCGAGGAGCCGCTGATCGTCACAACGCCGGCGAACGTGCGGTACTTGACCGGTTTCGTCAGCTCGAACGTGTCGCTCGTTGTCGAGCCGGATCGAGTCCGCCTGTTCACCGATTTCCGCTACGCGACGGCGGCGCGCGCCGTCCCGGACGTCGAGTTCGTCGAAACCAGACGCGACACGATCGTCCAGATGGCCGAGTTCCTGTCCGGCCGGTTCGGCTTCGAGAGCACCCACCTGACCTACCGGCACTAGCGACCACCGACCGGGCGTACGAGCAACTGGCGGACGAGCGGTTCGTCGGCCGGACTGAACGCGACCTTGCTTGGCGGATGACCCTGTTCCTGCACGAGTTCGGGGCCGACGAGGAAGCGTTCGAGACGATCGTCGCCGCCGGAGCGAACGGCGCCCGTCCGCACGCCGATCCCGGCGACCGGGTGATCGAGCCCGGCACGACGATCGTGGTCGACGCGGGCGCGGCGTTCGACGGCTACTGCTCCGACTGCACGCGCACGTTCGCAACCGGGGAGCTACCGAACGAGCTGCGGCGCGCCTACGACGTCTGCCTCGAAGCACAGCTCAAGGGCGTCGACGCAGCAAGGTCGGGCATCGAGGCGAAGGTGGCCGACGCCGCTGCCCGCGGCGTGATCGAGCAGGCCGGGTTCGGCGAGAACTTCGGCCACGGACTCGGCCACGGGGTCGGCATCGATGTCCACGAGGCCCCGCGCGTCGCGGCGACGTCGACGGATTCGCTCGTCGCCAACAACGTCGTCACGATCGAGCCTGGGATCTATCTGGAAGACACGGGTGGGATCCGGATCGAGGACCTCGTGATCGTCACGGACGGCGAGCCCGAAGTACTGTCCAGCTTTCCGAAAGAGCTCCTGATCGTGAGCTGATGGCAGAGATCGTCGGCACGAACCAATTCCGGAACGGAATGCACATCGAGCTCGACGGCGGCGTCTGGCGGATCGTGGTCGTCGACCGCACCTTCCGGGCGGGCGAGAAGTTTCCGCGCGTCCACACCGAGGTCAAGAACATGCAGTACCTCTACGAGTCCGGCGACGAAGTCGTCTTCATGGACTCCGAGACGTACGAGCAGACCGCCTTGCCGCGAGAGTCGGTCGCCGACGCGATCGAGTTCATGGAGCCCTCCTCGTCCGTGCAGATGCTGATGGTCGACGGCCTGCCGGCGGGCGTGCAGCTACCGGCCTCGGTCGAGCTGACGGTTTCCGAAACCGAACCCGGCGTTCGCGGCGACACGGTGTCCAATGTGAACAAGCCCGCGACGCTCGAGACCGGCGCCACGGTGCAGGTGCCGCTCTTCGTGAACACCGGCGACCGAATCAAGGTCGACCCGCGCGAGCGGCGCTACATCTCGCGCGCTTAGGGCAGTTACTTGGCTCGGTTCGAGCCCGCTGTGGCGCTCGCCGGTTCGGCTTCCGCGCCAAGCGTCTCGTCCGGGGCCATCCCCGGTAGGTCAGCCGGTGTGCCGCCGGTGATCCGCCACATGTCCGGGATCAGGAGCAGCGTCAGGCTGGAGACCATCGTCAGCGCGAACGCCGCGAGCAGGGTCTCCTTGACGCCGACGGCTTCGGCGATCGGGCCGACGATCGCGAGCCCGAGTGGGCGGAGCGCCGTCGAGCCCATCCAGTCGTAGGCGGAGACGCGCGAGAGCGCCTCCGGCGGGACGTTCCGCTGCACGGTCGTCTCCCAGAGCGTGCCCGCAACGCCGATCGAAAGCCCGGACGCCAGCTCGGTCAGCGCGATCGTCCAGACAGGCGCGGCGAACGCGAGCAGGACCAGGCTTGGGCCGCTGAGGAGGATGATCCCCCAGGCGAAGATGAGCGGCCGCCTCGGCCGGAGCCGCATCGACCACGCATTGCCGAGGAGCGTCCCCGCGCTGAAGGCGACCAGGATCGTCGCCCAGGCGCCGGCGCCGCCGAGCGATTGCTTCGCGACGAGCGGGCCGAGCACCATGATCGTCGCCAGGTAGATCATCTGGAAGGCGGCGAAGTCGACGATGCTCGCCCACAGCCACGTCCGCGAGCGAACCTCGCGCCAGCCGCCCGCAAGCTCCTGCCAGAAGGACTCGCGCGGCCGCGGCGCGTAGCCGAGCGGCCGGATTCGCGCCAGCAGGACGGCGGCGAGCGCGAACGTGGCGGCGTCGCCGAGCAAGGCCCAGCCGGCGCCCACCGTCGCGACGAGCGCACCGCCGACGCCGGGCCCGACGATGCCGCCGATGCTGAGCGTCAGGTACATGAGCCCGTTGGCGGCCTGGAGCTGCTCCGACGGGACGAGCTGCGGAGTCAGGCCCGACGCCGCGGGCCGGAAGACGCCGGTCGCCGCACCGTGAACGAGTTGGAGCGCGATCAGCTCCCAGACCTGGGCGTGACCGCTGACGAGCAGCAGGCCCAACAGGCCCTGGCTGAAGAACCGCACGACGTGCGAGGCGACCATCACCTGCTGCCGCGGCAGCCGGTCGGCCCAGACCCCGCCGGCGAGAAAGAGCAGCACCTGGCCCAGAATTCGGGCGAAGAGGACGAACCCGAGGTCGGAGACGGAGCCGGTCAGATCGAGGACCGCGAATGCGATCGCGACCGGGACGAAGAAGTCGCCTACCGTCGAGATCAGCTGCGCCCAGAAGACGCGGCGAAAGTCGCGCAGGCGCAGGACTTCCGGCACCATCCCCGCGTCAAGCTACAGGGCGTGCCTGAGAAACAGCCGGTCGGCCCGCGCTAGGCTCCGGGGTCAAGATGCCCGCGCTCGTCGATACGACGATCCGGTTGCTGTCCCAGGAGCCGCTCGCGGGCAGGATGCCGACGGCGGACCTGCTTCGGCTGGCCGAGACCCTGGACGGAGCCGGCTTCGCCTACCTGGAGGTCTCCGGCGGCGGGGTCTTCGACAGCGCGGTTCGGCGTGGTGTCGAGAGCCCCTGGGAGCGGATCCGCGCACTCAAGGCCCGCACCAAGACGCCGCTCGCGATGGCATTGCGAGGGCGATTCCTGGTCGGCTCCAGGCCTGTCGGCGCGGACTTCGCGCGCCGCTTCGTCGCGTCCGCGGCCGAGAGCGGCATCGACGTCTTCCGGCTTCACGACCCCCTCAACGACGTCTCCAACCTGCGCGAGGCCGGCGAGGCGATCACGAACGCGGAGCGCGAGTTCGATGCCGGCCTCGTGTACGGGTCGGGTCACACCGGCGAGACCGAAGATCTCGTCGAGCAGGCGAAGAAGCTGCCCGAGCTTGGCGCCGTGCGCATCCTCCTCCACGATCCTTCGAGCTCGCTCGAGCCGCACCGGGCCCACGAGCTGGTCGGCGCGCTGCGCGAGGCGAGCGGGCTCCCGATTGGGCTCTACTGCCAGGGTGCCGCCGGCAACGCCCTCGCGTCTGCGCTCGAGGCCGTCCGTGCGGGGGCGGACCTCGTCTCCTGCGCCGTCTACCCGATCGCCCTGACGCTGCATCGCGTGTCGGGCGAGGCGCTCGCGACCTCCCTCGCCGGCCTCGGGCAGGACGCCGGAGTCGACGCCGACGCCCTCTGGCGGGCGTCGGAGCTCGTCGACGAGCACCTCGGGGACGAACCGGTCACTCCCGTTGCCCCGCGGATCGCAGTCCGCGCCGCCGAGCACCGCGTGCCGCCCGGACTGGTCGCCGCGCTCGACATCCACCTACGCGCGCAGGCCGCCGGCGACCGGCTCGACGAGGTCCTGGACGAGCTGCTGCGCGTGCGCGAGGAGGTGGGGTGGCCGCCACTCGCGGCGCCGATCGGCCAGATCCTCGGCTCGCAGGCACTCCTGAACGTGCTCTCGGCGACGCGCTACCAGACGGTGATCGACGAGCTCCGCGGGCTGGTCTCGGGCAACTACGGGTCGCCGCCGGGAACGATCGATCCGGCCGTCCGCCGTGCGGCGGAGCTGCTTTCCGACGGCGTCCCCGAGGCGGAGCCCGTCGACCTGGAGCGGCTGAGCGGCGAGGCCGAGGGCCTGGCTGCGAGCGACGAGGAGCTGCTGCTGCTCGCGCTCTTCGGCGAGGAGGCGCGACCGCTGCTCGAAGCGATTCGGGGGCGTCACGCCGGCGCCGACTCGCTCGCGGCGAGCGGCGTCGACCAAGCGCGTGCAGAACGGATTCGCGAGGTCGTCCGCATCGTCCAGGAATCCGGTGTGGGAGAGATCACGATCGACGAAGGCGGCATGCGCGTCTCCGTGCGGCGGACGCCCGACCCGATCGAGCCCGTCCTCGCGTCCGCGGCGGGCGAAGGACCCCTCGTGGAAGCCGAAGAGGCCGTCCCTGCAGAGCAGCCGTCGGGCGACGGCCTCATCCGCATCGAGGCGCCGATGGTCGGCACCTTCTACCGCGCGCCGCAGCCCGGCGCGCCGCCGTTCGTCGAGGAGGGCGACGCGGTCGGCCCTGGGCAGACGCTCTGCATCCTCGAGGCGATGAAGCTGATGAACGAGGTCAAGGCCGACGCCGAGGCGGTCGTGCGCGCGATCCATGTCGGCAACGCCGAGCCGGTCGAGTTCGGCCAGTTGCTTTTCGAACTCGAGCCGATCAATGGAAGGCCGCTGGGGCTGTGAACGGCGACTCCTCAGACGACCGACCGCTAGGGCTGTGAACGCGGTTGCCAGGCCACACCGGGTTGAGACGGCTGCACCGGCGAAGCCGGCACAGCCTTTGGACGGCATCGCAAGCGACGCCTCAGACGGCCGGCCGTTAGGGGTCTGATGTTCTCACGAGTGCTTGTGGCGAACCGCGGCGAGATCGCAGTGCGCGTGATCCGGGCGCTACATGAGCTCGAGATCGAGGCCGTCGCGATCTACTCGACCGCGGACAGAGAGTCCATGCACGTGCGGCTCGCCGACCGCGCCGTCGCCGTTGGACCGGCGCCGGCATCGCAGAGCTACCTGAACATTCCCTCTGTGATCGCCGCTGCCGCGACGACGGGCTGCGAGGCGATCCATCCGGGCTACGGGTTCCTCGCCGAGAATCCGGCGTTTGTCGCGGCCTGCGAGGACAACAGCATCGTCTTCGTCGGCCCGACCGCCGACGTGATGGCGCGGATGGGCGACAAGGTGCAGGCGAAGGCGGAGATGGCGCAGGCGGGTGTGCCACTCGTGCCGGGAAGTTCAGGCGCGGTCGAGCTTGCCGAGGCGCGCTCGCTTGCGGCCGGGTTGGACTACCCGATCCTGCTCAAGGCTGCGGCGGGCGGAGGCGGCAAGGGAATGCGAATCGTCGACGGCGAGGTCGACCTCGAGGGAGACTTCCAGACTGCCGCCGCGGAGGCCGAGGCCGCTTTCGGTGATCCCAGCCTCTACGTCGAAAAGCTCGTCAGCCCAGCCCGGCACGTGGAGATCCAGGTGCTCGCCGATGCGCATGGCGGCGTGCTTACCCTCGGGGAGCGCGAGTGCTCCATTCAGCGGCGGCACCAGAAGCTGATCGAGGAATCGCCTTCGCCAGGGGTCACGTCCCAGACGCGCGAGGCGATGGAAACTGCGGCCGAACATGCGGCGAAGACGATCGGTTACCGCAACGCAGGCACGTTCGAGTTTCTGCTCGGCCCCGACCAGCGCTTCTACTTCATCGAGCTGAACGCGCGCCTGCAGGTGGAGCATCCGGTCTCGGAGCTCGTCACCGGCATCGACCTGGTGCGCGAGCAGCTGCGAATCGCGGCCGGCGAGTCCCTCACCGCGACCGGCCGGGCCCCGCGCCGCGGGCACGCGATCGAAATCCGGATCAACGCGGAGGATCCCGCCCGCGACTTCGCGCCAGCGCCCGGCCTGGTCAAGGAGTTCCGGCCTCCGCTCGGCCCGGGGATCAGGCTCGACACGTTCGTCGAGGCCGGGTACACCGTGCCGCCCTTCTACGACTCCCTGCTCGGCAAGCTCGTCGTCTGGGACGAAGACCGGCCCGCCGCGATCTCGCGCACGCTGCGGGCGCTCGGCGAGCTTTCAGTGACGGGGATCCCGACCACCCGGGAGCTCGCGATCCAGGTCCTCCGCAGCGAGCAGTTCGCGAGCGGCCGCTACTCGACCTCGTTTCTGGAGGAGAGCGGAACTCGGCTCGCGGTGGCCGCAGAATGAGCGACGAGCTCGTCATCAGCGAGCCGCAGGGAACCGTCTGCGTGCCGGCCGCGACGCTGGCGCGCATCGTCGTCCTCGCGGCCGAGCTCGCGGACGGCGCGCGTGTTCGGCGGCCGCGCCGTGGGGTCGACGTCGAGGTCGCCGGCGAGAGCGCGACCGTCACGCTCCGGCTGGCGGCGCGCTACGGGACGGTCCTGCCCCAGGTGGCCGAGGAGGTCCAGCGGCACGTCGCCGGGGCGCTCCAGCAGATGTGCGGAGTCGAAGTCAGGAGCGTCGAGGTCGCGATCGAGGAGCTCGTGTGACGCTCAGCCGCCGCGCCTCTCGCCGCACCGCCTTCTTCCTTCTCTATCAGTGGGACGTGACCGGCCAGCCGCTGGCCTCCCTCTACGAGGGCGAGGTGGACGAGTTTGCCCGCGAGACGGCCGAAGCCGTCGCGGCGCGGGTTGAGCAGCTCGACCGCCGCATCACCGCGGCCTCGGAGGGCTGGACCGCCGACCGGCTCGGCGCCGTCGAACGCAACATCCTCAGGCTCGCGACGTACGAGCTCGACGAGGGCAGCGTCCCGCTCGAGGTCGCGATCGACGAAGCTGTCACACTCGCCAAGCGGTACGCGACGGCGGAGGCAGGCCGGCTGGTGAACGGGATTCTCGGACGAATCGCGCGCGAGCAGGAGGTGGCATGAGTTCGAAAGACGCCTTGGAGCGGGCCGAGAGCCTGCTCGAGCGGCTGGAGCGAACGCGCCAGGAGCTCGAGTCGACGCAGGATCCCGACCGCGCGATCGAGATCCTCTCCGAGCTCGCGGAGATCGCGAAAGAGGTCGAGGCCGAGCTGGCGCGGGCGAAGAAGGAAGCCGGGTGACGAGCCCTCGAGACTTGGCCGAGCTGGTTGAGGGCTACCTCGACGAGCTGGCGCTGACCCCGGAGCTGGGCGAGCTCGCCGAGCCGATTCGCTACGCGCTCGCCGGCGGCGGCAAGCGGATCAGGCCGGTGCTCTGCCTCGCGACCGGCCAGGCCCTCGGGCGCGAGCCCGAAGAGCTTCTGCCGGCCGGCGCCGCGGTCGAGCTGGTCCACAACTTCTCACTCGTCCACGACGACCTTCCCGCCCTCGACAACGACGAGCTCCGCCGCGGACGTGGGAGCACGTGGGCGCAGTTCGACGAGGCGACGGCCGTTCTGACCGGGGACGCGCTCCTCGCCGAGGCCTTCCGCCTGGCTCTCTCCTACCCGACCCCCTTCGTCGCGCGTGAGCTAGTGCAGGCGACGCTCGGGATGATCGGCGGCCAGCATGCCGACACGAAGGAGCTGGGTTACGACCTCGCGGAGATCCACCGGCTCAAGACCGGCCGCCTCTTCTATGCCTCGATCGCCTGCGCGCTGTGGGTCGCCGACCTGGCGGCGCAAGAACAGAAGCCGTGGCGGGAGTTCGCGGACGAGCTGGGGATGCTCTTCCAGGTCGTCGACGACATCCTCGACGGCGACGGCTACGTGCTTACGCACGGCGAGGAGGGCGCACGCACGCTCGCCGACGAGGCCGCCGGGCGCGCGCAGGCGCGGCTGGCGGCGATCGACGCGGATACGTCGGTGCTCGAGGAGATCGTCGCCGGGCTGGCGACGCGGAGCGCCTGAGCCTGTCCCGGGACCCGGTCCCGGGACATGACCGGCGCCGGGTCCGGGGACCTGACTCACAGCTCGTCCGCGAGCAGGTCGAGCAGCAGCCCGTCCTGCCAGACGCCCTCGGGGTCGCGCCAGTAGCGGCGGAGGACTCCCACCCGCTTGAACCCGACCGCCTCGTAGGCGCGAATCGCCGGCTCGTTTGCCAGCGCGGGGTCGATCGTCAGCCGGTGGTGACCGCGCTCGTCGATCAGCCAGCGCGCGAGCGTGCGCACGGCGTCGCGGCCGAGACCGCGACCGTGGAGAGGCGACGTGAGGAACAGGTCGATGTTCGCGTGCTTGTACTCGTTCTCGCCCGGTTCGGAAAACTCCGCCAGGCCGATGACTTCGCCTTCGTGCTCGATCGCGAAGGCAGTTACGTCGTCGCGGCCTTCGGCCTTGTCGAGCAGGTGCTCCCGCGCGATCTCGCCCCACCAGCGCGCGACCTCGGGCTCGGCGCCGATCTCCGTCAGGCCGTCGACGTCACCTGCCTCGAGAGGCCGCAGGCGCACCCTTTCACCCTGCAACTCGGCCACGGCCGCGATCATAGGAGCGTGAAGAAACGGGTCGACGTGCTGCTGGTCGAGCGCGGGCTCGCGGAGAGCCGCACCCAGGCGCAGGCGCTCGTGCTCGCCGGGCGGGTGCCGGGGCACGCGAAGCCCGGGGAGCAGGTGGAGGATTCCACGGAACTCGCGGTCACCGCGGGCGACCCGTACGTCTCGCGGGGGGGCATCAAGCTCGCGAACGCGCTCGCTGCCTTCGGGATCGATCCCGCCGGGCGGGACTGCCTCGACGTCGGCGCCTCGACGGGCGGCTTCAGCGACGTCCTGCTCCAGGGCGGCGCCGCCCGCGTGATCGCCCTCGACGTCGGCTACGGCCAGCTCCACCCGCGCATCCGCGACGATCCGCGGGTCGCCGTGCTGGAGCGGACGAATGCGCGGACCGCCGGCGAGCTGCCGTTTCCTCCCGAACTCATCGTCTGCGACGTCTCATTCATCAGCATCCGCAAGGCGCTGCCGCCGCTGCTCGAGCTGGCGGCGCCCGGCTGGGAGGCCGTCGTGCTCGTGAAGCCGCAGTTCGAGGCCGGTCCCGCGGCTGCGCGTGGCGGCGTCGTGCGCGATCCCGAGACGCGACGCCGCGTGGCCCGTGAGGTGGCGGAAGCCGCCCTCGGCTGGGGGGCGGAGACCGCGGGGGTCGTAGACTCGGGCTTGCCGGGACCGAAAGGCAACCGTGAGCTCTTCCTCCACCTCGTCCAGCGCGCCAGCCCCCGACTCCCCGCCGAGCTCGACTCTTGGATCGCCGATGCGGTCGGGTAAGCCGGTCGAGCGCGTCGCCGTCGTCACGCACAGCGAAGAGGCGGCTGTCGCCGACGCCGTCTCGCGGCTCGAGCGCCTCGCCGAGTCGAAGGGCGTCGAGCTCACCGGCGAGGACGGCGGGCCGGATCTCGCCGTCACTTTGGGCGGCGACGGCTCGATGCTGCGAGCCTTTCACCGCTTCCTGGACGCCGGCGTGCCCGTGATCGGGGTCAACTTCGGCCGGGTCGGCTTCCTCACCTCGATCGAAGTCGACGAGCTGGAGCAGGGACTCGAGCGGGCGCTCGAAGGTGATTTCGCGGTTGTCGAGCTGCCCACCCTCGACGTGCGGATCGACGGCGTGAACCGGCCGGCGGTGAACGACGTCTTCGCGACCAGCTCGACGCTCGGGCGCATGGTCGAGCTCGGCTACGCCGTCGGCGGCGAAGATCTCGGCGTGCTGCCCTGCGATGGCGTCATCTGCTCGACGCCGTCTGGCTCGACCGCCTACAACCTCTCGAACGGCGGGCCGGTCCTCGTCTGGGGGCTTGACGCAATGGTGATCACTTTCGTGGCTCCGCACTCGCTGCACGTGCGGCCGCTCGTCATTCCCCACAACCTTCCGCTCGCCGTCACGAACCGCACTCCGGACGGCTCGGTGACGGTGATCGTGGACGGAATGGAGCTCGGCAAGCTCGAGCCCGGGCAGCAGGTCGACGTCCGCCTGGGCGAGCAGAGATCGCTCCTGGCGACGCTGCCGGAGCGCACCTTCTTCAGTCGGTATCGCAAGACGTTCGCCTCGTGACCCAGGTGGATGCCTTGTCCACTCGGGATTAGACGGACGCCCGGGCGAAGCCCGGACGTCCTCCAGCCGGCCTCGCAAGCGCGTCTCGAAAGGACCGTAGTCGCGCGCCGACGCCATGCGTACCATCGGGCGCGTGCTGCGCCGCCTGCGCATCGAGAACCTGGTCCTGATCCGCGAGGCGGAGCTCGAGCTTGCGCCAGGGCTGAACGCGATCACCGGTGAGACGGGCGCCGGCAAGACGATCCTCGCCCACGCGATCGGCCTGCTGCTCGGCTCGCGGGGCGATCCGGCGCTGGTCGGACCGGACGGGGAAGAGGCCTACGTGGAGGCGGAGCTCGACCTGCCGGGGGGCCTGCTCGACGAGGAGGGCTTTGAGCCGCTGGCCGAGCTTCGGCCGGAAGCCGAGGAGGGGCTCGTGCTCGCGCGGCGGGTCTTCTCCGACGGTCGCACGCGCGCATACGCGTGGGGCCGCGCTGCGGCGCGCGACGATGTCGCCGCGGCGGCCGAGCGGCTGCTCGCGATGTCCGGCCAGTTCGAGCAGCGGCGACTCGCGCGTGCCTCGTACCAGCTCGACGTGCTCGACGCGTTCTGCGGCGAGGAACAGCTGCGCTGCCGCGCCGAAACGCGGCGCGCCTGGCGCGAGCTGCAGGCCGCCCGCCGCAGGCACGAGGAGTTGCGCGGTGGCGCCGAGACGGCCGAGGCCCGGCTGGCCGAGCTGCGCGCGCTCGTCGAGGAAACGCTGGGGATGGAGGCGGAGGCCGAGGACTCGCTCCGGGCCGAGCGAGAGCGCCTCCGGCACGTCACGGAGCTGGCCGCCGGCGCGGGAGCCGCCGGCGAGGCGCTGGCTCCGGACGACGGCGAGGGCGCCGCGTCGCTCGTCGCAGTGGCCGAGCGCGCGATCTCGCCGCTCGAGTCGCTGGCTCTCGAGCTTCGGCGCGCAGGCGACGAGCTACGCGACGTCGAGCTGCGGCTGCGGGAGACGGCGACCGAGCTGCGGAGCTTCCTCGCATCGCTCGACGCGGAGCCGGACCGGCTCGAGCAAATCGAGGCCGAGCTCGACCGGATCGCCGAGGCGAAGCGGCGGTTCCGCTGCTCGTCGTACGACGAGCTGCTGGCGCGCGCCGCGGAGGCGCAGGCGGAGCTCGATGCGCTCGAGGATGGCGCCGATCCGGTCGCGGCGGCCGCGAAGGCAGTCGAGGCGGCAGAGCGGCGCGTCCAGGAACTGACCGCCGCCCTACGCGAGACACGCCGGGTCGCCGCCGAACCGTTCTCGACTGCGGTCGCGGCCGAGCTCGAGGGCATCGGCCTGGGCGAGGGCGAGTTCAGGGTGGACCTGGCGGAGCGCGAGTGCTCCGCCGCGGGCGCCGACACGGTTGCTTTCCTGATCCGGCCGAACACGGGCATGCCCTTCGCGCCCGTCGCCGAGACCGCCTCGGGAGGAGAGCTCTCGCGCATCGCGCTCGCGATCGCCGCGGTCGGCGGCGGCGAGACGATCGTCTTCGACGAGATCGACGCCGGCATCGGCGGCCAGACGGCCCATACGGTCGGTGAGACGCTGGAGCGCCTCGCGACGCGGGCCCAGGTGCTGACGATCACCCACTTGCCGCAGATCGCCAGCCGCGCCGACCGCCATTTCCGCGTCGAGAAGCTGCCCGGCGATCCCACTCACACGCGGATCGAGCCGCTCGTGGAGGCGGAGCGGCGCGAGGAGATCCAACGTATGCTCGGCGGCCGGGAGTTCCTGACGGCCGTGCAGCGTGAGTAATGGACGCTTTATCGAATTCACAGGCGCCGCGAAGCTCGACCGGCGCACGAAAAATCTGGTCCGGCGACTCGGGCCCGACGACGTCGCCGTAATCGACCACACCGATCTCGACCGCGTCTCGGCCGAGGCGCTGCTCGAGTCCGGGGTCCGGGTCGTCGTCAACGTCGCGAGCTCTCAGAGCGGGCGCTTCCCGAATCCCGGCCCGCTCCTGCTCGTGCGGGGCGGGGTCCGGCTGATCGACGCGCCGGACGCGCCGATCTTCGAGGAGGTGTCCGAGGGCGCCCTCCTCACCGTCCGCGGCGCCAGCGTCTTTCGGAACGGCGATTGCGTCGCTGCGGGGCGGACGCTGTCGGCGGACGAGCTCGCGGGCGCGATCGCGGAGCAACGGGGGCGGGTCACCGAGGCGCTCGAGTCCTTCGCCGACAACACGCTTCGCTACCTGCGCGAGGAGGGCCGGCTGCTCTCCGAGGGAATCGACTTCCCGACCCTGCAGACCCGTTTCAGGGACCGCCACGCGCTCGTCGTCGCACGCGGGCCGGGTCACAAACGCGATCTGCGGATCGTGCGGCCCTACATCCGTGACTTCAAGCCAGTCCTCGTCGGCGTCGACGGCGGTGCGGACGCGTTGCTCGAGGCCGGCTACAAGCCCGACGTGATCGTCGGCGACATGGACTCCGTCTCGGACCGCGCGCTCACTTCCTCCGCCGAGAAAGTCGTCCACGCCTACACGGACGGCGGCGCCCCCGGGCAGGAGCGGATCGAGTCGCTCGGTGTCGCGCACCACCTGGTCCGCGCGCCGGGCATCAGCGAGGACGTCGCGCTGCTGCTTGCCTACGAAAAGGGCGCCGAGCTGATCGTCGCCGTCGGCACCCACTTCAACCTGATCGAGTTCCTGGAGCGGAATCGCGCCGGCATGTCGTCGACCTTCGTCACGCGCCTGAAGGTCGGCGAGATCCTGATCGACGCCAAGGGCGTCTCGCGGCTCGTTTCGCGCCGCGTCGGCTTGATGCCCCTCTTCACCTTTGCCCTGACGGGCTTCGCCGCGGTCGTGGTCGCGATCGCCGCCTCGCCGACGTTGAGGCGGCTGATCGGTCTACTGGGCGAGCGCGTCCGCGACCTGCTCGGCTTCGGCTAACCCACACGGCAGCGCCGGCGGAACGAAGAAACGGTGCGGATGCTCCGCCGCGGAAAACCCTCCGCCAGCCTTCATGGTGGCACGCGCGCGTTCTTCCGTCTGGGCGCTTCTCGCCGAGCCGATCCGTCTCGGTGACTGGTGGCCGGGCATCCGCGGGATCGACCCCGACCGCCGCGGGCTCGCTCCAGGTGCGCGCTGGCGCGTCCACGCTTCCGCTCGGCCGACGTCCGTCATCGGCCGGAGGCCGGATCTCGCGGGCACGCTCGTTTTCCTCGAGGTCAAGCCGCCTGAATTCGCCGCCTGGCAGTTCGTCGACGGTCGGATCGACGTCGAGCTGCGACTGGCCGAGGCCGGCGCAAATCGCACGCGGGCCGAGCTGACGGTCGGCGCGCCGCTCCTCGGCGGGCTCCGCAGATCGCTTCCCCACAAGGCGCTGACGCGCCTGCAGGCCCTGTGCCAGACTGGAGACCCGCGCTGATGTTCGACCTCCGCTACCACGTCGCCTCGCTCGCGGCGGTCTTTCTCGCGCTTGTGATCGGGATTCTGGTCGGGGTTGGCATCTCCGACAGCGGCTACGTCGACAAGGGCTACCGAGGCCTCCTCGAGCAGCGCATCGCCAAGCTGCAGGGCGACCTCGGCGACGCTCGCCGCCAGGCCGACGATCTCTCGGCGCAGCAGCGCGCGACGCAGGCGTTCGTGACCGACACCTATCCGGAGCTGATGGCGAACCGCCTACGCGGCAAGAGCGTCGCGCTCGTCTTCCTCGGGCCCGCCGACTCGCACGTCCGGGCAAGCCTCGAGCAGATGCTCGCCGACGCAGGCGCCTCGGGATGGGTGCGCGTGCGGGCGCTGAAGCTGCCGCTCGACGTCCAGCAGATCGACAACACGCTCGCCGGCGACCCCGCGCTGGCGCGGTACGTCGGCGGGGCGCGCCTGCCCGCGCTCGGCAAGGGGCTTGCGGAAGAGCTCGCAAAGGGCGGCAGGGCGCCACTGTGGACGACGCTCGCCGAGCAGATCGTCGCCGAGCGAACGGGGAGCGAGAAGCGTCCGGCCGACGGGGTCATCGTCGTCCGGACAGCCGGCAAGCAGTACGACGGGACCGCCAGCTTCCTCTCCGGTTTCTATACGGGCCTGATCGCGGCGCCGGTGCCGGTCGTCGGTGTCGAGACGACGAACGCGGACGAATCCGCGGTCGCGTCGTTCCAGCGAAACGGGATCTCAAGCGTCGACGACGTCGACCAGCAGATCGGCCGGTTCGCGCTCACCCTGCTGCTGGACGGAGCGAAGGCCGGCCACTACGGGGTCAAGGCGAGCGCCAGGGACGGCGTGCTGCCGCCACTCGAGACAGCCGCACGTGGCTGAGATCGCAGCGGCTCTCGTTGCGGCACGCGACGAGGAGGCGACGATCGCGCGCACGGTCGAGGCCCTCCGCGCTGCGTTCGAGAACGCCGAGGTGATCGTCGCCGACGACGGCTCGAGCGACGGGACGGCGGCGGCGGCGGAGCTTGCCGGCGCGCTCGTGCTCCGGCTGCCGGCCCGCGGCAAGGGACAGGCGCTGACACTCGCCGAGCGCGCAGCGCCGGCCGGCCGTCTCTTGCTCGTCGACGCCGATCTCGAGGGAGATCTCGCTGGGCTCGCCGCGGCCGACGGCGACCTCGCGATTGCGGTCTTCGCCGAGCGCCGGGGGGGTGGGTTCGGGATCGCGAAACAGGCGGGGCGGGTGCTCGTTCGGGCGCTGTCCGGCTTCACGACGAGGGAACCACTCTCGGGGCAACGAGTGCTCTCGCCGGCGGCGCGCGAGGCGTGTTTTCCGCTCGCAGCCGGCTTCGGCTGCGAGGTCCGGATGACGGTCGACGCGGTCCGTGCGGGCCTCCGGGTCTCGGAGCTCGAGCTGCCGCTCCGGCACCGCGCTACCGGCCGCGACCCCACGGGCTTTGCCCATCGGAGCCGGCAGCTGCTCGACGCGCTGCTCGCCAGCGGCCCGACGGCGGTCAACCATCGCGGCTTGAGGCTGCCGCTCGTCGGCTGGCTTGTCGGCCTCCGGCGCGACCGGGCGATCGCGGCCGTTGCGGCGATCGGCCTCGCGGACGACCTTTGGAGCGGAGCGGAGCGCGGCTTTCGCGCCCACCTCGGCCGCCGCCGCACGACCGGAATGCTGAAGCTGCTCGGCATCCCGCTGGCGGGTCTCCTCGCGACCCGCAGGCTCTCGGGCGCACTGCTGGTCGGCCTCGCCGCCAACTTCCTCAACCAGCTCGACACGCGGCCCGGCCGCGCCCTCAAGGCCTACCTGCTGACGGCCCCTCTCGCCGGCGCGCCGATCGGGACCGCCGTCATCCTCGCTCCTTACGATCTGCGGGAGATGGCGATGCTCGGAGACGCCGGGGCCAACGCGCTGGGCGCGATGCTAGGCTTGAGTTCCGTGAGCAAACTCACGGGAAGAGGCCGTTGGGCTGCTATAGGCGCCCTTGCCGGCCTCACCCTCCTCGGAGAGACGCGCTCGCTGGGCGAGCTGATCGAGCAGACGCCCGTGCTGCGCGAGCTGGACGCGCTCGGGAGGCAGCCGTAGCCTCCCGGCCGCCGAAGTACGTCTTCGTCACCGGCGGCGTCGTCTCGTCCCTCGGGAAGGGGATCACCGCCGCCTCGCTCGGCCGGCTCCTCAAGGCGCGCGGCCTCAAGGTGCAGGTGCAGAAGTTCGATCCGTACATCAACGTCGATCCGGGCACCATGAGCCCCTTCCAGCACGGCGAGGTGTTCGTGACCGAGGACGGCGCCGAGACGGACCTCGACATCGGCCACTACGAGCGCTTCATCGACGAGAACCTGTCGCGGAACTCGAACCACACCGCCGGCTCGATCTGGGAACGCGTGATCCGCAAGGAGCGCCGCGGCGAGTACCTCGGCTCGACCGTACAGGTGATCCCGCACATCACGAACGAGATCAAGGAGCGGATCCGCAGCGCCTCGGAGGCGAGCGACTGCGACGTCGTCGTCACCGAGATCGGCGGCACCGTCGGCGACATCGAGTCGTTGCCGTTCCTGGAGGCGATGCGGCAGTTCCGGCGCGAGGCCGGCGCCGAGAACATCTGCTACCTGCACGTAACGCTGGTTCCGTTCGTCGACTCGGCGGGGGAGCTGAAGACCAAGCCGACGCAGCACTCGGTCAACGAGCTGCGGCGAATCGGTATCCACCCCGACATCGTTGTCGCCCGCTCGAGCGGGCCGCTCTCGGTGGACATCCGCGAGAAGATCGCCCTCTTCGCCGACATCGACACCCGCGCGGTCGTCTCGAACCAGGACGTTCCCGACCTCTACCTCGTCCCGTCCGCGCTCCAGGAGGAAAGGCTCGACGCGCTCGTCTGCGAGAAGCTCGGGCTACCCGTGCAGGAGGCGGATCTCGGCGAGTGGCTGCAGTTGACCGATCGGATCCGCGAGCGCGAGGGCGAGGTGCAGATCGCGCTCGTCGGCAAGTACGTGAAGCTTCAAGACGCCTACCTGTCGGTGCACGAGGCGCTCAACCACGCCGGTGTCCACCACGGCTGCTCCGTGAACGTGCGCTGGGTCGACGCGGAGGGAATGTCGCTCGAGGAGGCGCAGGCCGAGCTCGAGCAGGTGGACGGCGTGCTCGTTCCCGGCGGCTTCGGCTCGCGCGGCTGGGAGGGCAAGATCCTGGCCTGCCGGGTCGCGCGCGAGCAGGGGGTTCCGTACCTCGGCATCTGCCTAGGGATGCACGTTGCCGTCTCCGAGTACGCGCGCCACGTGGTCGGGCTCGACGGCGCGAACTCGACCGAGATGGATCCCGAGACGCCCTACCCGGTGATCGATCTGCTGCCCGAGCAGAAGGAGATCGAGGATCTCGGCGGCACGATGCGACTCGGCGCGCAGGCCGTGGAGCTCTCGTCCGGGACGCGGGCGCACGAGACCTACGGTGAGGCTGTGGTCCACGAGCGACACCGGCACCGCTACGAGGTCAACAACCACTTTCGGCCACGGCTCGTCGACGCGGGCCTCGTGGTCAGCGGCACCTTCCAGGAGGGGCGGCTGGTGGAGATCGTGGAGCTGCCCGAGCATCCCTGGTTCGTGGCCAGCCAGTTCCATCCCGAGTTCAAGTCGCGCCCCACGCGCCCGGCGCCGCTCTTCCGCGAGTTCGTCGGCGCGGCGCTCGCCCGCTCGCGCGAGCGCGTTGGCGCCGCCTACTCGGC
>WNGD01002254.1_pt1 | contig 20170 bp, 23 predicted proteins | sample 5400671 | NCBI WGS metagenome assembly WNGD01 (sample SAMN13153369, study PRJNA577476) | soil metagenome | isolation source: 40 cm soil or saprolite under grassland replicate 2 | place: USA:California | collected 2016-06-15 | reverse complement strand
GCCAGTTCGACGGCCGCAACGTCATCCCCTTCTGGTGGGACATGCTGATTGTGGCCGCCTTCAGCGTGGCGATCTACGCCTTCGCGATGCGCGTCCGCCTGCCCGCCGAGCGCGTCCGCGAGTACATCGGCGAAGTCGAGGGCTAAGCCCGGAAGAAGTCAGGCCCGCAGCGCTCCAGCTGCGGGGTCCTCATCCACGTCACCGAGCCCGTCGGCGATCGTGGATCGCTCCCACAACTCGCTCTCGGCGCGGTAGGAGTTCCACTCCTCAGGCTCGTTCTGCCGCGTCGCCTCAAGCTGAGCATGCAGCTGCGCGAAGAACCCCTCCCGCTCCATATGGCTCACCGCTCCTCAGTCGCTGCTCAGCCGCTTCGGTAGCGGGCGGAGGCGCCGACGCGGCGGCCGCCGCCGCCGACGTTGGGTTCCCATTTGAAGCGGCGGAAGGCAAAGATCGCGGCGGCGATGCCCCAGATGGCGATGACGCGCAGGTGGTTCCATTCGAAGCCGCTGCCCTTGGTGAAGGGGCTGAAGGTGGCCTCCATGGCGATGGCGAAATGCTTGACCGGGAAGATGTCGCCGGCGGTTTTCACCCAGGTGGGCGCATTGTTGGTGGGGTAGAAGATGTCGGAGACGAAGGCGATCGGCAGCCTGGTGAAGTTGGCGAAGGCCGGGGCCGCCTCGCCGTTGGGGACGATCGTGGCCATGGCCAGGCCGATCGCGCACAGGCAGGTCGTCCCGAACAACATCGTCACGACGGCGGCGGGCAGCAGGTGCCAGAAGATCTTCACCTGGAACGCCAGGACCCCCACCAGCATCATCAGGGTGGCACCGATGAACGCCATGTAGACGGCCGTGGCGACCCGCGCGGTCAGGTAGATCCAGGCGGGCAGGGGGGTGCCGCGGACGCGCTTGAGCACGCCCTCGTCGCGGTTGATCGGGACTGAGGTCGCCATGTTGACGTAGCAGGCCGACACCACCGCGAACACCAGGATGCCCGGGGTGAAGAACTGCGCGAAGCGGATGTCGCCGAGCTGGGTGATCCGCTGGTTGGTGTTCAGCGCGTTGAAGATCAGCAGGAACATCAGCGGGAACGCCAGCGTGAAGAACGCCGAGAAGGGGTTGCGCCAGAACAGCTTGTTCTGCGCGCGCCACTGGCGCCACAGCAGCGGGAGGGCGCCAGGGCGCCGCCCGGCCGCCGCGCGAGGGGCCGTCGCCGCCTCAGCCATTGCGGGCCTCCTCTCCGGCTCCGGCTCCGGCGCTGGCTCCAGCGTCGGCCGCCGCCGCGCCGCCGCCGGCTTCGGCCGAAGTGCCGGTCAGTTGCAGGTAGATGTCCTCCAGCGAGGGTCGCGTCACGGTCAGGGCCTCCAGTTCCTCGCCGCGGGTGACCGCCCAGCCGGTGAGGATGCTGAGGATCGGGGTGGGGGTCTTGGTCCTCAGCACCACGTGGTCGTCCTCCAGCTCGAGGCCGTTCGGCCGCATCCCGGGGAGGTCCGCGACGCTGGCGCCGGGTGGCAGGCGGAAGCGGATCCGAGCCTCGGCCACGTCGCGGCCGCCGAGGGACTCCGGCGGGCCCTGAGCGACGATCCTGCCGCCCGCCATGACCGTGACCATGTCGGCCAGGTTCTGGGCCTCGTCCATGTAGTGGGTGGTCAGCAGGATGGTCTTGCCGAGAGCGCGCAGGCTCTCGATCAGCTCCCAAGAGCGGCGCCGCGCCGACGGGTCGAAGCCGGTGGTGGGCTCGTCCAGGAAGACCAGGTCGGGGTCGCCGATGATGCCGAGCGCCAGGTCGAGGCGCCGCTGCTGCCCGCCGGACAGGGTCTTGACGCGGGCGCCGGCCTTCTCGCCGAGACCGACCAGCTCGATGGTCTCGTCCGCCGCGCGCGGGTGCGGGTAGTAGCTGCGGTAGAGGGCCATGACCTCGCGCACGGTCAGCTCCCGGTGGATGCCGGCCGACTGCAGCACGATGCCGATGCGCTCGCGGAACTCCCGGGTGGCGTGCTGAGGGTCGGTGCCGAGCACTCGGACGTCCCCTTCGGTGCGGTCGCGGTAGCCCTCCAGCATCTCCACCGTGGTTGTCTTGCCGGCGCCGTTCGGCCCCAGCAGGGCGAAGCATTCGCCCTCCGCCACCTCGAACGAGATGCCCCTGACCGCCTCCAGGTCGCCGTAGCGTTTGCGCAGCCCGGCGACCTTGATGGCTGTTCCCACCGGTTTCACATCCTTCCAAAGGGGTTTAGCGCCCATTGGGCCGCTACAGTCTGTGGTCATGATCGAACATTCCGCAATGCGTTGGGGCGCCCCCGAACCGGAATCCGTCCAGGCGGCGGCACGCGACGCGGTGACGGCGTTCCTGGCAGAGCAGGAACGGGAGGTGCCGGCCGAGCGGCTCGGCGAGGGGCGCTGGTTCCTGCGCCTGGCGGGGGAGCGCAAGCTCGGCATCGGGGTCCACCTGGTGGTGGGGGACCGCACCCTGCGGGTCGAGTCGTTCTTCATGCGCGCTCCGGAGGAGCAGCGCGAGCGCCTCTACCATGATCTGCTGGTGCGCCAGGCCGGAACCTATGTGCTGCGGTTCACCCTGGACGAATCCGGCGACCTGTTCCTGATCGGTCAAGTGCCGCTCCAAGCTGTTACAATTCAGGAAGTTGACCGAATCGTTGGGACGATTCTAGAGGTCTGCGATACCGCCTATTTGCCCGCAGTGGAAATCGGGTTCGCAGCGAGCATGGCGGCCGAAAAAGCCTGGCGCGCCCGCCTGGCGGAACGGGAATCAGCTGGCGGGTAAATTCCATGGATGAAATTCTACCGCCTCTACGCTGCTGATACGCCGCTGACCTGCGGCGATACGCGCTTGACGGCGGCTTGGCCAGCTTTTAGATTTCCCACTGTCCTGCGGGACGCAGTGCGGTAGGGTCAGGAAAACTCGACTGGAGGATTCAGTCGGGGCAAGCTGAAAAGCGCGCCCCGCTGCGTCGGTGGATCCCGGTGGGTCTGCGCAACCCGCCGACGTACCGGCGAAATTCCGGCGGCTTTGGCCGCGGGAATTTAGCTCCGGCCGAGCGGGAGCGATCTGATCTGTGCTCGTCCGCAGGGCTCCGGTCCCCAGGGGCCGTTCGCCGGGAGCTGGCGGCTTGCCGTCAGCAACCGAGCGGGCTCCTGGGGACCGTTCTTTTCGCGCGCCCGCTGCGGCGGTCTGTTCCCCGGTCCGTGGGTAGACTCGATCTGACTTGTGACCTGCCCACGTTCTTCCCGGAGGATCTTGATGCCGCTCACCAGCGAGTCCGTCGTCAGCGCGATGGCCAGACCCGAGGGCCGCAAGGCGATGCTGCTCGTCATGGACGGGCTCGGCGGCTACCGGACGACGCAGCGGGGCTCGGAGCTGACGCAGGCACGCACACCCAACCTCGACCGCCTGGCACGCGAGGGATCGCTCGGCCTGCACGACCCGGTCACCCGCGGGATCACGCCCGGGTCCGGGGCCGGGCACCTGGGCTTGTTCGGCTACGACCCGCTCGCCTACGAGATCGGCAGGGGCGCGCTGTCGGCCGCCGGGATCGGCTTCGAGCTGCGGCCCGGCGACGTGGCCGCGCGGGTCAACTTCTGCAACCTGGACGGGCGTGGGGTCATCACCGACCGGCGCGCCGGCCGGATCCCCACCGAGGAGGCCGCTGGCATCTGCGAGCTGCTCGGCGACCGGGTCCAGCTGGACGGCGTGGCGTTCTTCGTCCGGCCGGAGCGCGAGCACCGCGGCCTGCTGGTGCTGCGCGGCGAGGGGCTCTCACCCGAGGTCACCGACACCGACCCGCAGCGTGAGGGCGTCCCCCCGCTCGACTGCGAACCCCGCTCGCCGGAGGCCGGCGCCGAGGCGAAGCGAACCGCCGAGCTGCTGCGCTCGTTTCTGGAGCAGGCCCGCGAGCTGCTCGCCGACCGCCAACGCGGCAACTTCCTGCTCTTGCGCGGCTTCGACACCCACAAGGAGCTGCCCAGCTTCCCCGAGCGCTACAAGGTGCGGGCGCTGGCGATCGCCGCCTACCCGATGTACGTCGGCATCTCCCGTCTGCTCGGCTTCGAGACCCATCAGGTGGAGGGCGCGGCGCCCGAGGAGGTCGACGCCCTCGCGCCGCTGCTGCCCGCGCACGACTTCGTCTTCATGCACGTCAAGAAGACCGACTCGGCCGGCGAGGACGGCGACTTCGAGCGCAAGGTGGCGGCGATCGAGGAGGTGGACGCGCTCATCCCGCGCGTGCTCGACGCCGGGGTCGAGGTGCTGGCGGTGAGCGGCGACCACGCCACTCCCGCGCAGATGGCGGCGCACTCCTGGCATCCGGTCCCGGTGCTGCTGTGGGGCGGCACCGCCGCGGCCGACGGCCTGCCCAAGTTCGACGAGGTCCACTGCCGGCAGGGCTCGCTCGGCCGGTTCGAGGCCAAGCACCTCATGCCGCAACTTCTCGCGGCGGCCGGCCGTCTGGCAAAGTACGGCGCCTGAGACCTAACCGACCGGACGGAGGGGTAGGCAAGTGAAAGGTGTCATCCTGGCGGGCGGGAGCGGGACCAGGCTGCATCCGCTGACACGCATCACCAACAAGCACCTGCTGCCGATCTATGACCGGCCGATGGTCACCTACGCGATCGAGGCGCTGGTCGGCGCCGGGATCACCGAGATCATGCTGGTCACCGGCGGCACCCACGCCGGCGAGTTCCTGCGCCTGCTCGGCAACGGGCACGAGTACGGCATCGACCGGCTGCTCTATGCCTACCAGGACCGCCCCGGCGGCATCGCCGAGGCGCTGGGGCTCGCCGAGCGCTTCGTCGACGGGGACCGGGTGCTGGTGATGCTCGCCGACAACGTGGTCGAGCAGTCGATCCGCCCGCTGGTCGAGAACTTCAAGGGCCAGGAGGCCGGCGCGCGCCTGCTGCTCGCCCGCGTCGAGGACCCGGTGCACCTGCGCAACCTCGGCGTCCCGGCGTTCGACGGAGCGGGCAGCGAGGGCGGCCGCGTGACCCGGATCGTGGAGAAGCCGGAGGACCCGCCGAGCGGGTTCGCGGTCACCGGGATCTACTGCTACGAGGCGAGCGTTTTCGAGGTGATCCCGACCCTGGAGCCGTCAGGCCGGGGGGAGCTGGAGATCACCGACGTGAACAACTGGTACGTCCAGTGCGGGCAGATGGAATACGACGTCATCGAGGGCTTCTGGGGCGACGCCGGCGAGTCGATCGACGCCTACTACCTGGTCAACGACTTCGTCCGCCAGCACGGCGCCAACAAGGGCTGAACCTGGAAAATCCACCGGCAAACCGTCCGTAGCCAGTCGGTTGGTCACGAAGGCCGCGCGTGTTGTAAAACGTCAGCCTGCATGTCTTGCCTCAGCCTCCACGTTCCGAGGAGTCCTCGTGACCACTACTGGGCCGCCGCTTGCTGGACCCCCGCCGCTCTCCTCCAACGCCATCGCATCCGACAAGTGGCTGGCCCGGTTCCGGACCATCCTGGTCGTGATCCTGGGCTGCACCGTGACCGGCATCGCCTCGCTCGCCTTCTACACCAGCTTCGAGGCGATCCGTGACTACTCCGAGCGCTCCGAGGGCATCTCGCCCCAGCACGCCTGGGCGATCCCGCTGCTGGTGGACACGTTCATCATCGTGGCCACCGGCGCCGACCTGTGGTTCACCACCACGAAGTCGCGGCGGCGGCTGTTCGAGGTGGTCTGGCCGAAGGCGCTGCTGGCCGGCGCGGCGCTGGTCAGCTTCATCCTCAACGTCGCCCACGCGCAGCACAACTGGCCCGCCCGCTTCGTCGCCGCGATCCCGCCGGCCGCGCTGGTCCTCGGCGTCGAGCTGCTGATGATGGTCCTGCGGCGCAGCACCACGATCCGCTCCCAGCGGCTCCAGGCCGAACTGGACGCCCGGATGGCCGCCGAGGCCGCCGCCGCGGCCGCGGCGCTCCCGGCCATCCCGCCGGCGCCGGTGCGTGGCGAGCTGCTCCGCAAGCAGCGCACCCGGCCGCGCCGCGAGGTGAGCGCGCCGCTGCGCCGCACGGCGGTTGACGACTTCGTGGAGGCCGCGGCCGCCGAGGCGGCGACCTACGAGCCGCGGCCTCGCCCGCGGCTGTCCGACCGGCTCCCCGACCAGCCCGCGGAGCGGCCGGCGAACCGGTCGCTTGAGGCCGAGCGTGACCCCCGCGCGCCGATCTTCGGCGGCGACGGTGGCGTGGCGCGGCGCCCGCCCCTGCCACCGAAGGTGATCGTCCCGCCCCGGACCGCCACGCCCACGCCCGGGAGCGGGAGCAACGGCCCGCGTCCGGCCGTGAACGGGCCGCGCCCGGGCACCGTCACCCAGTCGATCTCCGAGCCGGCCCAGGTCCAGGCCTCGGCCCCGGGGACGGGGACGGGGACGGGGACGGGGACGACCGCGACCGTCACCACCAGCCGAACGGCCACCGCCACCGCCACCGCAACGGCCACGGCGAGGGCGCGGCGCGAGCAGCGGAACAACGGCAAGCCAGCGACCCCGTACGTGGTGGCCGCGCGCATCCTCGACGAGCACGACGAGAGCGAGACCTTCAGCCCGGAGCAGCTCATGCAGGCACTTGCCGAGCGCGGTGTCTCGGTGAACATGAGCACCGCGCAGGGCCTCCTGCGCGAGCTGCGCTCGCCGCTGGCCACCCGCCTCACCGCCCAGCCCCCGGCGGCGCCGGCCGCGGGCGTGAAGGCGAGCAAGGGGACTGGCCGTCGCTGATCGCTGAAGCCGCCAATTCAACCACGCTAGGTGGTTGAATTGGCGGCTTCAGTCACCAACAAACCAGGACAGCTTGTCCTATCGCGGTGCGCGTTCGCGCGTCTCGGCGAGGGCATTCAGGGTGCGTCCCCAGGGGAAGCTGGCGATGCGCCGTTCGCCGGTGCCCGGGGGATGCGCCGAGGGCACGCCCTCCTCCTCGCCCCAGAGGATCCGTACGCCCATCTCGCGGAGCTGCTCCAGGCTCCGCCCGAAGGCCGGGTGGTAGGCCTGCGCGGCGTTGAGGAAGGGGAGCGCCACCAGCGCGAGGCGCTTGCCGATCGCCTCACACAAGAGCCCCAGGGCGAGCGTGTCGCTGATCCCGGCAGCCCACTTGTTGAGCGTGTTGAAGGTGGCCGGGGCCACGATCATGGCGTCGGCGGGCGGCAGGACGTCCGGCGTGCCAGGCCGCTTCCACTCGAACCGGACCGGGTGGCCGCTGCGCGCCTCCAGCTCCGCCAGGTCGGCGAACGCCCGCGCGGCCGGCGTGACGATCACGCAGGTGTCCCAACCGGCCTCGCGGGCGAACTCCACCAGCACCCTCGCGTCACGCGCGGGGGGTGCGGCACACACCACCACATACAGGACGCCCTGTCTCATCAGGGGGCTGCCGCTCGGCTGACCTGGACCACCGGATTCTCTGGTCGAGGCCTCGCTCCCCCGGCCCCTGGGCGGCCTCCCCGCATCAGGACAAGGCTCCCACGCGATCCGCGAGCGCCCGCAGCTCCCGCGCGCCGGCGCGGCGCTGGCGGCGCAGCAGCTCGCCCACGATCTCGCGCACGGCTGGGGTGAGGCGGATCTCCTCGGGGGCGAGGCGTTCCGCCTTGAGCAGGGTGGTGAGGGCCTCGTTGTCCTTGGCGCAGAGGCTGTAGCCATGTGCCAGATCGACCAGGAAGCGTGCCCGGCGCTCCAGGATCGTCAGCGCCTCCAGGTCGATCGCCAGGCCCTGCTCGATCGCCTCGCCGCCGTCGCCGAGCGAGACGGCCGCGGCGACCCGGTGCACTGCCACGTTGGTCGGCCCGAACGCGGTCCAGCAGCAGTTGCGGTCGGCGCCGAGCAGGTCGGCGGCGATCGACGCCTCGCGCAGCAGGTCCTTGCTGGCCGAGCGGTCGCCCTGCCGCGACGCCGCCACCGATCCTCTGAGCAGCAGCGCGCCGTAGATCGACAGCAGCGCCGGGGAGCCGCGGCCGAGTCTCGACTCGAAGGCGGCGGCCGTGCCGGTGGCCAGCTCCTTGGCGCGAGCGTAGTAGCCGTGCTCCAGCAGGGCATGGACCAGGCCGCGGGCGCTGCCGCCGACCAGCAGCTCGTCCTGGGACCGCCTGGCCGTGTCGATGCTGCGGTCGGCCGACAGCCAGGCTAGTTCGGCGGCGCCGAGCTTCAGCAGCGTGATGGTGCTGACCTGGTAGGCCTGCGCCAGCAGGCCGGTGGCGGCCAGCGCCTCGTCGTTGGTCAGCTCGTCGGTGGCCAGCTGGGCCTCGGCGATCAGCTCGGGCAGGACTCGGCCAAGTACCGAGTAGCGGGTGGCCTGGAACGCCCGCCAGGCATGGTCGACGGCCCGCCGCAACCCCAGCAGGCCGGGCACCTAGCGGCGGCGCTGGCTACGTTGCAGCGACCGCACCACCGCGTCGGGGCGGGTGAACGCCTCACGGATGGCCTCGATCACACCTTCCGCCTCGCTCTGCGGATGGGCCCGCCCGCCCGCGCCGGGCGCGCGCCCCTCGCTCACGCGACCGGTCAGGCGACCGGTCAGGCGTCCGGTCAGCGCGATGGGTTCGACGTCGAGGGTCTTGGCGACCTCCTGGATCACCGAGAGCCGGTCGATACGCCGCTCCCCGCGCTCCACCTTGGAGACCCAGCTCTCCGAGCGCCCCAAACGCCCGGCAAGCACCAGCTGCGACATCCCGCGTCGGCGCCGGTAGTGCGCGATGCGCTCACCGACTGACAGGTCCTCTTTCACGAGCACCCCCCTGGACCGGTGGTCTGGCCGTCAGGGCCAGACCAATTCAATAGCATTGATGCTTTGTTGGACCCGATCCGTCAAATTGTGATTCGGGGCGCAGATGGCTCGCCACTGTGCGTGGTTGCGATACGGTAATGGGAATGCGCGGTGGGTTGGAGCCGGACACGAGCCAGGAGATTCTCTCCATGGCGGAATTGCTCCGCCAGGATCTCGCCAACGCCGCCCGCCGGCTGTTCGACAACGAGGCCGGGGTGCGGCTGGGCGACGACCCCGAGGCCGTCCACCAGGCGCGTGTCGGCATCCGCCGGTTGCGCTCCACGCTGCGGACCTTCCGGTCGGTGCTCGACCGGGAGTGGAGCGGCGCCCTGCGCGCCGAGCTGGCCTGGATCGCCGATCTGCTGGGCGCGGTCCGCGACGCCGACGTGCTGCTGGAGCGCCTGCGGCACGGCCTGACCGCCCTGCCACAGGCGCAGGCCGACGCGGCCACGGGGGAGCGGCTGCTCGGCGGGCTGGAGCGGCGCCGCGAGACAGACCGGGCCGTCCTGCTGGAGGCGATGGATTCGGCCCGATACGCGGCCCTGCGCGACCGCGTGGGCGCTGCCGTCCAGGCGCCGGCGCTGCTGCCCGCCGCGGAGCGGAGCGCCGTCGAGCTGGGCCCGGGGCTGGTCGCCCGGCGCTGGCGGCGGCTCCGCGACCAGGTGGCGCGGGCGGGCCCCGACCCCAGCGACGAGGACCTGCACCGGATCCGGATCGAGGCGAAGCGCTGCCGCTACGCCGCCGAGGCGGTCGAGCCGGTGGCCGGCGAGCCTGCCAGGGCCTTCGCCCGCGCCGTCGCCGCCCTCCAGGAGGTCCTCGGCGAGCAGCACGACGCGGTGGTCGCCCAGGCCTGGCTGCGCCAGGCGGCCGGGTCGGCCGGGGTCCGCCGCGCCGAGGCGTTCGTCGCCGGCCAGCTCGCCGCCGCCGAGCACGCCCGTGCCCTCGCCGCGCGCGCCAAATGGCGCAAGACCTGGGACAAGGCCGCCGTCAAGCGCCTGCGCCGCTGGTTGTGATCTGGGCCCTGGCGCGGCGGCGCTTGCGGCGGGCCAGCCAGGTGAGGGCGTCGGCGAGCACCCAGTCGTCGGTCAGGTCGCAGTCGCGCCAGGCGTGCTCCCAGCTCGCCGGGTCGAGCCAGCCGGACCGGAAGCCCTCGGCGACGGTGGCGACCACCCGCTGCTGGTTGGCCGAGAGGCGGGCGACCAGCTCGGCGAGTTTCCTGATGTCGACCTCGTCCACGAAGGCTCTCTCGGACGGTGCGGGTGGCGACTTGACGAAGCGGCTGCCGCTCAGACCCCGTAGATGCTGTGCTCGTAGCGGTCCCGGGGCGGGCTCGTCACGGTGACCGTCTCGGCGGCCAGGACGGGGAGCCGGCCGCCGTGGCCGTCGGAGACGGTGTTCGGCGCCGCGCCCGGCCCGGGTCCGGGGGCGAGCCAGCGGCCCTCCACCGTGACCCACTGGTCGGGCTGGCGGGGGGTGGGGTCGCCGCGGACCACGATCTCGACCACCTCGGCGTCGGCGGCGCAGCAGTACATCACGAAGCGGGCCAACCGGTAGGAACCCTGCTTCTCCGGCATGACAAAGCCGAAGACGCGCACCCGTTGCCCGGCGAGGGAGTGCTGCTTGTCGAACAGCGCCCGGTCGACGAACTCGCTGAGCCCTACCGGCACAGCCCCGCCGGTCGCGCGGGCCAGCGGCGGGAAGTTGCCGTCCCCGCCTGCCAGCGTCAGCGACGACTGCCGCAAGGCCGCGAACGAGCCCAGCGCCGGCGGCTCCACCAGCAGCAGCACCAGCACAGGCAGCACCAGCAGCCAGGCGACCCGCGGCCCATGCCCTCCATCATGGTCATGCCAGTCCTCGTCCTCGCCGCCGGCCGCCTGCCGGCGACCCTGGAGGACCGAGAGGAGGCCGAGCCCCAGCAGGATCGCGCCCGCCACCCCCAGCAGGGGCCGCAGCCCCGCCCGGACGTACGACAGGGTCAGGTCGCTGAAGCTCAGGAACAGCGCCGTCGCCCCCACCGCGAGCAGCAGCGCGCCCTGGGTCCGCTGGTCATTCATTCGGGGCGCTCCGCCATCGTCGTCCGTCGCGGCAGCGCGCTCACCGTGCCGCTCACAGCAGCCACCGACCCACCAGCAGGCCACTCGCCAGCGCGACCACGAAGGTCAGCAGCGCCCAGCGCAGGACGAAGCGGCGCCCGAAGGTGCCGAGCTGCATGGCGATCAGCTTCACGTCCACCGCCGGCCCGACCACCAGGAACACGAGCCGCGCGCTGAGCGAGAACTGCCGCAGGCTGGCGGCTACGAACGCGTCAGCCTCCGAGCAGATCGCCAGCCCCACGGCCAGCAGCCCGAGCCCCAGCGCGGCCAGCAGGTGGTTCCCGGCGACTTGGCCGAGCAGCGAGCGTGGCACGAACACCTGCAGGCTGGCCGCGGCCATCGCCCCGACCACCAGCCAGCCTCCAGCCTGCAGGAAATCGCCCCGGACCGTCTGGGCGAACGCCTCCCAGCGGTGGTCGCCGCCGTCGGGGTTGAGGGCGCCCGGAGCCTCCGGCTGGTTCCGGCGGCGGGCGCCCATCAGCCAATCATCGCGGCCGATCCGGCTCCACAGCAGCCCAGTCACCATCGCGGTGAGGAGCGAGCCGAGGAAGCGGGCCAGCACCACCTCGGGCCGTCCCGGGAAGGCGACCGCGGTGGCCACCAGCACCACCGGGTTGACCGCCGGGGCCGAGAGCATGAAGGCGAGCGCGGCGGCGGGGGTGACCCCCTTGGCCACGAGCCGGGCGGCGATCGGCACCGAGGCGCATTCGCACCCGGGCAGCGCCATCCCGGCCACGCTCGCCACCGGCACCGCCAGCAACGGCCGTCCCGGCAGGGCCCGCGCCAGCCAGGCAGGGGAGACCAGCGCGGCCACCGCACCGCTGAGGAGCACCCCGAGCACCAGGAACGGCAGCGCCTGGACAGAGATCGACACGAAGATCGTCGCCCAGGTCCGCAGCTCCGGCCCATCCAGCACCCCGGCGACCAGCCCGCGGCTTCCCGCCGCGATCGCCAGCAACAGCACCAGGAACCGCGCGTCGAACAGCCGCCGGACCCGGGCGGGCGGCACCGTCACCACGGCAGCGGCCGGAGTCGTCGTGCTGGTGCTGGCCTGCTTGACGGCGATCACCTCGCCCTGAACGAGCTGAACACGGATGGGATCAGGGATGCTATCGCGTCCCTGGCCCAGGGTCGCTCAGGGAGTCGGGAGCGGTGGGGGGCCGGCTGCCGGGAGGGTCACGGTGAAGGTGGAGCCCTTGCCGACCTCGGAGTCCACCGTGACCAGGCCACCGTGGGCTTCGGCGACGTGGCGGACGATGGCGAGGCCGAGGCCGGTGCCGCCGGTGCGGCGGGTGCGGGCCTTGTCGACCCGGTAGAAGCGCTCGAAGACGCGGGGCAGCTCGACCGTGGGGATGCCCTCGCCGGTGTCGGCCACCTGCAGGACCACGGTGCCGTCGGCGGCCTCGACCGAGACGCGGATCATGCCCCTGGAGCCGGTGTGGCGCAGGGCGTTGTCGAGCAGGTTGGAGAGCAGCAGGCCGAGCTGGGCGCGGTCGCCCCGCATGGTGGTGCCCGCCTGGAGGGCGGTCCGCAGCCGGATGTGGCGCTCCTCGGCGCGCTCGCCGTAGGGCTCGGCCACCTCCTTGACCAGGCCGACCAGGTCGAGCGGCTCCACGTCCAGGGCGCGCCCCTCCACCCGGGAGAGGTCCAGCAGGTCGCGCACCAGCGCCTCCAGCCGCTCGGCCTCGCGGCCGACGCGGGCGGCGAAGCGCCGCGCGGCGGGCGGGTCGTCGCCGATCGCGCTCTCCAGCGACTCCGCCAGGGCGCGCAGCGCGGCCACCGGCGTCTTCAGCTCGTGGGAGGCGTTGGCCACGAAGTCGCGCCGCAGCACCTCCAGCCGGCGGCGCTGGGTGATGTCGGAGAGCGTCACCACGATGCGCCCGGTCGGGCCCCGGTCGGCCAGCGGGAAGGCGCGCAGCGACAGGGTGCGGTGCTCGGGCAGGACCACGGTGACGATGCCGGTCACCGGCGCCCGCCTGGCGACCGCCTCGTCGGCCAGGTCCGCCACCTGGGCGACCCCGAGGACGCGCCGCAGCGGCAACCCCGGCCGCAGGTCGTCGGGCAGCCCGAACCAGGCCCGCGCCGAGGGGTTGGCGACCAGCAGCCGCCCGGCGCCGTCCAGCAGCAGCACGCCGTCGGCGAGCGCGTCCAGGATCTGGCTGGCCCGGTCGCGCTCCTCGGTCAGCTCGTCCAGCCGGTCGCGCAGCCGCGGCACCATCGCGCCCAGCTCCCCGGCGATCCCGGTGAGGTCGTTCGGGTGGGTCCAGCGCCAGCCCGGCAGCGCGATCCGCGCCAGCCGGTCGACCGACCGGGCCAGGCCCGGCAGCGGCCGCCCGAGCGTCCGCGCGGTGATCGCCGCCAACGCCAGCGCCACCGCGACCAAGGCCACGCCGAGCGCCACCAGCGCGCCCGTGGGGACAGACGTCCCAGCGGCGATGGCGACGAACCCGATCAGGGCCGCCAGCGCCAGCGTCAGGAAGCCGGCCAGGAGCGGGCCGACTGGCTTCGGGAGGTTCACGATCCGCCTCCAGCCGTGCCCGTCAGCGCTCCAGCCCGGCGCGGACCGCCTTGGGCGGGACCAGCGTGCGGACCTCGCCGGTGACGATGAAGAAGACCTGCTCGCCGATGTCGACCGAGTGGTCGCCGATCCGCTCCAGGTAGCGGGCGACCAGGATCATCCGGCTGGCCCACTCGATCGCACCTTCGTGGTCGACGTCGATCTTCTCGGTCTGCCGGAAGATGCGCTCGTTGAGCTGGTCGAGCGGCTGGTCGAGGATCGGCAGCCGCTCCGCCAGGTCGAGGTCGCGGCGGGCGAAGCTGGTCATGGCGGTGGCGACCATCCGCTGGGCGTGGGTGCCCATCTCGGTGAGGGTCGCCATGATCTCGGGGACCGGCGGGTAACCCTTGACCAGGCGGACGAAGCGGGCCATGTTCACGCAGAGGTCGCCCATGCGCTCGATGTGGGCGTTGATGTGCAGCACCCCGGCGACCAGCCGGAGGTCCTTGGCCACCGGCGCCTGCAGCGCCAGGGTCCGCAGGATCTCCTCCTCGACCTCGACGTAGGACTGGTCGAGCTGGTCGTCGCGGACCACCACCTCGTCGGCGAGCGTCAGGTCGAAGGCGGCCAGCGCCTCCAGGGTCCGGTCGAGCTGCGACTGGACCACCTGGCCCATCTGCAGCAGCTTCGCTTCCAGGCCGTCGAGGCGTTGCTCGAAGGTGGTGCGCACGTCGTCTCCTGCCTGTTCCATCGGGGGGCCCCGCGGCTACTGGAGCACAGGCTCGCGGTGCTTCCGGCCGCGGGACCATGCCCCCCGAACCCCCCGGGGGTTCGCTGTCCTGTTACCTGGACCAATGGTACGCCGTGGCTGTCGAACTCCCTGAGGGTGACAAGGTGGCCGGAGGGCGAACGGGAGGTGAACCTTGCGCGCAAGCCGCGCGAGGCGAGCCCGGCACCTTGCCGGCCTGGACGAAGCTGTGGAAGCGTACACAGGGGGCTGCCGCGCAGGATGGGGTCGCTGAGGCAGTCCGCGTCGAACGGGGTGGTCCGTGCCGAAAGTCTTGGTGGTTGACGACGAGGAATCGCTGCTCGACGCGATCCGCTACGCGCTGTCGCGCGAGGGCATGGAGGTCGTGACCGCCCGCGACGGCGCCGAGGCGATCAGCGACTTCGAGGCGGAACGCCCGGATCTGGTGGTCCTCGACCTGATGCTCCCGACCCAGAGCGGCTGGGACGTCTGCCGCCGCATCCGCGCCTCCAGCGCCGTCCCGATCCTGATGCTGACCGCCCGCGACGCCGAGGTCGACCGCGTGGTCGGCCTGGAGATGGGCGCCGACGACTACGTCACCAAGCCCTTCTCCCTGCGCGAGCTGGTCGCCCGGGTCCGCGCCCTCCTGCGCCGCGCCGGGCCCTACCAGGGCGGCCCCGCCCAGAGCAGCCCCGGGACCGTCCTGGAGGTCGGCGGCATCCGCCTCGACCAGGAACGTCACGAGGTCTCGGTCCGCGGCGAGCCGGTCAGCCTCCCGCTCAAGGAATTCGAGCTGCTCGAGATCCTGATGGAGAACCGCAACCGGGTCCTCACCCGCCAGATGCTGATCGACCGCGTCTGGGGCTTCGACTACGTGGGCGACACCAAGACCCTCGACGTCCACGTCAAGCGCCTCCGCGCCCGCCTCGAAGAGGACCGCCACGAACCCAAGCTGATCGTCACCGTCCGCGGCGTGGGCTACCGGTTCGACGGCTGACCCTAACGGGTCCCGGGTTCACCACGCGAGCTGCCCTCCTTCGGGCTGGGGCTTGTGCCTTCTCAACTTCTACTGTTTTACTATGATCATAGTAGAACAGTAGAGGTCGGGAAGGAGCCTGCCACCGATGTATGAATTCCGCCTGGACGGCCGCTCGGGCGTGCCGCCGTACCTGCAGCTCGTGCAGCAGGTGAAGCAGGCCCTGCTGCTCGGCTACCTGCAGCCCGGGGACCAGCTCCCCACCGTCAAGGACGTTGCCGCGGGCCTGGCGATCAACCCCAACACGGTGGTCAAGGCCTACCGGCAGCTTGAGCACGACGGCCTGGTGGTGCCCCGACCTGGGCAGGGGACCTTCATCGCCCGCACGCTCGACGCTGTCGAGCCGGGCGCCTACGGAGCGCTGCGCCGCTCGCTGGAGCGCTGGCTGCGCAGCGCCTACGACGCCGGGCTCGACGAGGAGGCGGTCAACGCCCTTTTTTCCACCGCCCACCACGAGTTGCGCGCTGAGGGGGTGGCATAGCCGTGGAAGCCACCTTCGCGCTCGAGACCGAGCGGCTCGGCAAGCGCTACGGCCGGCCGTGGGCGCTCCGTGCCTGCACCTTCGCCACGCCGGAGGGCAGGGTCATCGCCCTCGTCGGGCCCAACGGCGCCGGCAAGACCACCCTGCTCCAGCTCGTCGCCGGGCTGTTGGCGCCGACCGAGGGGACCGTCCGGGTGTTCGGCGAGGCGGCCCGCGCCAACACCCCGGCCGCGCTCGCCCGGGTCGGGTTCGTCGCCCAGGACCACCCCCTCTACAAGGGCTTCACCGTCGCCGATCTGCTCACCATGGGCCGCCGGCTGAACCTGCCGGGGCGCTTCGACCAGGCGCTGGCCGAGCGGCGCCTGGCCGACCTCGGCATCCCCCGCGAGCAGCGCGCCGGCAAGCTCTCCGGCGGCCAGCAGGCCCAGGTCGCGCTCGCGCTTGCGCTGGCCAAGCGGCCACGGCTGTTGCTGCTCGACGAGCCGCTGGCCAGCCTCGACCCGCTCGCCCGCCGCGAGTTCATGCAGGCGCTGATGGGCGCCGCGGCCGAGGACGGCCTCACCGTGGTGCTCTCCTCCCACGTCGTCGCCGAGCTGGAGCGGGTCTGCGACCACCTGGTCCTGCTCACCTCCGGCCGGGTCCGGCTCGCCGGCGAGGTCGACGAGCTGATCGCCAGCCACCGCCTCCTGACCGGCCCGCGCAGCGATCCGGCGGCCGCCGGCCAGATCCCCGGCGTGCTGCGAGCCAGCCACGGCGACCGCCAGACGACCCTGCTGGTCCGCGGCGATGCTGGGCCGGAGCGCCCCGCCGTCCACCCCAACTGGCAGTCCCACCCCGTCACCTTGGAGGACCTCGTGCTCGCCTACCTCCAGCTCCGGAGCGAGGCCGCCGCCGCGCCGAACCCACCAGCCGAACCTGTGGAGGTGGTGCGCTGATGGTCTGGCTCACCTGGCGCCAGCACCGCGCTGAGGCCCTCGGTGGCCTCCTCGCGCTCGCGGCAGTCGCCGCGAGCCTGCTCGCCCTCGGCCTGCCGGCGCACCACGCCTTCGCCCACGAAGGCATCGCCGCCTGTCTCGCTCAGGCCAGCTCCGGCCCTGTCCTCACCAGTGGCAGCTGCGGCGAGGCGCTCAAGCTGTTCAGCGGGCGGTACCTCAACAGCGGAGCCGGGGGGCTGATCCCCTGGCTCAACTTCCTGCCGGCGGCCATCGGCGTGTTCGTCGGCGCCCCGCTGCTGGCTCGGGAGTTCGAGCACGGCACCTGGCGGCTTGCCTGGACACAGGCCGTGCCGCGCACCCGCTGGCTCGCCGTCAAGCTCGTCCTGCTGGTCGCGGGCGTCGCCGCGCTGACGGCGGTGACCGCCGTCCTCTTCACTTGGTACCGCGGGCCGTTCGACCAGATCGACGGGCGCATGTGGGCCAGCGCGTTCGACTTCGAGGGCCTCACCATTCCCGCCTACGCGCTGTTCGCCTTCGCGCTCGGCATCCTCGCCGGCATCCTCACCCGCCGCATCGTGGTCTCTATGGCCGTTACCCTGGGCGGCTTCCTCGCCGTCCGCCTGCCGGTCGAGTTCTGGCTGCGGCCCCACTACCAGCGCCCTGTCACGATGACCGTCGACCCGCTCTCCACCCAGGGGCCGACGCGCGTCGACCAGGTCCTCAGCACCAACCTGATCGACTCCGCCGGCCACACCCTCAGCGACCTCCAGACCCGCCGAGTGATGGACGCCGCCCTCCAGGGAGCCACCCGCGGCGACGTCAACACCTACCTGCAGGCCCACAGCTACCACTGGAGCTATGTCTTCCAGCCCGCCGCCCGCTTCTGGCACTTCCAGCTCATCGAAGCCGCCATCTTCATCGGCTTGGCCGCGGCCCTCCTCACCAGCGCCGTCTGGCTACTCCGCCGCCGCGTCGGTTGACCGATATGGCTGGATGCTGGTCCGCCAGCGTGGCAGCCATCGACAATATAAACATCCGATCAAGCCGGGGCTTGTCACCGTCCCTGGCAACCTTGGTAAGGACTTGTCGCACGGCTTGGTGTGCAGCATCCTCAAGCAAGCTGGACTGTTGAAGGGTGATCGATGACTGTGAATGTCTATACCTACCTTGTCGTGATCGAGCGTGCCGAGGATGGCGGCTACGGCGCTTGGGCGCCTGATCTGCCTGGATGTGTGGCGATTGGGGAGACGCTCGAGGAGTGCGAACGGCAGATGCAGGAGGCGGTCGCCTTCCACGTCGAAGGGTTGCGTTTGGAGGGCGAGGCGGTCCCTGAACCTTCGGCGGTTGCCGCCACGCTGGTCAAGGTTCCCGCGGCGTAGCTGGCTGGGCGACTTCTGCGAACACGCGGGCGCGGAAGTGCGCTGCCAGGTTGGCGACGTCGGCGCCGAGAGAGCGGCGGTCGGTGAGCGGGGGGAAGTGCTCGCGGGTCTCGGCGGCGAGGCGGGCGAGCCGCGGGGGCGGGTCCAGGGTGTTGCCGGCAAGCCAGTGGCCGGCGGCGGCGGCCACGAGGGCGAGCGCGGCGTCGAGGCTGGCGGCGGCGGTCTGTTCGCGGGACCAGGCGAGGAAGGAGGGGGCGGTGACGTCGTTCTGGCCGGGCCCGGCGCGGGGGAGCAGCGGCGGCTGGGCGGCGGCGCGGGCTTCCTCGGAATAGCCGACCGCGACCATCAGCAGCAGGTGGAGCAGCAGCTCGCCGCCGTCGGCGCGGCTGGCTGGGGGGGAGACGGTGAAGGTCAGGTGCTCGACGTGGCGTTCGGCGAGCTGGCACAGCTCCGCCCAGCAGACCGTCAGGTCATGGAGGGCGGCGGGGGCGGCGGCGTTGTGGTAGCCGCCGGTGGAGAGGACGCGGCCGTCGGGATGCTCCGGGTCCGGTGCGTTGGGTGATGGCGGCAGGTACACCGGGTTGTCCGACACTGAGCGCAGCGACACGGTGGCGACGTGCTCGGCGGCGTCCAGCACCCGTTCGGCCTGGCCGAGTACGCGCGGGAGGATGCGGTAGCTGACCGGTGCCTGGTAGGGCCGGCGCCCGTCCGGGCTGGCCATCCCCCGCCCGCCCTCCACACTGTCCATACTGTCCATGCCCAGCAGCGCCCGCAGCTTCCGCAGCGCCCGCGCCTCGTGCTCGTCACCCCAGAGGGCGTCCAGGGCCGGGTCGTAGGCGTCCAGCGGCGCGCGGAACGCCTCGGCCGAGAGCGCGAAGACCTCATAGGCGAGCGCCAGGCGGGCGCGGGCTGAAAGCACCGCGTCGGCGCTCAGGGCGGCGGCGCAGGGGGAGCCGTTGATCAGCGCCAGGCCCTCCTTCTCGCCGAGGTCGCCCGGCTCCAGCAGCGGCGCGAACAGGTGGCCGAGCGCCAGGATCTCGCCCGACCCGCCATTGCCCTGGAGCGGCACCGCCGGCAGCGGACCGCTGGCCGGGTCGAGCATGGCGGCCACCGCCTCCAGCAGACGCCCGCTGACGGCCGCGTGCCCGTCGAGCAGGTTCGCCAGCCGCGCCAGCACGATCCCCCGGGCCACCCGCTCGGGCAGCGGCTCCCCGAAGGAGGCGTCCCGGTGCGCCGCCGTGGCCGAGTGCCGGCGGCGTTCTTCGAGGCTGAGCCGGACCGCCGCCCGGTCGCCGTACCCGCTGGTGACCCCGTAGACGGTCACCCCGGGGCGTGCCAGCAGCCGCAGGAAGGCGGCCCGTGCCGCGTCGGCGTGCTGGAGGGTCCCGGCGGGGACCGCGACTGCCTCCCCGTGCCACGCGACCCGTTCGAACAGCTCCAGGGTGATCTGCGAGCGCGACGAAAGCGTGACAGCCATGCCGTGCACGGTAGCGGAGATGGAGTGGCTGGCAGACGCAGGAGCTGGTTGAGGGTAACGATCTGATAACGGCGTTTGAACCCCCTGCGGGCGATGGGCGCTGTCCGTGAGAATCGCGCAGACCGATCGCTTGGCGGGACCAATCCGGGGGGGACATGCGGAGATTCGTGACGGCGAGCCTGCTCGCTGGTGTCATAACGGCAGGCCTGGGGGCACCGGCGATGGCCGGGAACAATCAGCCCAGCGGTGCCTGGGTGCGGTTGGAGCCGACGACGGTGGCGCAGGGGCACACGGTCTCCATCACCGCCCGCTGCAAGAACTCCGGCCACTCCGTCACCGCATCCTCGTCGGCGTTCAGCAAGGACGCCAAGCTGACCCGTGACCGCGACGGGATGTACTCGGGGACGGCGACGATCTCCTCGACGGCGCGTGTGGGGACGCATGACGTCAGCGTGCGCTGCGTCCAGAGCGGGAGCCTCCCCGACTGCCCTCGCGGGCGGATCACGGTGATCGCCAGCAGCTCGGGCGGGAGCACCGCCACCACCACCGGGGGCGGGAGCACCACGGAGGGCGGCTCGACCACCTGGGTGTGGAGCGGCAGCCAGTGGGTGCCCTTCCCCTCCGGGGGAGTCCCAGCCGGTGGCGGCTCGATGGCGGCGAGCCTCGGCAGCGGGCCGCTCACCGTCGCCGGACTGGTGATGGTGCTGCTCGGCATGCTCGCCGGCGTTCTGCTTTGGCAGCGCCGCCCGGCGCGCGGCGCGGCCTGA
>WNGD01002664.1_pt1 | contig 20171 bp, 20 predicted proteins | sample 5400671 | NCBI WGS metagenome assembly WNGD01 (sample SAMN13153369, study PRJNA577476) | soil metagenome | isolation source: 40 cm soil or saprolite under grassland replicate 2 | place: USA:California | collected 2016-06-15 | reverse complement strand
CTTGACCGCGGTCAGCAGGAAGCCCCAGCCCCCGGAGGTGTTCTTGGACCGGATGATGGAGTAGGCGGCGTCTTGCGCGGTCACCGGCGTGCCGTCGGAGAACTGGGCGTCCGGCCGGAGGTGGAAGGTGTAGGTAAGGCCGTTCTTCGAGATGTCCCAGGAGGTGGCCAGGTCGGGGAGCAGGCCGGTGCCGGTGGCGTTCGGCTGCAGCAGCCTGCTGTAGAGGTTCTGGTCCATCCAGATCGATTCGTTGACCGAGTTCTGCGCGGGGTCGAGGGTGTCGACCTTGACCGCATTGGCGATGACTAGAGTGCTCACTGTGGCTGTGGTGCCGCCCGAGCCGCTTGAGCCGCCCGAGCCGCCCGTTGTTCCTGAGCCGCCGCATCCGGCTGCTGCCAGGGCAAGGGCGACAAGTCCGGCGCTCAGTGTCCGGGGCCGGAAGGCTCGGAGCATATCGCACCTCTTCTCATTTGGTCGATTGTCGACAACTGTTGTCCCACTGTAGGAAGGGGGGACATGGCCGTCAATACTCGCCGCATCGCCGGGTTGCCGCAAGCCGGAGCCCGGGGCTGGCCTTGACGGTATTGTTACCGCTGCGATACTGGTTGACTGTCGACAATCACTCAGCGGACTGGCGAGGCGGATGACATCAGGTGACCCGGCAGGCCCGCCTGCGGCGGCCACGGTGACCGTCCTCATCGCGACCCCGCTTGAGGCCGGGCAGGCCGACCGGATCGCGGCGGCCGACAGCCGCGTCTCGGTCATCTACGAGCCCGATCTGCTGCCCGTGCCCCGCTACCAGGCCGACCACGCCGGCCGGCCGCGGGACCTGTCGCGGGCCGCGCTTGCCCGCTGGTCGGACCTGCGGGCGCGGGCGGATGTGAGCTTCGACTTCGACTGGCAGGACCCGGGCCAGATGGCAGCGAACTGCCCGCGGCTGCGCTGGGTCCAGGGCACCAGCGCGGGACTCGGCGGCTTCCTCGAGCGGACCGGCCTGGCCAGGACGAAGCTCGTCATCACCACCGCCGCCGGAGTGCACGGAGTCCCGCTGGCCGAGTTCGCCATGCTCGGCCTGCTGTATTTCGTCAAGGACGTGCCCAGGCTGTGGCGCTCGCAGCAAGGCCGGCGGTGGGAGCCGCACCACACCCGGCAGCTGGCCGGCACCAGCGCCCTGCTGGTCGGGCTGGGCGGCATCGGCCGGGAGGTGGCCCGGCTGCTGGCCGCGGCTGGCGTCGAGGTGGTGGGGGCCGGCCGCCCCGGCCGGTGCTACGACGTGCCGGGGGTCACCCGCTACGTCGCCGATACCGAGCTCGATGCCGCGCTGCCCGGCGCCGACGCCCTGGTCCTGGCCTGCCCGCTGACCGAGCGCACCAGGCACCTGATCGGCGCCCGCCAGCTAGGCCTGCTGCCCGAGGGAGCGGTCGTGGTGAACGTATCCCGCGGCCCGGTCATCGACGAACCCGCGCTGGCCGCGGCGCTGCGCAGCGGGCACCTCGGCGGTGCCTGCCTCGATGTCTTCGAAACCGAGCCGCTGCCGGACGGCTCGCCGCTGTGGGCCCTGGATAACGTGCTCGTCTCGCCGCACTCGGCATCCACCGTGGCGGCCGAGAACCGGCTGATCACCGACCTATTCATCGACAACCTGCGGCGCTGGCTTACGGGCGCTCCGCTCCGCAATGTCTACGACCGCGCCGCGGGCTACTGACCCGGCTGGCCACCCGAAGCGAGGACAAGCGCATGGCAGACAGGCTCCGAGTCGCGGTAGTCGGCACGGGCAGCTGGGCTCACCGGGCACATATCCCCGGCTGGCTGCGCGACCCCCGAGTGCAGGTGGTCGCCCTGGCCGACGTCAACGGCGAGGCGGCCGCCGAGGCCGCCAGCCGCTTCAGCGTCCCGGTCGTCAGCACGGATTACCGGGAACTGCTCGCCGACCCGCGGATCGACGTGATCGATGTCGTCACCGGCAACCAGCCGCATTTCCAGATCTCCTGGGACGCGCTGGCGGCCGGCAAGCACGTGCTCTGCGAGAAACCCGTGCACGCCAGCTACCTCAAGACGCATGCGGCCGCCGAGCTGGCCAGGTCGAAGGGGCTGAAGACGAAGCTGGGCTTCACCTTCCGGTACGCGCCGGCCGTGCAGTACGCGAAGGAGCTGATCGACTCCGGTTTCGTCGGCGAGCCCTATGTCTTCAACGGCTACGAGCAGAACAGCCAGTGGATCGACCCGGCCACCCCGCTGCGCCAGGTCGATCCGCCGGCCGACCCGGCGCGGATCGCGGTGTCCTCGATCGAGGGCTACGGCGCGCCGATCATCGACATCATGCACTGGTGGCTGGACGCGCCCCTGGCGTCGGTCGTCGGCACCATGCGGAACTTCGTGCCCAAGCGGGTGCTCCGCGACACCGGCCAGCTCACCAGGGTGAACATCGACGACGGGGACATGTGGATCGCCGAGTTCTCCTCGGGCGCGCTCGCCTCGATCCAGTCGTCCTACGTGACGGTCGGCAACTACCCCGGAATCGAGGCGCGCATCTACGGCTCGGAGGGCGCGATCATCGTCCGGCTCGTCGATGAGTTCGGCCTCTGCCAGACGGTCAAGACGGCAAGCAAGGACTCGGTCGAGTTCACCGAGACCGAGGTGCCCGCCAGGTTCTTCCCGCCCGGCGGGCACTCCGGCGAGCCCTGGGAGTACCTGTTCTACTCCAACCTGGTGTCCGATTTCGCCACCGAGATCCTCAGCGGCAGCCAGGCGAACCAGGGCGATTTCGCCCAGGGCGCGCTCGTGCAGGAAACCATCAATGCCTTCGAGGCATCGTTCCGCACCAGGGCATGGGTCGACTTCCCGCTCGGTGGCCGGGTACAGGGCGGCCAGTGAAGATCAGCAGTAACTCGGGCCAGCTGGTCAGTCAGGTACTTACCGGCGAGGTGTGGCCCCCGCTTGCCGACTCCCGCGCCTACCGGGTTGGTCCGGATGGCCAGCCGTTCGCGCTGCCGGGCATGGGCGGCGTCACGCTCGGCGCGGGATGCGGCTCCCCGGCCACCGGCTATGCGTCCGATCACCTTGAGCCGGGCGCGTCGGTGCGGCACCGGGATCCGGCGGCCAACATGGCGCTGCAGTTCCTGACCTGCGTGGGCAACCCGGTCCGGGTGGAGACCGGCCCGGCAGCCGGGGCGGTCGGCCACGTCATCGGCCAGCACGCCTACGTGCTGGCCGATTTCGCCGAGCCCGTGCTGGCCGGCCTCACCACCGGCGACGCGGTTACCGTGACCGCGTGCGGCCAGGGCCTCGCGCTGACCGGGCACGACGCCATCGTGGTCAAGAATTGCGCGCCCGGACTGCTGGCGCAGATGCCGGGCGGCACCCGACCAGACGGGCGGCTGGAGGTGCACGTGGCCGCTAGGGTGCCCGCCGAGGCCATCGGCGCGGGCGCCGGGATGAGCTCGGAGTACGCGAACACCGACCTGATGGGCGCTTACCCGGGGCTGGGCGACGACCTCTCGCTGGGCCTGGAGGGCCTGCGGATCGGCGACATCGTCTCGCTCGCCGCCGCCGATCACCGGTACGGTCGTGGCTACCGCGACGGCTACCTGACCATCGGGGTCATCTCGACTGGCCAGTGCATGATGTTCGGGCACGGCCCCGGGCCGAGTTCCCTGCTCACCGGGCCGGCCGCGGCATTCCACCTCGTCGACGACCCGGCGGCCAACCTGTCCTGCTGGTATCACCCGGAGTTGGAGGGCGCGCGGTGACCACCCGATCGGCCGCCTTGGCCAGGCCCGTTGCCGTCAACCTGCTCGGCGTCATCGAGCACCCGGTGCTCGGCGACGGCCCGTACCGGATCGATGCGGACGGCCATCCCTACCTGCCGGTCGGCGACGGCGGCATCGTGCTTGGCCTGCAACTCGGCGACTCCGTCTTCGCCCGCAAGGCGGATCATGCCGCGCCTGGCGCCTGCCTGGTGCACCCCGACCCGGCCGCCAGGCACGCGCTGGCCACCTACTCATGTATCGGCAACCAGGTGAGAGTGCGGACCGGCCGCTCGGCAGGCGCGCGCGGCGTGGTGATCGGCAAGCGCGGCGAGGAAGGCCGGGTGATCGCCGCCTTCCGGCCCGCCGAGCTCGCCGCCATGCGGCCGGCCGATGAGGTGAGCATCCGGGCCTGCGGGCAGGGCTGCCGGCCGGACGGCTTCCCGGCCGGCCTCACGGTGCTGAACATCGATCCCGGCTTGTTCGAGGTGCTGCCCATGGTGCGGCCGTCGGCCTCCGGCGACGGCCCGGTGAGCGTCGGGGTCCGCTGCTCGGTGCCGAGCAAGCTGGCCGGCAACGGCCTCGGCCGCCCGGCCGTCAGCTGGGATCTCGACCTGCAGCTGCGGCCCCCCGATTCGGATCGCTCCCCGGCCGGCGACGCGGCCGGTGCCGGAGCCGGCGGCGTGCAACTCGGCGATTTCGTCGCGGTCACCGACATCGACGCCAGGTTCAATGTGGGCTACCGGAAGGGATGGGTAACCGTCGGCATCGTGGTGCACGGCGCAAGCCCGCTGCCGGGACACGGACCTGGCATTACCCCCATCCTGACCGGGCCGGCCAGCGTCCTTGACATCCGGCGCGAAGGGGCTGGCCATGTGGGCTTGACCGCGCAGATGCTGAAGCTACAGTGACGGACGACGGGCACGGCGGGCTGATGAAGGGGCACCGGAACCATGCTTGACCATGTCTCCCTTCCCGAGGCGGTCGGGCGCGCGCTGCGGCACCGCATCCTGAACAACGAGCTTCCCGCGGAAACCCGCCTGGTCGAGGCCAACCTCGCCGCCGAGTTCGGGGTCAGCAGGGGGACCATCCGTGACGCCATGCGGAGCCTGCAGGCCGAGGGCCTGATCGCCATCGTGCCGCGCCGGTACAGCATCGTGACCCGGATGTCCATGCGGGACGCGGAGGATGTCTGCTATGCCCGCTGGGTGCTGGAGGACGCCAGCGTCAGTGAGGGCTTCGGCGAGCAGCACGGCGACCTGGTCAAGGCGCTGCGCGGCGCACTGGACCAGATGGCGGCGGCCGCGGCGGCGGATGACATGGACGCGCTGGTCGAGTGCGACACCAGGTTCCACGAACTGCTGCTCGACACCTCCGGACGCCGCCGCCTGAAGGACCTGTGGAGCATGCTCAACAGCCAGATGGGCGCGCTGATGCGATCGGAGATCGAGCGACAGGGGATCGACCTCGCCGAGGCGGTCGAGCGCCACCGCGCATTCCTCGAAGCGGTCGAGAACGGCGACACACCCGAACTCCGCGCTGCCGTGCGGGACCACTACCTGGCAGGCTTCCCGGAGCACGACTGAGCTACCGCTGGCGGGGCGCAGTCCCTTGGTCGCGGGCGGTGAGCGCGGTGTCGCGGATCTGGCGGATGATCTCGTCGAGGTGTCGGCTGGCCGCTGCGATGCGCTGCCTGGCCGCGTCGGCGGGCAGGTTACTGGCGGCCTGCAGGCCGAGCCCGACCTGGAAGAGGCCGGTGACGATCGTGTCGAGCAGTTCCTGACCGCGCTGTGCCTGCTGGGCCGCGGCGGCCTGTGCCTGCTGGGCCGCGGCGGCGGCGCGGGCGAGGTCAGCAAGGACTTCGAGCCGCTGGGCGTCGGAGACGTCCCTGATCACGGTGAGGGTGAACCGGCCTGTCGCGGCCATCACCGGGCTGAAGCTGACCTCGACCGGGAAGATGGTTCCGTCCTTGCGCCGCCCGGCCAGCCGCGCCCCGGCGTCCGTCGCCGGGGTCCCGGGCCCGGGCACGTGGCTGGCCCGGCGGCAGTGCCTGGCGTCCTGCAGGTGAGCCGGGATGAGGTACTCGACCGGGTGGCCGAGCAGTTCGGCGTGCTGATAGCCGAACATCTCCGCCAGCCGGCTGTTGGTCAGCGCGATCGCGCCGTCGGCGGCGGCCAGCGCCACCCCGTCGTGCAGGGCGTCGAGCAGCTTCCACACCACGGCCGGAGTGATCGGCGCTCCGCCGGTGTCCGCTGGTCCGGCTGGCGTGGGCCGGCCGACCGTTCGTGCCGCCCGGCGGGGCGCCTGTCCGTTGGTTCGTGCCGCGCGACGGGACGGCTGGCCGTTGGTTTGTGCCGCGCGGCGGGACGGCTGGCCGTTGGTTCTCGTCCCGGCCGGTGCCCCCACCAGGGCGAGTACCGGTGCCGGCGTCCCGGCGGCCGTGGCCGCTTCCAGGGACGGGTAGGTGGAGACCAGGCGATCGATGCCGCTGAGGCTGAGCAAGCGCCGGACGATCTTGGCCGTGACCACCAGCCGCAGCTCCGTGCCGCTGACGGCGGCGCGCCGGTGCGCGCGCAGCACGGCATCCGCGCCAGCGTTATCGCACGAGATTGTCGCGGTCATGTCCGCGATCAGGGCGGTCGCGCCGCGGTTGATAACCGACAGCAGCTCTTCGCGGATCTGGCCGGCGTTGGACAGATCGATGTGCTCAGGAAGCGCGACTACCGCCTGCCTGCCGGTCCACTGCACTGGGTAGATGTCCTGGTCCTGGTGCATCGCTAAGGCACCCTGGCGGTCCAATCCGGCCATGACTGGCCGTGCCGCCGAGGTCTGGAGCGACGCGGTCCCTGCACCCCTGCCTTGGCCTGGTGCGGGATATGTACGGACAATCGCGTTCCTTCGACCATACGCCCCCGACCGGACCCCGGACAGGCGCTATCGGATAAACCCCTGCCATCACAGTGGTGAACAGCTGCCACTCAGGCGGTGGTTGCGGCCGACTGCATGGCCGGGTCGTGCAGGTGGCAGGCGACCGACTGGGTGGGCGACAGCTGGCGGAGCCGCGGTTCCTGTTCCTTGCAGACGGGCATGGCGAGCGGGCACCGCGGGTGGAAATGACAGCCCAGCGGGCGCTCGATCGCGTTCGGGATGTCGCCGGCCAGCGCCGGCTTGACCGTCTTGCGCTCGGTGGTGAGCCTGGGTGCCGCCTCGACCAGCGCGCGGGTGTAGGGATGCAGCGGCTCGGCGAAGATGGCATCGGTGGGCGCGTATTCGACCACCCGGCCCAGGTAGAGGACGGCGGTGCGCTGGCTGATATGCCGCGCGACGTCGAGGTCGTGGGTGACGAACAGGTAGGTCAGGCCGCGCTCGTCCTGCAGCTTGATCATCAGGTTCAGCACCTGGGCCTGGATCGACACGTCCAGGGCGGACAGCGGCTCGTCGGCGATCACGATGTCCGGGCTGACGGCCAGCGCGCGGGCGATGCCGACCCGCTGGCGCTCGCCGCCGCTGAACGCCACCGGGCGGCGCGCCGCCTGCGCGGGGGACAGGCCGACGGTCTCCAGCAATTCGGCCACCTTCTGGGCGCGGCCGGAGCGCCCGACGACCCGGTGCACCTTCAGCACCTCGGCGAGCGACTGGCCGACCGTCATCGTCGGGTTCAGCGAGGAGTAGGGATCCTGGAAGACGCCCTGGATCTGCCGCCGCACGGCACGCGCGGCAGTGCCCTTGCGGTCCAGGATGCTCTGGCCCTGGTACAGAATGTCGCCGCTGGTCGGCCGGTACAGGCCGAGTAGCAGCCGGCCGAAGGTAGTCTTCCCCGACCCGGTCTCGCCGACCAGGGCTAGCGTCTCGCCCCGGCGGATGGCCAGCGAGACCCCGTCGACGGCCTTGAGCGTCGCCCGGGCCCGGCCGGCGGCGGTCCAGCCGGCCGCGGTCCAGCCGGTGGCGGCCCGGCCGGCCGAGAAGTGCTTGGCGACGTCGCGGGTTTCGATGATCGGGGGTTCCGCGCCGCCCGGCCCGCTGATCGCGCTGCCCGCTGCCGACTGGCCGTTATCCGCGGTCACTCGGGTGCCCCGATCGGGCCGGCCGTTATCCGCGGTCACTGGGGTGCCCCGATCGGGCCGGCCGTTATCCGCGGTCACTGGGGTGCCCCCAATCGGGCCGGCGCGGTCAGTGCGTACCGGCCGGCATTCGAGCCGCCGTCCACTTCGAGTATCGTGCCGGTGATGTTGGCGGCCGCATCCGAGCCGAGGAAGAGCACGGCCTCGGCGATGTCCCGCGGGTGGCCGGCCCGGCCGAGCGGGATGGACCGGACGAGCGCGGCCCGCAGTTCCTCCGGTGCGCGGTCCGGATAGGCGTCGCTCCACTCGCGCACGTCGATGTAGCCGGGGGCGACGACGTTCACCCGGATCCCGCGCGGGCCAAGCTCCATGGCGAAGACCTTGCTCATCGTTTCCACTGCTGCCTTGGAGGCACTATAGGCGGCTCCGCCCGGCCGGGGGTTGCGCGCGGATCCCGTCGATATGTTCACCACCGCGGCGGCCGGGCTCGCCTGCCGGGCGAATGCCTGCATCATCATGAAGGCGCCGGTCACGTTCACCCGGAACACCCGGTCCCAGGCGTCCGGCGGCATCTCAAGCAGCGTCCCGTCCGGATAGCAGGCGGCGTCGTTGACCAGCAGGTCGACCCGGCCCCATCGGGTCGCGGCCTCGGTGATCACCCGGTCAGCCAGTCCGTGCTCCGCCACGTCCCCGGTCACCGTGACGACATCCGGGTGCCCGGCGAAGTACCCGGAATCTGCCAGGTCACAGATGAGAACCCGGGCGCCCTCGCCCGCCAGCGCCTCGGTGATGGCCCGGCCGATTCCGTTGGATCCGCCGGTCACCACGGCGACCCGGCCGGCGAAGCGGTTCTGCCGCACGGGATCTCCTCTGCTGCCGCGTACCACTCTTGCTGCCGCGTACCACTCTTGCTATGCGCACCACTGCGGGCCGGCGCCGACCCGGTATCTGAGACGTATTGTCGATTGTCGACTAAATTAGTATAGGTATCCGGGTCGAGACTGACCAGGTCCCTGGCAGGCAAGGCGGATTCTGCGATGAACGTGTTCACCGGTGTCGGCGTCGCGCTCGTGACGATCTTCGCGGCTGACGGCAGCGTCGACCTGGCCGCGACGGCGGCGCTGGCCGGCGACCTGACCCAGCACGGCATCCGCGGGGTGCTGGCCTGCGGCACGACCGGCGAAGCAGCCACCCTGACGGACGCCGAGCGGACCTCGGTCATCGCCGCCGTGCGCGCGGCAGTGCCCGGCGACATCCCCGTGCTGGCCGGCACCGGGGCGCGCTCCGCGCAGCGGGCGGCCGAGCTCACCGCCGCGGCGTGCGGCGCCGGGGCCGACGCCGTTCTCGCCTGGCCCCCGCCGGGCAGCGCGGATCTGCCGGGCTACTACGCCGCCATCGGAGATGCGGCGGCGGACCACCCGGTTCTCGCGTACCACATCCCCTGGATATCGGCGCCCGGCGTGCCGGTCGGTGCCCTGGCGGGGCTGCCGATCACCGGGGTCAAGGACTCCGCCGGCAGCGCCGACCGGCTGCTTGATGAGATCGCCCATTATCCCGGCGCGACGTACGTCGGGTCGTCGGCCCTGCTGGCGCTGGCCGGCCCGATGGGCGGAGCCGGCGCGATCCTCGCCCTGGCCAATGTGGAGCCAGCGCGCTGCTGCCGTGCGTTCGCCGGCGATGCCGCCGCGCAACGCGAGCTGGCCGACCGGCACCTTGCGGTGCGAGCCGGCGGCCCGGCAGCGCTCAAGGCAATCCTGGCCGCATCCCGCGGCACCTCCGCGGCGGCCCGGGTTCCGGCCGCCTAGCTCGCCGCTATCCAGGGACGGAAAACTTGCCACTATCCACGGACGGAAATATGGCCAGCCTGCAGCGCGGCATTGCCGTGCCGTGCTTTGCCGAAGACCCGATGGAGCTTGCCGAGCTGGGGATCGAGGCCGAGCGGGCCGGGTTCGACGGCTTCTTCCTCTGGGATCACATCGTGTTCTCCAACACCGGCGACGGGCCGCCGATCGTCGACCCATGGCTGGTGCTGGCCGTGGTGGCCGCGGCTACCACCCGGATCAAGCTCGGCACGATGATCACGCCGGTGCCGCGCCGCAGGCCGTGGCAGCTAGCCAAGGAGACCACCACGCTGGACCGGCTCAGCGATGGCCGGCTGATCCTTGGCGTCGGCATCGGCTCGCCCGGCTACGGCGACTTCGGCATCTTCCATGAGCCGGACGGCGAGCGGGACCGCGCGGAGCTTCTCGACGAGGGCCTTGCCGTGCTGGCCGGGCTCTGGAGCGGCGAGCGGTTCTCCTATCAGGGCAAGCGCTTCACCCTGGACCCGGTCCGGTTCACCCCGCCGCCGGTACAGCGGCCGCGGATACCGGTCTGGGTCGGCGGCGTGCTGCCCGCGCCGAGGCCGATCGCCAGGGCGGCGCGCTGGGATGGCATGGTCCCGATCAGGTTCGCCGGGGGCAGCCTGGTCCGTCCGTCCGCGGCCGACATCGCCGACGTCCGCGCGCGTATCATCGCCGCACGCGGCTCAGCCGCCGCGGCGTTCGACCTGGCGGTGTGGGCAGAGGTAGCCCCCGAGCCCGCGGCGGTGCCGCAGATCGCGGCGCCCTACCAGGCCAGCGGCGCCACCTGGTGGATCGAGACCGCGAAGCCTGCGCCGCGCTGGTGGGAAGACGTGCGGGACCGCGTGGCCGGCGGAGTCTGACCAGGCAGCTACGGAAGCGTCAGGATCTCGTAGCCGTCGGCCGTGACCACCAGGGTGTGCTCGAACTGCGCGGTGCGCTTGCGGTCCCTGGTCACCGCCGTCCAGCCATCCGGCCAGACGTCGTAGGCGATCGTGCCGAGGGTGAGCATCGGCTCGATCGTGAAGGTCATCCCCGGTTCCATGAGCACGTCGACATCGGGATCGTCGAAGTGCGGCACGATCAGGCCGGAATGGAACGTGGTGCCGATGCCGTGGCCGGTGAAGTCGCGCACCACCCCGTAGCCGAACCGGCGCGCATAAGACTCGATGACCCGGCCGACCGCGTTCAGCCGCCGCCCTGGCGCGACCGCGCGGATGCCGCGCATCATCGCCTCGTGGGTCCGCTCGACCAGCAGCCGGGACTCCTCGTCAACGGAGCCGGCCAGGAAGGTGGCGTTGGTGTCCCCGTGCACCCCGCCGATGAAGGCGGTGATGTCGATGTTGACGATGTCGCCGTCGGCGATGACCGTGTCGTCCGGGATGCCGTGGCAGATCACCTCGTTGAGTGAGGTGCAGAGCGACTTCGGGTAGCCGCGGTAGCCGAGCGTGCTCGGGTAGGCGCCATGGTCGCAGAGGAACTCGTGGCCGACGCGGTCCAGCTCGTCGGTGCTGACGCCGGGCGCGATGTGCCTGCCGACCTCGGCGAGTGCGCGGGCGGCGAGTCGCCCGGCCACTCGCATCCGCTCGATCGTCTCGGCGTCCTTGACGTTGGGCTCGCCTGTTTTCGGGAACCGCTTGCCTACGTATTCCGGGGCCGCGATGTTCGCGGGTACCTGGCGGAGCGGGGAAATCCGGCCGGGCTGGAGCATGGTCGCCATGATCTGGGAGTCTAGTGCGCATGAGCGATGAGCAGCGCTGGTGGTTCTGCCTGAAGCACATGGCCGTCGAGCCCGACGCGGGCTGCCCCGGCAAGGACCGGCTTGGTCCCTACCCGACCCGGGAGGCAGCGGCGAACGCGCTGGAGACGGCCAGGCGGCGGAACGAGGAGTGGGACGCCAAGGACGGGTAACGCACGCCGGAGGGCAGGGCGCTGACCCCGGCGTGCATGCACCGCGCGGCGGCGCGCGGCCGGTATCGTAAGGGCGGCGGCTGAACCCGCCCGAAAGGTGCGTGCGGGTGACCGAGGACCAGTCCGGACCCCATCTGCCGGCCGCCGCCCGGGCGCGGATGGCCGAGATCCGCGGCAGCGGAACCTGGGGTTCCGCGCTGTCCGCAGACGAGTTCGCCGCGATCAGGAGCGTCGGCTTCGAGCCGGTCGGGCAGGTGCTCGGCGCGGCCGTCTACAACATCGGCTACACCGGCGGGTATGCCTGCCCCGGCGCCTGGGCCGGCTATGGCGGCTACGTCACGCCCTTCCGGAGCGTCACCTCGGTGTCCGGCGCCGGCGGGATGGGCTCGTTCGGCGCGCTGGTGGAGACGATGTACGCGGCCCGGCACAAGGCGATCGACCGCATGTCGGCGGAATGCGCGGCGCTCGGCGGGCACGGCGTGGTCAGCGCCTCCATCGAGATCGGCCGGTTCCCCGCGGGCGGCCTGGAGTTCAAGGCGATCGGCACCGCGGTGCGCGCGCCCGGCGGCGTCCCGCTGCCCGCCCCGTTCACCTCGGACCTGTCCGGCCAGGACTTCGCGAAGCTGATCATGGCGGGCTGGGTGCCTGCGGGCTTCGCGCTCGGCATTTCGATCGGCGCCAGGCACGACGACTGGCTGACGGTGAGCCAGACCGCCTGGGGCGCCGGCAACTCCGAGGTGGTCGGCTATACCGACCTCGTCAATCAGGCCAGGCACGACGCGCGCGGGCAGCTGGAGCGGGACGTGCGCAGGCTCGGCGCCGACGGGGTGGTGGTGTCCAGCATGGACCTGCGGATCAGGGACCGGGAGTGCCCGATGCAGGAGCAGCGCAAGGACCACATCGTGGAGGTGACGATCATTGGCACCGCCACGGCCAGGTTCGCCGGGCCGCAGCACCCGAAACCGGCCTCCAGCCTGGCTATCCTGTCGCTGGACCCGCAGCGCCGGCAAGCCGCGCGGGTAAGGCTGGGCAGCTAGGCCAGCCGCGGCGAATCCTGGGGCCGAACGCAGTCAAGGGAGATAAATGACCGAGCAGCAGAGCAAGGAATTCGGCGCGCTCGGCGTGCCGCAGGATGCGATGCGCCGGCTCGCCGAGCTGCGGCCGGGCCGGCCTGGCTCCATCTTCACCTCCGACCTCTCGGTCAATGAGTTCCTGCTGGTCCGCGAGGCCGGCTTCCGCCCGCTCGGGCTGGTGCTCGGCAGCTCGATCTACCACGTCGGGCTGCAGATCGGCCGCTGGGGCAAGAACCAGGAACTCGACGTGCTGTCCCAGGCCATGTACCACGCCAGGGAGCTGGCGATGAGCCGGATGGAGGCCGAGGCGCACGCGCTGGGCGCGGACGGCATCGTCGGCGTCCGGCTGGACGTGGAGATGAAGGAATTCGGCAACGACATCGCCGAGTTCATCGCGATCGGCACCGCCGTGCACGCCGAGCCCGACGCCGGCGGCGGCGGCGTGCAGGAGTGGCGCAACAACAAGCAGCTGCCCTTCACCTCCGACCTGTCCGGCCAGGACTTCTGGACGCTGATCCGGGCCGGCTACGCCCCACTCGGCATGGTGATGGGCTCCTGCGTGTATCACATCGCGCACCAGCGGCTCGGCGGCAAGATCGGCAACATCGGCCGCAACGTGGAGCTTGAGCAGTTCACCCAGGCCCTGTATGACGCCCGCGAGCTGGCGATGAGCCGGATGCAGGCCGAGGCGGAGGAACTGCACGCGGAAGGCATCGTCGGCGTGCAGCTCCGCCAGCACAGCCATGCCTGGGGCTCGCACACGACGGAGTTCTTCGCGATCGGCACGGCGGTGCGGCCGCTGCGCGACGACCACGTCATCGAGCGGCCGACGATGGTGCTGAGCCTCGACTCCTGACACTTATTCGGCTGGCCCGGCGCCGCTGATCCGCTCCAGCAGGCGCGCCAGCTTCGCGCGCCTGCTCAGCCGCCTGCCTCCGTTCGGCTCCCCGGCCGCGGCGCTCACCAGGTGCTGGGCCGCATCGAAGGAGATCTGGGCCGGCGCTGCCGAGACGGCCAGGGACTCGTGCGCCAGTCGGTCGAGCTCCGCGTCATCGGTGTCCAGGGCGAGAATGGTCGCGCCGGTCCGGCGGGCATCGTCGACCCGCTCAAGCAGCGGCACCGGCGATGCCGCCGCGCTGACCACGAGCAGCGTCTCGCCGCGCCCGGCCGCCTCCAGCCTGGCCAGCCCGACCGCCAGGTGCGGCGGCGCGCCTGGCGGCGGCGACCAGCGCACCAGCGTGGGCGCCAGCCCGGGACGGCCGGCCAGCCGGCTCTCGGTGTCCAGGTGCGCGGTGAGGTGCCACGGCTCGTCGTCCGGCGTGCCGACGAGCAGCAGCCCGCCCGGGGTGCGGGCGGAGACCCGGAGCGCGTGCGCGAACTCCTGGGTCTGCTCCATCCAGCCGCTCGGACCGAGCAGCGCGGTCAGCGCCGCGACCTGGTCCGCATTCATGCCGACCATGGTGCCCGACCGGCCCGGGGCACGCACCGGGATCAGCTGCTGACAGCGGGCTCTGGCAGGATCGGGACATGGCCGCCGCACAGATATCGCCCGATCCCGCCGCCGATCTCGGCCGGCTGGTCATCGGAGTGCTGGGCGGCACCGGCCCGGAGGGCCGTGGGCTGGCCAGGCGGCTCGCGATGGCGGGCAGCCGGGTGATCATCGGCTCCAGGGACGCGGGCCGGGCGGTGGCGGCCGCCGCCAGCATCGGCAGCCCGCCGCAGCTAACCGGCGCCGGGAACGCGGACGCCGCCGCCGGCGCCGACGTGGTGATCGCCGCGGTGCCCTGGGAGGGGCACCGGGACCTGCTGGTGTCACTGGCCGCGGTACTCGACGGCAAGATCCTGATCGACTGCGTCAACCCGCTCGGCTTCGACGCGCGCGGCGCCTACCCGCTCCCGGTGCCGGAAGGCAGCGCAGCCCAGCAGGCAGCCGCGGTACTTCCGGGCACCCGCGTGGTCGGCGCGTTCCATCACGTGTCGGCCGTGCTGCTGCTCGACCCGGAGGTCGCCGAGGTTGACACCGATGTGCTCGTGCTCGGTGACGACCGGCAGGCCACCGACCTGGTTCAGGCGCTGGCCGGCCGGATACCCGGGATGCGCGGCGTGTATGCCGGCCGGCTGCGCAACTGCGGCCAGGTCGAGGCGCTGACCGCGAACCTAGTCTCGGTCAACCGCCGGTACAAGGCGCATGCCGGACTGCGGATTACCGACATATAGCTCTTACCCAGTCTCCGTGCGTACTGCCGCCCCGCCCTGGCGGACGGTATCCTGCCGCGCCGCCCCGGCGTGATCAGCGGTAGGAGTATTCCTCGGTCGGGAACTCGCCCCCGACGACCTCGCTGGCGAACGACTGGGCAGCCTGGCGTAGCGTCCCGGCAACGTCCGCGTACTTCCGCACGAACTTCGCCGTCCGCGGGGTCAGCCCGGCCATGTCCTGCCAGACCAGCACCTGGGCGTCACACGCCGGGCCAGCCCCGATCCCGATCGTCGGGATCGTGAGGCTGGCCGTCACCGCGGCCGCCAGCCGCTCTGGAACGCACTCGAGCACCACCGCGAACGCGCCGGCCGCCTGCAGCGCCTTCGCGTCGCGCAGCAGCTGCTCGCCATCCTCGCCGCGGCCCTGCACCCGGTAACCGCCGAACGCGTTGACGGACTGCGGGGTGAGACCGAGGTGCGCCATCACCGGGATGCCGGCCGCGACGAGTTCCTCTGCCTGCCGCAGCACGCGCTGGCCGCCCTCCAGCTTCACCGCGTGCGCGCCCGCCTCCTTCAGGAACCGGGTCGCCGCGGCCAGCGCCATTTCCGGCGACGCCTGGTAGGAGCCGAACGGCAGGTCGGCGACGACCATGGCCCGGCTGCTGCCCCGCACGACGGCGGCGGTCAGCGGTAGCAGTTCGTCGACGGTGACCGGGATGGTCGTGTCGTGGCCGAAGACGACCATGGCGGCCGAGTCGCCGACCAGCAGCACGGGGATACCGGCATCGTCGAAGACCCGTGCGGTCAGCGCGTCGTACGCGGTGAGCATGGGCCACTTCTCGCCACGTGCCTTGGCCGCGGCGAGGTCGCGGACGGTGATCCGCCGTCCGCGGTGGCCTCCGTACAGTGGCTCGGGTGACACTGGTTTCGTCGGCACTGCGGCTTTCGTCGGCACTGCGGTCCGCTGCCCTGTCGCGGCCGTGCCGGGATTACCATGCTGCGATGTCATCTGGATCCTCCACGTCTCGAGGCGCTCCTTCGGCGTCCCCGGACAGCTCGATCATCACATGTCCCGCTCTCCCGGACCACCCCCGAAAGTCCCTGGTCTAATGCGATACGATGACGTATCGTATCGTTAGTACCGCAGGCTTTCCGGCCAGCAGAAGGACGGCATGGATCCGCAGACAATCCAGCGGCGCCGATGGATCATCCTCAGCGTCCTCATCATCAGCCTGGCCGCGATCGTCCTGGACAACACGGTCCTGAACATCGCGCTCAAGACGATCTCCGAGCCCAGGGGCGGCCTTGGCGCGAGCCAGAGCCAGCTGGAATGGGCGATCAACTCGTACACGCTCGTCTTCGCCGGGCTGCTCTTCACGTTCGGGGTGATCGGCGACCGGATCGGCCGCAAGCGCATGCTGATGATCGGCATGACGATGTTCGGCCTCGCGTCGCTGATGTCCTCCTACGCGCAGACGCCCGGCCAGCTGATCTGGGCGCGGGCGGCGATGGGCCTCGGCGGCGCGGCGGTCATGCCGCAGACGCTGTCCATCATCACGACGGTATTCGACCCGAAGGAACGGCCCAGAGCGATCGGCATCTGGGCCGGGGCGGTCGGCGTCTCCATCGCGCTCGGCCCGATCCTGGGCGGGCTGCTGCTCGACCACTTCTGGTGGGGCTCGGTCTTCCTGATCAACGTGCCGCTGACCGCCGTGGGCGTGGTCGCCATCACGTTCCTGGTGCCCGAATCCAGCAGCCGGGAGCCGGGCCGGATCGACTACCTGGGCGTGCTGATGTCGATCGCCGGCCTGGTGCTGGTGGTGTTCGGCATCATCCGGGGCGGCGATACCGGCTCGTGGCTGCACGCCGACGTGCTCGGCCCGCTGGCCGGCGGGCTCGCCGTGCTGGCGGCCTTCGGCTGGTATGAGTCCAGGATCGAGCACCCGTCGCTGGACGTGCGGCTGTTCCGCGACCCGCGGCTGTCGTCCGCGGCTGGCGCGATCGGGCTGGTGTTCTTCGCCCTGGCGGGCGCGTTCTTCTTCATCAGCTTCTACCTGCAGAACGTGCGCGGCTACAGCCCGCTGCAGGCCGGCCTGCTGACGATCCCGATGGCGGTCGGCCAGCTGCTGTGCGCCCCGCGCAGCGCCGTGGCGGTGCGGCGGTACGGCGCGAAGATCGTCTGCTCGGCCGGGCTACTGCTGGTCGCGGTGGCCATGGCGGGTTATCACCTGCTCGGCACCGGCACCCCGATCTGGGTGCTCGAGGTGACCTTCTTCATCCAGGGCGCCGGGATGGGCACCGTGATGCCGCCGGCCACCGAATCGATCATGTCGGTCGTCCCCAGGAACCGCGGCGGCGCGGGATCCGCGATCGCGAACATCTCCCGGCAGGTCGCCGTCGCGCTCGGCGTTGCCGTCCTTGGCTCGGTGCTGGCCCAGGCCTACCGCGGCCAGCTGGCGCCGCGCCTCGCGGTGCTGCGGCCGTCCGCCAGGAACCCGGCAACGGCGTCGATCGCGGCCACGCAGGCGGTCGCGCAGCACCTCGGCCCGGCGGGCCGGGGACTGCTGGCCGCCGCCGACCGGTCGTTCGTGCATGCCATGCACCTGACCTCGGTAATCTCGTTCATCATCGCGATGCTCGGTGCGGTCGTGGTGGCGATCTGGATGCCGGGACGCGGACCAGCGAGTTTGGCCGCGGCGGCCGCCGGACGGGCGGCGGACGGTTCGGCGGCGGCTGACCGGGCGGTACCCGTCATCGCCGGAGGCTCCGCTCCGGCGGAGGCCGCCGGCGCGGAGAGGTGAGACGGCATGAACATGGCAAGGCCGGCTGTCACCGGAACCAGCGGTATAGCGGACCACCCGGCAGTGGCCGCGCCGGACGCGGCCGGCGCAGTGACCGGGCATCGCCGGCCCGGCCGCCCGCGCAGCGAGCGCGCGGACCGCGCGATCATGGACGCCACGCTGAGCCTGTTCGCCGAGTCGGGTGCGGCGGGCCTGTGCATCGAGAAGGTGGCGGCCAGGGCCGGCGTCGGCAAGGCCACGATCTACCGGCGCTGGCCGGGCAAGGAAGACCTGCTGCTGGCCGCGTTCGCGTCGCTCAAGGCGCCGCTTCCCGAGCCGCGCGGCCGCTCCGTGCGGGAGGATCTCCGCATGCTGCTTGAGGCCATGTCCGAGCAGTTCGCCGACCCGCGGCACGCCAGGGAGTTCGCGCTGCTGCTCGGCGAGGGCGCGCGCTACCCGCGGCTGATGGCGCGGTACGCCGAGACCGTGATCGAGCCGCGCCGCGAGGTGATCAGGAGCGTGCTTCGCCGTGGCACCGTTACCGGCGAGCTGCGCGGCGATACCGATATCGAGGCGGCGCTGTTCATGCTGACCGGGTCGGTGCTGGCCCGCAGCAGGCACGGCGATGTCCCGGTGGAGCCTGGCTATGCCGGGCGCGTGGTGGATGAGCTGCTGTGCGGCCTCAGACGGCGCTGAGCTCGGGCTTGCGGCCGGAGAGCTCGTGCTCAAGCTGGAGCAGCTGCAGCACTCGGGGTCGTTCAAGGCCCGCGGCGCGTTCACCAACCTGCTCCGCCGCGACGTGCCCGCCGCCGGCGTGGTGGCGGCGTCCGGCGGCAACCACGGTGCGGCGGTCGCCTACGCGGCCGGCGTGCTCGGCGTCCCAGCGCGGATCTTCGTCCCCGAGGTGTCGTCCGCGGCCAAGGTCAGCCGGATCCGCTCCTACGGTGCCGACCTCGTGGTGTCTGGCGCCTCCTACTCCGATGCGCTCACGCTGAGCGAGGACTGGATGGCCACCTCCGGCGCGATGCCGGTACACGCCTTCGACCAGGCGGAGACGATGCTCGGGGCCGGCACGGTCGCGATCGAACTCGGCGAGCAGGCGCCGGCCGTTACCACCGTGCTGGCCGGGGTGGGCGGCGGCGGCCTGCTTGGCGGCATCTGCGCTGCCTACGACGGCCGGGTGCGGATCGTCGGGGCCGAGCCGGAAGATGCGCCGACGCTCACTATGGCGGTCAGGGCCGGGCAGCCGGCCGATGCCCCGGTCGGCAGCGTCGCGGTCGACTCGCTCGCCCCTCGCCGCGTGGGGGAGCTGACGTTCCCGGTGATCTCCCGGTACGTCAGCGGCGTGGTGCTGGTCAGCGACGAGGCGATCCTGCGGGCACAGCAGCTGCTCTGGGACCGGCTCCGGGTGGTCGCCGAGCCCGGCGGCTGCGCGGCGCTGGCGGCCCTGCTGTCCGGTCGGTACGTTCCCGGGCCCGATGAGGTCATCGCCGTCGTCATCAGCGGCGCGAACACCACCGCGGTCGACTTCAGCCGCTGACCAGGCAGCGCTAGCTGCGCCAGTTAAGGCACCGGGCCTGGCCCGCACGACCTTCGTGCGGGCCAGGCCCGGCGTGGTGCTCGTCAGGGCTCCTGGCTCGGCGCCAGGCGCCGGCGGTTAGATGGTGACCTTGGTGCAGTTGCCGGTCTTGGCCGGGTTGGCCAGGACCGCGCTGGTGTTCGTGCCGCCGAACCGCGCGACGTCAGGCGAGCCGTACTGGGCGTCCTTGCCGAAGTTCCGCTGCGTCACGCCGGGGATGACGTTGCCGAAGTTCCACACGCATGCTCCCTTCGGGGCACCCGTGCCGGCCAGCCGCTGGCTGTTGTTGAGAGTGAAGAACGGGTAGAACTCCGAGCCCTGCGGCTTCACCGTGCAGCCGGCGCCGGTGGTGGTGTCGCAGAGGATCTCCGAGGCAGGCACATTCGACTCGAACTGGATCTGCGGGTACAGATGCCCTGACCGGTCGAATGGGCCGATATACCTGAACGTCGTCGGATGGTTCGGGCTGCCGTTCGGCCAGGTGTTCGGCTGATACGACGTCCCGTCGAAGTCCAGGTCTCCGTTCTGGAACAGGGTCTGCAGGCATCCGGCGACCGGCATATGTTCCTGCCTCGCCACGCCGTCGATCGTTGCCGTTCGAGTGCCCTTCTTGAAGCAGGAACCGTCGGAGAACTCACAGTTCAGGCCGCTGCCCGCGTTGTTACTCGGGCAGGCGACCGGGCCCGTTGGGCCCTGCGTTGTGGCGTTCTGGCAGACGCCGGTGTTGGCATCACACGGCCCCTCGCCAACGGCATTCTTGCCTTCAGAGCCGCCCATGCAGGTCTGGAAGACCTTGTTGTCGGTGAAGCCGCCGCCGGAGAGGGGGAACTGGTTCGCCACGGAGTTGCAGGACTCGAAGTGGCCGATCTCCTGCTGCATCAGCACGCCGCCCTCAAGCGCGGCCCACGGCACCTGGTTCTGCTGCGCCGCGGTGGCGTACTCGGCGTGGAAGGTGTGCGGCGTCCCGGCGCAGCTGTTGAGATC
>WNGD01005145.1_pt1 | contig 20183 bp, 16 predicted proteins | sample 5400671 | NCBI WGS metagenome assembly WNGD01 (sample SAMN13153369, study PRJNA577476) | soil metagenome | isolation source: 40 cm soil or saprolite under grassland replicate 2 | place: USA:California | collected 2016-06-15 | reverse complement strand
CCAGCGCAAGACGCCGGCGGCAGCGCTAGGGACGGTCAGCGTCAGTAAGGGCAGGACGTAGATCTCCGTGTCCCAGAAGGCGTGGCCGTCGTAGCCGGGGCCCGTCAGCCCTTTGGCCGGGATGGGGCGTCCCTCCGTGCGCGCTCCCGACTGCAGGACTTGGAACATGGCGAAACGCACCGCTTGCTGGATCTCCGGGTCGCCCTCCAGCTCGACATCTGCCCGCGTCCAAAAGTCGTCCAGGTAGGCCTGCTGCTCGTTAAGCAGTCCCTCCCAGCCAGTCAAACGAGCGGCGGATAGCGCGGCCCTGACCTGGTCATGGATGGCAGGCCGTGAGCGCAGGCTCGACCAACCGTAGGCAATGAACTTGACGATGCGCAGCCGCTCGCCCGGCTTCAGCCGTCCAGTGACGGATAGGCGGACAACATCGGGGGAGCTTTCCGATGCGGTGACCATCCCGGGGGGTCCCTCGATGTGGTGTTCCATTGCCGCCCCCATGCGCAGCCCGCTCACCCGGGTGTGATGGACCAGCAGCCCAGCAGTGCCTTGCGCCAGGTGCTCCTCGGACTCGAGCGCGGACTCAAGAGCGGCACCCACCCGGGGGTCCGCACTTTGGGGCGGCAGCGCCTCGTTAGCGACCAGCTCCGACTGCACGACGACACGCACGGCGGCGTCAAGTGGCTCAACCTCGTAGCTAATGGCCGCGATGGCGCGCTGCGTGAACGACACGAGGCGGACAGATGAGATCTTGACAGTGCGCCCTGCAGGGGTGGTCCAGTGGACGTTGCGGCGCAGCACCCCGTTGCGAAGGTCGAGCTCCCGCTCGTGGTCCTGGACCCGGCCGTAGCGAACGTCAAAGGGTTCGTCGTCGACGAGCAGGCGGATGAGCTTGCCGTTGGTGACATTGATGATGGTCTGCCCGGACTCGGGATAGGCGTATCCTCCCTCGGCATAGGGCAGAGGGCGCAGCTCGTAGAAGGAGTTCAAGTAGGTGCCGGGCAGGCCATGCGGCTCCCCTTCATCAAGGTTGCCCCGCAGTCCGATGTGTCCATTGGAGAGAGCGAAAATGGACTCGGTCTGCGCAAGGGTGTCAAGGTGGAGCTCCATCTCGCGGAAGCTCCACTCCTCGATCGTGAAAGCTGGCTGCTCAATCTTCTTATCTGCCTCCATTGTCTTCTCCTTGTGTGTTGCATAACTCCTTTAATTATCGACGAACCGCGCCCGTTTTGCAATAGTTGCAAAACGGGTGAGCATCTCGAAACCTGGTTTCTGTAATTAAGGTTCCTCAGTAAGAAATCGAGGATCGTTTTGTACTCTAAAGTCAGAATGTAAATCCCAAAATTCTGAGGCTCATACGCATCTTTGCCGATCAGAGATGTGATAGTATGAAGAGATCGAAGGGAGTATGCACTATGCAAGAGGCTGCGGTTTCACCGCTTCTCACCTGGGAAAACTTTTACGTCCTCATCGGCTCCTCCGCTGCGGGGCTAACTGGATTGATGTTCGTGGTGCTCGCCTTGATCGCCGGCACCCGGTGGCAAAGGTCGAGTGGGACGATTGCGGCATTCACCTCGCCCACCGTCGTGCATTTTTGCGCCGCGCTCCTCGTCGCCGCGATTCTCAGCGCACCGTGGCAGGCGCTCTGGTATGCTGGCCTACTGCTCGGTCTCAGCGGCCTCGGAGGGGTTACGTACGTCGTCATCGTTGTACGGCGGGTGCGCCGTCAGAAAGAGTATCAACCGGTACTAGAAGACTGGCTGTGGCATGTGGTCTTTCCGCTCGTCTCCTACACAGCACTCTTCGTCGCGGCGATTCTGCTCGTGGGCAATCCGGAGCCGGCACTGTTCGGCATCGGTGTGGTGACGGTTCTACTCCTGTTCATCGGCATCCACAACGCTTGGGATAGCATTACCTACGTTGCCGTTGAGGACTCCCAGCCCGAGAACAAGAGTCAGGACTAGAGTGGCACACCTCATATCACAGAAAGGTTGCCTAGCCTCATAACCTCATCACAAGCACTCCAGCGCATCGAAAAGAGATCCGCCTGGCTCCTGAGGCGGCAGGTCACAGTCCCATGCACCCGTTGGGTCCGGGGTGGACCCCCTGACAGCAAAGAGAGAGTTTGTGATGTCATTGTGACAATGTAGCGCCCTGCTGTGATTGAACAGTGAGATGGATATTCTATGCTCTGAGTGAGAAGGCTAATGCCCAAGCAAGACGAGAGTTTGCTCTCCGAGTCGAGAGCAGAGGAAAGATGAGGTGAACATTACACTACAGCCGCACTTATGTGAAGCAGCAGCAAGCTGAAAGGCTGGAGAGGCTCAGTGGATCAGAGCGCGTCCACCCGGGCTTGCAGGGCGGCAGCCGCCTGTTCCAGCAAGGCGAGCGTTAAGCGGTCGGTCACTCCCAGGTAGTGCCAGAAATCATGCCCATGAAACCAGCGCCGTGCGGCCCACCGGCGGGTGTACTGCCCGTTCTCGCAGGCACGACACGCCGAGAAGCGCCCTGCTGCTCCCACAAAGCGAAACGACGTCAAAGACGCCAGCCAGTCAAACCACTCGGGTGAATCAGGCACCAGGGAAAGCACTCCGAGCTTGGCACAGACGGTCACATACTGGCCGTGTGCCCCATATTCGATTAGCGCCGGTACACGGGAACGGGCTCGTACCTCCACAGGCAGCAGGCAATAGGCTGAGCGATGTGCTGGTGGAGAGGAGGGAGCAAGAGCACTGGCCCCATCGGTCTGCGAGCATGCCAGCCCCGACTCGTGGGATTGCGGCACGCTGGCTGCATGTGGAGGCAGTCGCTGATGCAGCAGGTCTTCATCGAGTCCCCTTCGCTCGTGAAGGACGGCCAGCGTGAGCTCGGTGAGGTGCTGCTGGAAGGTCGCAAGCTGGGTGTGGAGCTGGGAAAGCTGCTGGAGTAGGTCCGCCAGAGAAGCAGAAGGGGCACCGTGAGCGGACTCTGCTGCGACCCCAGACACCGTGTTTTGCTCCAGGGTGGCACCAGCGGCAAGATCTGGAAGTGGACGGCTATGCCGGCTCGCCATTTCCAGAAGAGCTTCTTGGGCCACACATCTGATGCGTGCATCGGTCGGGTGGGCCACCACGGGCAGATGAGCCGTGGTGAGCCAGTGGCGCAAGGTTTTGGGATGGATCCCAAGCAGCCGTGCGCCGGTTGCTACAGGAACAGTCGCCATGATCAACACTCCTTTCGAAGACGGACAAACGGGCCACCACGATGGCCCAAAGATCCAGGAAAGTTCCCGGACCTCCTAGATTTCCCGGAAATTTCCGCGAAGTCTGGGAACACAGACGATGGCCACCACACAGCAAGAGCACGGGGAGCAGGTGGCATTAGCCAGCCTCCAGACGACGTTTCGTATGGAAATAGCTAGCACGGCTTTGGTGAGCGCGCCGCCACCACGACCAGGCCAGCACCTGGGGTGCGGACGAAGCAGCAGGCCAGATGAGCCGCCCCAGGAGATGGCGCACTTCAGGAACAGTCAGGGCTAGCACCTCTGCTGTGCTGACCAGCCGAGAGATCGTCGGAGCAAGCGTGGAACAACGCTCCGTGGCGCAAATGCCGGCAAGATAGGCGAGCGCCAGCAGCACCAGGGTGATGTGCCGGTACCAGCCCACAAAGCTGCGCACCTCGTAATGGTCCAACCCCAAATCTTTGGCGTTTTCAAGATCTTCCTCGATATGCCAGCGTGCGCCACTGGCCAGCACCATCTCTTGGAGCGTAGTTCCAGCTGGGGCAAAGACGAAGGAGTAGGCTTTCTCTCGTGGGTCGCTCAGGCTGCGACGAATGAGCAGCCAATGCCGTCCATCATCCTCCCAGCGATGCAAGATCGGGACGCATGCCCAGTCAAAGCGCCTGGGGCCTTTCGTGCCCTCACTCATCGACAGACGCTGCCAGTCGTGCTCCTGCAGCACCAGGGCTTCCACATCGCGCACTTCCACTCGGCGGCGTTCTCCATCAGCCGTGACGATCCCAACGGGTTCATCGCAAGCCACCGCCAGCACGTAGGCATCCCCATGCGCTTCCAGCCAGTTCCGCAGATCCAGGTTGCCGCCATAGACCGTATCCGCCACCACCCAGGCAATGGGGCAGCCCGCCTCCTCCATGCGCGTGAGCATCTGCATCGCCAGTTCCGGCTTGGTCTGGAAGCGCACCGATTCAGGAATATGGGCGGCGCGACAGCGATCCTGATCCTCGCACCAGTCCAAGGGGAGATACAGCTCACGATCAATCAGGGTATGGCCACGTGGGGTGACGTAGGTGAGAAAGACGCCCACCTGGCAATTCTCGACCCGCCCGCTGGTGCCACAATAGTGCAGCCCCACGCCAGCCGACTTGCTGCCCCGCTTGGGAAAGCCGCTTTCATCGATGACCAGGATGGCCGACTCTGTGCCGAGGCCCTCCAGCACGTAGGCGCGTAGGTCATCACGCACGCTGGTCGTATCCCAGACCGCGTGGGAGAGCAAGCGCTGCATGCCATTGGGGCGTGCTTCTCCGGCGTGTTCAGCCAATTGCCAGCCATTTTTGCGGGCCGTCTCACTCAGGATGCCTTGCAGGTACGCCAGCACCCGGCGGCGTGGCTCGGAGCGGGCAAAGCGCGGGGCAATCCGCGCATGCAGACTCAAGAGAGACTGAACCCAGCGACAGATATCGGTGGGGGTCGTCCTGGTTCCGGTGAGTGTGATATGCTGATGGTGCTTCACGAACTGCTCCTTTCAGATGGGATCTCTGCCAGATACATTCACCTCTACAGAGTCTCACATCTGAGAGCCAAGTTCATGAAGCTGTTTTCCCATCAGGGGAAGGAATATAGGCCGCACTTTCTAAGTGCGGCTGTAGTGTAAGAAATGTACGTTACGCATTGCCAATTTATTTGAACACGGCATACAGGCAAACATGCATTGGCCCCTTTAGTTCAAAGTGAAAGGATAGAGTAATGCGAAGTAAAATATCCGTGATTGGAGCAGGCTTTGTTGGCAGTACACTTGCACAGCGCCTGACTGAACGCGACTACGCCGATATTGTTATGTACGACATCATACCCAACATGCCCCAGGGCAAGGCACTCGATATGCTTCAGGCCGGTCCTGTACTTGGCTACGATTCGCTAGTCACAGGCACAAATGATTATAAAGATACCGAGAACTCGGATATCGTCGTGATCACGTCTGGTCTCCCACGCAAGCCTGGCATGAGCCGTGACGATCTGGTGAAAAAGAACCAGGAAATTGTTACGCAAGTTACCCAGGAAGTCGTCAAGCACTCGCCGGACTGCATCATCATCATGGTCACAAATCCGCTAGATGCAATGGCTCAGCTTGCTTACCAAATTAGTGGTTTCCCACGGAACCGCGTGATAGGCATGGCCGGCGTACTGGATACGGCACGTTTCCGTACCTTTATTGCGCAGGAACTGAATGTATCTGTGCGTGATGTACAGGCATATGTGCTAGGAGGGCATGGTGATACGATGGTGCCGCTTTCGCGTATGTGTACTGTAGCAGGAGTACCTATTTCCCAATTGATGCCTGCTGAGCGGATCGAGCAGATTGTGCAACGCACACGTGATGGTGGGGCCGAAATTGTCAAACTGCTTGGCACAGGCAGCGCGTACTTTGCGCCCTCAGCCTCCGTTTTGCAAATGGTCGACTCTATTTTACTCGATAAGAAGATGATTATGCCCTGCGCGGTCTATTTGCAAGGCGAGTATGGCATTGATGGACTCTTTGTCGGTGTGCCTGCTAAATTAGGTGCAAATGGCTTAGAGGAGATCGTCGAGATCGAACTGACCGATGATGAGAGGGCATTACTCCAGCAATCGGCCAATGCAGTGAAGGAACTCGTCGAGGTGATGGGGATTTAGGCTCCGGCAATTACAATGATGAACTCACCTTTGAGCTTCGATTGTTGCTCTACCCATTGCAAAAGCGATGAAATTGTTCCTCGCTGGACGGTCTCGAACATTTTAGTCAAATCGTTGGCAATAGCAGCTTCCCTGTCTCCCAGAACTTTAAGAGCATCCTGCAAAAAAGCTTGCAGACGATAGGGACTATCATAGAAGATTAGCGTGTGGGGCGACTCTTTATCAATTTCTATGAACCTGCATCTGGGGCCGGATTTGCGCGGGGGGAAGCCACGGAAGGTGAAACTGTGAACAGGCAGCCCTGACAGTACAAGTGCCATGATTAAAGCTGTCGGCCCTGGAATCATGGTCACGTCTATATGTGCGTTGATGGCACGGCGCACAAGGGTATAACCGGGATCAGAGATGCCAGGAGTTCCGGCATTCGTGACGAGGGCAACCGATTTCCCTTGCCTTAGCAGATCCTCAATATGCTGGCCTGCTCGTTGCTCATTATGTTCATAGAAGGCTATCTGAGGCTTGGAAATATTGTAATGTTTCAGCAACAAACCTGTCTTGCGTGTATCTTCACTCGCGATAACATCAACATCGTGAAGTGTAGCCAGCGCACGCAGGGTAATGTCGTTGAGATTCCCAATAGGAGTAGCTACCAGGTAGAGCATTCCAGGCCTTTCTTATTTCCGGCGCACACAAGGGCCGCCAGACCCGCTAACTCTCAGCTTTGATTTCACTTTTCATCGCCTGCAGCTTCTCGAGCACCTCGAGGCGCTTTACTTTGAGCGTATGCGTGCGAGGGAAATCTTCTTCGGGCCAGATGGTGAAATCGCGTACCTGCTGATGCGAAGCCATTTGCTTGTTCGCCTGCTGAATTGCTGTTTTCGCCTTGCCTGGATCTTCCATCAAGAGCACACCATGTACAATTGGCCCCTGATCACCCTCCATCAGTCCAAAGACGACAGCCTCCTTGACATCAGGATTGGTGACCAGCACATTTTCAATATCTTCGGGATAGACATTTAAACCGTTCGCAAGCACTATCAAGTTCTTCTTGCGCCCTTTCAGATACAGGTTCCCTTTCTCATCCATATAGCCCAGATCGCCTGTATAGTACCAGCCATCCTTGAATGTGGCAGCAGTGGCTTCTGGATTTTTCCAGTAACCGAGTGCAACATTTGGTCCCTTGACTAATAGCTCGCCATCCTCAGCGATATGCACCTCCACTCCGGGCAAAGGCTTACCGATCGAGTCAGACAGGTGTTCTTCGAAAGGAGTAGCAGAGACAACTGGAGAGCACTCTGTAGCCCCGTACCCTTGTAACACCCTGAAGCCCATATTTTCCCAGCGCTTATGCAGCCCCGGCGGCAGGTATGCACCACCACTGACAAAGAAGCGAAAATGCCTCCCAAAGCGCTTATGCACCTCTCTAAAGAGCACAGGTCGTAGACGAAATGGTAGATGTGCCGCGATACGATGAAGTACCTCCCACTGCTTCTCCTTCTTCAACTGCCGAACTTGCCGCTCAATGCCATTCATGAAGAGCTGGAGTACCTGGGGCACCAGGACCATAATGGTGACGTCTTGCGTTGCGAGTAACTTCAACAAAGTGTCCGGCGACAATGTGCGGGCGTACACAATGCTTGCACCTGCATAGACTAGCGCTATCTCGATTGTAAACTCAAACATATGACTCAGTGGCAAAATTGAAAGAGCTCGATCATCACTTAGAATATTTACGACTTTGACTGCTGTGGTAGCATTGCTGGCAATATTGCGATGGCTAAGCATAACCCCTTTAGGTTGGCCTGTCGTGCCTGATGTAAAGACAAGCTCTGCAAGGTCATTACCAGCGATTTCTGGTAGCGTTGCTCTATCAAGCGTTCCCTTGGGTAAATCGTCGATATCTATCAGAGGAGCTGGTGGCTGTTTTAAACCTCTGTACTGTTTCTGTGTCGTGATCAAGTACTTAGCCTCTGTCGATTCCTCGATTCTTGAAATGAAGTCTTCTTTTGAATTGACATCCAGAGGCACGATTACAGCGCCGATTAGCAAAGCACCTAAACAAGCAACCATCCAGTCAATCCGGCTGGCTGACCACAGGAGTATACGATCTCCTTTCTCTAGCTTTTCTCCTTGCAAATAGCCTGCGAAATTATGCACCCGTTCTAGAAGACCTCCATACGTTACGGAGGTTATGCTGGTTTCCCCGTCTGGCTCAATAAATACGATACGATTCCTGTAGCGTTCGACAGCCGTGTTTAGTAATTCATTGATTGTCTCCATTGGCTCCTCTCTTTCTGTTATGCAGCATAGAGCCAGTAAAATATCTTTGCAGCTGCCCGGTCTCTATCCGCATACTTGCATTTCTTCCTTGAAAAATAAGTAGATTACTATCTATGAAACAGGAAACAATCTGCTGCTGTGCATTATAGAAGACGTTCGATCTTTTTTCCAGTAGGGGGCGCATATGAATTTTCCATGTTGAGATCGAAGTTAGATAGTATTTTTCGATGTGTTTTGAGAGTTTTTGCTTCGCAAAGCCGAATATAATGCTATATCAACTGATTACCTGTTTTGTATTCCTTTAAGCAAGAGCTTTAATCGGTAGATGAGAACGTAGCTGGCATTCCATATAATGGAGTCCTGATTATATGTTACTTGTACAGAGTTTTGAATGCAAAGCATCTTTCATTTCTCAGCTATATTATTTTCAAATTTAGAAGAGAGTAAATAGATGTCAGAATCTATAGAAGAAAGGTATATAAAAACTTGACATTAGGAATTACATATGTTATCTTAATGTAAGAGGCTTTTTGGCCTTTTTATCTCTATGCAGATGATCCAAAAACCGCAATATTCTAAAACATTTGTTATCTCAGGATATGCTGCATAGAGATAATTAGTATTACCTTTATTTAAGGTTACCTAGTACTGGGTTTCCATCAACTAAAGTTTCAGGATGGTTCCCCCCATACCTGAAAGAAAGGAAATGTTCGAATGGCTTCGACAGAAACAGCCAACGTAGGAAGAGCTGTTGCCGCGAGAGTAGGTACAAATATTCGCGAGGTGCGCACAAAGCTTGGACTTACTCAAGCTCAACTTGCTGCGCCTGAATTTTCCATCTCTTACATATCTGCAATCGAGAGAGGAAAAATTCGACCATCACTGAAGGCTCTATCTATACTTGCCAAACGTCTCGATGTTCCTCTCACCTTCTTGCTTGAAGGTTCGCCTGCTGGTGCGGCAGAGGCAAGAGCTGTCGGTTACTCCCCGGCAGATTCTGGCCCAGACCTGCGTGTCGATGTAGACTTGTTACAGGCTGATGTGCTTGTGCAGCAGAAAAAATACCAGGAGGCTGCTGTGCTACTGGCTCCTCTGCAACCAGACCGCATCACCACTGATCAAGTGTATCGTCTATTTTTGCTGCGTGGTCAAATACACTTAGGGTTACATGAATATCAAGAAGCTGTAGTTGATTTGCGTGCTGCTGTCACTCAAGCTGAAGGTCTAGGTGACATTGAAAGTATAGAACGCTCGCGTAATTTGTTAGGAGAAGCATACTTCTTGTTATATAACTACACCCTTGCAATGGAGAATCATGTCCGCTGCAATACCGCCATAGAGCAAGGACATATCAATGATCCGATTTTCTCTCTAGAGGTGTATAACAATCTTGCGAATGACTATTTCAGACTTGGCGACCTGGAGAAAGCGGTCACGTTCTATCATAAGGCGTTAGAGACTCTGGAGGGCATGAAACGAGACACTAAGAGCTTCGCCGAAAAGTATAGAGAGATCGGGGAGCGCTACAAGTCGGTTGGAAAGTTGGCAATGGCACGTGAGTATATTACGAGAAGTCTGGCTCTCTATGAGATGCGCGATGAGCAGAGACTTGTTGGGCTGACGCACCAGCACTTGGGCAAAGCGCTTGAGAAGCAGAATGACTTCGATGGCGCTGAAAAGGAATACAGGGAGGCGATCACTATCGAGCAAGAGCTTGGGGATGATGTCGCAGCTTCCCTTTGCTATACCAGTCTTGCAGAATTGCTGCTAAAACGAGGGAAGGCTGACGAAGCAGAGAAAGAAGGTCAGAAAGCTCTGGCAAGTGCAAAGGCAAGTCAGGATGTAGTGACACAGGGACAAGCGCTGATAGCCCTTGCTCAGATTCGACATGATGCCAAAGACTACGCAGGCGCGGATAAGCTTTTCACCGAGGCTCTGGAACTGCTGGATTCGTCGAATGCCCATGAAATTGCGGCTGCGGCTTACTCCCGCTATGCGAATCTGCTAGAGCAACGCGGTGAGGTCCAGCGCAGTCTCAGCGCCTTTAAGAAGGCGTTTGAGCACCAGCGACAGGGAAATCGCGGGCACGTAGAGTAAAGAAACAAGGTGGAGCATAGTGACAGGGCAGGGGTATACCTCTGCCCTGTCACTATTTTTTTTAAATGCAAAATTTGTACTAACACTTACAGAGAAGATGCGCTTCAAATAATTTGGCGTTGTTCGTCATATTCATCAGCCATGAAAAATTTCATTTGACTCCTAAAGGGCTTGTTGAGCCTTGTTGTAATTCGCCGGGTAAAAACATTTTCTATGCTAAAATAAGAACATATGCATCGCAGGTATATAGTACCGATGTAATGTCTCCATGATCGTCAACGTTTCGGAGGATTCGCGAATGCCTTTTACGGCACACGATCTCAGGTATAATTTAGAGCACAGCTACTCTTCCCTTTGTGCTTATTTACAGCAGCGTGCGCAACGCTACCTGGGTCAGCTCGCCTATGATTCAAATGAAGTGGATCTGGTGGTTGGTCACGTTGTTGAACAACTTACGCGGCTGCAACTGTTGGGAGGGGGCAGTCATTCTCCTCAGAGTGCTCTGGACCGATTGAGTAATGCACAATTTTACGCGTTTCTAAATCATAGTGTAAGAAACAAGGCTATCGATCGCTTGCGTAAGCACCGTTTGCCAACAAGTACTCTTAGTGAAGTTGAAGGACTGGCGAGCAATGAAGAGGAAAATGATCCTCTGAATACTGTAACCAGTTCTATCTGGGGTTCGAATCCCTTTCCCACACCGGAAGTAGCAGCACTTCATGCTGCTTCTCAGCAAGAGCTACGCATGCTGCTGATGCATTGTATTGAAGAGCTAAGCTCTGCTCCTCGTCAACTCCTGGCAGTAATGGAGGAACTTGAAGAGTTGGGGGCGGGAGATTTTCTCGAGGAACTGAAAGCAAACTTTCGACCATTATTGGCTGATTTGGAACTTTCACATCTCAGCCAGCACAAAGATCATGCTCATAAGAAGCTGCGCCATTGTCTACAAAAGAGTAGTACTAATTTGGCAGTTCTCGTTGCTTTTCGTTTGATAGAGTATGGAGAGCATTCTGCTGGTACTAACGAAGTGTCGGTGGATATCAAGGACCTGAAGCAAACCGACCTTTCCGAACAGGAGGTGCAAGCGGGTCTGGAACGTTTGGTAAAAGTAGGCTTACTTAAATGGCACGGTGAGGAGATTGTGCGCTGCTCTTCTAGCCAGCTTAAGCATCTAACACGCTTCTATGAAGAAGGAGAGTAGGAACACAAACTCTGGAGGAGCAAATATGAACAAACACAATCACAATGCGGGCTTACCCGATCCTCGCAATAAATACTTGCCCTTAGCTCAATGGTTACAGCAAGTCCTGGCTATCACACCAAGACATCCAGAACCTGAACTTGCTTCCATAACAGACAATGGAGAGCGGTTTGGAGACGACTATCATATTGGATTCTATCAGCAATTGCCTGACTTTGTGCTGGCGCTTCTCAATGATGATATGCAAGCCACCATACGCTTCGCGCCACTATGGTTTCACTTAATTGGCTGTCCTACCTGTCATGCAGCATACCTGGAGATCTATGATGCAATGCGGGCAGCAGTAGCGCCTGACGAAACATACACGCCGATTACCCCACGTTCACACTCAAAGGCAATTACTTCGACTCGCATGCTGGTATACTTGTGCAGATTACTAATCAACCAGGCGAAAGCAGTTTTGCGCCAGGCGTATCACGATCATACAGATAACGATGAATGCGCTCGTTCGCTATTGCAACAAGCAATTTACATTAGCTCTCACTTAATGCAGAGTACGTTGCGGCAGCGTGCATTGCGTGATTTGGTGGAAGTCGCGACTCTTTTCGAGAGCACTACCACACCCGCAGAGCAAGAACCAGCAGCTTATACCTATACGCCTGTTTTGAGCACTGGAAGTGGTAGCCGTCATAGCACGACGAGGCGTCGAATTGAAGCGATTGGACGTGCTGTAGGGCAGCCTGCCATCTACCTGCAAGCAGAAGTATCAGGGGTGGAAGGCATGATAACACAAAATGAGGATGTACTTGAGCTGCGCCTCGAGGATCTCCCCCAGGAGTTACATGGTCAACTTCTAACCGTCTCAGTGCTGCTTGGATCCATACTCGAACCTGTGCGTTGGTTCGGTGGTAATCCTCGCGCAATTCGAAGCCAGCTTCCCGTTGGTGATGATGGAAAACTGACGATACTGCTGGGCAAAACTGAATTACGACTGAGCAATCCAGAAGACCATAACGTCCTGGAAGCTACGTTCAAAAAGCTGGACGTACGTCCGAGCGATTAAGCAGGTCAGGTCTAGAGTAGGTTCGACAATGTCGCTTTTACTTGTACCTATACGCATAACGTAATTATAGGAGCGAGGCTGATGCTATATTGGCTTCTGCTGAATTTCCCAGGCTTTTTTATAATGCATGAGTGCTTCTTTTGCCATCCCCCTATCCTCCAATAGTTCTGCATAGCGTGTCGATTGATCAACGAGCTCCTCACGATCACCGAGACGTTCCAGCATCTCTAAACCTGTCACAAAATGCGTATCTCCAACCTGATAGTCTTTTTGTGCATATGCAATAAGTCCCAAGACGGCGAGGATGTGAGCTGTAATGATGACATCCCCAAAAGGGGATGCTAGTATGTACGCTTTTCGTGCATATTCATGAGCCTCCTCGATTTTGCCTTGCGTGAGTAACCATTCCGCCATATAAGAACTTACACTGGCAAGGGCAAGCTGATCTTTATCTGCGAGACTTTGCAATGCTTTCTCCAGGTAAGCCAATGCTTTTTGTTGATCTCCTTGCATCATTGCTCGTCCCAGATAATAATAAATCTCACTCCTCAATGAATTGCTACGTTCATCATAATGAAGTTCTAGATATTTGTGCCGGTACAATGCGGCATAAACGTAATCTTTTGTTTCGGCATAATACTGAAAAGCATCCGCATACATCGATTTGAGCCCATCAGGTGTTGTAAGCTCTTCAGTGACTGCAAGAGCGTGTTGGAATATCTGGATCGCCTCATCAAACTTATCCTGGTTGACACGTAGCAGACCCATGTTGGTATAGACTTGTGCTATAAAGAAAGCGTCATGTGACCGCTGCTTCTTCTCAAGCTTATCCAGGCAACGTTGCTGATACTGAAGTGCTTGGCCGTAGTTGCGCATAGAGGCATGAACCATTCCCAGCAAATTGAGTATTTGCGCATTCAAATTATCGTCTGGACTTTCAAGTTTTAGAGCGTCAGCAAGTACTGACTCTGACTCTTGTAATAGAGCCATATTATAGTAGGCCCAGCCGAGTAAATAACGCACTCGTATTTCTTGTTCAGGTGTCAATTTATTAGATATGAGGCTGCGTAGTTGCGTAATTGCTCTCTGCGCTACGCTTTGCCGGATAAATATTTGCGCCTCAAGAAGTTGTAATGCAATGCCTTCCGCACTCTGCATTAATCCATTTATCGCAGAAACTCCAGCTATCTCTTGCGGAGCCTGTTTCGATATAAGATCTGCAGAAGAAATACCCAGGCGCTGCGCGAAAGTTTCTAATGCACGGAGAGAGGGATGGATTTGCCCACGTTCGATTGCTGAAACATAACTAACCGAGAATTCTGGGCGAGCAAGCTGGCTCTGCGTAAGCTTCTGAGCTAATCTTGCTGCTCGAAGCCTTGCCCCAACAAATTGCCCAATTTGCTGATGAGATAGATCAGATGACATAATACTCTCCCACTGTCAATATTGTTATCAAAAAGAAGGAGTCAATAAATAACAAAATAGACTTTCGTATATATTGTATAAGATATTTATGTTCCGTGTCAACATCAAAATAATATATGACAAATCTACATCAACGTCCTCTTTTGTGTACAAGTAAAGTAGCGTTGAAACATTTCATCTCTATACTTTCTTCCTAATTGCTTGTTCTGCAGTGCCTGATCTGCTGGATTCATTCGTTTCTATCTAAGATGTGACTATGTATACACAATTAAAACGAGTTCCAACGGCATATAAATGGCTTTTCGTAGCAGGTCTATTGCTGATTCTGTTCCTGGTCTACACAGCTATCTTCTCGACCAATGTGTTGCTTTACCCTACACTGAGGCTGGAGCAGCAATTGCTGCTCCAGCGTCCCATCACACGCGTCGATTGTGTTATCAATCGTTGGAAAGTCCTTGGAACTGCACCGGCAGGTATATTCCTCACGCTGCTCCTGAGCCTGGGATGTCTATGGTTGGGATATCGCAAGCGTGTGCTTCCATACCTGTTTCTTTTACTTATGCTAGGTATCGGAGTTGAATATATAGGGAAGGACTATTTCCCCCAGACGGTACCAAACTTTTTACAAAGAGGTATGGATTCTCTGGCATGTCCGCAAATTGCAGGTCAGCCACGTTCTGTAAAACTAATGGTGATACTAGGTATGTGGTGGGAAGCCCCATCTATACCTCCAAAGCGTCTACAACATGCAAAACAAGCGGCTGGAGACCCTCTGGATTCAAGCGGCACATACAACGATTTTGGCTATCCAAGTGGACATACTATACGCTGGCTCTTCATCGGGCTGATTGCTTGCTGGTTGATTTGGAGACAGGTGCGGCACCGTTTCCTGCGCTGGTTGTTGATGGCGCTGGCGTTCGCAATTGCACTCGGCGGAGGTTTTACACAATTGTATTTAGGCTCTCATCTCATTACAGACGTGATTGCTGGCTATCTATTCGGGGGCGGTACCGCCTGCTGCGCCATTGGCCTTTTGTTGCTGAACGAGACCAGGAGCAGATTTACAATGTGACCTAACTCACTTGCCAATCGATGGTAACCATGATACACTTCCTGCGCAAGGAAACAAAGGATGTCGTACTTCGAGTCAAGGATCGAGACGTGAACATTAGCAGGAGCATACGTAGGCTCACAAATCTGTTTATCATACTCTTTATCGCGCTCAGTGGTGGCCTTGTATACTGGCAGGTAGTGGCGGCGCAACAAGTCACTTCAAATACTTTTAGTACCTTTAGCCGCCAGTGTAGTAACGATAATGCGCCCATACGAGGGCGTATTCTTGACCGCAATGGCGTAGTACTTGCCGAATCGAAACCAGTAGGTCCTCACAATCCTCACCGGGGGATCCTTTGCGGCTATCAACGCTACTATTATGAGCCATCACTGGCAGGCCTCATAGGTTACTACATTAGTCCTCTCTTTGGCTCAACAGGTATTGAACAACAATACAATAACTACCTTAGCGGTCAGGTTGGGGTAACTGGACTGACCAATACTCTTAACCATACACTACATTTGCCACCTGTTGGTGATGACATCTACCTGACGATTGACGTTCGCATACAGCGCATCGTTGCCAAATATTTTACGCAAGACGCCAATGTCTATCCTTTCGACAACCATAATATATTTCCGACCGATCGAGGCTCGGTGGTCGTTACCGATCCCCATAGCGGTGAAATCCTCGCCATGCTCAGTAGCCCTGGCTATGATCCCAATCGCATTACTTCTGGTGACCTGGACTATTTTCACCAGGTCGAAACCGACCCCGAGCAGCCGCTCCTTGAACGCCCCCTGGTTTCTCGCTATGTCCCGGGCTCGTCATACAAAACAGTTACCCTGCTGGCAGGACTCGACTCCGGTAGCTCGCAACTAAGCGATCAATTCGATATGGCACATGCCATTGGACCAGTTGTGATAGGTCCGCCGCGCAATCCTGCCACGAAGGCCTGCATTACTATACCTCCAGCTACTTGTGGTGATGGCTCAGAGACGTTTGGTCCAGTAGGAAACAACATCGCGAGCTACACAAGAAATTACCCGGTGGACCTGGAATACGGATTTGTTCATTCAGATAACATCATCTTTGCCCAGGTAGGCGCCAAAATGGGGGTTGATACGTGGCTGAATTATAACAGGCGCTTTTATGTTGGACAACAAATCCCCTTTGATCTGCCTGTAGCGGTTAGCACAGTGACGCCCCCTGCTGGCCAGCTTTCTGTGAGGGGCCTTGCCGAAAACTCCTTTGGGCAGGGGGTAGACTTCGTGACACCATTTCAGATGTCACTGTTCGATGACGCTATTGCCAATAATGGCCATTTGATGCGTCCATGGTTGATAATGAAAATTGTCGATCCCACTAATTCAACGGTCGTACAGTCATCTTCCCCGCAACAGCTTGGTACACCCATCTCTCAAGATACGGCAAGCCAGCTACGTAGGGCCATGTATGGTGTGGTACGCTGTGGTTCGGGCTCGGTTGTAGCTAAATTAATCGGCTCTCCCTGGGCGGTGATGGCCAAAACAGGTACAGGTGAGGTAGGTGGTGGGAAGCCTCCCCAGGCCTGGTTGGTAACCCAGGCACCTTACGACAATCCTGCACTCACTATTGTCGCTCAGAGGGAGAACGGCGGTGAAGGAGGCTACGTGACCGGTCCCATCGTGGCAGATATCTATAATGATGTCTTCAGCAATATAATGCACTTACCACTGCCACCTCCACCTGATCCCAATTTTTGTTCTCAGATATGATTGGTGCAATGATCGATTGATGACTCCTGCCACCTTCATGGTCGTTCATGTGACATAATAACGCAGAGAAAGAAGATTTGTGGCTATCAGATGGGAACCATGAAGCAAATCAGACAAAGATTTGGCAGCATCTATAGCGAAGATGAAGAACGAGTATTAGGTCCCTGGCAGAGAATACGCCAGTTTTTTCTTGCACCAATTGCCGCTGTTCTCTCACGTTTAGGGATCAGCCCCGACATGCTTTCTTTTACCTCGGTCGCCCTGAGTATAGGCTTTTTCCTGCTGGCTCCGATTCAATTTACAGTTGCGTTCTGGTTGCTAGTGGCCTCAGTCATTTGCGATGCTCTGGATGGCGTGGAGGCCAGGCTCAAGCGAACGAATACGGCGCGCGGGGCATTCACCGATATGTTCTGCGACCAGGCCGTGGTGGCGTTTAGCGTGGCTGGAATGGCTTGGAGAGGAAGCATCAATCCTGTCCTCGCTATTTTGTTTGTCTATGTGTACACTGCGCTGGTCATTTTCCTGATGCTGCATCGTATGTTACAGGTATCTTCCCACTGGATTGTGCGCCCTAGCCGTATGATGCTCTACGCTGCCATTGCCCTGGATTTCTTCTTCGGCATCGACCTGCTCAACTTTCTCCTGATCATCTACCTGCTTGCATTCCCGCTGCTAGCCTTGAGCTTCTGGAGGTTGAGGAAGGCGTTATAATGTTCGTCACGGCTCTCCATTCTTCCGGGAGAAATACCCTTACTGTTTGTGCGAGGGCGGTGTAGGGGCCCGATTTATCGCGCCCTGGGGAGGGCCTTTAGACTCTGCTGGCGAAAGACACTGGGAGTAGAATCGCCTGCCAGAATACCCGCAAGGGATACCCCCCCCTACCATGACACGGACCGACCTGCCAACCCGTGTCATGGTAGGGGCAGGGCTTGCCCCTGCCCTGGCTTTTCCCTCGATTCGCCTCAGCATCGCAATCGCCAGCAGAATCCTTTATGCTCGCCCGCCGTCCTCCTAAAGGATGGAGGGCCTTAGTTACACCATTATGGACGAATAGTACCATGGATAAGTGGCCCCGGCGTCACAGGAGCCTCACTCCAACTGTAGCATGCCAGCAGGGATTCACTTACAGAAGCCGCTTCTGACTCACTACGCGCATGAATCTCCACCAGTGGCTCACCAGCTCGACAATAATCCCCCACCTTTGCTTGCAAAATAAAACCTGTACGATGGTCTATCTGCTCACCTTTCTTAAACCGCCCGGCACCCAGGCGCATGCTTGCGAGACCTACCTGTTCGGCTTCGATCCGTGCGATATAGCCGCTACATGGAGCAAGCAGCATGCTACGTACCGGAGCGCGCGGTAGCAGTTCAGTTTGCTCAATCTGGCGTGGATCTCCGCCCTGTGCTTGAATGACCTCGGCAAGCTTTGTTAAGGCTGCGCCTGTACTGATTGCCTGCTCAACACGCTTCTTTGCTTCGGACACAGTATCCGCCGCTCCGGTCATCACCAGGAGTTCAGCAGCTTCATGATGACAGAGTTCAGAAACATCTTCTGGTCCCTGGCCGCGTAAAATAGCGATAGCTTCGGCCATCTCCAGGGCATTGCCGACAGCGCGACCCAGGGGCTGATCCATGGAGGTAATGGCAGCCACCGTGTGAAGCCCTGCTAAACGTCCAATATCGACCATTGTTTGCGCCAGTTCCCACGCTTGCCCGACATTTTTCATAAATGCACCAGAACCAACTTTAACGTCCAGCAGCAGGTGTGAAGCGCCAATTGCCAGTTTTTTGCTCATGATACTGGCAGCAATCAACGGTATACTTTCAACAGTGCCGGTAACATCACGCAACGCATACATCTTACCATCGGCTGGCGCCAGGTGACTGGACTGGCCTGCCAGAACAATTTGGTGTTGTATGAGAATATCCATAAATTCTGCGCGTGAAAGAGCCGAACGGAAACCTGAAATGGACTCCAGCTTATCAACAGTGCCACCTGTGTGACCCAATCCTCGCCCCGTCATTTTGCCGACTGCCACCCCACATGCCGCTACCAGCGGTGCTACTGCCAGGGTCACTTTATCACCAACACCACCGGTGCTATGTTTATCTACCACAGGCGAAATGGTCTCTCTCACATGCAGTTCTTCACCTGAATGTGCCATTGCCAGGGTCAGGTCGCTCGTCTCCCGCGCATGCATACCACGCCAGTAAACAGCCATCAGCCAGGCTGACATCTGGTAATCAGGGATGAGTTCTCGCGTATACTGGTCAACTAACCACTCAATTTCTGCTGTGCTGAGGTCACCACCATCCCGTTTTTTGCGAATAAGTTCGACTGCTTGCATGCAATGCCTTGTTAACTTACTAATTACTCGGTTAATACAATGCGTATAGAATCGCTTTCAAACCCGTTCCCGGTCTCGATCTGATAACGATTGGTTGTTAAATCACCCAGGCGTACCTTGCGATCAAAGACAAGTTGACCATTCGTAAATGCGTATGCCAGGGTATCCTGTTCAAGCACTCCCTGGATGATGATAGTGTCAAAACGCTCCTCCTGCTGCTCTTTGAAAGCTTTGAGAAGTGTAGCAACTTGTTGCCAGGGAACACCTTTCAGATAGACGATTCTGACAATTTTCTTACGCCCAACATTGTCGGTACTTTCCACTACGTTATAGGCAAGAGCGCCCTGCTCAAGTGCTTGCAGTTGGGCTACAGTGCGCGGTGGGAACGGGGCTGGGGGTTCTGGAGGAGGCGCAGCTGCACCGACAGGTGCTTCTGGTTGTGTAAGAGTCGGCCTATTCTCCGGAGACATTGCTGGCGCACGCCGCCTCTGTGTTGCAGGAGCCTGCTGTGATTGTTGTTGAGGAGTTTGTGGCATAGCCGCAGGGCGTCCTTGTGTCGGATAGCCCTGGCGCTGTTGCTGATCGGGAGTAGGATGATAGGGTGGCTGTGGTTTCAGGTCGCGACCACAGTGCATACAATAGGCCATTCGATCCGAATTGATACTTCCGCAATATGGGCAGCGCACGGCTTGCTCTCCCGTCTCTTGTTTTTAACAGATTGCTGCTTTTCTCGTAGTATATCATAAGTACAAAATATGCTTTCTCGTACTCCCTGAACTAACTGATAGTCATGTATACCACCATTAGTGACAACGAAAAAAATGACTTGGTTGCCAATAACTTGATCTATGAAGTTCTGTCCACAATAGAAAGCACTAAGGAGTAACTATCATGCAGGATTCGACCTTTTACTTTTCTAAAACTGGTCCTATTCATCAGCCGAAGGATGGGCGGCCAGTGGATATCCAGGTGAATAACCTTGTCAAAACCTTTGGCAAGAATGAGGCGGTCAAGGGCGTCTCTTTCACCATAGGCAAAGGCGAAATCTTCGGACTGCTTGGTCCGAATGGC
>WNGD01006297.1_pt1 | contig 20184 bp, 16 predicted proteins | sample 5400671 | NCBI WGS metagenome assembly WNGD01 (sample SAMN13153369, study PRJNA577476) | soil metagenome | isolation source: 40 cm soil or saprolite under grassland replicate 2 | place: USA:California | collected 2016-06-15 | reverse complement strand
GGTTACATGGCCGAACTCTCGTTCAACCTTCCATGGCTCAATCGATCGAAGCATGATTCCGAGATTCGTGAGGCCCAATCCGAAGTGAACGTTCAGCGCGCTCAGCTTTCCGCACAGCAAGCGGTAGTTTTTCAGGAGATTCAGGAGGGTCTCATACGCGCGAACACAGCCGCACGCCTTGTTGAAATCTATCGCGATACGCTCCGCCCTCAAGCTCAGGCAACGCTTCGGGCGGCCTCCGCTGCGTACCAGACGGATCAAACCGACTTCTTAAACTTGATCGACAGTCAAAACACGGCACTTGATGTGGAATATTCGTATTACCGTGCGCTGGCAGAATTCGATAGCCGTGTCGTTGATATCGAGCGTGCTGTAGGGGCACCGCTTCCGCGGGACCTGCGCGCCACCAACAGCGGAGGTAGACCATGACACCCCGTGAAAGAATCTTGCTGGTGACGGGACTCCTCATCGGTGCGGTCGTTGCAGTATCCATTGTTATTGGCCGCCAGCACGTCGTTTCACGTCAAGAGCCAACCGCCGTAGCCTCTGGAACTTCACTGGATACGCCTGCAGTTCAACCCGACACGCCATCAAGCGCAGACTCTGCAGCGGCGGTGGAACTCAGCGAACAAGAACAGAAAGCGATTGGTGTGGAAACCGCAGAAGTCAGACGGCAAACAATCCGAAAAGAGATCGTGGCTCCCGGGAAAGTGGTGGAACCGGAAACCGGTGTCCGTACCATCAGCGCCAGGATCGGCGGCCGCATTGAGAAGTTGCTTATCAACATCACAGGGGAGACTGTCGATCGCGCGCAGCCTGTTGCCCTGATTTACAGTCCCGAAGTTTTCACGGCAGGAGAGGAGTACAGGCTCGCCTTGGAAAATCGCCAGCGCCTCGGCGCAAGTAAGGAACCTCAAGCGATCAGTGACGCGGACGAACTGGTGCGAGCCAGCCGCAGGCGTCTGGAACTGTGCGTCTGGAACTGTGGGGCGTCAGCGCGGAACAGATTGAGGAAATCGCGTCGGCTGCCGAAAAAGCGGTTCAGATCACAACGTATTCGCCAGTTTCGGGTGTGGTTACCAAGCGCAACGTCACCGAAGGGCAGTATGTCAAAGAAGGCGATGTTCTATTGGAAGTGGCCGATCTCAATACAGTGTGGGTGCACGCCGACATCTTTGAATCCGATATCCCTCTGATACGTACCGGACTGAAAGTGAGGATCACCGCGCCCACGCTTACTGGCGGTTCCGTCCAGGGCATTGTCGATTTTCTTCAGCCGGCTGTCGATCCGCAAAACCGGACGATGACGGCGCGCATCCAGATGCCGAATCCGCAGATGCGTTTGAGGCCGGGCATGTTCGTGCAGGTTTCACTTGAAGCATCGCTCGGTGGGGACGTCGTTTCAGTTCCGCGCTCGGCCGTACTCGATACAGGCAAAGAAAAAGTCGTCTATGTCGCCAAGGACAACGGCGTCTTCGAGAAGCGTTCCGTCGAAGGTTCAATCGCGGGCGACGATTTTTACGCCGTGACGCGGGGCGTTAAAGCGGGTGAGCGGGTCGTGACACACGGAAACTTCCTCATCGATTCGCAAACCCGCCTGACAGGCACGATCACTGGAATGTTCGGTGGATCGAAAGCGTACGGCGGGGAGACCACTTCGCCTCAAGCCGCCGCTTCGAATTACACCGTCACACTTCAGTCCGAGCCCGCAATTCCAAAGGGCGGTTCGGAAGGCACATTCCACGTGAGAATCACCGGACCGGACGGAAAACCGGTCAGTGACGCGCAGGTGCAGATGACGCTGATAATGCCGGCGATGCCATCGATGGGGATGGGAGAGATACGTTCCATGATCGATCTCGCATGGAACGGCTCAGAGTACGCCGGCAAAGGCACTGTCGCCATGGCCGGTCCGTGGAATATCACGGTTGAAGCGCGGCGCGGCGGGCAAGTGCTCGCGGTCTACAGAACGCGCCTGGACGCGAAGTGAGGCTTCAATGATCAGTCGTTTAATTGAACTCTCGCTGAAAAACCGCTTCCTGGTGTTGATCGCGTATGCACTTCTTGGGGGATGGGGCTATTGGGCCCTGTTACGAACACCCATCGATGCCATTCCGGACCTCAGCGAGAACCAGGTGATCGTATTTACGGATTGGCCCGGCCGGAGCCCACGAGAAGTCGAAGACCAGATCACCTATCCGCTCACGGTCAATCTCCAGGGCCTGACCAGCGTGAAGACGGTGCGGTCCTCCTCCGCTTTCGGCTTTTCGATGATCAATATCATCTTCGAGGACGATGTGGATGTGTATTTCGCCCGGACACGAGTATTGGAGCGGTTGAATCTTGCCTCGAGCTTCTTGCCCTCGGGTGTCACTCCCACCCTGGGACCCGATGCGACGGGCGTCGGCCAGATTTTCTGGTACACCGTTGAAGGACCCTATGATCCTGGAACTTTGCGCTCGCTCCAGGACTGGTTCATTCGTTATCAACTCAATTCCGTTTCCGGAGTTGCGGAAGTGGCGAGCATCGGCGGCTTTGTCCGGCAATATCAAATCGATGTCGATCCGGTGAAGCTGCGCGCTTACAACGTGCCGATGAGTATGGTTTTTGCCGCGGTTCAGCGGAGCAATAACAATGTCGGAGCAAAAGTTATTGAAGCAAATGACATGGAGTATGTGGTACGAGGCGTCGGCCTGATCGAATCAGTGAGAGACATCGAAAATATCGTTCTTTCGTCGGTGAACGGTACACCCGTCTACGTACGGAACGTTGCCGCCGTGCAGCTTGGACCGGAATTCCGCCGAGGAGTTCTCGACAAAGCGGGCATCGATGCCGTCGGCGGCGTTGTCGTGATTCGCTATGGCGCGAATGCGCTCCAGGTCATCGATTCGGTGAAAGCCAAAATTCAGGCGATGCAGCCGGGTCTGCCGAAAGGTGTGCGCATCAATTCGTTCTACGACCGCAGTTCGCTCATCCGTAATGCCGTGAATACATTGCGATCAGCGTTGGTTGAAGAAATCATTCTGGTAACGCTGGCTCACATCGTTTTCCTGTGGCACTTCCGAAGCATTCTCATCGTCTCTATTCCGCTGCCGCTTGCCGTTCTGACGTCGTTTCTATTCATGCACTACTTCGGGATTTCCTCCAACATCATGTCGCTCGGCGGCATTGCGATCGCCATCGGAGTGCTCGTGGATGCCGGGATCGTCATGACAGAGAACGTCCTGCGGCACGCGGAAACCTATAACCAGGAACATGGGGAGTACCGCTCCAGGATTGGCGAAATCACACTTGGCGCAGCGCGGCTTGTCGGACGGCCGATTTTTTTCGCAATGACGATCATTATTCTGGCCTTCGTTCCGGTCTTCGCGTTGACCGGGATGGAAGGGAAGCTGTTCCACCCCTTGGCATTTACGAAGACATTCGCAATGGTGGGATCCACGATCATTGCGGTCACGCTAGTCCCAGTCCTCTGCACATTTTTGATTCGAGGACGGCTGCATCGTGAGGAAAGCAATCCGGTCATGTGGATCCTTCGTGCCGTCTACGCGCCGGTACTCCGTTTCGCATTGCGGCATCGTGTGCTCACGCTCGCTTCTGCGGCACTCCTGTTTGGATTTGCCGTATTCCTGGCCGGCAGTATCGGGTCGGAATTCATGCCGCCCTTGGACGAGGAAACCGCAATGTGGATGCCCGTTACGGATCCCAGCATATCGTTATCGAAAGCAACAGAATTGTTGCGCGAGCAGGATCGGATTATTTTGCAAGATCCGGCGGTCGCTTCCGTCGTAGGGAAGATCGGGCGCGCGGAAACATCTACCGATCCGGCGCCGATCAACATGACCGAAACGATCGTCACCTTCAAACCGAAGGACCAGTGGCCTGCGGGACTAACAAAGGACGCGATCATGCAGCGGCTGGACGAAAAGCTTCGCATGCCCGGCGTTACAAATATCTGGACACAACCCATTCGCAACCGCATCGACATGTTGTCCACGGGAATTCGCACTCAAGTGGGCATCAAGGTCTTTGGCTCCGATTTAGAGACGATCGAGAAAAAGTCGATCGAGATCGAACGTGTTTTGCACCAGGTACCCGGGGCGGCAGATCTGTATGCCGAAAGAATCACGGGTGCTCCGTACCTTGAAATTCACATTGATCGAACCGCTGCGGCTCGGTACGGCATCAATGTGGGCGATGCTCAAGACGTGATCGAATCCGCCATCGGCGGGAAGAATGTCACGTTTACGATCGAAGGCCGGCAGCGTTTTCCTGTCCGTGTCCGATACGCCAGAGATTTCCGGGAAGACATTGAAGCACTAGCGAACGTGCTGGTCGCGGCGCCGAACGGGACGCAAATCCCGCTGAGGGACATCGCCCGGATTCGTGTGGTCATGGGGCCGTCGATGATTACGAGCGAGAACGGGTTGCTCCGAGGAACGGTCCTGATGAATGTGCGCGGCCGAGATGTTGGAGGATTTGTCGAGGAGGCCAAGCGAGTCGTCGCCCAGCGGGTCGGCATGCCGCCAGGCTATTACATCGAATGGAGTGGACAATACGAAAATCAAATCCGTGCGAAGCAGCGCCTCCAGATCGTCATACCGGTCGTTCTTGTCACTATTTTCGTCTTGCTCTACATGACGTATAACTCGGCTAAAGAAGCGCTCCACGTATTGCTAGCCGTGCCATTTGCCTTGACGGGAGGTATTTTTCTGCTGAAATTCTTAGGCTACAACTTCTCGGTCGCGGTTTGGGTCGGCTTCATCGCATTGTTCGGAACCGCCGTCCAAACAGGCGTCGTCATGGTCATCTATCTGGAAGAAGCGGTGCGTCGCAAGATGGCGAGCGGCGGCGAATTAACAATCGATAAGCTGCATCAAGCCGTGATGGAAGGAGCCCTTCTTCGGCTGCGCCCGAAAGTAATGACGGTGGCTACCGTTGTCGCAGGTCTGCTCCCTATCATGTGGTCCACCCATACCGGCGCGGAAGTCATGAAGCCCCTGGCCACGCCGGTTCTCGGCGGTATGGTCAGTTCGCTTCTTCACGTTCTCATCGTAACGCCGGTCATTTTTACTACATTTCGGGAACGGGAACTCCGCCGCGGATGAGGCGGAAGAGATAGAGTCCCCAAAATAAGATTCCGCCGATCCAAAACAATGCCGCCAGCGCGAGATGATAGAAGTACGTGAATCCCGAAAAAGGCGCGCCCACCCGGGCGAGCATGGCGACAAGTCCGGTTCCCAGGGCAATCCGCAGAGGCCAGGATGCCTTTTCTTTCGCAAGGCTGTGTCCTCCATGCGAAAGCGTTACCCGTGTTCCCACCGCAACGATCAGCAAAGTGAATCCGCCGATGAACAGGACGTGAAGGAAGTCCACTCGATATCGGGGAGCTATCGCGACCAGCCACACAGCAAAGACGACAAGCCAGTGCGCCGCCCATACGCACCAGGCGAGGGTCGACCGCACGGACGGAAGCCGCCAGGGCTGCACCGTGGACAAGATTACGGCGCTCGCGGCGGCAGCACGCACGAATGCAAGAACTGAAAATCCAAAACCGTACTCGCCAATCAGAGAAAGAATCAAAGCAAGTCCAGCGGCCTTGTAGAAGAGGGGCTTCGAGCCGCGCGGCCCAGGGCTCTCCGGCACCTGAACAAATTGCGGGAGTTGAGCAAAGCCGAGAAGCCGAGGTCCGAGAAATCCGCCTATTCCAAGGACCAACAATAAGACCATGCCTTCGGTTAGTGCTCTTTTGCCGAGCGGATCCCAGAGTGGCCGGATGAAATTCAATGCGATCCCGGCATTGATCAATGCGCCGAGCGCGCCGCACATGAGGCCAAGCCCGGCGAGCACAAATGTATCGGGCGGATCGAGACGGCGCCGCCGGAAACGGCGCGCAGCCAACGTGATGAGGAATGCGTGCGCGATGACGAATCCGGTCTGACCGAGGGCGAACTGCTGAAACTCGAATGCAATTGCCGACCCAGCAACAATGGCGGCCAAGACACATTGCACGCGCCGCGATGGAGGCTCGGTACCGGTAAAGCGTGGTATTGCGGTCAGTAGAAATCCGGCGATGAAGCTGTAGAGAAACCCATCCGTTTGCACGAACGCGTGAGCACGTCCGGAGTAGCCGTCCGTTATTCCGAAATAATAAAGCGGCCAGATCGAGACACCCATAGCGCCGAGAACAATTCCGAGCGGGAAGAAAATTCGGTAAGGATCGGCCGGTTTGCCGTGAAGCTCCATCTAATCGTGATCGTCCCTGGATCGCACCGCAACGTCGATCCGGCTGATGAACAGAAATAGACCACCGCACGCGCAGAAGAGAATGGCTGAAATAATGGCGGCGGGCAAGATGGGTTCGGGATGACCGGCAAGATGCGACTCCAGCGTTGCCGTGAGGAGCCACATTTGAATAATCAGCAGAATGGCGATGAGCGCGATTGCGCCGTCAATCGCGGTCAGTCCGCCTCGCCGCGTCATATTTGAATCTCGGTCGCAACAATGTCGTTTCCGTCGCGTTGAAGCTTGATCCGGGGAAGGGGACGCGGTGGAGGCCCTTGTAGGACGGAACCGTCTTCCACAGCGAAGTATCCTTCGTGACATGGGCATTCCAGGCGGTTTTGCTCCCGGGCGAAGTAAACAGCGCATGACAAGTGCGTGCATTTCTGGCTGTAGGCGACGAATTGCTGCGGACCTGTCCGAATCATGATGCAAGGATCTTCGGCTGTGGGATAAGAGAACAGCTTCACGTCTCCCACTGCAATTTCATTCAATCCCGACACGCGCTGCGGTGCGAACGACGGTTTACTTAAAAACCAGCTTCGTACCAAAATCCAAAGATTGCCGATAAACATGCCCAGACTCGTGAGGACCAGAAACTTCGCGAACTGTCTCCGTGCGACGTATTTCTCAGTCGCGCTTTGAATGGAAAACTCATCCCGCCATAGCGGTTCTTCCTGGGCCGGCTTTCTTCTCATGATTGAGATTCCCACATGAAATCGGTGATATCGACATTGATCGCGTCTACTTCTCGCGGAGCCATCATGAAGACCTTCGTGGTAACGTGTTCGTTTCCGAAGAAGAAGACATTGGTTGGTTTCTCCGGCCTCATACGCAGGATGGTGTCCATTGGAACATACGCAAGCGCCTGACTCGGACAAACCGTGGCGCACATGGGGCGCTTGCCTGCTGAAGTGCGGTCGTAACACATGTCGCACTTCATCATCTGTTCCAAATCGCTCTTCATCTTGGGCACACCGAAGGGACAGGCGAGAACGCAATTCGAACAGGCAATGCATCGCGGTTTTAGCGAGGACTGCACGATGCCGTCCTCTGTTTGTTTGATCGCATCGGCCGGGCAGACCTCGGCGCAAGTCGGCCGGTGGCAATGCATGCAGACCGTTGGAACGGTCGCGATCGTATGCTCACGGTCGAGGAACTCCAGGTGAATCATTGTATGACCGCGATGGGTTTCGCATTCCGCGCACGCGTTGACGCAGGCCTCGCAACCAATGCAACGCGAAGGATCAATGAAAAATGCGTAATCTAACGTTCCTTGCGTATTCTGCATGCAGATACCTTGTATTCGGGGATCTTGCTGCGCGGATCCAGTGTTCTATGAGTCAGCCGATTCACGCTTTTCGATCCGGGCCAATGGTACGCAATGAAAATCGTATCGGGCCGGATCGTTCGCACCACTGCCGCTTGCACTCGCATTTCGCTGCGGCGCGTCGTCACGATTACCCAGTCCTTATCCTGAATATCGTGCGCGGCGGCGAGCCGCGGGTGGATCTCGACGCGCGGCTCAGGGTATTGATCCACCAGGGCGCCTATGCGGCGCGTCTGCGTGCCGGATAAATAATGGCTGACAACACGGCCTGTCGTCAGATAGATCGGGTATGCGTCGTTTACGGGATCGCCGGATTCTCTGTACTCGGTCACCTGAAAGTGCGCCTTACCGTCGGGATGAAACGTGCGCCCGCCTTCAAACAATCTCGGGGTTCCGGGATGATCTTCGGACGGACACGGCCAAAAGACTCCCATTTGCTTGTCGATTTTTTCATAAGTAATTCCGTAATAATCGGCGATCCCTCCACGCGAGGCTTCTCGGAGTTCGTTAAAGATTTCGCGCGGCGATCGAAAACTGAAAAAATGTCCCCGGCCTAATTCCCGCGCGAGATCACAGACGATTTGCGAGTCTGGGAGAGCATTGCCAGGCGGCGTTACGGCTTGCCGGATATGAATGACGCGGCCTTCGACGTTGCACGTGACGCCTTCTTCTTCCTCCTGCAGGCTGCCTGCGAGGACAACGTCGGCATAATGCGCTGTTTCGGACATGAAGAAGTCGATAACACCTAAAAACTCCAACTTTTCGAGCGCTTCCTGCGTGAAGTTCGCATCCGGCAGCGACACGATCGGATTGAAGCAGATGGATAGCAAGCCTTTGATCTCGCCGCGGTGAATGGCGTCGATGATCTCCATGGCGGAATAACCGGCCTGTGGAATCTCATTGGGTTCGATGCCCCACACTTTAGCGACATGACGCCGCGCTTCGGGATCGCTGATGGAGCGTTGACCCGGCAACTGATCGCACTTCTGACCATGTTCGCGTCCGCCCTGCCCGTTGCCTTGTCCGGTAATCATCACGCATCCGGCACCTTCACGGCCGATGTTGCCGGTAGCCAGGCATAGATTGATCAGCCCTAGAACATTCTCGACACCCTTGGAATGATGTTCCAGTCCACGAGCGTGCAAGGCGAAACCCCGCTCCGCTTTAGCGAACCAATGGGCGGCCTTCACGATGGCCTCGGGCGGAACACCGGTAATGCGGCCCGCCGTCGCCGGCTCCCAGGATTTCGCCGATTCCGCGACGGCCTCGAAGCCGGTTGTGTGTCTCTCGATGAAAGATCTGTTCTCGAGGCCGTCACGCAGGATGACGTGCATCATGGCGAGAAAAAGAGCAAGGTCCGTGCCAGGCCGGACGGGAAGATAGAGATCCGCGTTACGGGTAATCGGAGTCATCCGCGGATCAATGACGATCAACTTGCCACCGGCGTCATGGAATCGCCATACATAATCGGTCGTGATCGGCGAGCATTCCGCTGTGTTGGAACCGGCAATGATCATGACGTCCGCGAGTGGAATATCGCTCCAGGGATTCGGAGCCCGGTCCACACCGAAAACGAGCTTGTATGCCGTGCCGGCGGAAACCATGCACAATCGGCCATTGTAGTCGATGTGGCGCGTGCCGAGTGCCACACGGGAAAACTTACCCAACAGGTAAGCTTTCTCCGTGGTTAATGAAGCGCCCCCGAACACAGCGACGGCGTCCCGGCCGTGTCGTTCCTGGATTTGGCGCAGTCTCGTTGCGGTGAAGCTCCGGGCTTCGCTCCACGGAACCGGACGGAATCCCGAAGCATCGCGCAACAACGGTGCGAGGAGGCGGTCCGGATGCGTGCTTTGCATGTAGCGTTTCACGCCTTTCGGACACAGCATTCCGCGATTGAATGGAAACTCTTCCCAAGGTTCGAATCCAATGACCTGGTTATTGCGGACTTTGAGTTGAATCCCGCATTGCTGGCCACAGAAGCAACAGTGCGTCGGCACCAGTTTTTGCGCCGGATCTTGCGCTTCGCTCTGCCAGCCTCCGGGCGGCTCGTAGTTCGGATGCGGGCCGTAGCGCGTTACAAGCGCGGCTTCATCAATCGGCGGCCGTGCCATGGAAATCCTTTTTTAAGAGCAATTGGCTCGTCGCCAGGGATTTTCGTTTGCATGAAGGACAGACATCCAGCCACGTTCGAGCATCCCCGAACCTGTAATCGAATTCCAGTTGGTAAAGCACCGTCTTCAAATCCTCGATGTGCATTTGCGAAGCAAACCGCTCGCCGCACCGAATGCAGCGCGTGCCCGGGTCGGAAACGCCTTCCGCCTGATATAACTTTATCCCGAGTTGGGCCGGTCGTTGGAAGATGTGGAAGAACTTTCCGAACGGAAGGTAGAGCAGGCCGGCAACGACGGTGATGGCGTGCAGTATCGATAGAAAATCGTAGAAATTTCCTCGCAGCCATGTCGTCGATGCCGTTAGCGCAAGGCCCGTTACTGAGATCGCAGTCAGCAGGATCAATGGAAAGAAATCCATCGCGAACGACTGAACCGCTTGGGCGCCCTGGTCGCGCAAACGGCGCCGGACGGCGAGGAATACGCCGCCCAAAACCATGATCGCCGCAAAGTCGAGTCCGTGAAAGATGATCCATGAGAAGGCCGTCCGGATCTTGAAGGAGGCGACAGGAAATCCGAACACGTACGTTACATAAATCATCTGATCAGTGGGAGCCGATCGAAAATGCACCCAGCCGAAAACCAGAGGAAACGTGATCACAACCGCGAGGAGGCAGCCCCAAAAAATCAGTTGATGCATCCACCAGCGGGCACGTGAACGCTTCGCAATGAAGGTCTGCAAAGCGACGTGAGTCACCGAACTCTTCGCCGCTAAAGCCAGTCCCGCGACTCCTTGCCTTCTAACGAGATCCCACGTACGGCGCCAGTACAGTTGCGTTGGAGGTTTTTCCAGCCAGACCGAGTAGTGATACGCGACACCCCAGACCATGAAAATCGTGGCGAATGTATAGATGACGAGCGCCGCGTCAAAGTTCTGGAGACTTCGAGAGCCGATCACAATCGCTGCACCCAGAAGAGCTGTCATCGCAGTTGCGAATGCGCCCGCTCGCAAATGCGTTACACGCCGGGAATGCTCGGCTGTCATCAGGGCTTCGAGTGCTTTTCGCTGCGGCAGGAAGATCCGCGAGTTCAGCTTCCACAGGCCGGCCGAAACTGCTGCGAGCAGGACGAACCCCGGCCAGATCACGCCGAAACGGTCGCGGAAGAAACCAAGCAACAAGGGCGGGAAAAATCCGCCAAGTCCGCCCATTGCCCCCACGAGACCTGTCACGACACCCGTGTTGTTTGGGAAATACTGCGGCACGAGTTTGAACACACTGCCATTTCCCAGGCCAAGCAGCACTGCGGAACCCAATGCGCCCACACTGAACGGGAGAATCGAGCCGGACGACATCAGCAGCGCAAATGGAACGATGCCGGCGAACACACCCCACAGCACACGCGCGCCGCCGATGCGGTCGGAAAGCCATCCTCCAATCGGGCGCATGCCGGCTGCCACGACCACGAAGCCGGCCGTACGGAATCCCGCATCTCCGAGCCTCAATTGGAACTGGTCTCGCAACAGCAACGGAAGGTATACCGACAATGCAACGAATCCGCCGAACGTCAGGAAGTAAAAACCCGCCAGCGCCCACGCCAGCCGCTGGGTCTTCAACAACCCAAGCATTTCTCGAATTCCGGCGGCTATTTTCCCCGATGGAGGATTTCGCGCGAGCAATCCAAACACGGCCGCCCCAACCAATGTAAGCGCCGATCCACAGTAGAAGACGTTTTGCCAACCGATGGATTGAGCTGCCAGTGGTCCGAGAAGCACCGCTGCTGACTGACCGATCGTTCCGAGTCCGTAAAAGCCGAGCACTGTTCCCTGCCGGTCGGGGGCGGTCCAACCGGCAAGGTATCCCACGCCTACGGCGAATGAAGCGCCGGCAAGGCCGAGAAAGAACGCCCCGGCAAGTAGACCGCCGTAGCTCGATACCTGCGGAATGACTACCGCGGCACCGGCCACCAGAATCATCAGCGCAGTAAACACAGTACGCCCGCCGAGGCGGTCGGTGAGCATGCCTGCGGGAATTCGAGCCAGCGAACCCAACAGAACCGGGACGACGACAAGCAATGCCGCTTCGGTATTCGTCAGACCAAATGTCTGTCGCAGCAGAGGTCCGAGTGCACCGACGAGGCCCCACATTGCAAAACACAGGGCAAATGACACTGTGCTGAGGGCCAGATGTCGATTCATTTCCCGTCTCGAAGCTCCTTTTCAAGCTTACATCAACGTGATCGGGTAGTTGAGGTTCTCCACGCCTTCTCCATTTCTCAAGCCGCTTGCTCACCGGCATAGTGAACGTCGGCTACGCCCAATGCATTCATGGTCCCGATCAAGCGATCGCGCTCGGCAACGTTGCGGACCTGGATGGAGAGCAATACTCCTCCTTGACTGATCTCCTCCTCCGCCCAGCGCCGCGCAAGCGAGAAGCAAGATGGCTTCAAACAATCCGGGAATTCCCGCAAAGCCCATCGTGCTGAGTACGGCGCCGCCGAACAACAATCCGATAATAGTGCCGCCCACTGCGCCATTTGCCGCATTTCGGGCCTCTTCTGACGCCCGATAAGCGGTCCGGTCCACTTCCTCCGGCTTCGCAACAACCTTGAATGAATCCGGGCCAATCCCCATTTTTTGGATCTTTTCAATAATTTCCTGCGCCTGATCGTCAGTACGCGCAACGCAATAAACGTCCTGTGACATAACCCCTCCTTCGAGATATCGGCTTCGACTTAGCATCTCGATTGCCAAGGAACATTTGTTGTTTTTCCTAACGAAATCAAAGGGCGGAAACCGCCGCTGCAGACGCGTTTTGAATTTCTGGCAGGATTCAGTGATTTGATCCTTGCACGAGTTGTCATTTCGGCAGGCTCAGTTCGCGGTGCAGAGGACAGTACAAACTGGCAATCGCTTCTTTCTTCCACCACGCATTTTTGACAAATTTGCAAAACACAATCGAAGCGACAGAACACCTGAGGCGCTGAAACCTACGCCGGCAGAGGGTTTCGCGTCATCTCGACTGAGGGGAACGGCACGTGCTGTGGGGAGTGTGAATCCGGGAGAACCGGGATTCAGGAGGGGACGAAGATGATAGTCTTCAAAAAGATTCTTTTTCCGACGGACTTTTCCGCCAATGCGGATAAAGCCCTGGCACACGCCTTGCGGCTCGCCGATCTCGACAATGGCGAGGTCATTGTTCAGCACGTTGTCGCCGACTACTTCGACAGACATCCGCACTGGGCCACGCTGTTCGATCTTCACGAGCTACAGAAACATATGGATGGATACGTGAAAACGCACATGATGACGCTGCTGAAAAAAGACTCGGACAATCCACGCGTGCGAACCGTTCTATCGAAAGGCAAACCCGCGGAAGAAATCGCCCGGTTGGCGGAGCGGGAGCTTGTCGATGTGGTGGTGATGGGATCGGCCAAAGGAGTCGTCACTAATAAAGTTATCCGCATGACGAACAGGCCGGTGTTGGCGATTTCCGCGAATCAGCCCAACCCGGAAGAAACGGGCTTAAATAAGGTGACGAAGATCCTCGTAGCGACCGATTTCTCTGCACACTCGAAGCGTGTCGTCGAGTATGCGTTCGATCTGAAGCGCATCTTCAACGCTACTATTTTCATGCTGTATGTCATCGAGACAACTCACGCCATCGAATGGGCCATTCGCCAGGGCCATCTCATGAACGCAATGGACAAAATGCGTGAATGGGCCGGCAATCAACTGCTGAATCTGACGCCGGACGAATTCATCAAGGATCCGACTGTTATTCGGCTCGTCGAGACAGGGTCGCCAGGCGACACGATCGCGGATGTTGCATTCGAGGTCTGCGCGGATCTCACGATTCTTGGTACGCACGAATATGGAACCGTTCACAAGCACTTGATCGGTACGACCACCGACAAACTCTTGACCAAGACATCGACTCCGATTCTGACGGTGAAGCTGTAATCAGCTTAAGGGGGTACGATGGGAACGATCTTAGTCGCGGACGACGAGAAGACCTGCCGGGATTCGATCCAAAAGGTTTTGGAGCGGGAGGGCCACAAGGTCCAAACGGCAGAAAGCGTGGATGGAGCGCTTGAAGCGCTCCGACTGAACCACTTCGACCTCGTCGTCTGCGACTACAGGATGCCGGGCAAAACCGGAATCGATCTGCTGATCGAATTAAGGGGCAAGCGTTCTTCGGTTCCGGTCCTGATGATTTCCGCTTACGCCGATGCATTGGTGGAGGCGGCCATTCTCGAGCTCGGTGCTGTCGATGTGTTGAAGAAGCCAATTCGAAGGCGGCAATTGATCGAGGAGACTGCGAAAGTAGTGGGAGGCTAATATGCCGGAGCCGGTCATATTCAAAGATCTACCTGCAACTTTTCCTGAGAAGGACAAATACAAGAAGCCTTCTGTGATTGGTTCGATCGTTTTTCATGGCTTGCTCGTATTTGTCGTCATCATTGTGCCCCTGCTCATGCCTCAGACGATTCCAGAGCGCGAGTTGATAGTCACGCTTGTGTCGCCGATCGGTCCGCCCCCTCCTCCTCCGCCACCGCCTGTGGAGATCCCTGTAATAACAGCGCCCAAGGCGGTGCAGCCTCAGGTCCGATCGGTGGCACCGGACGCGTTGATTGCGCCCGTTGCCATCCCTAAAGAAGTGGTAAAGATTGTGGAGGAACCCATCGTGCCGGCCGTTGGCGTGAGCGGAGGCGTGCCCGGCGGTATGCCAGGCGGTATAGCCGGAGGCGTCCTTGGCGGTATTCTCGCCGCCAATGCGGCCCCTCCACCCGTTCTGGCACCGCCGGCACCTCCACCGCCGCCACCACCACCGTCGACTCCTCCTCCAGCGGTCGCTGCTCCGGCGGTACCAATACGTATCGGCGGAGTTGTAAAAGAGCCGCAAGTCATCAAAATGGTTCCACCCGTGTATCCGCCGCTGGCTGCAAGAGCTCGAGTGAGCGGGTTGGTTGTTCTCGAAGCGACGCTCACAGCACAGGGCACCGTCGAGCAAATCCGCGTCATCTCCGGCCATCCATTGCTTATCGACGCGGCGATCGAATGCGTGAAGCAATGGCAATATGAGCCGACATACCTTAACGGCACTCCCGTTCCAGTCATATTGACGGCCAAAGTTCACTTCAACAAGGCACCGATTTCATAAGGGGACGAACGTGACCACGAAGACGGATCTTGAAGTCCTAAACGGATACAACGCCGTATTGGCGCGTTCCTGAGGTATTGATGAAGCGCCGGAAGTTCATCGATATTTTGCTGGGCTCGGGCATTCTTGCCACGGCTGCATCCATCGTCTACCCGATTTTAAAGTTTGTGATTCCACCCGACACGGCCGAGTCCGCAATTATGTCGGCGTCAGCTGGCCGGCCGGATGACCTTCCGCCGAACTCGGGCAAGATTTTTCAGTTCGGTGTTGAGCCGGGGCTCATCGTCCGAACGGCTGAAGGCGAACTTCGGGCGTTTTCCGCCCGTTGTACGCACCTCAACTGCACTGTTCAGTACGATTCCGATGAAAAACAGATCGTGTGCGCATGCCACGGCGGCGTGTTTGATCTGAACGGAAAAAATATTGCAGGTCCGCCGCCGAAGCCGCTTCTGACGTATTCGGCGAACGTTCGAGGCGACGAAATTGTTGTCTCGCGAGTATAGGGTTAAGCATGGCTTTCGAACAACAACATTCCCCTCCTCTGCGAGGAGGGGAATCCCTGCTCCAGAGGTTTCGGGACAAAACTGTCCCGATTCACCGTCACACCATCTGGTACTACTTCGGTGGAATGACGCTGTTTCTTTTTTCCGTTCAGGTCGTCACCGGGATTCTCTTATTGTTGTATTACAGGCCCACCGCCGAATCGGCGTTTGAAAGCGTGCAGTTCATCATGGCCGAAGTAAGCTTTGGCTGGCTGATCCGGTCGATTCATAGCTGGTCGGCAAACCTGATGATCCTCACCTTATTTATTCACATGGCGAGCGTCTATCTGACACGCGCGTACAGGCGTCCGCGTGAGGCGACCTGGATTAGCGGCGTAGGTTTGTTGGTCGTGGTCCTGGGATTTGGTTTCAGCGGGTATCTTTTGCCTTGGAACAAACTTGCGTTTTTCGCGACGCAGGTCGGCACCCAGATCGTCGGCAGCGTCCCGATTGTCGGATCGTTTCTGTTGAAGTTCCTGCGGGGCGGTGAAAACGTTACAGGCGCGACCATCACTCGGTTCTATGCCTTTCACGTCGCCATTCTTCCGGCGACCGCAACGGCATTGCTCGCCTTGCATCTCTTACTCGTTCAACTGTACGGAATGAGTACGCCGCCGGATTACAAGGCGGGCCGGACCATGCGTTTCTTTCCGAATTTTTTGCTGCGGGACATTGTGGGATGGCTGGTCGCTTTGGGCGTACTTGCGGCTCTGGCTGCTATTTTCCCCTGGGATCTTGGAGTAAAGGCGGATCCATTCGCTCCGGCGCCGAAGGGCATCCGGCCGGAATGGTTCTTCGTCTGGATGTTCCAGACATTGAAGATCGTGCCTGCTCATGTCTGGATATTCGAAGGTGAGCGGGTCGCCATTCTGGGGTTTGGGTTGCTGCTTGTGCTGATTGCTGCGGTTCCTTTGCTAGAGGCGCGTTCAAGTAGCGTCAGACCGTCCGCATCCGGATGGTTCACGATGCTTGGATGGATATTGCTGCTCTACGTCTTTGTCATGACGCTGTCGGGATACCTCGAAACGCCGGTTTTTGCGTCCACATTGCAAGAAGCTCCCGACGAACTGTTCAAGAGCGACATCCATAACCAACTCGGAATCACATGTGGGGACTGCCATAAGGACAATCCCCAGCCGGAGAAACGTGAAGTTGCGGCCCTATGTGCGCGCTGCCACTCCGACCTCAATTACATGCGGCGATTCAATCCGCAGATGCGCGTCGACCAGTTTGCCGAATATCAAACGAGTGTGCACGGGATGCGAAACGCCCGGGGTGACGAAAACGTCGCCACGTGTACAAGCTGCCATAGCGTGCATGACATCCGCCGCGTTCGTGATCCCCGCTCGCCGGTGTATCCGACTCAAATCGCCTCAACCTGCGCCAAATGCCACTCGGATACGAAGCGGATGGCGGCATACAAGATTCCAGCGAATCAATTTGACAAGTACCGGAAGAGCGTTCATGCAACCGCGTTGCTCGACCGGCATGACCTTGCTGCACCCAGTTGCAACAACTGTCATGGCAACCATGGGGCGCGCCCACCTGGCGTGGATTCGGTCGCAAGCGTATGCGGCCAGTGTCACCGTCAGGAAAAAGATCTTTTCGGTAAGAGTCCGCACGCCCAACCATTCCAGAACTTGGGACTTGCCGGATGCGTTGTCTGTCACGAAAACCACGAAATCCGAAAGACCGACGACCGCATGCTCAGCACGGAAGGCATTGGCGTTTGTTCGGCTTGTCATTCTGACGATGCATCGGTGATGAAGATCCGCGACATGCAATCCTCCATTCTGAAGCTGCGGCTGGATATTGACACGGCATCGGAAACCTTGGAGAGAGCCGAGCGCGCGGGGATGGAGATCAGCAAAACCAAATTCAACCTCGAACAGGTACACGCAGAGCTCGTCAAAGCTCGCGTTAGCGTTCACGCGTTCAGTCCGGAAAAAATCGCCGAGTTGACAAACCCTGCGATGACGATGACCGCGGCTGCACATAAAAACGCGGACCGAGCGCTCGAAGAAGTTGCCTTCCGGCGCCGCGGTCTCGGTTACGCGTTGATTTCAATTGCCGTCACGATCATTGGACTTCTTGTGAAGATTCGCGAAATCGAAAGCAGATGAATATGCTGCTCTAGGGGTTAGTCCTCTCCAGCGACTCTCGCGACGAAAGTTCCCCAGTGTGCGAAGAATGTGCCCGTTCCGAATACACCGGAACTCTTTGCCGGAATAAACTCTGTCGCAATCCAAATGTTGCCGTCCTCGTCGGCAGTTGCTGCCGAGTAATCTCCCCAACGAGCGATGCCATTCGCATCCGGAGTCAAGGCGTTGTATCCCGTGAAACCATCTTCCGGCGCGACCCCAGGCCCGACGACGCGGACTCTAAACTTCTTTTTTTTGTCAGTGATATTCGCAAAAGCCGCGCTCGGAAAGAAATCCGGACCAGCCAATGTGAAGACCATTACTGCATTACCGCTAGAATCGATTCCAATTGCAGGATTCAATACATCGTTTCCTCTGACGGACAAGTAGCCCTGGTCGGCGATTTTGGCTTGCAAACTACCTCTGGGCATTGACGGCGCGACCGAGAAAAAAGCGATGCCCGCCCTTGGGCCGTTCCTTTGCTGCACAACAGTATTGAGGCCCGCCCAGAGCTTTCCATCCGCAAATACGACTTGTTGCATGCGATCATCGTTGGTGTGTAATTTTTCGATCGGTTCAATGTCGCCGAAGAAATCACGAAGCGGCGTTGGACCCGGTCTCTGTTCCGCACTGGGAGGAAACCCGTAGGTTTCACTCGTAATGATTACTTTTGTCAGCTCGACATCCGGCGTGGGAGTCGAGAGCGAGGCCGTATTCGATAGCGCCCAAACGGCAATCCGATTGTCGAGTTGATTGAAAAAGTCCAGCGCACTTAGAAAATACTCGACGCCTCCGGGGCCATCATTGGTCCGCCGCACACGGAGTGGCTTCGCGGGTATTATCGAGCCCGCAACGCCCTCTGCAAGGGACAAATCGGCGAAATGCACGACAGGAGATAGGTTTCCAGCGGCCAATTGTGTTTTCGACATTGCATAAATTTGAGCACCGTTGAAAAACAACGAGCCACCGTTGAGAAACGCGATGTTGAATTCGTTCGTGCTGATATAGAAGCCGTTCGTGTCGGCGCCGACGTGGGGTTGGTCTGCAAAGCAAGGACATCCCGAATGGAATTGTGTGTCCTGGCTCCCATCGTCGGTTGCGTCGATACGAAAGAGATTGAACGCACCTCTTGGATCGTTACTCTTGCTCACTGCGATTAAGATGTGGGCGCGAGGACCGAAATTGCCGGTAATCGGATCAACATCAACCTGAGCTATTGTAATGAACCACCGCTGCGTCTGTTGATCGAAGTAACACTCCGGATCGGTGACAAAGTCACCAAATTCTCCGGTTGCGCTGATCTCGGGAGCTAAACCGAAAAATTGGTTGAAGGCCGTTGGTCCCGCCAGCAGCCTGCCGCCCTGATCATAGACAGCCAGGGCGGCGTTTACAGCCTCGAGCACAAAACCGTTTCCGACGGCCAGCGCCTGGTCGGGCGGTTCCGTAGTGAACTGCGAGGGAGTGGGCAAGGTCAATACTTTCGCCGGGGGAGCCCCATGAGCCGATTTGAGCCGTGCTGCCGGCAAATCGACCTGATGCTTCTTGGGTCCCTTTCGGGATTCGGCCCGCGTTCTCGAACGAGTTCCAGGAGCGGTCAGGGTTGCTGTACCCACGAAGGACAAGTTGTCATTGGACGCTTGTTTTTTCTCATTTTTAGTGATGCCGGTGGGCACCATCAAACTCGCGAAAAGAATTCCTCCGCTAATAATGCTTCCAACCTTCATACACGTCACCTTTCATTTGTGAAATGTAAGTCCAACGGATCGTTCAGAAATATTCCCAAGTGTGGCGGGCAACGCCAGATTGTTGCGTTGCAGAATCGTTCCTTGGTCGCAACGACTTTAAACGGAACGGGGTGATACAGACAAGCAAAAGCTGCCTCCTGTCGAACCGGTGAGTCGAACAGTGCGCATAACACAATATTTCCGCTACAATACGGCAATCTCTAATCGTCATCGAGGTGCCGCATGAAAAAGACGCACGTATTCGCGCTAGGTATCGTTGTCTGGTTGTTCCTATTAGGGAACCTTGAAGCGAGAGCAGCCGGTTGTGATCCGATCGGCAATGTTCGGTTCATATGCGACCAGATTGGACCTGAAGATCTCGTGGCTGTCTCCGGATCGGAGTGGGTGCTCTCGTCGGGTATGGCCGCCAATGGCGCCATCCGTCTCATCAATCTGCGCGACAACACCACGACCGTGCTTTTTCCGTCGGCGGCATCGAAAGAGCGGCCGAATAAGAAAATCTACGACTCCTGCCCCGGCCCGATCGGTTCGGAAGGCGATAAGTTTAGAGCGCACGGCCTATATCTGCGTTCCGGACCGAATGCCGTTCATACGCTTTATGTCGTTCACCATGGCGACAGGGAATCGATTGAAGTCTTCGAATTTGACGCCCGGCCCAAGCCGCCCACGTTGACCTGGATTGGATGCGCGGTGGCGCCCGATCCAATCGGCTTGAACTCGGTCGTGGGCCTACCGGACGGCGGATTCATTACCACCAACTTTTCGCCCCGGAACGGCGATGCGGCGGCGCGCGCACGAATGATGGCGGGCGAAAACAACGGCGAAGTGTGGGAATGGCACACGACGACCGGATGGAAGATCGTGCCGGGTAGCG
>WNGD01002251.1_pt1 | contig 20200 bp, 12 predicted proteins | sample 5400671 | NCBI WGS metagenome assembly WNGD01 (sample SAMN13153369, study PRJNA577476) | soil metagenome | isolation source: 40 cm soil or saprolite under grassland replicate 2 | place: USA:California | collected 2016-06-15 | reverse complement strand
GTCAACCGACCTCATGAAGGCGTTCATGCCATAGAAACCTTTTGGTGCCGGGCGGGACGTCAGCCATTCGAGATCGCCGTCGGAACGCGCGATATAGCCGTCCGCGCTGGTCGCGATGTGGACGATGACTTTGCGACGCGTCGTCACGAGTCCGATCTCCGTTGCCGAGAGCCTAGGAGCGCGCCGAACGCGCAGCCGTCTAACGCTTGAGTTCCGCTGCGAAGGCGCACGGCGGGAGCCCCGCGCGGGGCTGGAGCGGTGCGCGCCTTCATCAGCTGCAACGACTTGTTAGGCGGCGCTCAAGCACGGGGCGGCGTCTGCGGCGCCCCGCTGTCAGACGGACGGCCCCCGAACGCGATGATATATCCATCCGGGTCCTCGACGTAGAAATCCTTCGTCCCCCACGCCGTCGCCGTGAGCGGCCTGAGAATCGTTGCGCCATTCGCGACGCACTGCGCGTAGAACGCTTCGATGCCGTCCACGCCGGCCGCGGCATCGAGATGCTCGTGCTCGCGGCGGTGCTGGCGTTCGGCGTCGCTCGTCGGCGCCTCCTTCAGATGAAGTTCCAGCCCGTCCAGTTCCCCGATCGCATAGAACCCGTCCCACGGCTCACCAAACGTGAAGCCGAGCTTCCGGTAGTAGGTCATCGAGCGCTCCAGGTCGTCGACCAGGAACTGGGGAGCGAACGACGTCACCCGCGGCTGAGTCGTGTGGTTGGACACGTCGTCTCCGGTTTGATGTGTGTAGCCGCCCAACGGCTACACGTTCAGCCGCACGCCGCGCGAGCCAAATGCTGCGAAATCAAATCAATTCTCACGCGCGGCTTGACGGCTGCAACGTGGTGTTACGCGGTTGGCACAACATTGCTACACGCAGCCCTCACGTAGTTCATACTCCGCGGGTCTCCCACGAAAAGTCGTAGAAAACGCGAAACAGGTTGCCATCCAGGTCTGCGACGGTGAACTCATGCAACTTCCACGGCTTTGACTCGGGACGAGAAACAATCCGTGCTTGGCAGCGACTCCACGCCTCGTACAAATCATCTACTCCTTGTTTGCTATTGAGGTTGAGCCAGACCAACACGGGCGCTGCATTACCGTAATGTTCTCGGAAAGCGCGATTGGTCAGGAACATTCTGCAGCTGCCTTTCGAGATTCCGGCGATCCCACCGCCCTCACTACCCCAATCTATGCTAAAGCCTAGTTGGTTCTTGTAGTACGCCGCAGCTGTGTCGACGTCACTGACCGGTATTTCAGGTACCGCACCAGGAAAGTCGTGGTCCATTCTGGCTCCCAACTACAACCGCTGATGACGCTCGCGGTAAAGGAAAAGTGAGGGACGAGGTGCCGCCTAACGGATCGCGCTTAAGCTGCGGGCGACCCGCCCGCGGGCGCAAGGAGCCCCGCCCTGCACCACGAGCGCCCTTGCGGGCAGACCTTTGTTAGGCGTCGGCCTTGGGGAGGACGGCGCGCCAGTACGCGAAGGGACCCAAGTGTTCGAGAAGCTGCGAGTACGCGAATGGGCTGAGGCTTCGGAGGAGCCGCGGCACAACGGCAGCGGCGATGGCGCCGCCGAGAGCTCCAAGCAAGGCTCCGTCAGTGGCGGTGAGTGGCGACAGGAGAGGGACGACGAGAGCACTGATGCTCGCCCCGAGCGCGACCGTGCCAAAGGTGAGGCCCGCATACGCGGGCCAGCGTAGGCGACGCTCGTATAGGGCCTCGATTTCCGCCGGCCGAACCTGCCGAGCTACGCCTCTGGAGGTGGTCACGACGAGAACGAGTTGGTCAACGTCAAAGCAGGGAGCATGGCAGTCGAGCTCTTCGCCGGACGCCAGCCGAAGGCGCAGGGGGTGGCTCGACGCTTCGGGGTCGGCGAAGTGATCGGCCAGCGCGACGTGGGGTGGCCTTGCGGGGTGAGTCATCCTGGAGATCGAGACAGCTCTCGCAGACCGCTACTCCTTCGATCTGAGCAGCTCCCGGAACGGCGGATAGTCCCGCAGCGACCAGAGCGATGGGTAGAGGTGCATGACCCCGCCCTGTGGATACCCTTGGGCGAACGCCTCCTGCACCAGCGCGACGGCGGCGTCGCGCTCGCCCAGCACCGCGTGGATCCGACCTCGCCACATCGTGTGCCTTCCATACAGATACCGGGGGCTCATCGCCTGGAGCGTCCGATCGAGGCGGAGCACCTCATCACGCTTCCCCTCGCGCGCCGCCACTACGCCGAGAAAACCCAGGAAGGTCAAATGATCAGGCTGGTCACCCGTGATCGCGGCCATCCACCGCAAGCCGGCGGCGTCGCGTGGGTCAATCCGCTCGGACGCGAGGCCCTCGAGCAAGCGCTGTGCGGCGTCGGGCTGTCCGGTCAGGTAGTACGCGATGGCAAGACGGAACCGATGGGCGGCGGAGTGCGCCTCGGCGGAGGGCCGGCTCTCAAGCCAACGCACGGCCCACATCCCCGCAGCTGGCGCCTCCGCCCGGTGATCGTGCGCCGCCAGCTCGAATGCCGCGAGCAGGCCGATGTCGGCGGGCGACCAGCCCGGCTGTGGCGGCAGACTCGGCGCTTCGGCCAGCCGCTCGTTGACGTCGGCGGTCCGCCCGAGGGCGGCGAGCGCCCGGACCTCGGCCGCGAGCACGGTGAGCTCGCCCGGGTGACGCCTCCGTCCTTCGAGCGCGTCCTTCAGCTCACGGCGGTGATCGCCCATCAGATGGTGGGCGAAGGACAGGTAGAACCAGTAGACGGACCAGCCACGGAACAGGCCGCGGTCGGGCCCGAGCTGGGCAAGGGCCGCCGCCATCTCGCGCGGGCGATTCAGCGCGAGCGCGCACTGCGCCACCAGCCACAGCGTCTCGGAATTCGGCGCGAGGGCCGCCATCTCGCGCGCCGTCTCGAGCGCTCGCTGCCGGTCGCCCCGGGTCTGGGCGAGCACCCACGTGAGGTAGAGCCGGTCGAGGGAAGAGAGGCGGCCGGGAGCGCGCTCCACGGCGTGGGCGATCGAGTCCGCTGTGGCGAACTCACCCAGGTCCATGTGCTCGTGCGCGGCGAAGATCAGGGGCAGGCGGAAAGTCGTGTCCTCCAACGCGGCGCGCCTGAAATGACCGATAGCGCCGCGTGAGTCGAACTGCACCATGCGGTCGAGACCTTGCGTGAACTCCTGGTACGCCTCGAAGCTGGGCGGCTGGCCGGCAGCCTTTGCCCACTGGCTCAGGCGCCAGTCGGACAGGGTCGCGAGCGCGGCCATGACGCTCTTGCGCACCGCTTCGACGGCGGTGAGCGGCGCCGCGAGCGGTGCGGCCACCGGGTCGAGGGCGCGCAGCACCTTGCCGTCGCTTGCGGCGGAGATCTGGACCTGGAACCGGAGGCTGTCCCTCTGCCGGTAGAAGGCGCCCCACACGACGGTCCCGGCGCCCGTCTCCCGCCCCAAGGCCTGGATCGTCGCCGCGTCGAGATGGCCGAGCTGGTGCCCCCCGCCAGCGACCGAGGAGCTCACCACGGACATGGACGGCACGACCTCCACCAGCCCCGTCTGCGCCAGGCCCTGGGTGACCCAGTCGGCCGCCATGTGACCGATCTCGTCGAGCGAGCTGTCCCCGGTGTGGTTCTCGATGACGGCCACGACGACCCGCCGCTTGTTGAGCTGCGGGCCGCGACTGCGCAGCAGCCAGACCGCGGCGCCAGCCCCGAGGAGCGCGAGCGCGATTCCCAAGGCGAGCACCATTCGCCGCCCCTGCCGCCCGGTGAAGATCCCCCGCTGCGGAGCGCTGTCCCGATGGGCCGGCCCGCCGAGCGCCGCCGCGAACTCGGTCGCGGTGGGGAACCGTTCGTCGGGCACCGGCGCGAGGGCCCGGGAGATGGCGTGCTTTACCGCTCGGGCGACCTGGAGCTCGGCCCGGTGCATGGCGGGGCTCGTCTCCAGCGCCGTCCAGTTGTGGACCAAACGCTCGGTCAGGCTCGGCACCGGTGGCTCGCCTGCCAGCATCTCGAACAGCACGCAGCCGAGACTGTACACGTCGGTGCGCGGGTCGAGCTCGCGGCTGCCCATGGCCTGCTCGGGACTCATGTAACCGGGAGAGCCGATCGCCTGCCCCGTCTGGGTAATCGTCAGGGAGCCGGCAGCGCTGATCGCACGCGCAATCCCGAAGTCCGCGACGATCGCATGATCGCCCGAGAGCAGGATGTTCTCGGGCTTGATGTCGCGGTGGATGATGCCCTGCCGATGCGCGAAGCCGAGCGCATCCGCCACGTCGCGCGCGATGCGGAGTGCGTCATCGAGCGGCAGTCGGCGCTCCCGCAGGAGGCGATGCCGCAGCGATTCCCCCTCGACATACGGCATGACGTAGTAGAACAGCCCGGCGGCCTCACCCGCCGAGAAGATCGGCACGATGTGCGGGTGGCTCAGCTTGGACGAGAGATCCACCTCGCGGATGAACCGCTCGCGCAGCAGGCGGGTGCTCACCTCCGGGTCGAGCACCTTGATCGCCACCCGGCGATGCGGGTGCTGCTCCACGGCGAGGAACACTCGCGCCATGCCCCCGGCGCCGATCTCGCGCTCGACATCGTAGCGGGGCGCCAGGGTCGCGCGCAGGGAGTCGAGCACGTCGAACATGCAGTGGCAACTTACCGACCGGCGCCGCATCTAGCCAACTATCGGCCCGCCCTTTCTATTTCGGTTGACGGACTCGCCTATGGGTCGAATCTGGAAGTCCCCCTTCGTGCGGCTGGCGGCGTACTACGCTGTCCTCGGCCTCGCTACGCTGCTGCTTGTCAGGACTTTCCCGCAGCTGCGAGACCTGTTCGAGCGCTTCCAGGAGCTGTCGCCGGTCCACGGCGCGGTCAGCAGAAAGGACGCGCTCGAGGCCACGGGCCTGCCGGGGCCGGCGAGCCTCGGCACCACGGCGCTCGGCCTCATCACGTTCCTCTCCATGATGGGCGCGCTCGCGCTCATGATCCCGACTGCCTGGGTCTACATGGTCACCAAGCAGGAGCGGGGCTACGACCAATCCGTCGTCCAGACCGTCATCGTGCTGCCGATGACTGTCGCGGGCACGCTGATCCTGGTCCAGAACAGTCTGGCCCTCGCCTTCGCGCTCGGCGGGATCGTGGCGGCGATCCGCTTCCGCAATACGCTCAAAGACACCAAGGACGTCGTGTACATCTACCTCGCCCTCGGTGTGGGGCTCGCGGCAGGCGTCTATGTCCCGATCGTCGCGGCGGTGATGTCGCTGGTGTTCAACACCACCGTCCTCGTGCTGTGGCAACTCAACGTCGGGAACATCTACGCGGACCGCCTGGGCGCGGACCGCGCCACTCGGCTGGAGCCGCACCTCCAGGCGGCGGCCGAGGACAAGAAGAAAAAGCGCTTCAACGGAGCCTTGCTGATCCGTGCGGCCCGCCCCGAGCCGGCGCAGCGGGTGGCGGAGGCCCTGCTCGACGAGCACGCCAAGCGCTGGAAGCTTGCGGAAATCGTTCCTTCCGACGGCGGGACCTCGACCTTCGAGTACCTGGTGCGGCTGAAGGACGACGGGGTTGCGGCGGCCCTGGTCGGCGCCCTCAAGGCCGAGGGCGCGCCGCATATCGTGGAGGCCGAGTTCCGCTCGCTCCGGGGGCTCGAACGGGGCAAAGAAGGGTGAGACGCTCGGGGCGGGGGTGGGGGTGGGGGGGGCGCATCGCCGCCCTGACGTCGCTGTGGATCGGGGTGCAGGGGTGCGGCGCGGGGGGACGGGCGAGCGCCAGTGCCGCACCGGTCCCCCTAGCGGCCGCGGCCGAAATTGACGTCACGCTCTTCCTGATCGGCGACGCCGGCGCTCCCGCGGCACCGCCCGATTCGGAGCCCGTGCTGGTAGCGCTGCGGGCCGCGGCGGCCGCCGCGCCCCATCCCGTGATCGTGTTCCTCGGTGACAACGTCTATCCGCGCGGGCTGCCGGACTCCGGCGCCCCTGGTCGGCTCGAAGCCGAGCGCCGGCTCGACGCAGAGGTCGGCGTGATTCGCACGACCGGCGCGCGCGGCATTTTCCTGCCGGGTAACCACGATTGGGATCGGCAGGGGCCCGGCGGGTGGGACGCGATCCGGCGACAGCAACGCTTCCTCGCGGCGCTGGGCGACTCACGGTTCGCACTCCTCCCGGGGGGCGGGTGCCCTGGTCCCGTCGTCGTGGACCTCACCGGGGTGGTGCGGCTCGTGGCGCTCGACACCGAGTGGTGGCTGCACGACGGCCCGAAGCCGACGGATCCCACGTCGGCGTGCCCGGCCGACTCCGGGGGCGAGGTGGTCGATTCGCTCCGCGGCGCCCTCCGCACGGCCGGCAGGCGCGCCGTGGTCGTGGTGGCCCACCATCCACTCGAGAGCGGCGGGCCGCACGGCGGGCACTTCGGGTGGCGCGACCACGTCTTCCCCCTGCGGGAGGTCAAGTCGTGGCTGTGGATACCCCTGCCCCTGATCGGCTCCCTGTACCCCATCGCCCGCGAAAACGGGATCTCCAGTGAGGATGCGCCTAGCACGGCGTACCGCCGGATGCGGGCCGCGTTCGACAGCGCCTTCGCGGGAGCACGCCCCCTCATCTACGCGGCGGGACACGATCACGCGCTCCAGGTGATCACCGGGACGAGCGCGCGCTACGAGCTCGTGAGCGGCGCGGGCATCTTCGGCCACCTGGATCGCGTGACCGCGCTCGACAGCACGCGCTTCGCGCGCAGCGCCAGCGGGTTCATGCGGGTGGAGTTCCTGCGCGACGGCCGCGCCCGCCTGGGCGTCACGGTCGTGGATCGCTCGGGGAGCAGCGCGGAGGCGTTCGCACTATGGCTCGAGTGAGTCCAGCGCGGCGGCTCTGGCCGGGGCTCGTCGCCCTGACGGTGGCTCCTGCACCCTGCGCCGCGCAGACGCCGGTGGCGACCAACGCGCCCGCCCGCGCGACCGTCGTCGCGGGAGCCCACTACCGCGCGGGATGGTTCCATCGCCTCATGCTCGGCGCCCATTATCGCGATCTCTGGGCCACCCCGCTCACGGTCGACGTGCTCGACCTGTCCTCGTACGCGGGTGGGCTCACGCCGGGCCGCTGCGGCGGCAGGCGCCAAACCAAATCGCTCCGCCTGCTCGGCGCGAACGGTCGCGAATACGTGTTTCGCTCGGTGGACAAGGATCCGACGCTGGCGCTGCCCCCCGAGCTGCGGGCGACGTTCGCACGCGACTTGATCCAGGATCAGATCAGCTCCGCGCATCCGGGCGGCCCGCTCGTCGTCGCGCCGCTGCTCGGCGCGGCCGGCGTGTTGCACGCCGAGCCGCAAATGGTCGTCCTGCCGGAAGACGCCCGCTTGGCGGGGCTCGACTGCGTGCGGCCCGGCTTCAAGCTCGGGATGATCGAGGAGCGCCCCACGGAGGGACCCGACAACGAGCCGGGGTTCGCCGGCGCCGCCGATCTCGCGGGGACAAGGAAGCTGTTCGAGCACATCGAGCACGACTCGCGTCACCGGGTCGACTCGCGCGCGTTCCTTGCCTCCCGGTTGATGGACGTATTCATCGGCGACTGGGACCGGCACCAGGACCAATGGCGCTGGGCCCGGTTCGATTCGGCGGGGGTGTATTGGTGGCGCCCGATTCCGCGCGACCGTGATCAGGCGTTCTCCCGACTCGACGGCCTGCTGTTGTGGTTCACAGGCTTCTACCAGCCCGAGGTCGTCGGGTTCGGCAACGACTACCCCAACATTTGGCGGCTCACGTTCACCGGCCAGGTGCTCGACCGCCGGCTCCTCGTGGACCTCGAGAAGCCGGTGTGGGACTCGGTCGCGAAGGCGATTCAAGGGCGGCTCAGCGACTCGGTGATCGACGCGGCCGTGCGGCGCCTGCCGCCCGAGTACTTCCAGAAAAACGGCGCCGCGCTCACGAGGACGTTGCGGCGGCGCCGGGATCACTTGCGGGAGATCAGCAGCCGTTACTACGCGCTGGTCGCGGGGGTCGTGGACATCCATGGCACCGACGAGCGCGACGTCGCGCAGGTCGAGCGACTCGCCGCCGGGCACGTCACCGTGCAGTTGTCGTCCGGCCCCGCCGCCGAGCCCTACTACCGCAGGACGTTCGACCGGCGCGAAACGGAAGAGATTCGGATCTACCTGCACGGCGGGGACGACCAGCTCGTGGTGCATGGTTCCGACGGGTCCGGTCCCGTCGTGCGGGTGATCGGGGGCGGGGGGGACGACGAGCTTGTGGACTCGTCTCGCGCCGGGACGACCCGGTTCTACGACGATCGGGGCGCCAACCGCTTCGTGACCGGTCCCGGGACCTCCGTGGACCGGAGCCGCTACGTCGAGCCCCCGCGCGACACCTCCACGCTGGGCCGCCCGCGCGACTGGGGCTCGCGTTGGGTGCCGCTCACCTGGGCCGGCTACACGCCCGACGTCGGTCTCTTCGTCGGGCTGGGCGCGGCCGGCACCGGGTACGGCTTCCGCCGGCTTCCCTACAATTCGCACGTGCTCGTGCGGGCGGGATACGCGACGAGCGCGGCGACCTACCGTGCCGAGCTCGCGGGAGAGTTTCGCGGGGTCGTGCCACCCGCGATTGTGACCCTGCACCTGCGCGCTTCGGGGCTCGACGTGCTGCGGTTCTACGACTTCGGCAACGAGACTCGCGACACGGGATCGACCGACTTCCACAAAGTGAAGCAACAGCAGTACCTCGTTGCTCCCGCACTCCAGTTCGGGTTCTCGCCCGACGCGGACCTGTCGGTCGGCCCGGTGCTCAAGTTCGCGCACACGAGACTCGAGGACAGCACGCTCGTCACGCTCAGGCGGCCGTACGGCGTCAGGGATTTCGGCCAGATCGGCGCGACGGCGGGCCTCCGCCTCGACACGCGGGACCGGCCCCAGGCGGCGAGCCGCGGGGTCCTGTTCAGCGTTGGCGGGAGCGTGTACCCCGCCGCGCTGGACGTCACCTCCACGTTCGGCGAGGGCCATGCCGAGGCGGCCACGTACCTCTCGGCCGCGATCCCGCTGCGGCCGACGCTCGCCGTCCGCGTGGCGGGGAAGCGGGTGTGGGGGCCCTATCCTCTACACGAAGCCGCGTACGTCGGCGGGTCGAGCACGGTGCGCGGTTTTCCGGAGCATCGCTTCGCGGGTGACGCGGCCGCATTTGGCAACGCGGAGCTGCGGCTGTCCATCGCGAAGTTCTTTCTGCTCCTTCCGAACGAGCTCGGGGTGTTCGGCCTCGCCGACGCGGGACGCGTCTTCGTCTCCGGACAGACCTCGGACCGGTGGCACGCCGCCGCGGGGGGTGGCCTGTGGATCGCGTTTCTCAGTCGCGCGAACACCCTGTCGCTGGCCGCGGCCCACAGCGTCGAGGGAACGCGCCTGTACGTGCGGACGGGCTTCGCGTTCTAGCGATGCTGCCGCCGGCGGAGTGGAGGGGCGACGTTCCAACCCTGGACCTGCTGAATCGCATGGTCGGCGAGGAGCTCCCGTTGGGGCTGCGCGCCGGCCCGGTGGAGCTGTCCTTCCAGCGTGACACATACTTCGATTCGGCGGACTGGACGCTGCGGCGCCGGGGGGTCAGGTGCCGATTCCGGGTCCGCGTGGACGACCGCCGGTTCCTCACCCTGCATACGGTCGGGCGTCCGGAGGGCGGCCTGCCGCTGACCGTCCCCCACATGTCCGAGGCCGAGGTCGCCGAGCTGAACGGAGCGGAGGCCCTCGCGGGCGCTTCCGAGCCGGCACGCCGGCTGCGCGCCCTGCTCGACCCCGCACTGCTCGTCGCCCGCATCCAGTTCGAGACCGAGCGCCGCGTACGGACGACCCGAGCGCGTTGGTGGCGGCGGGCGCGCTACGAGCTCGTCTACGACGTGGTGACCGTGCGCACTCACCAGCTGGCGCGGACGTTCCAGGAGCTGAAGATCCGGCAGCGCGCCGCGGGGCAACCGCGGCTGGAGCAGGTCTCCCAGGCGCTCCAGGAGCGCTACGGGCTGCGCCCGCTCCTTGTGAGCAAAGTCGACCGCGCCGAACGGCTGCTGCGCGATCTCGAGAGCGAAGTGCTGGCGCGCGCCGCACGGGGCGACCGCGAAGTGGCCGTGATCGTGCTCGACGAGGGGCGGGTAGCCCTGCTCGTGGAGCAGACCGAAATGATCCTGCCTGTGCGGGGCGGCCGCGGCGAAGACGCCTGCCGGGAGATCCTGCGGGCCCACTTCGGGAGCGCGGACGGGCAGGTGCGGTTGCTCGGTACCACCGCGGCATCGGGTACGCGACCGGCGCTCGAGGTGTGGCTGGCCCTGCGCGCCTCCGGCGCGGGTGCTCCGGGCACGAGCGGGCGGGTCCAGTGGCTCCCGTTCGATGAGGTGGTCGCCGGGGCCGGCGCGCCGGGCCTGCGCGATCCGCGCACCCTCGCCGCGCTCACCGTGGCGGCGCGCTCGGAGGCCTTCGCCGAGTGGACCCAGGCCGCCCCTGTCCGGGCGAGCGGCGCAACGGCGCCGCGCACCGGCGAGCGGCAGGCGCGGCTCTCCGACGTGGGCCTCGGCCCGCCGCTCGCCGATGCCGCCCGCGTGGGACCCGAGCACCTCTTCGACAGCGACCTGAGCCTGATCGAGTTCAACGGCCGGGTGCTCGCCCTGGCAGAAGATCCCCATGTGCCACTGCTCGCGCGAGTGCGGTTCCTGTCCATCCTGAGCGCGAACCTGGACGAGTTCTTCATGGTCCGCGTCGCGGCGCTGAAACGGGCGACAGCCTCGGGCGTCGTCGAGACCGGTGAGGCCGGCCAGTCGCCGGAGGGGCAGCTCGATGCCATCGCACTCCGGGTCCGTGGGCTCGTCGAGCGCCAGGCCCGCTGCCTGGGCGAGGCGTGCCTGCCGGCGCTCGCCGCGCACGGCGTGCGGGTGCGGCGCTGGGTCGACCTGTCCGAGCCGCAGCGGGCGGGACTGCGCCGCTACTTCACCGAGCAGGTCTTTCCTATCATCACGCCGCAGGCTCTGACCCTCGCGCCCGGCCATCCCTTCCCCGTCATCCCCAACCTGCGGCTGTCGCTCGCCGTGGTGGTGCGCGACCCCAGCTCCGGACCCGTGCACTTCGCCTACTTGAAAGTGCCCGACGCCCTGCCCCGCTTCGTCCCGCTCGGGGACGGCGGCGAGTTCGTGCCGGTAGAGGACGTGATGCGCGAAAACCTCGGCCTCCTGTACCCGGGGCGGCGCGTCGCGGCGGCCTACGCATTCCGTGTGACCCGCGGGTCGGACTTGGAGCTCGACGAGCACCACGCCGTGAGCCTGCTGCAGGCCGTCGAGGAGGAGGCGAAGCGCCGGCCGTACGGTGCCGTCGTCCGGCTCGAGGTGGAGCGCGCGATGCCGGAAGCCGTGCGGGAGCTGCTGCTGCGGGAGCTGCTGTTCGAGGAGACCGCTCTGGCCGGCCCGCTCGGCCCCGGGGATGTCTACGAGGTGGACGGCCTGCTCGACCTCGCGGCGCTGCGGGAACTCGCGCGCCTGCCGCTCCCCGAGCTCGACTACCCGCCGCATCGCGGTCGGGCGCCGCTACCGGCAGACCAGTCCGTGTTCGCGACCCTCGCCGAGCACGACGTCCTGGTCCACCACCCGTACGACTCGTTCGAGGCGACGGTCGAACGCCTGTTCGTGGAAGCGGCGGACGATCCGGACGTTGTCGCGATCAAGCTCACGCTGTATCGCGCGGGGGGGCGCTCGGGAATCGTGGACGCGCTGCTGCGCGCGGCGGCGCGCGGCAAGGAGGTGTTCGTCTTTGTCGAGCTGAAGGCGCGGTTCGACGAGGAGCGGAACATCGAGTGGGCGCGCAAGCTCGAGCAGGGGGGGATCCGGGTGGTGTACGGCCTCGTCGAGCTGAAGACCCACGCGAAGACGGCGCTGATCGTGCGCCGCGAGCAGGGCGGTCTCCGGCGCTACGTGCACATCGGGACTGGGAACTACAACGCCGTGACGGCGGGGATGTACACGGATCTCGGGCTGCTGTCGGCCGACGCAGCGCTCGGCGCCGACCTGCACGACCTGTTCAACGAGCTGTCGGGATCGTCACGGCCACCGCAGACGGCGTTCCAACGCATCCTCGTTTCCCCCACCAACCTCCTGCAGCGGCTGATCGAACTCATCGAGCGGGAGGCGGAGCACGCCCGGTCAGGCCGCGCCGCGCGGATTCGCGCCAAGCTCAATGGGCTCGCCGATCCCGAGATCATCGCCGCCCTGTACCGCGCATCCCAGGGCGGCGTGGACATCGACCTCGTCGTGCGGGGCGTGTGCACGCTCCGACCGGGCGTACTCGGGCTGTCCGAGCGGATCCGGGTGGTCAGCGTTCTGGGGCGCTTTCTCGAACACGCCCGCATCTATCACTTCGCCAACGGCGCCGACGCCGAGTACTACATCGGGTCCGCCGACTGGCGCCCGCGCAACCTGCGCCGCCGGGTCGAGGTCGTGGCGTCGGTGCGCGACGCGGCGTGCTGCCGGCGGCTCGACGCGATCCTCGAGGCGGAGCTGGCCGACCCGACGGCCTGGGAGCTGCAGCCGGACGGCAGCTATCGGCGCCGCACGCCCGAGCCCGGAGCGGATACACGCAGCTCACAGGAGCGGCTGCTCGGTCTCGCTCATGCGAGCGCCTGAAGCCGCAGCCGGGCTCGCGCTGGTGGGTCTCTTCGCCGCTGCGCCGCTCGAGGCGCAGCGGTGCCGCGAGCCCCACTACCGCTGGACTCAGAAGGTCGACACGTCACTCGCCCTCCTCCCGCCGCAGCCGACCTCGGTCGCGGCGATCCTCGCGACCTGGGCGCCGCCGAACCTCACCCCGCGTGACCGCTGCGCGCGCCGCGCCGATCGCGAGCTCCAGGCGTACACCCTGACCGCCTGGGTGCGGCTCGTCGACAAGTTCAAGGATGATGGCGACTGGCACGTCGAGCTGAGCGAGCGAGCCGACAGCCCCGCCGACTCTTGCATCGTCGTTGAGATCCCCGCGCCCCGGTACAGCTCGCGCTACGCGCGCGCCCGGGCCGCGCTCGACTCGGTGATCGGGCGCCGCAACATCGGCAAGCGTGGCGTGTTGCGACAGCCGGTTCGGGCGCGCGTCACGGGAGCGGCCTTCTTCGACGGCCAGCATCGCGCCGGCGGGAGTTGGAGCGACAAGACCGACGGTGGGCACGGGCGCTGTAACTCGTCGGTGCGGGCGCTCTGGGAGATTCATCCGGTCTCGGAAGTGACGCGGCCGTAAGATCAGGCCCCCGCCCCGGCCCCAGGCTGCGCCTGTTCCACCCGATTCCGCCCGGCCTGCTTGGCGCGATACAGCGCCGCGTCCGCCGTCCCCTTGAGATTCGCCACGTCTTTCACCGCGTCGGGATAGGACGCGACGCCGCACGACACGGTCAGCGCGTGCGGCGTACCCTCCCACCGCCACACGCCCGTCTCCACGCTGCGCCGCACGCGCTCGGCCACCTCCATACCGACCGCGCTCGGTGTGTGGGGCATCCAGATCGCGAACTCCTCACCGCCGATGCGCGCCACTAAATCGTTGTCGCGCACCGCCTGGCGCAGGACCTCGGCCATGTCGCGGAGCGCCGAATCACCGGCCTGGTGCCCGAGCGTGTCGTTGAGACGCTTGAAGTGATCGATGTCCACGAACACCAGTGTAACGAATGCGGGAGGCTTGGCCATGGCGAGGGCGAAATGGCGATCGAACTCGCGCCGGTTCGCGAGGCCGGTCAGCGGATCACGCACCGCCCGTTGCTCGGCCTCGTGCACCGCGCCGGCCGCGGCGAGGCGCGAGCCCAGCTCGGCCACGAGTCGCTGGAGCAGGTCGGCCACAGGAGTCGCCGGCGGGATCGGCGGCCCGGTCACCACCAGGGCGCCGATGACGAAGTGTCCGTCGCGCAGGGGATAGGCCGTGCCCGCGCGCTCGCTCCGCCGGCGATCAGGCACCGCGGCCCCGAAAATGTCGTCCGCGCCTTGCGTGGCGACCGGCACGCCCGACTGGATGGCGCGCACCACCGGCGCATTCCCGGTCAGCGGAAGCTGGAGGAGCCGCGGGTCCACCCCGCCGGACAGGGCCACGACCCGTGCCGCCCCTCCCGGCGCTACACCCACCCCGGATAACACGATCGCCGCGCCTCGCCGGGCCAACTGCTGCGCCAACTCCACGCCGGCCTTCGCGATCCCGTCGAGCGTCGTCGTCCCCGCCGCAATGGCGGCGAGCCGCCTCGCCACGAGCGGGCCCGGCTGTTCCCCTGCTTCGTGCAGCTGCGCCAACCGCATGCTCGCGACGAGGCGACGCAGCTCGTCGGTCACCGTCGCGGGGAGCCCCGGCGCCGCCTCCTGCTGCGCCAGTAACAACCCGGCACCGAACGGGAAATCCCCGACCGCGACGTACGTGCCCTCGGGCTCGCGTACCACGTGGGCGCGCCCATCGACCGAGGCGAGCTGTACGATCGCGGCGCCGCGCTGCCGCAGCTCCCGGCTCATACCATCCTGCCCCACCGCCTCGAGGTCCCCTTCGGCCAGCCCGACGCTCCAGGCGGCGCGCGCGCCGTGTGCCCGGCGCAGCAGGTCGAGCGTGTGCTCGAAATCGAAGGATCGGCTGAGCGGTCGCTCGGCGAGCCATGCCCGTACGAGCGGCGCGAGCGCGAGCCCCGTGGCGGCGAGGAAGCCGCCGACGGCCGCGACCAGCGCCCACACGTTCGCCGCCAGCACGGCGGCAACCACGGTCGCCAGACCGAGCACGGCGAGGACGCGCCCGGCCCACACTCCGGCCGGGGGCCGTCTCATGAGTGGTTGATACGGCTCGCGGCGGCGGCCGCGCCGAACCCGTTGTCGATGTTGACGACGGTGACGCCTGCGGCGCAGGAGTTGAGCATCCCGAGCAGCGCCGCGATGCCACCGAACGACGCGCCGTAGCCCACGCTCGTGGGTACCGCGATCACGGGCACGGGGACGAGCCCGCCCACGACGCTCGGGAGCGCTCCTTCCATGCCGGCCACCACGATGATGACGGCCGCGCTGCGCAGCACGTCGGTCTGCGTGAGGATGCGATGGATTCCCGCGACGCCCACATCGTTCAATCGCTCGACCCGGTTGCGCAACGCGCGCGCCGTGACCGCCGCCTCCTCCGCCACGGGAAGATCGCTCGTGCCGGCCGTCACGACGAGGATCACGCCCCGCCCCGTCGCCGCGGGCTCGGGGTCGGGCGCCAGGTACACGGTGCGGCCCAGCTCATTCACCTCGGCGCGCGGGAAGCGCGCGACCAGCGCCGCGCGGTGTTCACCGTCGCCGCGCGTCGCAAGGAAGCTCCCGCTCGCCGCCGCGAGTCGTTCAGCGATCGCGACGACCTGCGCGGGCGTCTTCCCCTGACACAGGATCACCTCCTGATGCCCCTGGGTGACGGGCCGGAGGTGATCGATGGAAGCGAATGGCAGGCGCTCGACGAAGCGCCCGAGGTCCTCGAGCTTCACGCCGCCTGCCCCACAACGGCCTCCGCGAGGTAAGCAGCGAAGATCGCCTCGGCCTGGCGCATCGAGTCGATCTGGAACAGCCGCTCGCGCAGCTGCGCCGCCCCCGGCACGCCCTTCGTGTACCACCCGAAGTGCTTGCGGAACTCGAGTGCCGTCTTGCGGGTGTCCCCCTGGAGCCGCAGCGCCAGTCGCGCGTGGTCGAGCGCCGTGGCGAAGCGCTCCTCGGGGGTGGGGTCAGGCCGCTTCGGCCGCCCCGTGAGGAGATCCTGCGCCTGCGCGAAGATCCACGGATTTCCGAACGAGCCCCGCGCGATCATCGCTCCCGCGCATCCGGTGTGCCGCCGCATCGCCACCACGTCCTCGGGTGTCGCGATGTCGCCGTTCCCGATCACGGGGATATCGAGCGCCGCGACCACGCGTGCGATCTCGTCCCAGTTCGCTGCACCGGAGAACATCTGCGTCCGGGTGCGGGCGTGCAGCGTCAACGCCTGGGCGCCGGCCTCACGGCACCGCGCGGCGATCGTGACGGGGTCGCGCTGCGCCTCGTCCCAACCGCTCCGGATCTTCACCGTCACCGGAAGCGACGTTGCACTTCGCACCGCCCGGATGATACGCTCGACCAGGCCCAGGTCTTTGAGGCAGCCCGACCCGCCGTTGTTCCTCACGACCTTCTTTACGGGACAGCCGAAGTTGATGTCGATGAAGTCCGGCTTACAGACCTCAGTCACCATCTCGGCGGCACGCGCCATGACTGCCGCGTCCGCCCCATACAGTTGGATCCCGATCGGCCGCTCGGCCGCGTCGAAGCGCATATCGTCGAAGAGGTGCTCGAGCCCGCGCGCGACACCGACCGCGGAGATGAACTCGGACACGACGACGTCCGCGCCGAACCGGCGGGCCAGCAGCCGGAACGGCGACTCCGAGACCCCCGACATGGGGGCGAGGAAGAGCGGGAATTCGTGCCCGACGGGATACGGGAAGTCCATGGGAGACAACGTAATGACGCGTTGCGCCGGGAGCAACCACTCATTACGTTTGGGCGCCGCTACCCCCCCGGAGACGTACCGTGCGCTTGCGCGAGTTCTTTTCCGAAGACGCAATCAAGCTGCAGCTGCAGAGCACCAGCAAAGACGACGTCCTGAAGGAGCTGGTCGCGCTGCTGCAGCTCGACGACAAGGCCGAGCAGACCCTCGTGAAGATGCTCAAGCGCCGCGAGACGCTCGGCTCGACGGGCATCGGCCAGAACATCGCGATCCCGCACTGCCGCGCCTTGGCCGTGAGCAACCTGCGCGTGGCATTCGGCCGCAAACTCGAGGGGATCGACTTCAACGCGATCGACGGCAAGCCCGTCCACTACTTCTTCCTGATCGTCGCTCCACCGCTTGAGGTGTCGAATCAGTACCTGCCCGTACTGGGGAAGATCGCCCAGTTTGCAAAGGAGGCGGACGTGCCGGAGAAGCTCTCGAAGCTCAACACGTCGCAGGAGTTTCTGAAGCTGCTGGAGGACAAGAATATCTGAAGGCGTTGCACGTTCCACGTTACACGTTCCACGTAGCGGCCCAGCCCGCAAGAAAGTGCGCTGCCCTCGCCCACAAATGATGACGGTCGCGCCGTCGAACGGAGCGAATTTTGTGTCGTGGGGGACTTTCGAGGTCTCAGAGCATGGCAAGAGGCGATCCGCTTCGTGGTGTTATCGCGGACCGCAATCCTCCGCTTGCCTTCCGAGGAGCGATTTGCGCTTGCCGCGCAGTGGCGGCGGGCTGCCTACAGCGTTGCGCTGAACCTCGCCGAGGGTGCCGCGCGCCCGAGTCGCGGCAACTTCCGTCGCCACGTTGACATCGCGCGAGGGTCCCTGGACGAGCTCGAGGCGATTCTGGAAGTCGTCAAAGCGCTCGGTTATATGTCCGAAGACGACTTGCGCGTTCTCCGCGCCAGTCGTTCGAACTGTGCTAGAATGGTGGCCGGGCTGCTGCGGAAACTGCGCGAAGGATAACGTGGAACGTGCAACGTGGAACGTGTAACGCAGTCATTCCCACTCAATGGTCGCCGGCGGCTTCGAGCTCACATCATACACCACCCGATTCACCCCTCGCACCTCGTTGATGATCCGATTGCTGATGCGACCAAGCACCTCGGGCGGGAACGGGAACCAATCCGCCGTCATCCCATCGCGGCTGGTGACGGCGCGCAGGGCCACCACGTGATCATAGGTGCGACCGTCCCCCATCACCCCCACGGACTTGATGGGGAGCAGCACCGCGAACGCCTGCCAGATCTGGTCGTACATCCCCGCCGCGCGGATCTCTTCGATGTAGATCGCGTCGACCCGGCGCAGCAGGTCGAGTCGCTCCGGGGTGACGGGCCCGAGCACGCGGATCGCGAGGCCGGGACCCGGGAACGGATGCCGGCCGACGATCTCCTCCGGCAGGCCCAACTCGCGGCCCACCTGGCGCACCTCATCCTTGAACAGCTCGCGCAACGGCTCGATCAGCTTCCACGGCAGATTGGGGCGCAGCCCGCCCACGTTGTGGTGCGTCTTGATGGTGACCGACGGCCCGCCCTGGGGCGACGTGGACTCGATGACGTCGGGGTACAGGGTCCCCTGCACGAGGAATCCCACGTCCCCCGGCACCTGCCGCGCGGCGTCCTCGAACACGTCGATGAAGGTGTGCCCGATGCGGCGCCGCTTTTCCTCGGGATCCTCGACGCCCGCGAGCGCCGCGAGGAATCGCTCACCCGCGTCCACGACGCGCAGGTCGATCCCGAGGTGCGCCCGGAACGTGCGCTCTACCTGCTCCCGCTCGTTCAGGCGTAACAGGCCGTGATCGACGAAGATGCACGTGAGCCGCTCGCCCATGGCGCGGTGCACCAGCGCGGCGGCGACCCCTGAGTCCACGCCGCCCGAAACGCCGCAGATGGCGCGCGCGCCGCGGCCCACGAGCTCGCGGATCCGCGCCACCTCGTGCTCGATGAAGTGCCCCGGCGTCCAGTCCGGTTTGCAGCCGCAGATCGCGAACAGGAAGTTTTGGAGGATCTCCCCGCCGCGCGGCGTGTGCGCGACCTCGGGATGGAACAGCAGCCCGAAGATCGGCTTCGATTCATGCTGGAATCCCGCCACCGGTGCGTTGCCGCTCGACGCCGTCACGCGGAAATCGGGCGGCGGCTGCTCGATGCGATCCCCGTGGCTCGCCCACACGGTGATACAAGCCTGCGGCTCGAATCCCGCGAACAGGCCGGTCGCGTCCCGCACAGCGACCTCGGCCCGTCCGTACTCGCGCTGCAGCGACGGCTTCACCTGCCCGCCCGCGAGGTGCGCCACGAGCTGCATCCCGTAGCAGATGCCGAGCAGCGGGACGCCCAGATCGAGCAGCTTGGGATCAGCGCTCGGCGCGCCGGGATCGAACACCGAGTTCGGGCCCCCCGACAGAACGATCCCCTGCGGCCCGAACTGGCGAACAAACGCGAGGTCGGTGCCCCGCGCCGCCGGGTGGATCTCGCAGTAGACGTGCGCCTCGCGCACCCGCCGCGCGATCAGCTGCGTAAACTGCGACCCGTAGTCGAGGATGAGGATGCGGCTCATCCGCGGTACCAGGTCGTGGGCTCGAGCACTTCGCCCCGCATCAGGTCGTCGAGCGTCTCCCGCTGCCGAGCGACGTAATAGCGGTCGCCCTCCACCAGCACCTCGGGCGGCCGGGGCCGCTGGTTGTACGTCGAGCTCATCACGAAGCCGTAGGCCCCCGTGCCGAGCACCGCCAGGTACTCCCCCGACTCGACCGCGGGCAGCTTGCGATCGAGCGCGAGGAAGTCCCCCGACTCACAGATCGGGCCGACCACGTTCACCAGCTCTTCCGGCCGGGTGCCGTCCTTGAGCGGCACGATCTCGTGGTGCGCGTTGTAATGGCTGGGCCGCACGAAGTCCGTCATCCCCGCATCCACCACCACGAACTCCTTGCCCCCTGCGTGCTTGCGGTACAGCACCTTGGTGAGCAGCACCCCGGCGTTCGCCACCAGATAACGGCCCGGCTCGCACAGCAGCGCGAGTCCCGCCTGCTTCAGCAGCGGCGCCACCGCCTCCGCGAATGCCTTGGGGCTCGGCGCCTTCTCGTTGTGGTAGCGGACCCCGAGGCCGCCCCCGACATCGAGCGCCTCGATCGTCGTGATCCCGGACGCGCGCAGCGCGGTCACCAGCTCCAGCAGCTTCACCGCGCCGCGATGGTACGGCTCCACGTCGGTGATCTGCGAGCCCAGGTGCATGGCGAGCCCGCGCAGCGTGAAGGACGGCTCGGCGGCAATGCGCTGCGCCACGCTGACGACCTCGTCGTAGGGGACCCCGAACTTCGCCGTCTTCTCCCCGGTCTTGGTGTACGGGTGCGTCTCGGTCGCAACGTCGGGGTTGACGCGAATGCCGAGGCTCGCGTGCTGCTTGAGCTTGCGCGCGACCGCGATCGCCACGTCCAGCTCCGCGGGAGACTCGACGTTCACGAACCCTACGCCGGCGCGCATCGCTTCCTCGAGCTCGCCAGCGGTCTTTCCGACACCGGAGAATACGATCGACCCCGGGTCGAACCCCGCCGCGAGGGCGCGCCGCAGCTCGCCCACCGAGACGATGTCGGCGCCCGCCCCCAGGGCCTTCAGCACCTTGAGGACGCCGAGGTTGCCGTTCGCCTTGACCGAATAGCAGATGCGGTGCGGCACGTCCTTCAGGGCGTCGTGCAGGGCGTGGTACTGCGCGCGAATCAGGTTGGCGCTATAGACGTATGCCGGTGTCCCCACCCGCTCCGCGACGGA
>WNGD01002250.1_pt1 | contig 20201 bp, 15 predicted proteins | sample 5400671 | NCBI WGS metagenome assembly WNGD01 (sample SAMN13153369, study PRJNA577476) | soil metagenome | isolation source: 40 cm soil or saprolite under grassland replicate 2 | place: USA:California | collected 2016-06-15 | reverse complement strand
TCGCCGGCGGCGATCGAAAACGACCCCGAAAAGCTCTTCGGCGCCGGCTGGGGAGAGATCACCCGCAGCGCCCGCGGCCTCGGCTTCGAGAAGGCGGGAGAATTCAGGGCGCTCGACTTCGACATCGTGGAAGAGCTCCAGTGCAAATGTGAACCGGGCCGCGGGAAGGTCTGGAAGCACAATGCACTGGTCAACGTGAAGCTCGACTGGACGCCCGGATCGGCGCCGTCGGTCACCGCCCGCCTGAAGGACGCCGATCGCTCGGAAGAGATCCGGCCGGTGACGATCAACGGGCAGCTTGCGATGTACGAATTCCGCTTTGCGCGCCCCTATCCCGGAAAGCACGGTGGGGAATGTGCCTCGCGTTTCCTCGTGGCGCTCGGGCTCGATCAGCCGATCGAGTGAGTTGAACCTTCCTGCGAGCATCGACGCGCTCGAGGCGAGGCTCGTTGCCCGCGTTTCCGAGGCGGCCTCGACCTGGCTCTCCACCGCCCGGACGGAGGTCGGGCGCGACGGGTCGGTGCTCGCGCGACATTTTCCGACCGCCGCTCGGAAGGTCGGCCACGTACTGCTCCTCGAGCCCCCCTCCCCCGAGGCCGTCCGGCTGTTTTCCGGGGGGCCTGTTCTGAACCCATGGCGGGTGGATGAGGCCGCCCGGGTGCTCCTGCTCCTCGAGGATGCCCGGCGCGAGACGCCAGGCGCCTGCGCGCGTGCCAACGATCTCTACTTCGTGAGCGACGGCCGCGAGCGGATCGCGGTCCTCCGCGGTCTCGCGCTGCTGCCCGAGAGCGACGCGGCGCTGCCGGCCGTCAGAGATGCCCTCCGCGCCAACGCCGCCGATCTCTTCGCCGCCGCCATCTGCGAGAACGGCTACACGTCCCGCCACCTGCCGGACGATCTCTTCGATCAGACGGTCCTCAAGTGCGCGTTCCTCGGTCTCCGCCTGGGTCGCATCGAGCGGGTCGAGGAGCGGGCGACGCCGGAGCTCGCCCGCATGCTCCTCGCCTACGTGACCGAGCGCGAGCACGCGGGCCGAAGCGTCGGCGCGGACCTCTGGCCGCTGATCGCGCTCCATCCGCCCCCGGGGACCGTCGAGCGGATCCGGAGCCGCCTGGCGGCCGCCGCCGATCCCTCCGAGCGCCGCGTGCTCGCGGTGGCGCTCGCTCGCGCCGAACGATAGAAGAGACGATCGCCGCCGGCCCATTCCCAACCCGAGAACGGGTGCTGACCGCATCTTCGGTATGAGGATCTTCGAGCCACATGCTCACATGGCCTCGCGGGTGACCGACGACTACGAGCGGATGGCGCTTGCGGGCATCGTCGCGGTCTGCGAGCCGGCCTTCTGGCAGGGCCAGCCGCGGACGTCGCTTGGAACCTTCGTCGATTACTTCGATCTGCTCCTCGGCTTCGAGCGCTACCGGGCGAGTCAGTACGGCATCCGCCACGTCTGCACGCTCGCGCTGAACCCGAAGGAGGCCAACGACGGCCGCGTGAATCAGGCGGTGATCGAGGTGCTGCCGCGATACCTCGAAAAGGACGGCGTGGTGGCGGTCGGCGAGGTCGGCTTCGACGACCAGACGGCGACCGAGGAAAAGTTCTTTCGCGCGCAGATCGAGCTGGCCCTGCAGCACGAGCTGCCCCTCCTCGTCCACCTTCCCCACCGCGACAAGGTGAAGGGGCTCGAGCGAACGCTGGCGATCGTGCGCGAGATGCAGGTCCCTCCCGGGCGGGTGTTGATCGATCACAACACCGAGGAGACGGTTCCGCTCGTCGTCGAGACCGGCCACTACATCGGCTTCTCGATCTATCCCGACACCAAGATGACCGAGGAGCGCGTGGGCGCGATCTTCGAGCGCTACGGCGTCGCGCGCATGATCATCAACAGCGCGGCCGACTGGGGACGGAGCGATCCGCTCAAGGTGCCGCGGACGATCATGCATCTTCGCGCCCGAGGCTTCCCCGAGGCGGCGATCGAGACGCTCGTGTGGACGAACCCGGTCGCTTTTCTCTCGCAGACGGGCAGGCTCGATCCCGGCGAGCTGGAGCAGCCGCTCCCCATCGACCGCGGTCCCTGGGAGGGTAATACGCTCCTTCGGGGCGGGCAGCGCTGGTGAGCGATGCGGATCCGCTTTCCCGACGGCGGCCGCACGATCCTCACGTACTGCACCAACGTTCACGCGATGGAGGACCTGGAGTGCGTTCTGGCGGCGCTCGCCCGCTACTGCGCCCCGGTGCGCCGCCGGCTCGGCGTGCGGCGGCTCGCCCTCGGCCTCTGGCTGAGCCGCCGGAGCGCGAGCGAGCTGCTCGCCTCGCCCGACGCGCGCGCGCGCCTTCGGGAGGCGCTCGAGACGCACGGCCTCGAGGTCGTGACCCTCAACGGCTTTCCCTACGGCGACTTTCACGCCGAGCGGGTCAAGGAGGAGGTCTATCGCCCCGACTGGGCCGACGTCCGGCGTCATCACTATACGCTCGACCTCGCGCACATCCTCTGCGAGCTTCTCCCGGCGGACGTCGAGGAGGGAACGATCTCGACCCTACCGCTGACCTATGCGCCGGCGGCCAAGGCGTCGAGCGCGGAGGAATGCGCGACCCTCCTCGCCCATCTGGCGGTCGATCTCCATCGGCTCGCCGAGCGGCATGGCCGCCGGATTCGGGTCTGTCTCGAGCCCGAGCCCGACTGCATCGTCGAGACGAGCGAGCAGGCGATCGCTTTCTTCCACGATCGCCTCCGCCCGGCCGTGCGCCGGCGGGGAGTCGATCCGTCGGTCGTCGACCGTCATCTCGGCCTCTGCTTCGACGCCTGCCATCAGGCGGTCGAGTTCGAGGACCCGGCCGAAGCATGGAGGAAGATCGCGCAGGCGGGCATCCGCGTCGGCAAGGTCCAGCTCTCGTGCGCGCTCGAGGTGCCAGAGGAGGCATCCTCGCAAGCCGAAGTGCGGCTCCGTCCCTTCGACGAGATCCGCTTCCTCCACCAGGTGCGGCGACGTGACCGAGAGGGCGTGATCGAAGGGTGGACCGACCTCGGCCCCGCGCTGGCGACCCGCGAGCGCTTCGCCGCACCCGCCGATTGGCGCGTGCACTTTCACGCCCCGCTTCACTGGGAGCCCCAGGCGCAGGGGCTTCGCACCACGGCGAAGGATCTCCTCGCGCTGATCGCACGAGTGGCCGCCACGCGACCGCTGCCCCATCTCGAGGTCGAGACCTACACCTGGAGCGTGCTCCCGGAGTCCCTCCGGCCGCGTGACGACGAGACGCTCGTCGAAGGGATCGCCCGCGAGATCGAGTTCGCCGAGCGCGCGCTGGCCGCCTGTGGAGCGCAAAGGGAGTCGTGAAGCCGGTCCTCCTCCTCGACGTCGTAGGGCTCACGCGCGGGATGCTCGGGGCCGAGACGCCGAACCTCTCGGCGCTCGCGCGCGAGGGCTTCGCGGCCGAGCTCGCTCCAGTGCTTCCCGCGGTGACCTGCTCGGCACAGGCGACGATGGTGACGGGCAAGCTCCCGCGCGATCACGGGATCGTCGGCAACGGCTGGTATTTCCGCGACCTCAACGAAGTGTGGCTCTGGCGGCAGTCGGGAGCGCTCGTCCAGGGAGAGAAGCTGTGGGACGCGGCGCGCCGGCGCGATCCCTCGCTCCGCTGCGCGAATCTCTTCTGGTGGTACAACATGAACACCACGGCGGATCTCGGGGTCACGCCGCGGCCGACGTACCCGGCCGATGGGAGCAAGCTCTTCGGCATCTACACCTATCCGCACGGCCTTCGCCTCGAGCTCGAGTCGGCGCTCGGCGAGTTCCCGTTCCACACCTTCTGGGGCCCGGGGGCGGCGATCGACGCTTCGCAGTGGATCGGGCGGGCCGCGCAGCACGTGATCGAGAAGCACCGGCCGACGCTCACGCTCGTCTACCTTCCGCACCTGGACTACGATTTCCAGCGCTACGGCGCCTCGGATCCGCGCGCCCGTGCCGAGGTGACGAAGATCGATCGTGTGGCCGGTCAGCTGATCGCCAAGGCGAGGGAGCGAGGCGCGGCCGTGCTCGTCGTTTCGGAATACGGGATCACCGACGCCCGTCGCGCCCTGCATCCGAACCGCGTGCTCCGCGAGGCCGGCCTGCTCTCGGCGCTCGAGACCCCGCTCGGCTGGGAGCTGCTCGACTTCGGCGAGTCGCGCGCCTTCGCGGTCGCCGATCACCAGATCGCGCACGTCTACGTGAAGCGTCGCGAAGATCGCGACCGAGTGGCCGAGAGCCTGCGCGCGATGAACGGCGTCGAGCGAGTGCTCGACGATGCGGGAAAGGCGGAGTTCGGTCTCGACCACGAGCGGGCGGGAGATCTGGTCGCGGTGGCGGAGCGCGACGCCTGGTTCACCTACTACTACTGGCTCGATGACGCGCGGGCGCCCGACTTCGCGCGCACCGTGGACATCCATCGCAAGCCCGGCTACGACCCCGCCGAGCTCTTCTTCGATCCCGCTCGCCCGCTCGTGAAGCTCCGCGCCGCCTGGGCGCTCGCCCGAAAGGTCCTCGGCTTCCGCTACCTCATGGACGTGATCTCGCTCGATCCGACCATCGTCAAGGGAACCCACGGGCGGCTTCCGGAGCGAGCGGAGGAAGGCCCGGTGGCGATCTGCTCGGAGGCCCGCCTCGCGCGCGAGAAGATGGCGATGACCGACGTCTTCTCGCTGGCGCTCGATCTCCTCGATCGTTAGGAGTCCCGAACCGCTCAAGCCTGCATTTCAGGGGATGGGGCCGTCGCCGAGAAGGTAGTGCGCCCGCATCCATGACGGGATCGAGCGCGCGCGTCTTGGTGTGCTATCCCGAGGGGCCGAGGTAGGCAGCACGGCGACTCCGAGCTGAGTCGTAAGGTCGCCTGCTGCGGAGGTGCGAGATGCGCAGGCTCCGGATGCTGTTCGTGGTCGCCGTGGCGCTCTCGCCGGCGACGGCGGGCGCGAAGTCGATCCACACCGCCGAGTGCGAGGCAGTGTGCGCCAATCCCGATCCGAGCGTCGACCAGAACCTCTCTCCGGACCCGCGTACCTTCGCGACCATCGCCAACGGCTACACGAGCTACTGGCAGGTGTGTCACGCCGAGACGGACGCGGTCCAGCAACCGAAGACGTGCCGCGAGTGGTGCGCGGCGCGGGAGCGCGGCCGTTCGCTGCTCGAGACTTCCGGTCTCATCGGCAGCTTCCTCGACGCCGACACCTACAACAATCTCTGGCGGGCGTGGGGGGCCCTCGAGCGTCCGCCCGACTTCGACCAGCACATCGTCGAGCGCTACGGTCTGCAGCCGGCCCCGTTCCCGAACCCCTATCCCCTCCCCGGCGAGGATCCCGCGACGGCGAACGGCGGCTCCGGCCAACTGCCGATGGGCCTCATCCAGACGAGGAGCTCGTCGGGCCAGTACGACGGCGGTATCGGCTTCACGTGTCTCCTCTGCCACGCGGGCCGGATCGGCGATGCCACACCCGAGCGCCCGGACCTCGGCAGCCGAATCGGCATCGGCAACACCACCTTCGACATCGAGGTCTTCTCCTACGACCTGGGCAAGGCGGGCGGGGTGCCGATTCCATTGCCGTACCCGCACAACCAGGGCCGCGGCACGATCAACGCCGTTTCCGACTTCGAGTTCCTCATGACCCTGCGCGACTTCGATACGCTCGACAGCACGCCCTTCGTGAAGGCGTTTCCAGCGCACGCCTCGCCCGGCGACCAGGACCCGCCGGCGTGGCACAACACCGGCTCGAGGCCGCGCGTCTACATGGACGGCGGCGTCTCCGCCGACAACACCCGCGCGCTCATGCAGTTCCTGACGGCCAGCATCACCACCAACTCGTGCACCGACGTGAACGCTGAGAAGACGCCCGGCTGCGGCGCCTGGATCAAGACGCAGGAGCACGACTTCGAAGACATCCGCACCTTCATCGAGTCGATCGAGCCGCCGGCATTCCCGCGTTCGGGCGATCCGGCGAGCCCTCAGTACATCGACGCCGCCAGCGCCGCGCACGGCGAGGAGCTCTTCCACTGCAAGAACCTCTTCGGACCCGACCTGAGCGCTGACGCCCAGGGCTGCGCGCAGGAAACATCCGAGCAGAAGGCGAGCGGCGCGCTCTTCGGCAACGGGAGCTGCTCGAGCTGCCACGGCGTCTATAGCGCGACGTACGCGAGCCGTCTGCCCGACCCGAGCATGGTCGGTGTCGCCGGCCGGATCGTGCCGCGGGACTTCGTTCGTACCGATCCGGGACGCGTCGACGCTCTCTCGCGCGAGCTCCGCTGGGGCTGGGGAACGCTCTGGTTCGCCTACGCCGACAACTCGACGAGCAACGCGGTCGACGAGGTCTTGAACGACTACGTCACCGAAGAGACGAACGGCCTTCTCTACACGCGCGCGCAGGGGCGGTGCGGGTGGGTCGGCGTCTACGAGCAGTCCCTCGGGCAGTTCATCGGCTACGCCGCGCCGGCGCTCCACGGGGTGTGGTCGACGGCGCCGTATCTCCACAACGGCAGCGTGCCGACCGTGTACCACGTCCTCCGCTACGAGGAGCGGCCGACCTTCTGGCGCCGGCCGCTGAGCACGCCGGGCACTCCGCCCGACCAGGGCTTCGACGTGAGCCTCGGGGCCTACGATTTCGCCAAGGTCGGCTGGAAGTTCGAGTGTCTCCTGCCCGACGGCACAGCGGTCGACAGCTGCCTGCCGCTCGGACCCGCCGTCCCCGCCACAGGCCCGGCCACGCCGGGAAGCCAGGTGTGGCTCGCCAACCAGTCGCCGCGCCCGCTCACGCAGGCCGACATCGAGCTCCGGAAGATGTACGACACCACCGCCTACGGGCGCAGCAACGAGGGTCACTGGTGGACGAGCCGGGAGACGCTGTCGGAGAGCGAGGTCGAGGATCTCCTCGAGTACGTGAAGACCCTGTAGCCTCCTGGCCTACCGACAGGCGCTCCCCGGCCCATTGATTGAAGACCGGCGGGTGAGCTCGCTGGCGCGCAGCGTCGGAGCGCTTCCGGAGGCGTCGGTCCGAGAACGATGCCCGCCACGGCTGCGATCACGGCATCGGCACATACTGTTCTTCGACCTCGAAGCGCACAGTGACCTGACGCAGCCGCCGATGGACGGGCATGACCTTGTGCAGCTTCGGAAGGAAATAGTCCCTCAGCATCATGGGCCGCGGGTGCTTCAAATAGAGATCGGGGTTGTTGCGGATGTCAGAGGCGGCCACCACGTCCAGCTCGTCACGCGACGAGACATGCTGGACGATGCAGGGCGCGTGCGTGATTCCCAGCTTGCGGAGCGCATACGCCCGATGGCTTCCATTGTTCAGGATCAGGCGATTTTCGGCGTAGATGGCGTTCAGGAAATTGCAACCGAAGCCGACGCCGATCCCGACCACGCCGACGAGATCGCCGGGCGGGGGGTACTCCCTGATGTGGGCGGATTGCAGCTCCATGGTCCCGAGGAAGCGCAGATCGTTCGATGGCGACATGAAGACGAAACGGTTCTCCTGCACGTGCGCCCATTTCACCGGCGGTCGAGGATGATCGTAGGGCAGGCAGGTCCGGAAGACTTGTTCCTTGCCGGGCATCGGCCCCAGCCTGCTTTCGAGCCGCGCGGCGTACGTCAAGTCGATGTGCTTCTGATACACCACCAGGCGGTCCAACTCGACGAGCACGACGTCGGTCGGCACTGTGTTGAAGCCATGCCGCACCAGGGGGTCTTTGAGAAACTCGATCAGGAGCGGCTCGTATTCCGATCCCATCCTGCACATGGGAGGAGTATCCGCAGCGCCCGCCTCCTCCTTTTTGAGGATACGGACGCACTCGTTGGCAGCCTGCCATTCTTCGATGAGGACTCCCTTGCCAGGCGGGTTGACGGCGTGCCTCCTCATGAAGCGGAGGAAGTCCTGCAACGTCGGACGCCCGATCAAGTAGAGGTTCTCAGCCACCGGATCCTGAGCACCGTCGCACTCGATCGCTGACGATGCACGTGGTTCCAGCCCCGCCATGGACTCGGCCTGCGGTGTCTCGGGTGATACGCTCATGCTTCCAACCCTCTCGCCGCCGCATAACCAGGGTTCGCCGTTCGCCGTTGACGCGTCACCACCATCCCCAGAACTCGACCTTGAACATGCGCGCCAGGCGCCGCATGAACAGGTCGAGGCCCGGTCTCCGGCCGCAGAAGACCTTGGCCTGTCCGGTCATTTCCGGCTTGAGAAGATGGGAGGGATTGTCGATCTCCGTGGTGACTTGGACCATCTTGTCGGCGCCGGCAGCGTGGCCCGTGGCTTGCGGCTCCCCCACGGCGCCTTCAGCGCTCGTGGCGATGGCCGTCACCGTTCCATGAAACGTCTCGTCCGGATATGCACGAACCTTCAGCGCGACCCCCTGCCCCACTCGGATGTCTGCAATGTCCTTTTCCGAGATGACGAGTTGCGCGGTGACGGTGTCCATCTCGTACACCTTGGCAACCAGATCTCCCTTCCGGACGAGCTGACCTGCCAGTTCCTTCAATTGTCGCGACGGCGTGGCTACGACCCCCGTGACCGGACTAACGACGGTCAACAGTCGCAATTGCTCCTCGAGGTAACGCCGCTGCGTTTGGAGCCGCTGGATCTGCGCTTTCGCCTCCTCGATCTGCTCTGGACGGATGCTGCTCAACAGCGCGCTCAGCTTGCGCTTCGCCTCCGCGAGATCGTTGGCGGCCGAAGTCGTCGATTCTTCCTTGTCTTCGAGTTCCGCTCGCGCAACGAGACCGTCGGCGAACAGGCTCCTGAACCTGGCCAGCCGGGATTGCGCATACCGGAGCTGATCGGCAGCCCTGGAAACGGCCGCTTTGGCGACTTCGACGTCGCCTGGGTTGGGACCCGCCTCGAGCATCGCGAGCTTGGCCCGCGCCTCTCTGAGATCCGCCTTGGTCTTCCCGAGCTCGGCGAGCGTGTCCTTGGCCGAAAGACGCGCGATCACATCACCCGCGCGGACGCGGTCCCCCTCGTCCACGTAGACCTTGTCGATGATCCCCTCCACCGCACTGCGCACATCCGCGTTCCGGCTGGGGAGGACGTCGACTGCGCCCGGTATCCGCAACTCCCTGGGGACCAGGAGGAGCAAAGCACCCGTCGCCGTCAACGCCGTCCACGCCAGCCGGCGCCTCCATGAGTTCCCATCCGTTCTCCCGACTGCGGCCGGCTCGGACGATCCGGGAGTCTGCGCGCCCTCCGAGTCGTCGAAGTCACCGGGATCGGACGGAGCCGACGACCTCCCGAACAGCCGCCGGAAGCGGCGGCGGACCTTCATGACGACGATGCACGCGGAAAGCAGCACCGCGAGCGCCGAACCGCGTCCCGCGGCGAGGTAGCCGCTCGCTGACGCGAGGTACCCGACGTAACCCAGCAGCGACAACGATCCGGCCAGCGCCGCCAGACCATAAACGAGATAGATTCTCCGCTCGCGTGGCGAGAGGTCTTCGTCCGTCCGGCCCGCCGAGCCGAACAATCTCATGATCAGCGTGCCGACATACCTGAACGATCTCGCCCTCAGGTTCGGGATCCCCAGGTAGTCGCTCAGCAGATAATAGCCGTCCAGCTTGATCAGGGGATTGAGGTTGAAGCAGGTCTTGATGCCCGAAGTGGCCATCACGATCAACGCCAGGTAGTTGATCCAGGTCTCCCCGTCCGTCACACGCCAGAGCAGGGTCGCCAGCGCCCAAATGACCAGTTCGAAATACGGTCCCGCAAAGCCTACCCACAGCCGTCTCGAGGTCTCCGGAAACAGCCAGGCGTCACTGACGTTGCAGTAGAGCGCGGGCTGCAAATACATCAGCATGAAGCCGATCTCAGGAACGGCGCCGCCGAAATGCTTACAAGTCAGACCGTGAGCAAATTCATGGGCGGACACGACCACGAAGCTGACCGCCAGGACCAGCCAGAGCGTCGAGATACGGTAGAGTCTGGAAACGTCCAGGATGATCGGGTGCCAATTCGCCGCTGCGGTGCCGATCGCGAGGAGAATGAGAGCGCCCGACAGCACCAGGAACGCACGCGTGTAACAAGGGCGTACCCTGGGACCCAGACGCGTGAACAGGCGATCAGGATCGAAGAGCCTGAAGCGGAGGCAGAGCGGGTTTCCCTGAAGCCGCCTGTGCCTCCCGGCTGGTTGCGTCGCCGGAGCTGCCTCTGATTGAAGGAGGCCTGCTGCCTTCAGGCTCGTGATGAAGGCATTGAGGGTACCTGCGGGGAGGGTCGTGGCGAACTGTCGTTCCGCCCTGCGCCGGACCACCTCGATGGGCGTCTCCCCATCGAGCTGTCGCGCGACGAAGTGTTCCGCCTCCCGGAGGCGGAAGAAGTTGCCGGACACGGGCTCTTTGACGACGAAGGACCTGCCGTCGGGCGTCTGCTGCTCCCGGACGGTCAAGTCAGTGCGAAGTTTGGGCGCCGAAGAGATCATGACGCCGCGCGAAGCACAGGGTAGTGTTCGGGAGGGCCGCCGCAAGCATTTCGGCAGCCCTCCCTTGCACCGTTGCGTGAACCGCCAGAGGTTCAGGTCAACGTGGTCGCCTGGCGGTTCACGCGGTTAACACGAGGGTCACTCGCAGCAGTAGTCCTCCTCGCAATGGGTGCCGCAGGTTTCGGGGCAGCAGCCACCGCCTCCGACGCTCACGCCAACACCCAGCCCGAGGCTGCCACCGAGGAAAATGCCAGGGGCAATCCGCTGCTCGAGCTTCTCGAGTTCGAGGTTCAGGTGCTTCATACTAGTTCACCTCCCTTCTCTCTGGGATGGCCACCTCCCGTCTCCTTGGGACGGAAGGATTGGAGCGGACCGGCTGCAGAAGGAACATCTGGATTCGACTCCCGTCCGGGGGTCCCCAGGTGGCAAGCGCCCGGGAACTCCCGGTGGGCTGCCCGAACAATTCGCGGCGGAGCATATAGGCATTGCGTGGAAGCAAGACCGATGCCAGCGGTGGGCCCCTCCTCCAGGAGCGCAGCGGTGATGCTCGATCGACTGCGTCCCCCGTCGTCGCAGACGCGCGGTCGCCCCTGACCCCCCAGTCAGGCCCGCCCGTTCGCCGTCGGTGGACCTCACCGGGAGGCCATCGTCGATGGAGGAAATGAAAGGCGGTCCCTCGCGTCGAGAGGCCCCTCTCGTAAAATCTACTGGCCGGCTTCCCTGCAAGTCTTTCTCCGAATGTAAATCTTGACGTGCGCTACGTCCTCCGGGCGCCCGATTCACCGCGCGCCCATCGGCGCAGCTGAGTGCGCAGCGCGCAGGTTGCCCTGGCGGCAGCAGAGACGGTCCGCGGGGAGAGCCGGGGGTGGTGGTACTCCCTTGGAGGGTGTACGGCGACGCATCAGACGAGTGGGGCGTCACACAGACGAAATCATCGAGGCATGCGTCCGGATGGCGCTTGCTGTCGTCGCCCCCCCTCTACGGTAGCCCGAGCGGCCGGAAGAACTCGATGGCGCGGCGGGCGGCTTCGACCGCCATGTGACCGTGGCGGCTCAATTCGAGGGTGGCCGGGCCGCGGTAATCGACCCCACGGAGGGCGGACACGACGGCAGCGAGGTCGAGGTCGCCTTCGCCGGGGAGCAGGTGCTCGTGGCGGTCGCGACGCATGCCCTCGAGGTGCACGTTGACGATCTCGCGCGCGAAGCGCCGGATGGCTTCAGGGGCGCTCTCCTCGGTCATGTGCGCGTGGCCGACGTCGAGCGTGAGACGGAGGCCCGGCTCTCCCGCCCGGTCGCGGATCCGGCGGAAGCCCGCCAGGTCCTCGATGTGCATGCCGGGCTCGGGCTCGAAGCCCAGGACGACGCCTCGCTCGCCGGCCTCACGCGCGAGGATCCGTAACCCTTCTGCGAGGCGCTCGTCCAGGAGCCCCATCGGCTCGTCCCCTTCCGCCGTTCCCGACCAGAGCGAGACGACCTCCGCGCCGAGCAGCGACGCGGCGCCGATTGCGCGCTTCACGAAATCGATTCTTCGCTCGCGGTCTTCGCGTCTCGGGGAGAGGAGCGTGGGCCAGTGCTTGCGCCAGGGATCGAGGAGGAAACGCGCGCCGGTCTCGACCACGGGCACGAGGTCGTGCTCGGCCAGCCAGGCGCCGATCGCCCTCGCCTCCCGGGCCGTCGAAGGGTCGTAGGGATCGAGCGCCCCGGCATCGAGCGTGATGGCGACGCTCTTGAAGCCGAACCCGGCGATGACCTCGAGCGCATCGCGCAGGCGGTGGGACGTGAAGCCGTTGGTGTTGTAGCCGAGACGCATGTCAGGTGGGGCTATACATGCGCCGGAGAGCCATGGCCGGCAACATGAGCGACGCGACCACGAACGCCCATGGGGCGTGGCCCGCCGCCGCGACGAAGGTCGCGTCGAACAGCGGAATCATCAGAATGCCTCCGCCGATCGCGCGTCCGGTCGTCGGCCCGCCCGGCTCCGTCCAGAGCGGCGCGAACAGCATCGCACCCCGAACCACGACCAGGGCGAGGAAGGCCCATCCGACCGGCGCCGCCGGCCAGGGGGCGATGGCAACGCCCATGACCAGCGCGACGACGGCCATCGCGGTGACACCGTGGTGCGCACGTTCGAGCGTGTTGCCGCCGACCTCTTCATGCGCGAGGTACGTGAGGACGGAGATGTAGGCGGCGAGAAGCGCCGGGGCGAAGAAAAGAGACCCCGGAACGGATTTCATCGCCAGGGACATGGGCAGGGAGAAGTTGAGGCCGCGGCAGACGCCCATGGTGAGGAAACCGGCTTTGGTTCCTTTCAGGACCGCGTCATAGAGCAGAATCGCGAGTGCGAGCACGGCCGCGACCGTGATGGCGGGACCGCCCGCGAGGCCCGCCAGCGCGATTCCCGCGGCCAGGAGGCCCGCTCCGATCCCCGCCGCGACCGCCGGCGGAACGGCTCCCGAGGGAATCGGGCGCTCCGGTCGCTCGACCGCATCGACCTCGCGATCGAAGTAGTCGTTGAGCGCGATTCCGCCCAGGTAGAGACAGGCCGACGCCGCGATGCACCAGCGCCCGGGATCGCCCGAGACCGGGCCCGGCGGACGCGCGAGGACGAGGCCGGCGAAGGGGTCGGCGATCGCGGTGAAGACGTTCGGCGGCCGGAGGAGTGCGAGCAGGCCCGCCGCGAGCGATCGCTTTGCCGGCTGGTTCGTCGCCACCGTGTCTTCGCCCTCGTCAGGCGGGCAGGGCAAAAGCGCGCAGCCGGTTCCCCGGCAGAAACTCTCCCGCCCCGCTTCCCACGAAGACCATCCCGCGCGCAATCGCGGGCCCTCCGGCAATCGGCGGGCCGGGCGGAGACTCCCAGAGGAGCTCCCCATCCCGGGCGCGCCAGGCCCGGAGCTTCCCGTCGATCAGGCCGATGAAGACGACTCCGCCGGCGACCGAGAGCGGCCCGAACTGGAAGGCGGGGAGCGAGTGCAGCCAGCGGATCTCGCCCGTCGCGGCTTCGATTCCCGCGACGAGGCACGTCTTGTCGGCGTGATTGTTGGACGCGAAGAAGACGAGATCCTCGGCCGCCGCCGTGGGACCCGCCTCCGGTCCGGTGGTGGGCAGGGCCGCCTTCCCGCCTGGAGGCAGGGCGGGAGTGAGCTCGACCCGCCAGAGCCTTCGCCGACTCGTGCGGTCCCATGCCCGGAGGCCATCCTTCCCGCCGACGACCACGAGGTCCCTCCGCCGATCCGGCGCCGTCACCGAAAGGAGCATCGGCGGGCAATTGAGGTCGAGGTTCCGCTCGTCATGGGGATGGACCTGGTCAGCCCAGCGCAGGCGCCCGCTGGTCGCATCGAGAGCGACGAGACTCGAGCTGTGATCGCGGCCGTCGGGGCTCCCGGTCGCATGAAACGGGTTCCCCGTGGCCGCGTAGAGCGTCCGTGTGGCGGCGTCGAGAGAGGGCGGCGCGATCAGCGCGCCTCCGGCGATCTCCTCGGGGACGGTGGCGAAGCTCCAGCGGAGCCGGCCGCTCTCGGCATCGACGCACACCAACCGGCCCCGTGTCCGGGTTTCGCTCCCCGCGGACACACCCGCGTAGAGACTTCCCTGGTGGACGAGCGGAGCGGCCCAGAAATACTCGAGCGTGGTTTCGGGCGAGCCGATCGTCCGTTCCCAGAGCAGGCGTCCGGTTTCCAGGGAAAGCGCGATCAGCCGGTCGGACGCGAGATGGACCGTCGAGCGCTCCACCGCCGGCGACGCGAAGATTCCCAGCCGTCGATCCGGGGGATACGTTCGCTGTCCCGCATCGAAGCTCCACAGGAGCCGGCCCGAGCGACGATCGAGGCAGTAGGCGCGCCCGTCCCACGATGCCACGATCACTCGGTCGCCGACCACGGCCGGGGTCGAGGTGATTCCCGAACCGGCTTCGAATTCCCATCGCATCGCCAGCCGGGAGACGCTTTCGGGCGTGATGTCCCTCTCCGAGGGATTGTGTCGCCGCTGCTCGGGACCGAAGCCGTGGGAAGCCCAGTCGTTCGGCGGGCTCTCGCCGCTCCCCCGCACACCGTGCGGCAAGAGGGCGGACGTCAGCGTGGCGGCCGACGCGGCGAGGAAGCGCCGTCGAGAGATCTGCGGAGGGGTGCTGGTCCGAGGGCCGCCACCGGCCGTGCCCCCGATCGTCCCGAGTTCGGCGCGCGAGCGGCGCGACACGCCTCCCGTCTAGTGCGTCCCCTGGCACTCGGGCAATCCCGCGGAGCGCGCACCCCCTACGCTCGGTTCAAGTAGCCCTTCGCGCGCCCGCAACCTCGCCCGGCTATGAGCCGGCCCTGCCGCGCTTTCGGCCCGCGGCGCTCAGCGCTGGCCGCGCTCCAGGTAGCGCTGGCTGAACAGGTCCGGATCGAGCTTCTGGTTGAACTGGACGTCGGCGATCTCGATCACGGTGTGCGAGCCCGCAGCGGGGGTCGCCACCTCGACGTGATGCGGAACGGGGATCGCGCCGATCGACTTGATGGCGCTCTGCATGATCCGCTTCTTCGGCTCGGCCTCGTCCTTGTAGAGCTCGAGCCGGCGTGGCACCAGGTCGTCGCGCCCGAGCCAGACGACCACCTTCTTGTAGCCGATGTCCTCGCGCTGCGGGGTCTCCTCGATCGCGTAGTTGGGCGTGCCGTCGACCGTCTCCTCGCCGCGCAGGCTCGAGCGCGCGTCGGCCTCGGTCCAGGACGTCATCTCCTGGATCAGGTCGAGATCGTGGTAGCTGAGATCGGTGCCCATGAAGCTCTCGTTGCGGGCGCGCGCGGTGATCTGGCGCACACGCTGGAGCTCGGGCAGGTAGAGCCACTGGTCGGCGGCTCGCCCCTTGTGGGTGAAGGCGAGGAAGCCCGTGCCTTTCACCTCGGCGGGGGCGAGGAAGAAGAGGATCGTCTTCTGCTCGTCGCCCGGCTCCCGGCGGTCGAAGAGCTCGATCTCGCGCACGCGCTCGCCGCCGCGGCGGTCGAAGATGGTGAGCTTCATCTTCTGGTGGCGGTCGTCCCAGTGGCGCGTGGTGTCGTCGAGGGTCTTGCGGCGGTCGAGGATCTGGCGCGCGGTCTCGGCGGCGCGGGCGGCGCCGGCGAGCGCGAGGACGACGGCGACGGCGGCCAGCAGGCGGGCGCGCATATGCGCCGGGCTCATAGACCAGGCCCCGCGGGCCCAATCACGCCCGGCGCCGGCCCGGCGCCTCGCGTGCGGGCGGCTCGGCCGCGGCGGCGGGCGCCTCGCCCTGCTGCTGCAGCCAGGCGAGGCCCCGGTACATGTACTGCAGCCCGGCGAGCGTGGTGAGCCCGCCGCTCACGTAGAAGACGGAATCCCGGGCCGAGGGGGCGACCATGTCCGGCCGGACGAGGCCGACCAGCACGAGCGTGACCGAGAGCAGCTGGAACGCCGTGCTCGCCTTGCCGGCGACGCTCGGTCGCACCTCCATCGTCTGCCGCGCCAGCATGAAGAGGAGGAAGTAGCCGAGCACGATGAGGACGTCGCGCGAGATCACGATCACCACCAGCCAGCGCGGCACGGCGTGCATGAATCCCAACGCAATGAACGCCGAGACGAGGAGCGCCTTGTCGGCGGCGGGGTCGAGGAAGGCGCCGAGCGTCGTCTTGGTGTGCGTGAGCCGCGCGATCGCGCCATCGAGGCCGTCGGTCACGCCGGCGGCGACGAACACCGCCAGCGCCTCCCGGTAGCGCAGGTCCTCGAGCAGGATCAGGAAGCAGGGGATGGCGACGATGCGAAGCAGGGTGAGGAAGTTGGGGACGTTCAGGACCGTCAGCACGGCGGCTCCGCGGCCAGGCCGGGGAGCTGCTTGCGGAGCTGGCCCGCGACCTTGGGCGGGACGAGCGCCGTCACCGTGACCACGCCGTCGCGGTAGTACTCCTCGATCACACGGCCCGCACGCTTGAGCAGCGAGATCAGGTCGCCGCGGCCCGAGGGTAGCGCGCAGCGCACGCGCTCGAGGCCGCGCGACAGCCGTCCCTCGACGGCCGCCAGCAGCGCGCCGATGCCGGCGCCCGTGCGCGCCGAGATCGGGATCGCGTCCGGCCCGACGCCGGGCGGGGCCTGGCCCGCCCGCAGCAGGTCGATCTTGTTGAGCGCGAGGACGACGGGCCGGTCGCCCGCGCCGATCTCGTCGAGCACGTCCTCGACCACGCGCACCTGCTCGGCCCAGGTCGGGTGCGCGACGTCGACCACGTGGATCAGGAGGTCCGCCGCCCGCACCTCCTCGAGCGTGCCCTTGAAGGCCTCGACCAGCTGGTGCGGGAGCTTGTGAATGAAGCCGACCGTGTCGGCGAGGAGCACGGTGAGACCCTCCGGAAGACGGAGCTTCCGAATCGTCGGGTCGAGGGTCGCGAACAGGCGGTCCTCGACCAGCACGCCGGCGCGCGTGAGCGTGTTCATGAGCGTCGACTTGCCCGAGTTCGTGTAGCCGACCAGCGCCAGGGTGGGGAACGGCACCGTGCTCCGCTCGTGGCGGTGGAGCCCGCGCGTGCGCTCGACGTCGCGCAGGCGGCGGCGGAGCTGCGCGATGCGCTCGCGCACGCGGCGGCGGTCGACCTCGAGCTGCGTCTCGCCCGGGCCCCGCGTGCCCACGCCGCCGCCCAGGCGCGAGAGGTGGGTCCACTGCCGCGTCAGGCGCGGCAGGAGGTACTGGAGCTGCGCCAGCTCGACCTGCATCTTGCCCTCGAGCGAGCGCGCGCGCTGCGCAAAGATGTCGAGGATGAGGGCGCTGCGGTCGATGACCTTGCGCTTGCAGCCCTTCTCGAGGTTGCGCTGCTGAGCGGGTGAGAGCGGATCGTCGAAGATGGCGACGTCGGCCTGCCTCTCGTCGGCGAGGGCGCGGATCTGCTCCACCTTGCCGGCGCCCACGAAGGTCGCCGGATGGACGCGACGGAGCGCCTGCACGGTCTCACCCGCCACCACGAGCCCGGCGGTGTCGGCCAGGCGGGCGAGCTCGGCGAGCGACTCGCTCGCCGGGAGGAGCATATGGGGCCGCTCGGTGCCCACCAGGATCGCCCGCTCCTGCTTGGCGGCGGTCGTCTGTGCGCGCTCGCTCACCGGAAGGACATCACCGCTCCGAAGATGGTGTGTCCACGCACGGTAGCGCGCGGCGGCGGCGGGCGTCAACCGAAGGCGCGGCCACGCTCAAGAAGCCGTCGGACCACCCCGACCCGCCACCTCGGCGAGGGTGGCGAGCAGCTCCTCGGGGTCGAGCGGCTTCGCCACGTGCGTGTCGAAGCCGGCGGCGAGCGCACTCTCGCGGTCCTCCTTGCGAGCGTACGCGGTGATCGCGACGGCGGGCAGGGCCTTCGCGCCCTGCGCGCTCTCCTGCCGTCGCACCTTCTCGATCAGCGCGTAGCCGTCCTCGCCCGGCATCCCGAGGTCGGACAAGAGGAGGTCGACCCGCCAGCGCCCGAGCACGTCGAGCGCCTCGGCGACCGAGGCCGCGGTCCGCGCCTCCGCGCCATGTTCCGCGACCAGCTCCGCGAGCACGCTCGCGGTGTCGGGGTCGTCCTCGACGATGAGGACGTGCAGCCCGTGGAGACCGGCCGGGTCGGTCCCGACGCCCCGCCGGCGCTGGCCGGGGCAGAGAACCGATTGCCGCTCGAGGATGGGCAGCCTCACCGTGAACGTCGCGCCCTGCCCCTCGCCGCGACTCGCTGCCTCGACGCTGCCTCCGTGCAGCTCGACCAGGGTGCGCACGATCGCGAGCCCGATGCCGAGACCCCCGTGCGCGCGTCTGCTCGAGCTGTCGGCCTGCCGGAAGCGCTGGAACAGCTGGGGCAGGAACGCCGGGGCGATGCCCTGGCCGGTATCGGTGACCGTCAGCTCGACGTGAGAGCCCGCGCTCGCCAGTCGGAGCTCGATCCGGCCCCCCGCGGGCGTGAACTTGACGGCGTTGCTGAGCAGGTTCCAGACCACCTGCTGCAGGCGGAGCGGGTCGCCGAGCACCAGGCCGGCCCCCGGATCCACCAGCAGCTCGAGCACGAGCTGCTTGGCCTGGACCACGGGGCCGACGGAGTCCACGGCCGCCTGGATCACGTCCGGCAGCTCGACGGGCCGCTGGTCGAGGTGGAGCTTCCCGGAGACGATTCGTGAGACGTCGAGGAGGTCCTCGACCAGGCGCGCCTGTGACTTGACGTTGCGCTCGATGGCTTCGAGCGCCCGCGGGACGCCAGCCGGCGCGACCTTCCCGCGGCGCAGCTGCCGCGTCCACGCGAGGATGGGCGTGAGCGGAGTGCGGAGCTCGTGCGAGAGGACGGAGAGGAACTCGTCCTTCGCACGGTTGGCCGCCTCGGCGTTCGCGCGCGCCTCCTGCGCCTCCGCGTACAGCCGGGCGTTCTCGCGCGCCAGCTTCTCGGCCTCGGCGCGCGCGGCCCGCTCCCGGACGAGCGCCCGGCGCTCGCTGACGTCGCGGATCGCGCTGGTGACCAGGATCCCCTCCTCGGTCTCGAGCGGGCTCAGGCTGATCTCCACCGGGAACTCCGAGCCGTCTCTCCGCAGCCCGTAGAGCTCGAGACCCGACCCCATGGCGCGCACCCTCGGCCCCTCGAAGTAGGCGACGCGGTGCTCCAGGTAATGGCCGCGGAAGCGCTCGGGGACGAGCATCTCCACGGGTTGGCCGAGGAGCTGGTCCCGGCGATAGCCGAACAATCGCTCCGCCTGCGAGTTCACCAGGACGATCCGTCCCGTGCGCTCGACGATGATCATCGCGTCGGGAGCCGCCTCCAGGAGCCCGCGGAACTTCCCCTCGACCTTCCTGCGGTCCGAGATGTCGCGGATGATGCTCGTGACGATCACCCCGTCCTGAGTCTGGAACGGGGAGAGGCTGATCTCGGCCGGGAACTCGCTGCCGTCCTTGCGGCGGCCGGCGAGGTCCAGGCCCACGCCCATCGGGCGCGTCCGCGGGTCCAGGACGTAGCCGGCGCGGTGCCGCTGGTGGGCTCCGCGCACGCGCTCGGGGAGGAGGATCTCGACGGGCTGGTTCAGCAGCTCGTCCCGCCCGTACCCGAAGATCTTCTCGGTCTGCGCGTTGACGAGCACGATGCGCCCCTGGTCGTCGACCCCGACGATGGCGTCGGGAGCGGACTCGAGCAGGTCGCCGAACCAGCGGTCGGCGGTCGCGCCGCGCAGCGCGGCCGGGGTGGCCCCCGACTGCCGCTCCGGAGTACGGGCGCGAGCGGCGGGGGGCGTATCGGAAGCCCTGCGCGCGCGCGGCTTCGAGGTCCGTGGCCATCGCCCCATGCCTCCACCTCCCCTCCTCACAGAGCGACCATACTACGCTTTCCGGTCGATTGCATGTTCGCAGGTCAGCGGTACCGCTCGCGTTTCGCACCGACCCCGCAGGGGGATGCGGGCGTGCGCGTCGCCCGCCGGGCGGTATCCCTCCAGGACCGACGGCTCGTCGCCGAGGCCCTCGCGGGGAATCGCGCTACGGCCGCCGCAAGCGCGTCGCGGTTGGGCCCGGCGTCAGCACCGCGGCAACGGGCCGCCTGCTGCTGCGCCGCACCTGCTCGAGCAGATCCTCGATCTCGAACGGCTTCTTGACGCAGCCGGCGGCGCCGATGCGCGCCGCCCGCTCCTCCGCGCTCGGGTGCGCCGACACGACCACGACCGGGATCGACGCCAGCGTCGGATCGCGCAGCTGCACCGCCCGGAACTCCTCCCCGTTCATCACCGGCATCATGAGGTCGAGCAGGATGAGCGAGGGCGGCGGCATGGCGTGCAGCCGATCGAGCGCCTCCTGGCCGTTCGCGGC
>WNGD01002249.1_pt1 | contig 20202 bp, 24 predicted proteins | sample 5400671 | NCBI WGS metagenome assembly WNGD01 (sample SAMN13153369, study PRJNA577476) | soil metagenome | isolation source: 40 cm soil or saprolite under grassland replicate 2 | place: USA:California | collected 2016-06-15 | reverse complement strand
CAGAACCGCCGTACACTTTCCAGCGTTGACGGCGGTGGCATGTTTGCTGCGGCATTCTGCTGGTCATCAGTAGTCATGGCCGCGCCTCCTTCCTCAAATGAACATAGACGATTTCTTTGCAGTGACGAATATAGGTGAGATGAATAGTTCTCTGAGAGAAATTCACCCACTCAATGTAGGTCTGCCCCCCATCGCTATCACTTCTTAGACCAAGAGATGCACGAGCAACATGCTCAGGATAGGTATGTTCAACGCTCATCGCGGCCCATCCGTTCTGAAAAGACACTGATATAACCTCGCAAATTACTCCAGGCTCTTCCTTAAAATCCCAGAGCAACCTATCTCCTGGCCGAATCTTGCTTACAGGAAGAGCGACATAGGCTCCTCCCCCTGTGATCATATATTCACTCATCGCTTCTCTCATATAATTGCTAGTTATTGTCGCGTTGCGCCTGCTCTGTTGTTGTTGCAAAGATGCTACGTAGCTGCTCGGCCAACAAGTTCGCCGTCTGTACTACCTGCTCTAGCTGCTGCTGATGAGGATTGCTATCCTGCTGCTGCTGCTCTTCGCTCTGATTCTCCTGCTGGCCGGTGCTGGCGGCAGCACGAAGAGGTATAACTTTAAACCCTCCGGTGTCCCCCTGGCCGTGCGGTCGCGGCTGCAACGCCGCAAGGAGCTGCTTGAATTGGGAATGGTAGCCCCTAAACAGCCTTATCCCGTATTCCTGGTTGAGCGCGTCTTTGAGGGCCTTGACTTCCTTGAGCAAAGCATGCTGGTCGCGCTTTTGCTCCTCGGAGAGCAGCAGCCAGAATGAGGTGCTATCAATATTGCTGTGCAGTGCATCAACGGCCTTGATCATCTTCAGCAACTCCTCATTCTTGAGGCGTGCTATCCGCTCTGCTAATGCTGGAGCCTGGCTCTGCTCCTGGGCGTTGTGCTGCTGGGGTGTCGTCGTGGTCATGACTGTGCTGCCTCCCGCTGGTCTTCGTCGTCCTCAAGGTCAAAGTTCCCGATAACCATCCACAGGTTTTTCGCCGGGTCGGGTGCCGGGCATTGCTCGTAGCGGTGGCCTGCCACTCTGGCATCGTTCAGTTCCTTGAAGAGTTTTCGCTCACGATGACAGTACAGCGGGCTACCATCGGGCTGCTGTAGCACACACAGGTAATCAAACCTCTGCATGTCTCCGTCTACCGCGTCGAGCTGATCATTTACGCGCCTGATCAACGCGGTGATGTCCCTATAGCCCCATTGTCCGGTTAGCTCGGCAATGGCGGCGTCCTTCGTGAGCGCCTGGCACTCGCTCACGGCAAACACCAGAGCCGGGCCGTGACCCTCTAGCACATCTACCAGACAAATCGGAGTAGAATCAAAAGGATTGGGGAAGACCTTGCTGGCTACGGTGCCGATGGTGCCCGCATACTCCCCATGCCTGGACGCTGGAATGGAAACCATCTCTCCCACGTGAAGCGCCTGCTCTCCTGGTTGGCGGCGCTGCTGGTCCTGGGGATTGTGCTGTTGGTTCGTTGTCATTGCTGTGTGTTTCTCCTTCCTTTGTGGGAAGCACCGCTGTCTACTCCGTGGTAGCGGTGCTTCCTTGTGTTGTTGCTGGCTACAGAGATTGCAGCAGCACTACGCAGTTCCTCCACCTCCGGTGGCGGTGGTTGCAACGGCCTGCTGGGTCGCCTTTTCTGCGATGGCGAGTTGACCACCGTCGTTGCTCTTGCTGCCCCGTGAGAATACCGGGAGCAAGAGGCGCTGCTCGCGTTGTGGGAGGGCTGCGGGCTTGTTTTGTTGTTGCTCCTGCTGCTCTGCCTCAATCACCAGTTGCTCAAGCTGCTGTGCGTACTGCGCCTCTTCCTCTGCGGTGATGGGCGTCTCACTGTACGGGAAGACGATCCCGTGACCGGATGACTGCCAGAGCCAACTGTCGCCGCGCTGTATCCATTTCGCCTTCTTCCATTCCCACTCAAAGTTGTACCTGGTGTAGATCGGCTTGAGCAGTTCACGGTTCGGCGGGGTGCATTCTACAAAGATATGGTGCTTGTCGCGGATGGGACTGAGCTTGAAGTAGCGCACGACTCGTTGCGCAACCTCCCAGGGCGGGATCTGCAAGTCATACATGAGGAATAGATAGGCAAGCTTGCCGCCTTCGCGTGGCTCTGCCCATGCCTGCAGCAAGGAGACGGGTTCGTAGTCCTCTTCCTGCTGCTTCGCCTGGTCCTGCTTGACGGGTCTGGCGGCTATGGTGCCTGGGATGCCATTCTCAACCTTTGGCGGGAACGGCCCATGAAATCGTAAGTCCACTGTATTGTTGTCCTTTCTCTTTTGCTGAAAAATCACGTTTTTGACGATAGGTACTGTTGGCCTCGTGCTACTTCCTCGGTGTAGGCCACACTGGGGATGTACGGGCCTGTTTTGATTGGCTCGCCAGCAGGCCCGCACATCCCGGCTCTTGTTCTCCTTTTTACCGCCGCCATCCGTTTCCGGCTGGCGGCTTGCCGCCTTTAGGGACAACGACAATTTCAGCGGCGACGTTGCCTAAAGACTCGCCTTCTTCTAATTCTCGGAAAGGGCGTCCATAGATCTCCACTTCCTCGCTCTCGTCTCCCTGCTCTTGTGATGCAGGAGTGGTGGGTGTCAAGCCCAGGGCTCTTTTGATCGCATCAAACATACGTTCTTTCAATGCCTCTCTTTCTTGTTTTCTATGACAACTACTCCGTTGACGGAGTATGGTGCCCTGGCAGGGGTCGGGCCTGCTCTCCCGGCGGCGGGTTCCGCCGGTCAGGGCGTTATGGAACTGTGGGCTACTCTGGCGGCAAAAGGCTTCGAGGGACCGTCGGCAACGAATGATACAGATCGGCTCCTGTCCGGCCTGCTCCCCAACTTTTGCTCCGCTGGAGGCCCTCTACAAAATCTCGCTGGAGGTCGTACCCTGTCGCCTGCCAGATGAGACTAATGGCACGCCGGGCAAAGGCAATGTTGTTACACGGTTCGATGCGATCCAGATCTTCAAAGAAGAAGCCGCAACTGGTGAAAGCTGCCTGAAGCCAATACTGGGCTTCTAACAAGTCCTGGGCCATGTGGACATGTCCAATGTCGCAACGGCCAGGCCGCGCGTAGCGCAACCAGAAGCGCTCAGGCGCTTCCCAACCACTACGCAGGGTAATATAGGCGTCTCGTGCAGCCCAAGGGTCATGAAGCACGATGCCTGTATAGTCTTCAAAGAGCTGATCTCCCTCCTCCTGCAACTGCGAGAGGGCCTGGCGCAACGCTGGTTTCCATGCATGTTGTTCAGGTGCGGTGGTGCCATCGCACTCGCATCCAACACTCCAGCGGGCCACTCCATGCCAGCAGCTCCAGGACGAAGGCTCGACAATGGCAACTTCCGCCGTAGCAAGACGAGCAGCAAGGTAGCGCTCAAGAGAGCAGACCTCAAATCCATACGCCTGCGCGCTCCGCTGTAAGAAATGCGTGAGGAACTTGTCTCGGAAATGTTTGTGATGCCCGTATAATTCCCCGTCCGTGGCGATGACTGTGAGTTGCGATGTACCCGCAGCCGCTTTGTCGCGGTTGAGATACGCCTGCTGGTAGGATGCAGCAAAGGCGTTGGCATCCAGAGTGGCCCCATCATCGTAGGAGACACTCCCGGACAGATCGTTGTAGAAAAAGGCCGTGATGGTGCGGCCTTCCCTCAGCCGGATGAGGTACGGCTCGGTTGGATCAATGGGGCCTGCGGCTTGCCAGGGCGCAAGAATGGTAAACTGGACGCCACACTGCGCCAGGATGTCCAGGCTCTCAACGTCTACTGCGGTCTCCGCGAGCCACATCCCGTGTGCCTGATGCCCAAAGCGGTGAGCATAGTCTTGCAAGCCCCAAAGAACCTGGGTGCGCTTATCACGTGCGCTCGCTAACGGCAAGATGGTGTGATTGTACGCCTGCGCAAGCGCATTGCTGACACCGTACCGTTCCCTATACAGCCCCTCAGACGCGAGGATGAGACGGTAGACATCAGGATGCGCACGTTCTAGCCAGGCCGCCAGGGTAGGACCGATATTAAAGCTGACATGCGTAAAGTTTCCCGCCTCCGCGTTGGGTCGGTAGCACTCAGCAGTGATTTTTTCATTGTAATTGACGAAAGGAGTGACACCTGGCTCCTGTGCGACCAGCCCGGTGAAAGGATCTTCGCGCGGTGGCTGGTAGAAATGGCCATGGACGCACAGGTTTGCCAAACCGACAGTAGTATCAAGAGATGGTGTGATCATAGTTCTTTAGAGTATCCTTGTCGTTGTTGTTTAACTTACCAGTGGGTGAGTGACTGGTATCTTCTCCCAGCGGTCGTAGAGCCGGTGAAGCGTCTCAAGTAGCTCGCCTTTTTGTAGCATGGCGGCTGCTTCCTCTTTGAAGTGCTCGGTGTACCAAGTTACGGCTTGAGTGAAACGCTCCTCTGGTGTCGGACGTACATATGGCTCACAGCCCTCCCGGTCGTGGGGGTGCTTCTTTTCCAGCTCTTCCTGGATGTCGTCACAATCGATCTCTTCATGAAGGATGGCGAGCATGGTGGTGATGTCCATGCCGTACTCCTCGATGCCGCGCTCGATGGCCTCGTAGATGCAATTTTCTATGCAGAGCATGATAAAGCCCTTCTCCTTGCGGGCGTGCGTGTAGGGGCACTCTCGAAATGCTGCATAGGAGAAGAGATGGGCTTCATAGCGTGCAGTGACGATCTCTAGCGCGGCGTGCATGGCTCTACGATAATCAGGATGGCTCACGCCAATGCGTTTGAGTTCCTGGCTCCATCGGATCGTTCCGGCCTCGATCTCATCGGTGAGGTCGTATTGCACGCCATGCATGTCCTGTCCCTCGTCCACAAGCTTGACGGTGAGCTGAGTGATCTCTCTCGGGACCGGGCGGGCCATGATCTCCTCGTAGTCGTAGCCTTCTCCAAGTGTGTTGCGTAGTTCCTCAATAACACCCCGGTCGAAATCATCATCGGACTCAGGGCGTTCCGTGGCAATCCAGAGATGGAGGCCGATGTTTCGATGATCAAGAGTCGGCATGGCTTCGATCAATTGCAGCGCCCTCCACCACCTGATCGGATTGCTCCAGGCCGAAAATGTGTTATCTATCTCGAATGGCTCAAGAGCGTTTGCCGGATCTCCGGCTTCTTCAAGTAAGGTTCGGGGCGTGCATTGCAGGATCAAGCCCCAATGCAGCTCGTCGTCTCCCCAGGCGTCTTTTCCGTCCTGGACGACGAGAAGAGGAGTGATCTCCGCTTCCACCTTCGGGTGGCTATAATGATGAATGACCTTTACAGCGGTTGTGCCTTGAAAAAGAATGCGTCTCATGGGTTCCCCCTTTTCTCTAAAATAGGTTCGTCTGGATGGCTTGAAACCCTTTCCTCTGAATGGTTTCCTCCAGGTGCTTGAGAGGTGCCTACGTGCCACTCCGCTGATGGTGATGGCTTTCTCGTCAGCGTCGGATGGTTGTGGTTGGTGTGTCCACTCTGGGTGCTCTCGCAGCAAGAGGATGACCTGGATCATGGTGAGAGAACTCACCGCTTGCTGTGCGATGATACTTACCTGCGTTGATGCCTCGTTGATGGTTGGCTGGCTTTGTCGATACCAAACCCTGAATGCTCTGAGCACATCCTGTTCGTACTGTTCTGTGATATTTGACTTTATGCTATTGTGTCCGTTTTGCTCGTTCATTACGCCCTCTCCTCCTGCTGGCTCCGCCGATGGGCAGCTTCAGCCTGGTACTGGTGTAGTGGCTGCGCTACCTGAGCGGCGGCACTGCACCATAGGTGGAAGTACTCGGCATGACCTTGCGTCTGGTCACCATCTACCACCTCGTAGCGGCACTGCTTAAAGGCTGTGGCTGCAATGGTGCGGGCGGCCTCCTGGTCGGCGGCTCCTCGTACCTCAAGCGGCGCAACCTGGCCGCCTGGGAAGGTCAAAGTAAACACATGGCGATGGTTCTTCGCCACTTCTGTGGCCTGCCGGATCGCCGTCGTAGTTGTTGCCGTCGTCCTCGTCATGCCTGGGCCTCCTTCCCACTGATCAGGTGTAGGGATCGTTGCAACGCTCGGTTGAGTTCGCGCAGCTCCTCCAGGATCTGCTGTCGCTCCGGTAGTCCTTTGAGCGAGTCACAGGCGGGCAGATACATGGTGATCTGTAGCCCAACGCGCTCTACCTTGGCAGTGGCTATGCAGAGGGGAACCACTGCACTGCAACAGGCTACAGGCAAGCTGCCTATGCCCTCATTGATCGTATCAATACAGGGTTGCAAGGTCCGGCGCAGTGCTGCAAGCGCGGTGAGAACGTCTTGCCAGAACTCGGCGTTGCGTGGTTGCCAGTCCTGTTCTAAATCTGTGACTTTCTCCTGAAGCACTGTCGCCACTGGTGCTAACGCCTGGTAGTGCTGATGCAACACTGCCGGTACGTGGGGAGAGGTGCGTCTGCGGCGGCTCCGCCTCAACGGGATCGGCTCCTGTACCGCCGCGCTGTCTTGCCGTTGCTGTTCATCCTGTTGTTGTTCATCGCTCACGGTTGGGTCTCCTCCTTCTCTGCGCTGTCGGGCTGGGCTTGGGCAACCTGGCGGAGCTGTACTCTGTTTTCCAGTTTCCCTACGAGGCGGCGTATCCGCTCGATGGCAAAGGCATAGCCTAAACTGAGGGCCTCCTGTAACACCTGCTCACGGTTCTCCTGCTGATCTGCTGACAGGCCAGCGGGATCTATCCCCTTTAAGTCCTCTATGATCGTGTTGATCTCGCTTCCGTAGTGCTCTAGCTCTGCATCGGTCAACTCTGAGAGGGTCTTCTTCAGTGGTTCGCTCATCTTCCTGCTCCCCTTGCTGCTGCTCCTCCTGTAGCCTGACCGGGGGGGATCTTGCCGCCTGTGGCTGTGGCGGCGGTGCCATTGAACCGTAACCGCTTGCGCTCTGTGGCTATCTGACGATCCATGACGCGTAGCGCAAGCCGCATAACACGGCGGCGTTGTTGCAAGCACGCAAACTGCAGAGCGCTCATATCGATGGAAGTTCCTTCTAACAGGTTGTCGCCGACCTCCTTCCATATGGCTGCAACCTGAAAAAGCTCTAGAATGGCTGGCTCGCACTGATCGTCAACCGATAGGAGCGAGAGGAAATACATCTCCTCCTGCCACTGCGTTGCGTCTCTTCCTGCTCCCGGCTCTGGCTTGTTGCCGCCCTTGCCCTCGTCGTCGTCAAGCTGACGCACCTTCTCACGCACCGCTGCCTCTCGCGCGCAAGCAATTGACATACGCTCTAGCACGCTCCTGACCAGGACCACTGCGGCCTGGTGTTGTGTGTCTCCATCGAAGTCGTCGTTATTGGCCTGCTGGTCCACCAGCGTGAGAAAGACCTGACGAAGCTGATTGATCAGGGATTGCTGCTGCTCTGTGATCATAGCTGGCTCCCCTCTTCTACGAAGAAATGCGGAAACAGGAACGAAGAGGCCAGACGCAGCTTAGCAAGAGCGCCTCTCTCAAGTTGGCGCACCCGCTCCCGTGAGATGCCCTGCATGCGCCCGATCTCCTCAAGCGTATGCTCCCGCTGGCTCCCCATAAGGCCATAGCGTAGCTTTATGATTTCGTACTCTCGTAGTGAAAGGATCTGTCTCAAGCGTTGTGCCAGCTCGGCCTCACCGACCTCTTTGACTACCATGTCCTCAACCGGCTCGGCCTCTTCATCTTCCAATAGACTCCCCAGCGTCAGGTCTTCCTCATTGCCGTAGGAAGGGTTATCTAGAGATGCTGGGGCACCCGTTATCAGTAACAGGTCTTGCACCCGCGCAGTAGCAATCCCCGTTTCCTCTACCACCTCTTCTATGCGTGGTTCACGCCCAAGTGTTTGCAGGCATCGTCTCTGCACGCGGCGAATCTGCCGCATCTCGACATGCACCCAGCTAGGGATATGGATCGCCCCATTGCGCTCCTCGACTGCGCGGTTAATCGCCTGGAAGATCCACCATGTCGCATAGGAGCTAAACCGCTTCCCTTTCGTCAGGTCGAACTTGTCAGCGGCGGTGATCAGTCCGATGTTGCCTTCCTGGATCAGATCTATAAGATCAATGCCATGTCCCACATACTTCCTTGCAATGCTGATCACCAGGCGAACATTGGCCTCAATGAATTGCTTTCTCGCCTCTCTGTCACCTGCCTGCATGCGCATGGTGAGTGCCCGCTCCTGCTGAGGCGTGAGCAAGTCAATGCAGGAGATGTCTTTGAGGTAGGCGACGAACGAGTCACGCTCGTCGTCATTGTCTCTAATGCCCTGGAACTTCCTCACCGGCAACGGGCCATGATCATGGCGTGCCGGTGGAAAGCCTTCGGCATGCCGCTGCCGTGGCCCGGTGGTGGGAGTTGGCTGCGTTTTCATTGTTATTGTCATGTCGTCGGACGCTCCTCCTGACTGGTGGCCTCTGGCTTGTCGCCGCCATTGCCATACACGACAATAAAGTCCAGGATGTCATCGTTGCCTTGCAGCATATAGAGCAATGAAGCAGGGAGAGCAGTAGTCGAGGGGAGCTGGGCAAGGATAAAGCCCTCGTGCCGCCTGACCGTTACACCGTAAAGGATCACTTGTCCTGCATATGCTGAGAAGCTGGCTTCTAACATGTCCACCTGCTCCTGGAGGGCGGTGCGCTCTGATGAGCACAAGACCAATACCGTTGTCATCGTGCTGGTGGTATCCATCATGTTCACTGCTGTATCCCTCCTTCTTCAGCCTGCTCTAGCCTGGTGGTGGCAGCGATATATTTGCGTATGTGCGCCACAGTAGTAATGCCCAACAATTGCTGGGCTGCGGATATATCCATCCCTGCATTCAGCATCCGAACCACACAGGTCTGACGAAGCAATCTCGGCGTGATGGTTACACCTACTTTGCGCTCATATCCCTTGACGATCAGCCAGAAGCCTGCTCGGCTTAAGCGCTGCCCGTTGCGCTGGTTAATAAAGAGCGCCTGCTCGTTCTGATCCTGGACGAGCAACGGGCGGCCCTGCTCCTGGTATTGTAGCAGGGCCTCCGCCGCCATCGTCGAGAGTGGCAGAACACGCCCCCGAAGCAGCACCGTCCTGTCTGCCGAATGAACATCAGAGAGATCAAGGGAAAGCAGTTCTGAGGCAAGCAATCCTGTACATAGGATTATGTGCAGGAGCGCACAGTCGCGCAATCCACCGGGCGTCTGCTTATCGATTTGTTCAAAGAGGCAATCGACTTGCTCAGTCAAGAGCAGTTGCGGCACCTCTTTCTTCTGATGAAGGCCGATACCTGGAGACGCCACCTTTTCCGTAGGGTTTAGCGGTATGATCCCATTACGACAAAGATAGCGAAAAAACGATTTCATGGCAGCGAACTTTCGGGTAATGGTGCTCTGACGGTAGCCATGCGTCTCACAGAGCTCCTCCGCCAGATATGCCGTGATCTGTTCAGCAGTGACCAATGACCAGTCCTCTACCCCTTGTGCCTGGAGATACTGGCACAATTGACTCAGATCCTTCTGATAGGCGCATCTGGTGTTTTTGCTCATGCGGTCAAGAGAAGCCGTCGTATATGCATCAATCGCTACTTGCATCATCATTGTGGCGCTCCCTCCTCCTGCGCTGCCTGTCCGGACTTCATCATTAAAATGATCGGCTCCGGTTGTCGCCGTTGTCCTACCGTGTAGGCAGTGGCGGCAGGGGCCTGCGGTAACAACGACTCCCAGGTCGTGGCGATGCTGTCGCCCTGGTCCTTGTCATCACCGGGGTCGTAATCCCTCCCGCCAGATGCCTGTTCTTCTTCTCCCTCGCTGTCGCGGCTGCAAGCAGCGAGGGGGTCCGGCTCTTGCTGAGCCTGTAGGTGTTGTACGCCGTTTGCTATCGTGTTCAGTGCTGCTCGGATCGCCTCAAGCTCGGCCCTCACAGGCTGTAGCTCGACACGTATTGCCTCGCGTATGGCCTGCTGGAGCGCCTCCTGAGTGTCCAACTGTTGAGCGGCCTGGGTCTGCTCCTGCGGCTTTTGCTGGGCGGTCTCGGCCTGCTTCGCGCGGCGCTTGCGCGTCTCCTCAATGCTCATTGCTGCGCCTCGCCTTCTTCGCGTTCCATTTGCCGGGCATGGGCGAGGAGCTGCCAGAGCTGGGGCGGTACATCCTCGTAGGTGGCTTGCACCTGGGGAAACTGGTGAGCAAGGTACATATGTACCTGTATGCGCTCCACACACACAGCCTGACAGATCGGCTTAAACATCGCAATCGTCAAAATGATCTCGGTGAGCTGGTAGTACAATGTGTAGAGCTTGGTGAGACTGCCGTAAGGCTTGAGGCGCTCCGTGTCTGCCGGGTGGAGATCATTCAAAAAATCGTACGCGCGGCGAACGGCGCGGCGCAAGGCATAGAGCCGGTTGAGTGCTTCGTCGCACTGGTCCGGCAGCAGCATTGTTTGGTCGCGGAAAATGAACGCGATATTAAAGAGCGTGCGGCGGCGCTTGTCGATGTTCCAATAGTGGCCCTTGATGCGCTCTACGAGTGTTGTTGTTGTGCCATGGCGGCCCTGGCTGGCCTGCCGTGGTGATTGGATAGCTGCTGCTAACATCGCCCGGCCTCCTTTCCTGCCCGCTCTGCACGCCGCTGGGCAAGCTGAGCTTGCACCACAGTATTGCAGGGTATGCAGATGGTACTAGACCATTGTTCCGGATATGGCTCCCCGTTGGGGTGCCGCTCTCGCCAGCACCAGGCGCACTTTTCGCGCCTCTCGGCTGGATCGGTGACGATAACAGAGGCGGATAGCAGCTCTGTGTCCTGGCCGGGTGCGAGGTCAAGTAATACAGTCATGATCTGCTCGGTACGTCCGTCATATACAACGGTGCCGCCTGGGGTCGTTGTGCACTGGTGGTACATAGCTAACCTCCCTGCTGTGGCGGCTTCAAACCGCCTTTGCCGTCACCGTACAAGATAGTGGATTGGCTATAGCGGTGGAATGGCATATCAAACGACGTTGCAAGGATATTCACCTTTATGTCCTGGTGCCCATCTCCGTTAAAGTCGCCGGTCTGTAGCTGGATCTCCGCGCCCGCTGGGTCGGGGAAATTCAGCATGACCAGATTTGTGCCAGTCAACAGGTGGGCCTTTGCAGGGTTGTTAGCTATCAAAATCATTAGCTCAACCTGGCCGCCGTTGTTCATAGCGATGATCGTAGACCGCTCGGCCTTGCTATCACCGCCTCCGAGTACGGTCTTTACAATGTTGCCGTGTGTGGGGCCATAGGTACCGGGGTCGCTGATGTGAGTGGTTGCCCAGGCCGCGCCGCTTGTGGTCAGAAACCAGAGGACCACAAGCGCTACAAGCGTCAGACCTATCCAGATCGAAGGATGCCAGTGGCGGCGCGGGTTGGGCTGCTGCTGTAGTCGGGTCGTGGTGCGGGTGTGGCGGCGTTGGTCGCTCTGATAACTGGCGTCTTCGTCGTCTTCGGTGTCGTGCTCCTGGGCCTGCGGGCGTTTGAGCGCGGCGCGTGTGGCTCCGGCTGGCGCGTTGCGGCTGGCACGGGGTACGCGGGTATACCCTTGCTCGTCCATCTCGTCCAGGATGCGTTGCGCGTCTGCCTTCTGGCCAGGGATTTCTCCCTTGCGGTAACGCCTGGTCGTCGTCTTCGTCATCATACTGTCTAGCATCGGGTGGCCTCCTCCTGTGCACTGGTCTGTACAAGGAGAGCCGCCGCGCCGCCGCTACGGGGCTTATAGGGAAATGAGGGAAGAAGCGCTCGGCGCTGGCCGCTGCCGTCGTCATCCTGCGGCCATATGGGGCACTGGCTACTATTCAACCATCCGGTATTATTGCCGCCCTCATCTAATACTGGCGATACGAATGCGCCGCCGCGCTGCTCGATCAGGCCACGATAGCGGGCCGCGCTCACCTCGGCAATCTTGCTCGGCTCGTTGCCGCGATCCTGCTGTTCGGGTTCCTCCTCATCTTCCTGGTCCTCCTCCCAGGTCGGGCGGCCTACCGGCTCCATGTCGTAGATGCACAAAGAGCGAATTGTCATTTGTACCGTAGTGGCGGGATCTTCGCTGCTGTAGTGGCTCGCGGCATGCTCGAAGCGTGCCAATGTGTCGATGGCGCTTCGGGCCTTGATATCGTTACATAGGGCTGTTACATTACCTAAGAAGAGAGTAGCTGTCGGGCGGCGCTGGATGCTCGCACATGGGAGATCAATATCCTCGCAGTAATGGCACTGGCCGCAACTCGAACAAAGGGTATTCTGTCCACAGGTTGAACAAAGTGAGCCGCATTCTATGGCGGGTAGGCGGCGCTGGTCAACGGCTGTAAGCGCCTGGGCGATGCGCGGCTGTGGCATGATCGGGGCCTCACCTGGCTCGTCGTCGTTCTCCGGGGCATGGATTGAGTGGGCGGCTATGATCGCCGCTGCTGTGTCTGTGACCGGGAATAGGGTGTCACCTTTGGAGCCTGGCTGTGCGATTGTGACACTGTGCAGGACTCCGGCGCATGGCAGGTCAATGGTACTAGAGAACTGTGTCATGACGTTTCAAGCCTCCTTGTGCTTGACGCCTAGACATACACGCAGCATAATATGCTACGAGGGTCCAGGTCACTGCTTTACATCGGGACTAGACTCTCAAACCGCTGATGCATGTGTTTGTACCACATGCATCAGCATCTCACTAAAAATACCCTCTCCACTTCATTTATCAATACTCTTCTATCCCTGCGGAAATGCATATTCTGCTCCTCTTTTCGGCTGTGATTGACACAAAACGCTCAAAGCACAACCGATGTTAAGGAATAGTGCCGGTGATAGACGGCTTCGACAAATGGGGAATACACCATGTCGGGGGCCAACAACATCGCATACCTTCGTGCCATGAGTTCTGCCTTGCGCCTCGCACCAGGATCAACATAGAACTTGACCACAGCACTTGCAAAGGCTTCAGGCTCGTCTGCACGAACGACAGCTCCCCCTGGTTTGATTCCTTGCAATCCTACTGTAGTCGATACGCCAGCTCTCCCATGTGCTACGAATAGGATTTTCAGTGTCTTCTGCTGAGTCATGAGAGGCTCCACATCTTTTTGTTATCCCCATACATTTCAATATTTGAAGGAATAGATGGTGGTTCAACTAGCGTGGCGGGTAAGGTCACTATCGCATTGTCCACCACCCGAAATTTAGTTTAGCAGGCTTGATGGGGTGCATGATGGCCGCTCACGGCCATTTGTCAATTGCTATTGGCCGATGGTAGGCTCTTACAAACTCTCTGATGCAAGGAACTTTGTCCAAAGCGAGATGTCAAGGAAAAAGCTTCGTTGGCGCTCTAAGCTAAGAGAAGCGGCGCTTTGGAGAGAAGGAGCGGCGCTTTGGAAAGGGCTAATGGCCGCTAGCGGCCATTAGCCGTAAGAGATTTCTGTTACACTCGTTACCAACAGGAAGATGGACTGATCTTGCTGAAAAGCTACACACTTGCATGCAAAAGGAGCGACCTACAAGTCCGGTTGGAGTATGCTATACTGGCATAGAAAGTTTGTTCAGACAAATAGGTATCTTGCTCTGGTAGGCATGCATAGCCCAGGAGGAAAATTAGGGGATGCAAAAAGTAACGCCGCTCCATTCCACACAGCCAATAGTGCATATTAATACACTTGGAGCTTTCTTAAGGTACTTGCGCGAGCGAGAGCAGATCCCACAAAGTGAGCTAGTAAGTACATTCTCTTACTTCTTTTTTGAAGAGCACCATATTGCTCCTTTGACGCCAGATATGTATCGGAAGCTTGAAAAAGGCAAACGCGCCCTTCAATTTGATGAGCTATTACCGCTTTACTCAGCACTCGTTGGAAATGATTTCAAGATTTCCCCACAAGAAAGGAGCGCCTATGTTCGTCTCGCTCGTCTAAAGCTTGAGGGACTGCAGCGCAAAAGGCCGAAGTTACGACCAGACAGCGAGTGGCGATTGTTAGAGATCCAGCTCGCACAGATTGACCAGAATGCAAAATCAGGTGGACAGGCCGGGGTGGATGAAGCAATACGTGGAGGGCAAAACGTTCGGAAAAAGAGTTCTCTCGATACCAGTCATATCGTTGGTCGAGAACGCTGGCTTGCAAGGGCACTCTCGTATCTTGACGAAACTGCCCTGAAGAAGCTTGTGGTGGTCCAGGGCATGATGGGTGTCGGCAAAACCTCTGGCATTAAGCTCCTGTTACAAAGCCTCTTGGAGCGGGAGGAATGTTTGCCTGTACTCTATACCTTTCCAACAACGGCGAATGTAACACCCGCAGACCACCTGGACACATTCTTGGCAACAATCCTGGCGGAGTTGCAGGTTCCAGAGCCAGAAGCCACTAAAACGCCCTCGCTCTCGAAACGCATTGAACAGGTCATTAAGCGCCTAACAGAGATGGAGCAACGTGTTGTTCTCCTCGTTGACGATGCTCAGGTTATCATTGATGAGTGCGGCCAGCTCCCCCCAGAATGGCAGCAATTTTTTAATGGGTATCTGAGCACAAATCATCGGTCACTCATCTACCTTGCAACGCGCGAATGGCCGTTGTGGACTGGACGCAATAGGAGCTTTATTGTTGATGGAGATGATGCGGTACTTCCCCCGTTAGATAGACAAGCTGGTACAGAGGTTTGGCAACGGTTGGGATTTACCGATGTGCCTGTAAATTTGCTGCAAGAGGCGACTGCACGATGTGGCGGCAATGCTCTTATGATTGAACTGCGTGCAGCCAATATTCAACGCCCGCGTTTCTCTTTCGCGTGGCAGCGCAGTAAGTCAGCCGCGCCGCAGGAAAAGAAGAGTGAGCATCAGCAACTCATTGAGCAGCTCCTTACGGATGCCCATGTTTTTGGAACTGCAGATGTTGAAGCTCGGAAGCTCCTTCAGCAGGTAATTGGACAACGGCTCTCACATGATGCGCTTGAGATTTTGGAGGTGCTCTCTGCATCACCGATGGCCTTACCATTCCCTTTGCTGCTTGAAATTAATCAGCAGGCTGAGTATGCATTCGCAGAACTGCTCCAGGCGTCCTTGATTGACCGTAATACAATGGAGCAAGACGAGCGAGCTGCTTTGCAACCCTTAGCACGTGAAGCAGGGATGCATACATTGCTTGCAGAGAAGCGCTTGTCCCTAACCGAACAGCATCTCATGCGTGCTTACACTGCTTGGTTAGAGCAAGGAACCTTTCTCAGTGAACATGAACAGGCTATGCTTATTAGCGAACTCGTGACCGTCCGCCTAAAACAGCACCACTTTTTCGAGGCCGCCGAGCTGCTCATTGAGTATGGGTGGTTAAGCTTTACCTTTGGACATGCTCCGCGCCTAGCCCGTCTTGCGGATGAAATCATGCGGTCATCTAACTGGCACCATTCGGTAGAAGGTGAGGTGGGAGGGCTACTCCTGCAATATGATCTGCTGGCACGTGCTCTGGATAAAGACCTGGGCAATGCCGAGCGAAAGAAGGCGTACTTGCACCTCTATGAAGTCATGGTAAGCGGTAAGGTTGCTTTCAGAGCAAGAACAATTGTGTACCTTGTCCACCATAAATTGCGTTATCTCATAGGCGCTAAACAATATACTGAAGCCTGGTCCTTGATTGATGAGGTATGCAGTCAACACGAAGATCTTCAGTATACTAAACCAATTACATATGCAGAATTGCTTGATCGGCGAGCATACGTGCTGGGGCGGTGGGGAGACTTTCAGGATGCTCAAGCGAAGAAAGAGCAGGATGAGATATTAGCAAAAAAGCTGGGAGTTGAAGCATACCATCATTGGCAAGAAGCGGTAGAAGTTCACCAGCAGTGCATTGATATGCTGCGGAAATCTGAACGCTTTTCCTCACCAGTAGAACAAAGCCATATTCGTTTCAAACGGGCACGGCTCCTTAATGACTTGGCTTACTATCGACGTTGCATAGGACAGCTTGAAGAAGCAAAACAAGCTATGGGAGAATGCTTGAAGCTGAAAGAGGCGGGCTTCGCCTGGACTAACTCGTTAGCAGTTTCATACGGTGACTACGGCCAATTACTTGGGCAACTTGGTTACTATCAGGATGCGTTGGACTATAGTGATCGCGCTTTGCGGATAGTACAAAAAATTATTGACGATGGGGATAGTTCTTCATTGCAGGAAAAAGGGATGCAACTGGTTGATAAGGGAAAGTTGCTCTTACTTCTTGGGCACCTGGATGAGGCAAAAGCACTTTTCAATGAAGGTATTAGCCTAGTCGAAGGAACTTCACGCAGTGTATATAAAGATCATGCTGAAGAAGGTCTGAAGCTCATCGAGACTTGGCACAAGTCGAACTTGCTTCATCAGTTAGATTGGCGTTGGTATCCTCGATATCACCAACTCGTTTCATACGATGATATCGCCTGGCTTACCCAAGCGGGACCATTCACCGAAGCTGAATTACAAGAGTGGGAGGGACTGATCGGTCACCGCGAAGACGCTAATATAGCCAAACGAATGTCTGCCATTGTTGTTCAATCTAGGAAGAGGGAGCTTGCAGAATGTTTTGAGGAGCAGCGGGAGCCTCGCTTTCACTATCCGCTCATTCCATATGAGGAGGTACAATCGAAGCTAGCGGATTTATTACAGTTGCGAGCAGAGATCGAGCAGCATGAACCCAATGTCATTGTTCGTCGGCTCTACCTGGGTGCGATTGATGAACGGTTGGATGAGCTGAGGCTGGTTGATGGAACCTATAGAGGTAGCGATGATGACTTCTGGGTATATAGTCAGAGGCTGGCAGAGAAGACAACCATGCTTGAAATGCAGATTGCGCTCTCTCAGTTACTTCGCAGAGTGGAGCAAGGAAGCAAATGTGCTCGTACAGAAGAGGTAAGCGACGCTATACTTGGAAAGCTTCAGCAGTGGCATCTCATGCCACTCATACACGATTTTGAGGCTCCAGGTTGTGAGCACAAAGCAACGATAGGAACAGATAGAGCTTTGTCAACTACCAGTTCTGAGCCTCAAATATTCTCCGCTGATGCAGTGAAGGGCTTCTTTGAAGATGTGTTCAAAAAATATCAATTTAACTGGACGGTAGTACTTAACTCGGCTGCGGCTACTGAGCGGGTTGATCTTAATAATCGTCGCTTAATTTTGACAGACAGGCCGATGAGTAGCACAAAAATACGCGAGCTACTGGCACATGAAATCGAGGTACATGCGTTTCGATCATCATCAGGAGCTAAATCTTCTTTAGCAATTCTCTCATCGGGCCTTCAAGGGTACCTTGACACAGAGGAGGGGCTTGCAACTTCTTATGCTGAGGAGGCCATCCGTCAAGGTTCTGGCATTGAGCCAAAGCCCAAGTTATGGATTGGGACTCTTGCTTGTGGGCTAGCATCAGGTGTAGCCTCCTCGCCACTGTCTTTCCGCGAATTGTTTCAATTTGTTGAGTCAGTGAGCCTACTCGTTGATCTCCTTGATAGAAAAGAGGCTCCACTAGCTCAACTACAGGAGAAGGCGCGAAGGTACGCTGAAAACCGTTGCCTGCGGACTTTTCGGGGTGTAACCAACCTTGAGCGTCCTGGGGTCTGCTCAAACAAAGATACATATTACCTGCGTGGTTTTCTCAAGGTGTGCCGGGAGTTGGAAAGGGACCCCAACCTTTTTGATCAGCTTATGGTAGGATCGATTGGTTTACACCATTTGGCAGATTTAGGAGAGCTGGGTATCAGGGCTCCAGGTGTAGCCCACAAGCATCTTGGAACAGATTCTGAACTCGATAGTTATATTGCTCAGAGTACTAATCCCGTATAGGGTATAGGGCTTGAAAAAATGTACTAAGTAATGTAAGATTATATTAGGGTAAGGTCTATGCTTGCGAAAGGAGACCATGACTGATGAAGGATTTACTTGTGGCTTATGACAAAGAAGAGCCCCAGGGTCCAGAAAACGACGACGAACCCGGCGAATAGGGTTGCTTGAGTGTCCTACTTATAATGATACCCTCTACTGCCGTGGTAGAGGGTATCAGTGTTTTTCCGATAGGAAAGAGATAAACTATTAGCTTTCGGGAAGCGGTTCCAAGGTGATGAGGGCATCATTCAGCCGTATTTCGTTACCCTCAGCGACATGGATACGCGTTACCTTATGGGGCACCCTTACGCTCGGTGGCGCTGGAATGTCAAAGAAACCTGGAGGAGTTTCAAGCGAGACCATGAGTGCATCTGGCTGAAGAATGTCGCCTTCTTGCACGTACCATCGCTCCACCTTAAGTACCTCACGAACAGTGTGCGTCGGAAACAGCTTTGGTACACGCACTTCTATCATCTCGGGCTTAGCTCCGATCATGGTTGTCATTGTTATTTTTCTCCTTATCATACAACTTTTTTGGATATTACGAACATAGCTCTAATTTTTGCATTGGTTAGCATGTTGATGATATCAGTATAGCAGACAGTTCTCCCTATCAAATGCCCGCTAGCGGCCATTTGCAAAATTGTTGCTGGCTTATAGAAGGTTAAAGTATCGGCGACCCTCTCTCGACTGGAATAAGCTAAAGGTCAGATCATAATGTCCAAATGGCCGCTAGTGGCCATTTTGTGATCCAGGTCATCAAGTACTATTCACATAGATAGAGTCAGCCACTGGCTGAGGGTTGAAACAAGTATATTACAGACCGAAGGAGGTGAATAACTCGTGTATATTGATGATATATATCGTCGAGGCCCGGAAGCTGATGAAGACGATGAGGAGTTGGGCTAGTTTAGACGGCGTTGGAACAGTACAAAAGTACCGTAACCCATCATTACTACTAAAAGCCGCCCGCCTGTAACTCATGTGGTCACAGCGAGCGGCTTTCTATTGGGGGTATCCCTTGAATATCGACGTTAGGAGACAGTCTCAAGACGTATCAGGTATTTGCTCACCAATTACGACGGTTCCATGAGTAGCGGTCACGCCGTACATACTCGAACAATCGCGTACGTAGCAGTGCCGGAAGAAGCCGCGCCACTTTTAGTGGCTGCGGAGTGTCACCTGCCCTCTCCTATTCACTGAGAATCGTCCATGGCACACCAGACAATAATACTGAAGGTTGCCCTGTGAGTCGCGTACTGGCCGGTGTCTGCTTGAGAAATCGACGATGAGCTTAGCGGCTGAACCGTCCTGTGGGCATGGATGCGTTCCTCCCGGCCTCGGAATGTTGGTGGTTCCTTCGATCATCGCCGATCCTCACTTTCAGAGATGGTGGTGAACTGGCCCAACGCAAAATAATCAGGCAGCCCATCAATGGAGATCTCAAACGGAAAATCTTTCTCGGGATGGTAGGCGGTAAAGACTCCAATACTCTTCCGTTGTTTTCTTGCATATTCAGCAATACGTACTTTTGTCCTGTTGGGTACGAGGTGGCCCAGGAGCTGTTCTAACTCGTGTTGTTGCTGATAGCGTTGGGCGGCTGCACGCTCTTCATTATAAAAGGTCATGATCTCTCCCCTTTTTACTGCCTTAGATTCTCGCAATAGGGAGCGAGCTTCACCAGTGCCCGCTCCTCAACCTTCCGTACGGCTTCATGACTCATACGAACGAGCTTTCCTACCGGAACAAGGCCAAGCTCTCGCCCTTCCGATGTTGCCCGATCACCCATGTACAATCGCGTGAGCGTCGGCTCCTGCATTGGATCGATGAGCCCGAAACGTAACTCGATTACCCTGCGCTCCACTGGCGAGAGCAGGGTGAGTAGCTCTCGTACCCGCTTCTGAAGCGCTTGTGTGGTCACGACGTGTTCCGGCGTCTCCGCGTCTTCCAGGAAGTCACTGAGTTGGGTATCCTCTTCTTCCGCGCCACGAGGCTGGTCCAGGCTGATCGTTTCTGGCTGCGTGTTCAGCAGTTCGACGACCTGCTCAACACTGATCTTCATCTCGTGTGCCAGTGCTTCTATTGCTGGTTCCTCCGTGCTTCCTTCTTGCTGCATGCGCCGTCGAATGCGGCCCAGGCGTTTGATTTCTTCGACTTTGTACAATGGAACGCGGATGGTATCAGCCTGGTTGGTAAGCGCGTGTGTGATAGCCTGCCGAATCCACCAGGTGGCGTAGGTCTGGCTGACTGCCAAATTTAAGGGAGCTTAAGAAATGCTAAGTTACGCAGCCGCCAAAAGGTCCACCTCGTTGCTCTCTTGGCTTCCCACCCGACGAGGGGCGAGAAGTGGAAGAGGATCTGGGGCAGGATCAAGCCGA
>WNGD01006470.1_pt1 | contig 20205 bp, 25 predicted proteins | sample 5400671 | NCBI WGS metagenome assembly WNGD01 (sample SAMN13153369, study PRJNA577476) | soil metagenome | isolation source: 40 cm soil or saprolite under grassland replicate 2 | place: USA:California | collected 2016-06-15 | reverse complement strand
GCGCAGTCGAGCCGGGCGAACACCATTCCGAGCTGATTCGCCTGCTGCACCGAGGGTTCGCTCGACGGTGTGCGGTCCCAGATCCGTGCCGCGGTCGCGCGCGCCTGCTCCGGGTCATTGCCCAGCAGCTCGGCGCCGTCGGCGGCGAACGCGGCGACGGCAGATCGGTCGGTCCAGTCGGGCATCGGGCGCGAGAACATCGCGTCCATGGTCGCCGCGTCGTGATCCGGCAGATCGTCGTCGACCGGGCCGGGCGCGACCGGTCGGGTGCTCACCAGCGTCAGCGCCGAGAACGCGTTCGGGTGGTCGAGCGCGGCGACCTGCGCGACCATCCCGCCGACCCCGACGCCGCCGAGGTGAGCCGTCACGGCGCCGAGCGTGCCGACGAGCGCCGCCGCGTCGGCGGCGAGATCGCGCAGATTATACCCCGGCGCCTCCGGGTCGACGGTCGTCGACGCTCCGCAGTCGCGCAGGTCGTAGCGGACCACCCGCTGGCCACCTGCCGCGAGCCGCTCACACACCGAGTCGGGCCACGACAACATCGTGGGTCCGCCGGCCAGCAGCACGAGTGGATCGTCATCGCGGCCGAAGGTCTCGACGCCGAGTTCGACGCCGTTCGCCCGCACGGAGGTCATCGTGCTCATTGTTGTTCCTTCCCATCGGCTCGGCTCCACTACTCCTCCTGACCCCAGATCCACCCGAAACTCATCGGCATCGTCTGCGAGCCGCGTACGCATGCGGATCGGCATTCGGGACGCCCGCCGGGCCAGGTTGCACTGAATCCGGAGCAACCAGGGTTGCACCCGCCCGAGCAGGCGGTCTGGCTCGCCGACGGCGGCGTCAACCGATCCGCTCGGCCAGGGACACGATGATTCCCTCCGGTCCGCGCACGTAGGCCATGCGCCAGACGTGCTCGTATTGACCCACGCCGCCAACCAGGCCGTAGCCGTCCGCGGCCAGCCGGTCGACGGCCGCCTGAAGGTCGTCCACCTCGAACGCCACGTTGCGCAGTCCTAGTTCGGTGGACATCGCGGCGGGAGACCCGGGCTCGTGGTCGGGTCGGACGAAGCTCGACAGCTCCAGGCCAGCGCCTCCGTCGGGCGGCCGCAGCATGACGATCTCGCTGCGGGAGTCGGGGATGCCGATGACGGTGTCCACGAACTCGCCCTCCATGAACATCCGGCCCTCGACCTCGAGACCCAGCCCGACGAAAAACGCCGTTGCTCTGTCGAGGTCCGCGACGGTGATGCCGACGTGGTCGAAGCGTCGCACGTGTGACATGGGTGCAGTCTCCAGTTCTCGTTGGCGACGCCTGCGTCGACGTCTGCGTCGACGTCTGCGTAGGCGTCTGCGTAGGCGGGGCGGCCGCGGAAGCCGCCCATCTCGAATGTCGATCCCGATGTCGACAGGCTTGGCAGTCAGCCCTGCTTGGCCCGAACGAGGCGTTCGACCGCCCGGGGTGCGGTGCGTTGGAAGTCGTTGAGCCGCACCCAGGTCGGGGTGACCACGATGCGCACCATCGAGTCGTAGAGCGCGCGCACCTGCTCCTCGAACCCGGCGTGCTGATCTTCTGGCATCGTCCGGAACGACGCTTCCAGGTATTCGTCGGGGACGCCGTCCTCCTCGCGCAGCTCGGCGGTTCCCCGGACGAGTAGGCAGCACGGCGGCGGATAGACGTCGATGGTGAGGGCGATCCGCGGGTCGTGGTGCAGCGCCGCGACCTTGTCGGAGCTGGGGATGGTGAAGAAGAGGAACTTGCCCTCGCGCAGCAGATAGCCGAGCGGGACGGCCCGCGGGCTTCCGTCGGCCGCGGCATAGGCGATCTGCATGATCGGTTGCCTCTCGACGAGGTCGAGAGTCACCGGGTCGGTCAGGATCTTGGTGATGCGTGCAGTGTCCATGTCATGCCTCCAACGTGTTGATCAACTTCGTCGGCCGGGCGTTCAGCGCCACGTGCCGTCCGGCCCGACGAAGTGCCAGGCGAGCGCCACGCGTGCGTAGGGCACCAGCTCGACGAAAGTGCCTTGCATGCCTTCGCTCTTCGCAACGCTCCTGTGACCGCGAAGAGAGCTCGCCCTTCTGGGAGGACTCGCGCTGTCCGGCGGTCGTCAGCGCTCAGGCCCAATCGTTCACTACGAGCCGAGCAGGCCGGCGAGGTTGCCGAGCTCGTTCGCGCGCCCGTCGAGGAGGCGCTGGGTCCATGTGTCGTCGTGCAACGGCTCAACGGTCATCACGACCCGGGTGCCTTCGCGGGTGGGCATCAGCTCGACCACGGTGCGGAACTCGTACGGTTCGTGGTCTGGGCCGAAGTCGACCAGCGACTGGTAGGCGAGCACCGAAGGTTCCTTGACGCGCGTGAAGCGCTTGCGCGACACGGTGGTCAAGGGCATGCCCGCTGAGGTCATGAAGTCGATCGTCTGCGGAGCGGTCGCCGTCATCGTGTAGACGAGTTCGCCGCCTTCGCGCAGGTCGAGTGCGTCGACCGTGGTGGTGAATCCGTCCGGCGCCCATCACTGGCCGATGCCTTCGGCGGTCGTCCACAGCGTCCAGATCGTCGCGGGATCGGTGGGATAGGTCCGCTCAAGGCGGTGGGTCGCGGTCATGCCGACGAGCGTATTGCATATTGGCCGAATGGCCAATAGCGTTGGCCGCATGGTCGACAGTTCGTCGTTGAGGCCCGTTGCGGTCGCCGTCCGCCTGTATGTCGTGGTCACTGCGGCGACCGTGCTCGCGCTGGCGGTCATGGTCGTCGCTGCGCCGCATCTCGCGACGAGCCATGCGTGGGGTCACGCGATCATCGTTGCGGCGCTCGCCGTCGTGCTGCCGCTGCGGCTTCGCGCCGCCGTCGCGGGCAGACGCAGCGGCCTGCGGGCGGTGGGGGTGATCAGCGCCGCGTTGCTCGTCGTGAACGTCGTGGAGGCGCTGATCCCGGGCTTCCTGCCCACATGGATGCGTGTCCAGATGGTGGGCGTTGCCGTTCTGATGGCGGTCATCGTGCTGCTGGTGATCCGTGCCGCGGTCGCCGCCGATCGCGGCGACCGCAGCACCGTAGCCGTTGCAGACCGATGAGCGTGACGCCCGATCCTGCGCCGCTGGCGGAGCGCCGACGACAGCGGTTGAGCGAGGACGAGCGCCGCGCCCAGATCATCGACGGATGTCTCGAGGTGCTCGCACGCGACGGCTACCGACGCGCCTCCGTGGCGCGGATAGCCCAGGCGGCCGGCGTCTCCAAGGGGCTGGTGTCGCACTACTTCACCGACAAGGAAACGCTGATGGAGCAGACCGCAATCGCGACCGTCGGGTTCCTGCGGGCCGAGGTCGGGGCTGCGGTCGACCTCACCGCCGACGTCCCTGGCGTGCTTCGAGCGGCAGTGCACTACGCGGCCCGGCTCCGACAGACTCACTCCCGCGAGCTGCGGGCCCTCGATCAGATCGCTCACAACCTGCGCCGAGCAGACGGCGGACCACGCCTTGATCTGCGCGCCTACGAAGAGACCTACCAAGCGCAAGAACGACTCTTCCGGCGCGGCCAGCACGAAGGCACACTCCGAGAGTTCGACACGCGCGTCATGGCAGTCACCTATCAAGGTGCGATCGACACCATGCTCGCCTACCTCGACGCGCACCCCGACGCCGATCCGTCCGCGTACGCCGACACCCTCGCTGACCTACTGCTCAACGCCATGCGTCGCCGCGGATAAGGATCCCCTTACGGACGAGCGGCAAGCGGTCCGCCTCGACCCCGGCTGATGCACTTCTTGGATCGTTGCTTTGGGCTGGAAGCAACCGGAAGGCGGGAGCTAGGAAGCCTCCCAATGTGGCTCTTCGCAGTTGAGCGTGGTCGTGTCGTAGCGCAAGGCGGCTCGTGGCCTTGCTGATGATTGGTGTGTCAAGCATCCAACTTCAGAAGGACACGAGCCTTGGACGAGCCTACGTGCTCGCGGCGTGATGCTGCGAGCGTTGTCTTCAACCTGCCCGGATACGACATCATCGATGCGATCGACCTGCCGCTGGGTGGCCGGCGTGTGGTGGTGCAAGCGGTCGAGCGGGACGAGGGATGCCCGGACTGCGGGGTGATCTCGACCCGGGTGCATGCCTGGGTGAAGCAGCGGGTCCGTGACATCCCGGCCGGCGGTGATGTGGTCGAGGTGGTGGTCAGGAAGCCCCGCATGGTGTGCGCCGAGGACCGATGCTGGAGGAAGACGTTCACCCAGGCCACCGAGCAGCTCCCGGCCCGGGCGCGGTGCCTGGCCCGGCTGCGGGAACACCTGGCCGATGCGGTGCTGGACTCGGGCCGCGCCGTGGAGGAAGTCGCGGCCGGCTACGGGGTGGCGTGGTGGACCGTGCAGGACGCGGTCGATGCCGCGGTGGTCGAGCTGCCCGAGGTCGACACCCTGCGGGTACGGCATCTGGGGGTGGATGAGCACCGGTTCGCTCGTGCCCGGTTCTTCCGCGACGACACCGGTGGCTGGCAGCGGGTCGAGCCGTGGATGAGCACGTTCGTCAACACCGACACCGGGCAGGTCCTCGGCATCGTGGACGGCCGCAACAGCACCGGCATCCAGGGCTGGCTCGACGCCCGCACCCCGGCCTGGCGGGACCGGATCGAGGTCGTCGCGATCGACCCCTCCGCGACGTTCCGGTCCGCCCTCGAGACCGCCCTCCCCGCGGCGCGGATCAGCGTCGACCACTGGCACCTGGTGCGGCTCGCGAACCTGATGGTCACCAAGGTCCGCCAACGCGTCGCGCAGGAGACCAAGGGCCATCGGGGCCGCAAGGACGACCTGGCCTGGGCCCACCGCATGCTGCTGCTCCGTGCCGGGGACCGGCTGTCCGAACGTGCCGTGCACCGCCTCGACCGCGTCTTCGCTCACGATGACCCCACCGGCGAGATCGGCGCCGCCTGGGGCGTCAAGGAACGCGTCCGGATGCTGCTCGCGTGCACCGACCTCGACGCCGCGGACACCGCCCGCGGCCAGCTCGGCATCACGGTGCTTGCCGCCGACATCTCCGAGACCTGGCGGCTGTGGGAGACCATCAACGACTGGTGGGACGAGATCGAGACCTTCATCGAAACCAGAGTCACGAACGCCCGGACCGAGGCCGCGAACACCGGCATCAAGCACATCAAGCGCACCGGACGTGGCTACCGCAACCACCACCACTACCAGCGCCGTATCCTGCTACGCAGCCACCGGCAGACACGCCGGCGGCGCACACGCTTGAATCAGCAGGCCACCGCGGCCAACTGCGAATAGCCTGCAATCGTCATCCGACAAGACTCGCCCGATTCCCAACCGGCTTGACGTATTCCGATATAGGAATATGATGGCTGCCATGGCACGAGCAGCGACGACGTCGGACGCGTTCAACGCGATCGCCGAGCCGCAGCGCCGGGACATCCTGGCGCTGCTGCGGGCGGGTGAGCGGCCGGTGACCGACCTGGCCCAGGAGCTGGGGATGAGCCAGCCGCGGGCGTCCAAGCACCTGCGGGTGCTCCGGGAGGTGGGGCTGGTGCGGGTCCGCGGGGCGGGCAAGCAGCGCCTCTACGGCCTGGACGCCCGCGGGCTGCGGCCGGTCCACGAGTGGGTCGGCGGATTCGAGCGGTTCTGGAACGAGAGTTTCGACCGGCTGGACACCTACGTGCAGGACCTCAAGCAGACACGGCAGGAGGAATGACCGATGGCAGGGGCAAGGCAAGAAACGCGGGCGGAGCCGGCGACGGCCGACCGGGAGATCGTGATCTCCCGGGTCATCGACGCCCCGCGGGAGCTGGTGTTCGAGGCGTTCACCGAGGTCCGGCACCTGTCGCAGTGGTGGGGTCCGGACGGGTTCACCACCACCACCCGGGCCTTCGAGTTCCGCGAGGGCGGAGCCTGGGACTTCGTGCTGCACGCCCCGGACGGGACCGACTACTCCGAGTGGATCACCTGGACCGAGATCGTCCCACCGGAGCGGATCGCGCTGCTGCACGGTGAGTCCCGCGACGACCCGAACGCCTTCGAGTCGGTCCTGACCTTCGCGCCGGACGGCGCGGCGACCCGGATCGTGATGCGCACGGTGTTCCCCACCAAGGAACTGCGCGACGAGGCGGTCGAGAAGTACCACGCGATCGAGGGCGGCCAGCAGACCCTGAGCAGCCTGGCGGCCTACGTCACCGACCTCGCGCGGAAGGGGGCGGAGGGCTGATGGCCGGGAAGGTGTTCTTCAGCGTGACGATGTCGCTGGACGGCTTCATCGCGCCCGAGTCCGTGCCCGTTGACGACTTCTTCGCGCCCGATAAGCAGGACGACCCGGACGTTCAGCGCTGGATGGCGCAGTGGACGGAGCTGCAGCAGTGGCTGTTCCCGCTGCGGTTCTTCCGGGAGAACCTGAAGCTGGGCGAGGGCGGCGAGGAGGGCCGCGACAACGACGTCGCGCGGGAGACGTTCGAGCGCACCGGCGCGAGCGTCATGGGCAAGCGCATGTTCGACCTCGGCGAGCAGGCATGGCCGGAGGAGGCGCCCTTCCACACCCCGGTCTTCGTCGTGACGCACACCAAGCGTGACCCGTGGGAGCGGCCCGGCGGCACCACGTTCCACTTCGTCAACGACGGCATCGAGCACGCCCTCGACCAGGCCCGCGAGGCCGCCGGCGACCGCGACGTCCGCATCGCCGGCGGCGGCGCGACGATCCTGGAGCACCTGGACACCGGCCTGGTCGACGAGTTCTCGATCACGCTGTCACCGGTGCTTTTCGGCGCCGGCACCCGCCTGTTCGACGGCGTGGACGCGTCCAGGGTCGCGCTGGAGCCGGTCCGTTCGGAGCCGTCGTCGCGGGTGACGCACCTGACCTACGCCGTGCACCCACGGTAGCCGCGCCACCACTCCACCCTAGCGACCCGAGCACCCACGGCGCACACGCTTGAATCAGCAGGCCACCACGGCCAACTGCGAATAGCCCCCAATGTGCGGTTGCATACACCAGGAGTCCCTCGACATGAACCTCAAAGCCCCGAACGACATAGCGACCGCCGGCTGGGGTCTTGTCGGTCTGCCCCTCCCAGATGCCGGGGAATGGCACGGTGTCGCCAACCGGCAAATGCCTGCCGCCATCGTGGATCACGTGCTCCTCGTCACGATTGCCGGGGCCGAGGTAGTGGACGTGGGAGCAGCGCAGCGCACCGGGCGGCGGGATTGAGGTGGGAAGTTGGACCAGGGCCACGGCCGCCGCGAGTTCGCCCGCAGCCTTCTTTGCGGCGGTGACGCTCACGCGCAGGGGACCGACGCGCAGGTAGTAGTCACTGGCGCCGCGTTCATACCAGGGCGGGTAGAAGGTGATCGTCCGCCCCCGGTTCCGATCCTTCTCCTGTATCCGCCCTGTACCGGCGGCATAGTCGTCGAAGTGTTCCAAGACGTCGCGTGCGTCCTTGGCTTGGGGCAGGCCCTGCTTGAACGCCTGGATGGCGGCGTCGATGCGCTGGCGGTCCTGGCCGGTGGCCAGTGGACGCGCCACCTCGGCGGCGCGGAGTACGTTGCGCAGCGCCACGGTCAGCGTCGCGGCCTCGCCCATGTGCTCCACCGTGGTCAAGTCCGTGCTGTCGAGGGCACGGTCGGCGCAGCGCGCGACGACATCGCTCCACATGTAGGCGGCGGTCCAGGCTGCGGCGAGCAGGCGCTGCTGCTCCTCGTGAGTGATCCCCCGTGGTCATCTTGGCCGCTCCTTCGAAGCCGGGTGAGCGCAGAACACTGAACTGCAACAGGTTGAGCCCAGGGTCGGCAAGCCGTTTTCAGGACGTCGGGATCGAGCAGGAATCTGGCCAGAACCGTGAGCGGCCAATGACCTCCGGCCCTCTCGCAGGTAGCACCATCACTACTTTGCGCTGGTGACACGGACCCGAGCGTGGGCCCACTTGATTGACGCCGAGCATCAATGGTGTCGCACGTCCCCTGAACACCCATGGTCAGCGCCGCACCCAGCCAGTCCGGGCGAACACGCCCGTTTGCGGCCGGTGGCAGCGTTATTACCGGCACCCCTACATGGCGGCTGGTGACACGGACCCGAGCGCGGGGCCGTGGAGCCGGATGTGCGCGGGGATCCGATGTCGCCGTTGCGCTGGACGACGAAATCCACCCGCAAGCTGGCCGAGGAACTCACCGGCCAAGGTCACCGTGTCTCGGCGGACACGGTCGGTGACCTGCTACGCGAGGAAAGCTTCAGCCTGCAGGGCAACGCCAAGACCCTCGAGGGTACCCAGCACCCTGACCGTGATGCCCAGTTCCATTACATCAATGAGCAGGCCCGCGCCCACCGGGACACCAGACAGCCGGTGATCAGCGTGGACACCAAGAAGAAGGAGCTGGTCGGTCAGTACAAGAACGCCGGCCGGGAGTGGACGCCAAGTGGTGAACCCGTCCAGGTCAACACGCACGACTTCCCCGACCGCCAGGCCGGCAAGGCGATCCCGTATGGGATCTACGACCTGGGTGCAGGCGCCGGGTGGGTCAGCGTGGGCACCGATCATGACACCGCCGCGTTCGCGGTCGCCTCGATCCGCCGCTGGTGGCAGGCCCAGGGGCAGACCAGCTACCCCAAGGCCACCCGGCTGCTGATCACCGCCGACGCGGGCGGCTCCAACGGCTACCGCACCCGCGCGTGGAAGACCGAACTGGCCGCGCTGGCTGCCGAGACGGGCCTGACCATCACCGTCTGCCACCTGCCGCCGGGCACCTCGAAATGGAACAAGGTCGAGCACCGGCTGTTCGCCCACATCTCCATGAACTGGCGCGGAAGACCACTGACCAGCCATGAGGTCATCGTCAACAGCATGGCGGCGACCACCACCCGAACCGGGCTCCAAGTCCACGCCGAACTCGACCCTGGCAGCTACCCCACCGGCGTAAAAATCGGCGATGCCCAGGTCGACGCGCTCCCCATGAGCAGACACCGCTTCCACGGCGGTGAGGTAGGCGGCTGGCTCGGCGTTGGCTGACGCCTCGGCTCTGCCAGCCGCCCCTATCGAGCGCGGACATGAGGTTCTCCACTCATCCGGCTCTCCGACATCGTTCACCGTCAGGCAGACGCAGCCCGGTGGTAGCGCACCTTTCCGCCGAGGCGGTAGATCCCAGGTCGGTGAGCCACCCGTAGGTGAAGCGGGTGGCCCAGTGCCGTCCGTGGAGCCCGTGCTTCTTGCTGGCCAGCTTGGCCATTCGCAGATGGACGTAGCTGTCCACGGTGTGGAACTTCGCTGAGGAGTTTCCCACGGCGAAGTCCGCCCCCCATCCCCGCAGCACGGAGTTGAGGTGACCGACCACGTCCTCCAGCGGCAGGCTCGCCAAACAGAGAGCCGTCCGCTGCCGCACTCTGGCCCGGATGGAGGCCATCGCCCGAGGCGACGGCCACTTTTGCAAGTACCAGCGGCCCCGCCAGCGCTTGGACTCTCGCAGGCGATGCTCGAAGCCCAAGAACACGAAGCCCTCCTGCCCCTTGGCGAGGCAGACGATCCTGGTCTTGTCGGGATGCAGGCGCAGCCCGAGCCGTTCCAGGATCGACACGATCCGGGCCTTGGCCGCTTCGGCCGCCGCCCGTGATCGCGTGAGCACGACGACGTCGTCGCAGTACCTGACCAGCACTCCCAGCCCTTGGCCGCTCCGCGCCCATTCCTCGTCGAGGACGTGGAGCACGATGTTGGCGATGAGCGGGGAGACGGGAGAGCCTTGCGGGGCGCCGGCCACCTGATCGGTGACCACCCCGCCCTCCATCACCCCCATCCGAAGCCAAGCTCGGACGAGCTTGAGCATCTTGCGGTCCGACACCCGCCTCTCCAACTGCGAGACGATGGCGTCGAACGCCAGAGAACCAAAACAGTCCGAGATGTCGGCGTCGAGCGCCCAGATCGCTCCCTGGTTGGCGGTGGTGCGCACCACCTCCAGCGCCTGGTGCGCCGATCGCTTCGGGCGGAACCCGAAACTGCACGGCAGGAAGTCCGCCTCGAAGATCGGCTCCAGGATGGCCTTGGCCGCTGCCATCACCACCCGGTCCCGCACACACGGGATCGAAAGCGGTCTGGTCTTGCCCGGCTGACCGGGCTTGGGGATGTTGACCCGCCGCAGCGGACGGGGCCGGTAGATCCCGGCCCGTAGCTCGTCGGCGAGACCGTCGAGGAAAGCCCTTACCCCCTCGACACCCCCGTCTTCGATCGAGGCGATACTCACCCCGTCGACGCTGGAGGCGCCTTGGTTGGTGGCGACGTCGACCCACGCTCTCCACATCACGTCACGACGGGTGCGCTTGCCGCAAAGAGCGTGGAACCGGCGTCCCGGGTCCTGCTTGGCGCTGCGGTACAGCACGCGCTGAAGCGCTTGGAACGCGCCCACACCCTCGTCCCGTCTGACAGCCCTAGCCCGACGGCACTCTTGTCCCGCGGGCGCTCAGGTGCGGCAGGCTGATCCAGACCATCGGCCACTGACCTGCTCCTTCACTGCAAACGTCGCGCATCGATGAAGCAGGGGTCCTTGGGTCCTTGGCATCGGACGGGGCTGTGCCCTCCCACGCCGTCATCTGCTACTACGACCCCAACCGACTTCCCCTCGGCCGCCTGCCACTTCCCGGGATCACCGGTTCTAGGCAGGCATCGCTTCCCGTCACCCGTCGTGACGGGGCCGAGGAGGACCTCCCCATTTCCGAGCACAACCCTCTGACCGTTCCGAGCCCACTACGCCGGAGGGTTCCTCGGTGCCCGCTGCCGGTTCCTGGCACCTTCCATGGCCTTCGCCGTTCCAATAGCGGCTCGGCTCCCTCGTGGCCCGCCTGCGGCGAGGTGTGTATGACGACGCTTATCAGGCCTCGCAACTTCGCACCCGCTACGGACCGGCCAGTTGTTTCGCCCCGCTTCGCACCCGGCCTCTCGACCACGCACGGAGGCGTCCCTACCGGGGACCCGGACGTCTCCCCCGACCCGACCTTCCCCGGCTGGCTGCCTCAGTTCGCTCGGTCATCTCACGTCATCTGGATGTCTCCTTCTGCGCTCGGTGCCCGAGCTGATGGGCACACACTGCAACTACACCCTCCCCCGCCCCCGGGAGCCGACGGGAGCCGACCAGCAGCAGCCGACGACCGCACCAGTCCCGCCTCCAGCGCGCCAAGCCGCACCGCAACCACCCGGTCCCGCCACGCTCCGCGACCCCCAGCTCACCGGCATGTCCCGCCGCCGTCTGGACACCCTGACCAGCGAACTGACCATCCCCCTGGCGCAACAACGCGAACACAACCGCCACCAACGGCGCGGCAGCCAGCGACGCCGCGCTGCTGGAGCAGGCGCCAAGGACTCCCTCGCCCCCGCCGATCGGATCCTGGCGACCATCCTCTACCTGCGCAAACTCGGCACACAGGACTTCCTCGCCGAGCTCTTCGGGGTCGCCAGAAGCACCCTCACCCGGGCAGTGCAGGAAGTTCAGCCCCTCCTGGCCGAGCGTGGCCACACGATCCCGCCTTCAACCGCCCGGTTCCGCACACCAGCAGACGTGACCGCCTTCCTCACCCCAGAACCCGCTCACCCAACGAGCAAACCAACACGTTAATTCTCTGCAAGCACTAAGTACTGCCCTATAGAAGTTCGTGCGTGGTCAGGGGCTGGCTGGTGGGAGGTGCTCCTGCCAGGTGGTAGGGTCGGCCAGGTAGAGGCCGCAGGCGCAGTCCAGGGCCTCCTCGGGTGTGCCGATCGGCAGGCCGCTGGGCAGCACGGAGTCCTCGTAGCCATCCCGGCTGGCCAGGTAGATGGCAAAGCCCCACAGGCTGGCTGAGCCGTTGTAGCGCAGCCGGCACAGTGGCAGGACCTCGCCGCTTTCGAGCTCGCCGGTGATGTAGGCGAAGCGGCCCCGGAAGCGGACGTCGACGCTGGCCAGGCCGGGCCAGCGCTCCCGCTGGCGCTGGCGCAGCCGCTGACCCAAAGAGGTCTTGGTGGACTCGGGGATCGCCGGTGGCATCGCGTCATCTTGCCTGATCCGCGTGCGGTATGTCGCGTCGCATAGGCTCCTGGGCGGCCAGCCAGCGGGGCTGGCCGGTGGGAGGGAGGGATGGTGGCACGAGGTGGCGGGCGCAGCCCGTTTGCGGTCACGCTGACCGCGTCGCAGCGGCGCTTTCTCAAGCGGCTGGTGCGCCGGCCCACCGTGCAGCAGCGCCAGGTGACCAGGGCCAGGATCGTGCTGGGGGCCGCCGCGGGCCTGGCCAACGCGGCGATCGCCCGCAAGCTTGGGATCGCGCCCAACACCGTGGGCAAGTGGCGCAAGCGGTTCTGCCTGGAAGGCGTGGACGGCCTGGCCGACCGCAAGCGGTCCGGCCGCCCGCGGGTGTTCCCACCAGCGGTGGTCGCCTACGCCAAGGCGGTCGCCTGCGAGCTGCCCCGAACCCGCGGGGTCCCACTGTCACGCTGGAGTCTTGCCGAGCTGCGCGACGAGCTGCTGGCCAGCGGCCTGGTCAGCCAGATCTCGACCACGACGCTGTGGCGCTGGCTGGCCGAGGATCCGATCAAGCCATGGCAGCACCACTCGTGGATCTTTCCCCGCGACCCTGACTTTGCCGGCAAGGCCGGGGTGGTGCTGGACCTGTACCAGCGCAGCTTCGCCGGTGCGCCGCTGAGCGAGGGTGAGTACGTCATCTCGGCGGACGAGAAGACCAGCATCCAGGCTCGCTGCCGCTGCCATCCCACCCTGCCGCCAAGCCGGGCCCGCATGATGCGGGTCGAGCATGAGTACGAGCGCGGTGGCGCGCTGGCCTACCTGGCGGCCTGGGACGTGCACCGCGCCCGGCTGTTCGGCCGCTTGGAGCCGACGACTGGCATCGAGCCGTTCGATCGGCTGGTCGCCCAGGTGATGACCGTCGAGCCGTACGCCTCCGCCGAGCGGGTGTTCTGGGTCGTCGACAACGGCAGCTCCCACCGCGGCCAGGCATCCATCCAGCGGTTGGAGGGCAGGTACCACAACCTGCGCCTGGTCCACCTGCCGGTGCACGCCTCGTGGCTCAACCAGATGGAGATCTACTTCTCGATCGTGCAGCGCAAGGTGCTCACGCCCAACGACTTCGGTGACCTTGGCGAGGTCCAGCGGCGGCTGCTGGGCTTCCAGCGCCGCTACGAGCAGACCGCGGTGCCGTTTGACTGGCGCTTCACCAAGGCTGATCTGGATGCCCTGCTCCGGCGACTCGACGAAAAGGAGCAGCCTCCCACGGCCGCGTAACCACCAGCCGCGAACTCCACGATGGCCTCGCGATGGGCATTAGGCGGCAGCGCTGGGCTGGCGCCGCAGCCGCACGCCGAGGTAGATGACGGTCGCGATGGGGGCCAGGAGCAGCAGCACCAACGCCACCGGGCCGAGCACTTCCAGCCATCCGGGCGGGCCGCCGGTGCAGACCGGCGTTGGGGTGTCGCTGGAGGCCGGCACCGGGCTGGTGACGCAGGACGCCGTGGAGGTGGTGAACAGCCCGAGGGCCAGGGGCAGGGCCAGGCCGCCCGGCACCACGAGGGTGCCGAGCAGCTTGTCGCGCACCGACCAGCGCTGTGAGGTCCACAGCAGCGCCACGCCGACAAACCAGCCGAGCACGGGAATGATGAGCCCGCCGATGGGCAGCAGGACCAGCGCGGCGACCTCCAGCCACCCCGGGCGCGCCCGCGGTGGCTCGACCAGCTCGTCGGAGGCGTGGCCGGCCTCGGCGGCGATGGCTGCCGGGTCGCCGAGGCGATCCAGCAGCATGCGGATCTCCGCCTCGCTGGCCTGGGCGCCCAGCTCGGCGCGGGCGGTGGCGATGTGCTCGCTGACCTGTTCCAGCAGCTCATCCCGCCGCGCCGCGGGCAGGTCGCGCAGGGCGGCCTGCAGCCGCGCCAGGTAGCGTGCGACAAGCTGGTCAGCGGCGGTGGCGTTCATGGTGGCCTCCTGCGTCCAGGAAGTGGTCGACGGCATCGCGGAAGCGGGCCCATTCGGTGGCGAAGGCGTCCAGGGCCTGCTGGCCGGTGGGGGTCAGGTGGTAGTAGCGGCGTGGCGGGCCGCTGGGGGATTCCCGCCAGGTGGTCGCTACCAGCCCGTCGCGGCGCAGGCGGCCCAGCAGCGGGTAGACGGTGCCTTCGCCGGTCATCATCCCGTCGACCTGGCTGAGCTGGCGGACCAGGTCGAGGCCGTAGCGTTCGCCGCTGTGGAGCAGGGCTAGCACGCAGTACTCGAGGGTTCCTCGCCGGAGCTGGGCGAGGAGGGCGGTGCGCGGGGCTTCTATCATGCGGTACATAGTACCAGGCGCAGCATAACTCTACCCGCGCGGGGCAAGGGTGGCTGCTGGGACTACGGGTCGGTGGCTGCCTGCCCGCCCAAGCGGTGGTCACCAGGCAACGCATGGACGAGCCGCCCTTCTCTCCAGGAAGCCGCCAACCGCTGACCACGCACGAACTTCCATACGGCAGCACTAAGGTGCACCAGATGACCGGAGTGAAACTGACCAACTACCCGGCGACCGTCCGCCAGTTGGTCGTCACCGGCCTGGGCCACGACACTCCCACCGTCATCATCACCAACGATCACGACAAGCCGGTCAAGGCGTTGATCGAACACTACGCACGGCGCATGACCATCGAACAGCGCCTCGCCGAGATCATCCGCGCGTTCTGCCTGGACGCCCTGTCTGGCGCCGTCAACCTCAACGTCGACCTGGACGTCGTGCTGTGCGTGCTCGCCCAGGCGATCACCGCGGCCTTTCGCCTGCGCCTGCCCGGCAACTACGCCGCCGCCACCCCCGACACCCTGCAACGCCGCTTCCTCGACACCCCAGGCGAGATCATCAACACCGCCGACACGATCACCGTCAAGCTCAACCGGCGGGCCTACTCACCCGTCCTGCGCAGCGCCGACCTCCCCGCCGACACCACCGTCCCCTGGTGGGCAGGCCGCCGACTCCGCTTCGACTTCGCCTGACCACAGGGTCGATACAGTCCCGCGCGGAAATCGGCGCTAACGGCTGACCGATCATGGCAGGTCGAAGACATACATCTCGGCGTGGTCGGCGTCCTTGGTAAGCAACGCGACCAGATGACGGCCGTCGGGCGAGAACGACAGGTCGCCGAGCTTTCCGGAGGCCAGGCGGTCCGCGGACCCGTCGGCGGTGTTCACCAGCCACAGCCCGAACCGCCCGGCGCGTGCAGCGCCAAGCGCGAGCGAGCGTCCGTCCGGTGCGATGGCGAGCCCGAGCGGATCCCCCAGGTCGCGCAGCAGGATCTGCGGTGCCCCGCCGGGCGGGGACCACCGGTACAGGTTCCACGGCTCGTCGAGCCGGGCGAAGCCGCCGACCCCCATCGACTCAGGCGATGCGAGGAAGTACAACTGCCCACCGCCGGGGGCCAGCACCGGCAGGTCGGCGCGGCCACGGCCACGGCAATCTTCGTCGGCCGGCAGGAAGATGTGATCCTCCAGCCGCCAGGTCCGCCCGTCCAGGGTCACGGACCGAGGGAAGCGCTGCGCCCCCTGCCGGGTGAGCGGCGCCAGCCCCGCGCAGATCCCGCTGGTATGCGAGACGTACCCCGATCGCAGGTCCGACCGCCAGGTCACCTTCGACGGGTTGACGTCCCGCAGCGGCGCCAGGGGCTCATACCGGCCGGTGCGTGGGTCCAACGCGCCGGTGTCAATACGGGTGGGCTGGCTGGGCGCGGTCGCCTCGCAGAAACGGGCAAGGCCGAGCCGCCCGTCCGGCAGGACATCCGCCCGCAGGTACTCGGTGACCCGGCAGCCGGAAAGGTCGGGCAGGCGCAACCGCTGCGGCTGGCCACCGGACGCCGGCACCCGCCAGGTCTCATAATCCGTCACGCCGGCCAAGTAGCCGAAGTAGATCCAGCCATCCCGCAACCAAGCGGTGCCAAAGAGGGTCCCCACCGGCGTGGGCAGCCGGTGCATGGCCACCGACGCCTCCGGCTCGCCGCCGCCGATTCGGACGCAGCCAGCTAGCACCAATAGCAACGCCCCGAGCAGGGCGCGCCACGTCATAGACGATTCCACCACCAGCCCGCCGCCTCTCCGGCACCTTGATCCCATCTGCTGCCACCGCAACCCTCCCCTACCCGCCCACCGCACACCTGCACCCGCTGGTGGCACGTCGCCACGGTGCCCGGTGCGGCCACCGCGTCGGCAGCCGAAGCGCGCCCCCGGACGGTACGAGCACGGTCAGACCTGGGAAGGCCGCCGACTCAGCTTCGACTTCGCCTGACCACAAGGTCGATATAGCTGCGCGGAAATCGGCGCTAACTACTTCGCCCGGAAATAATCGACGTTGACTACTGGCCCTGGGCGGTGGTGTGAGCCGAGTTGGAGGGAGCGGCCGCGGTGTCGCGTAGCAGGATCTCCGCGGCTCGGCTCGACACCTGTTCCATGCGGGCGAGGAGTTGGTCGATCCGGCGGCGGTTGGCGATCCATTGCTGGTAGAGCCGGGCCTGGTCGGGGGTCAGGCGTCGGGTGATGGTCTTGCCGGCGACTTTGTGGCTGTACTGCCAGTAGGGGCCGTGCAGCTTGGGCGGGTCGGCTTGGCAGCGGCACCCCGGCTTGCCGCAGGGCATGAACCGGCGGACCACGCTGCCCGGGCAGACGAACCCGACCGCGGCGATCTCGTGCTTGAGCTGGTCCAGTTCGGCCTGCAGCGCGGCCAGGTTGGGGGTGTGGTTGCTCATCGTTCTCACGGTACCCGACCGTATCTGGCAGCTATGATACTGCTAGACACCCGGGTTGTCTGGAGGCCGATGCTCACCTTGCACGCCAACCACCCCGACACCTTGTGGGACCACCTGCTGCCCCAGGGCGTCCGGGCCCGACCGGCCGACCTGGCCCGCCTGGACCAAGTGCTGTCCGACCCAGGGATGCTGGCGCCGTTCCGGGCCCGGTTCCAGGCCCTGGCGGCCGAGGTCGCCGGCGACGCCCCGCACCGGGGCCGGCCCACCATGCCCATGGCCACCTACCTGCGCCTCATGGTCACCCGAGCATCGCACCGGATGGGGCTATGAGACCCTGCTCAGCGAGGTGTCGGACTCGCTGCACCTGCGGTGGTTTGCCTCATCGCCCTGACCGAGGCCGTCCCGGATGAGTCCACCGTGCGCAAGCTGACCCGCCGCCTGGGCCCCAGGTGGCGGACGGGTGCATCCGCCAGGTCATCGGCAAGGCCCTGCGGCAACGGCGGTTCCGCCCTCGCGCGCTGCGCTCGGACTCCACCGTCGCCGAGGCCGACATCCGCTACCCCACCGACGCCGGCCTGGCCGCCGACGCCGTGCGGGTGCTCGCCCGCGCCGCCCGCCGGGTCCGGGCGGCCGTCCCGACCGTGACCCGGCGGGTCCAAGACCGCAGCCGGGCCGTCGGCAAGCGGCTCCGGGCGCTTGGCCGCACGCTGCGGCGACGCACCGGGACGCCAAGGCCGCGGTGCGCCGCCTGACCCTGGAGGCCGCCGCCCAGGTCCGATCCTTGGTGCGGGAGGCCAGGCGGGTCCTGGCCCAGGCCCGCCGGTCCCGTTCCCGCACCGCGGGGATCTCCCGGGCCAGCCGGGCGCGGGCCATCGCCGCGCTGGAGCAGGCGATCGGCCTGGCCGAACGAGTGGTGGAGCAGACCAGGATGCGCTTTGCGGGCCAGAAGATCACCGACCGGCTGGTGTCGCTTCATGACCCCGACGCCCGTCCGGTGCGCCGCGGCAAGCTGTCCAAGCCCAACGAATTCGGCTACGTCGTCCAGCTCACCGAGGTCACCGCCAACACCCGCCACGGCGCCAGGGGACTGCTGCTACCGCCAAAGCTGGAGGCCGGCTCCACCCACGAGAACGCCCTGCTGCCCGCCACCACCGCCGCGCTGCAGGCAGTGGGGATCACCGTGCGGGAGGCCGCGGTCGACGCCGGGTTCCTCAGGGCCCGGACCGAACAGGCCCTGGCCGGCGTAGGAGATCCCGAGGTGTTTGTCGCCGGCGACCCCGGCAACGCCGGATCCAGGCGGACCCGCCGGCGCCGGGCCCGCTTCCGGGTCGGCTGCAAGGCACGCATCTCCCACCTCAAACGCAACTACGGGGCCGGCCGGTCCAGGCTCAAAGGCACCCAGGGCACCAAGATCTGGGAGAGCTGGGCGGTGCTGGCCTACGACCTGGACACCCTGGCCCGGCTGCCGCTCCGCCGAAGCTCCGGCAGACCGCCAGCACCTCGACCGCTGCCAGCAGCTGCTGGTAGCCGACCGAGTTGCGCGAGGGGGCGGTCATCGTCACCGCCTGCCCATCGGCGACCCGCAGCGCGCCGTACACCCAGGTCTTCTCCGGCCCGCGGCCGTAGTCCAACGGGGCTTTGACCCGGTGGCCGTCGGCGGTCCAGCCGGGGGCGGGTGGGAAGCTGCGGGGGATGACCGGGCCAAGCTCGTCGGCGCAGATCACGGTCGTTTGAGCCACCGACCCCAGGGGCGTCCCAGGCCACCACTGTGAAGTCGTCGCAGAACTCTTCCAGCTGCCGCCGCCACAACGTCGGGCCGTCCCCCACATACCCATGGAGAAGGACCAGCGGCGGCCCAGTGCCGGCGCGTTCGTAGGCGATTCGGAGTCCCGCAACCTCGACCTGCTCCATGACGCATCCCCCGTGACGGCCTTGACCGGTCGCCTTCGCACAGCTGTCCAGGTAGATGCTAAGCGGCCCGGCGCGTGTCAACCTTTCTGAGGCAGATTCGTTTGGGAATCACTGTGTCGTAGTGGTGCCCTCCTTCGGCTCGTTGATCCAGACCGCGGTCGGCAGGACGAAGCGCTCTGGGTGTTCGGCATAGGCGGCGCTGAGCACGTCGGCCCGCTGGGCGCGCACCAGCTCGGCGCGGCCGGAGTGGACATCAGCGGGGGTGTGGAAGCCGATGCCGGAGTGGCGGTGCTCGTCGTTGTACCAGCGGAAGAAGCGGCCGCAGAAGGCGTGCGCGTCCTGGTAGCTGCCGAACCGCTCGGGGAACTCGGGGCGGTACTTGAGGGTGCGGAACTGGCTCTCGGAGTAGGGGTTGTCGTTGGAGCAGTGCGGCCGGGAGTGCGACTTGGTCACCCCCAGGTCGGCCAGCAGGAACGCGACGGGCTTGGCGGTCATCGGCGAGCCGCGGTCGGCGTGGACGGTGAGCTGGCCGCAGGTGATGCGCTGTTTGGTGGCGGTGTCGGCCAGCAGGGCCTCGGCGAGGGTGGCGTTCTCGGCGTGGGCCAGCATCCAGCCGGGCACGTACCGCGAGTAGATGTCGATGATCACGTACAGGTAGTAGTAGGTCCACTTGGCCGGACCGAGCAGCTTGGTGATGTCCCAGGAGTAGACCTGGTTGGGCTTGGCGGCCAGCAGCTCGGGCTTCTTGGCCGCCGGGTGGGTGGCCTGCCGACGCCGCTCGTGGACCTCGTCGTGGTCGCGCAGCACCCGGTACATCGTCGGCACCGAGCCCAGGTAGACGCCTTCATCCAAGAGCTTGGCGTAGACCGTGGCCGGCGCCTCGTCCACGTGCTCGGGACTGTTGAGCACCCGGCGGAGTTCCTTGCGCTCCACCTCCGACAGGGCGCGGGGCTGGAGGGCCGGCCCCCGCTCAGGCTTGGGCGGCGGCGGGCTCTGGCGGTGCCGGCGATACCAGCGCGCCTGCGTCTGGCCGACCGCCGCGCACCCGGCGCGCACGCCGACCAGCGGCGCCAACTCGGCCACTGCCTGGTCGGTCATCTCGTCTCGCCCCCGGTCTCCGGGGCGCTGTCGGTGGCGAGCTGCTCCAACAGCGCCGAGAGCTTTCCCTGGACCTCGATCACCTTGCGGGCCTTGTCGAGCTCATTGGACAGACGCTGATTCTCCTTGCGGAGCCGGTCGACCTGCTGGTCGCGGGGATCGGTCGGTTGGCGGCCGGCGGGCTTGGCCAGCGCCGCAAGCGCGCCCCGGTCACGCTGCTTGCGCCACTCGGAGATCAGCGACGTGTACAGGCCCTCGCGGCGCAGCAGCGCGCCCTTGGCGGCCTTGTCGAGGCGCTCGTACTCCTCCAGGATCTGCGCCTTGTACCTGGCCGAATACCGGCGCGGGCCGCGAGCACGCTCGGGGACCTCGGGATCCGGGTCGGTCATGTCATCCGCGGCGCCAGACTGGGCGCGCACGTCCAAGGAATGGTCGGTCGTGGTGGTCACCCGGGGAACTCCTTCCCCGCCCTCTCAGCTCAATGATTCAGCAGCTCCAACTGCCTCACCGGAGGTTGACACAGAGGG
>WNGD01002246.1_pt1 | contig 20212 bp, 18 predicted proteins | sample 5400671 | NCBI WGS metagenome assembly WNGD01 (sample SAMN13153369, study PRJNA577476) | soil metagenome | isolation source: 40 cm soil or saprolite under grassland replicate 2 | place: USA:California | collected 2016-06-15 | reverse complement strand
CGCCAGTCAAGCCTGGCACAGATGAGACACAACATTCATAGCTTTGAAATGCAAACAGATAAGTTTCTTGAGCATTTCAGAAACATGGGTTGTACCGGCAACATTGAGATTGTTGCCGATGACGAAGCAATGAGCGGAACACTCGCTATCCATCAGCTTCCAGGCTTATCCCGGGCGATGGACATGATTGAAAAAGAAACAGTTGGCTGGATTGGTGCGGTACACGTCAACCGCTTAACCCGCGACCCTGACTTTGTCAAGCCTGCCATCCTGATGAAAGAATGCCGTCTCCATAACGTCTGGATTGCAACCTTACGGATGCACTTCAATTTCAATGACCCCTCAGGCTATAGCCAACGGGTGTTTATGCTTGAGGCGGAGGAAGCAGCCCGCCATCTTGAATGGATGAAGCTCGTCTTAGGCGGCGCGAAACTGGTTGCATCCAGCAACGGCTACTATGACGGCAGAAACTTAGCGCCTGGCTACATTGTAGACCGTTCTGACCTCAAACACATGAAATACATTGTGTACCTGCCCCATGCTGAGATTGTCGTTTGGCTGTTCAAACGCTTTTTAGAGCTTGATGGTAATTTTCCCCTGCTCTGCCGTGAAGTGGAGAGCATGCCGTATCTCTTCCCGCCCTTTGAGGTGTGGGTTGACCCCAAGAACATCAGCCGTTTTGTCATAAAGCAGTTTGCAGAGGGAACGTATGCCGGGCACTATAAACCGACAGATGACGGGTTAAAAAGCATGCTCACCAACCCGGTGTATATCGGCTGGTGGATACCCTTTGAAGGAGAGGTGATCAGCAATCACCATGAGGCAATTGTGCCTGAGGATCTCTTCTGGTATGCTCACAGAAGACTGGCAACCACAAACTTCAACGGGGAACGGATTAAGCCCGTGCGCGTGACCCGTCAGCATACGAGCGAAGCACTGCTTACAAAAGTCATCCGGGATGAAGACGACTACCCCATCTATGTTGAGCATTCTCATGAGCATGTGCTGTACAAGAAGCTCCGGCATGAATGGATGAGGAAGACATTCGGCTTTACTGTCTCTGTTGAGACCATCGACAGCATGTTTCTGCAAAAGTTGTTTGAGCGCATTCAAGCGATTGAGGCAGAGTACCTTGACTGGCAAGACACGATTGAGAAAGCACATACAGAAAAGGAAGCGAGAAACAACCGCATCAAAAAGTCCATCAAAGAGGCACAGAAGCTCTGGCAGGAAGCGATGACCGTGCTGAAAAACCCCAACGTACCCAAAACTGAACAGATGCAGATTGATCTTGCCAATACGTGTGCAGGGCTGGAAGCAAAAATACAACAGTGGCAGGCTGAACTCACCCCCAAAGTTGCGGACGAGGAACAAAAAGCGTTGTACGACATCCACACCCTTGTTCCCCGTATCCGCAAAGAATGGCAGAACTTCACCTATGCAACCCGGCTGTTAGTCGTGAGCGGGCTGGTGAGAAGCGTTGTGCTTACCCAGCCTGCCAGCGGCTGGTTGCAGATGGAGATTACCTGGAAGTTTCCCGCCTGGGGAATAGACAGAGGACACATCAGAAAACTTTCCAGTAAAGCACCCTGGACACAGGAAGAAGATACGCAGCTCCAACACCTCTATCCAACCGGTGACGTGCTTGATCTTTTACGCGCCTTTCCCACCCGAAACTGGAACGGGATCATGGAAAGGGCAGCCGAGCTTGAGATCAGACGCGAGTTAAACAGACAGGCATGTATGGAGAGTATGAAGCGTGCAGGAATGCCCGCAAATATCGCGCTGGATGATTATGAGTATGCAGGCAACCAAGGTTTGTCCTCTGAGAGCAAAAATCCGCAGTGGTTCAGTTGACAACGGTGCCGCCGCCCAGGGTGCTGCCCGCCAGGATAATCACGCCCAGGTCTTTTGTAGTGAGCGTGCCGCACTTCAAAAAGAGTTCTGGCGTGGCCTGGGCCTCCTGCCAGGTGTAGTCGGATTCACTGTTGTAGCCGCCCTTCTCCAGGATGACCACGCTTTTCCCTGCTTTAGCGAGTTCACCAGCGACGACGCCACCTCCGGCGCCGGAGCCAATGACGACAGCATCTGCTTCCAGAGTGGTATCGCCGGTAATGACCAGCGGAGTGATAGGCCGTGGGACATCGATAGGAGGCGGGGATGGAGCAGCGTAGTCCAGCACTTCCCAGTTCGGATTGACGCCCTGAGCATCAGGGACGGAGTAGTAGATGAAGCTGGCAAGACGCTTTATGGCCTGGTAGCCCTGGCGCAGTTGTCCCAGTGGGCTATTTGCCATCGCACGCAGGTATTGTTCACGCTTCTCCTGAGAGAGCGCTGTGAAGGGGCGTGGACTTCCTGCCAGCAAGAGCCCGGCAGCCGGGCTGGCCAGGAGCGCCAGCAACTGGCGAAATTCTGTTTGTGCTCGCGGGTTCTCCAGGGCAAGGGTTTCAGCGACGAGGTGCGCAACGTTCAGGTCACGAGCCGCTCTGCGGTAGTAAGCAGCGACGGCTTCAGAACTGCCTGCCGGTGGTTCGAGCGAAGGGAGCAGTGTATCGCAGACCGCTTCCAAAATAGCGAATTCGTTGGGTGTGAGCCAGCCAGCGATATGGCTCCCAGTTGCGGCGGCCTGACGCGGTGTTGTGGTGGCCATGATACCTCCTGGTGGAGCTACAGATAAATATTTTAAGGAGCAGTTTTGATAGATAATATTATTATGCAACCGATAAGGCTATAGACGCAATGCATGGCGATTGATGCCAGGGTTGAGGGTATAAAATATTCAGGCTCTACAGTTCGTAACGTTTTCGAGAAGGGCATATGGTAATATGACATTGTGCAAGGCGAAACAGCAAATCTGCATGTTTCGTAGTTGCGTTCTTGGCATTTGAGTGCTTACCCTGTGATGAAGCAGGAGCATAAGGTGTGCATCCATGAACTCTCCGGAAGCATCTACACTCAGCATGGGAAGTGCTGACACACGAAGCGAACACAGTACGCAGTTGAGCGGTTCACGGCTCATCCTGGCTCGTGGCATCTGTGTGGCCCTCTTCGGCTTCAGCTTGACGGTCTTCTTCGCCGATCTTCCAGTGTACTTTGCACAATTGCAGATCGTCTGTGAGGGTACAGCCTGTGCGTTCTTGCAACTGACTCCGACAGGCGTGCTGGCACTTCAGCAGGTCAGTCTTACTATCGAGAGCTATGCCATCTTTAGAGTTGCATTCAGCGTCATCTCCGTGTTCGTCTGGTCCACTGTTGGCGCGATCATTGCCTGGCGCAAGTCCAACGACTGGCTGGCGCTCCTGCTTTCGATCCTGCTGGTCACCACAGGCGTCGCAGGGCAAAGCATTCCATATGTCATCCAACTTACGACCCCAGTAGTGGCTAACTCTTCCCCCTGGTTTGTGCCGACCCTGGTGGTGATCTTCCTGGTATTGTGAGCAAGCTGGACTACTTACGCTGGCTCGGCGTTGATGCTCTCTGGCTCTCGCCCATCTATCCTTCTCCGATGGCCGATTTTGGCTATGATATTAGCAATTTCACCGATGTGCATCCCCTCTTCGGAACCCTGGAGGACCTGGACACCTTAGTGCGCCAGGCCCACCAGCGCGACCTCAAGCTCATCCTGGACTTTGTGCCTAACCATACCTCCGATGAGCATCCCTGGTTTCAGCAGGCACGGCAGAGCCGCACCAACGAGAAACGTGACTGGTACATCTGGCGCGACCCCGCACCCGATGGGGGTCCTGCCAATAACTGGACCAGCAATTTCGGCGGTTCTGCCTGGCAATTCGATGCACAGTCCGGGCAGTACTACCTGCACCTGTTCGATGTGAAACAGCCTGACCTGAATTGGCGTAATCACGAGGTACGCCGGGCGATGTTTGATGTGATGCGCTTCTGGCTCGACCGCGGCGTTGATGGCTTCCGTGTAGACGTGCCGGGGGCGCTTCTCAAGGATGAGCAGTTTCGGGATAACCCGCTGAATCCCGATTGGAAGGCGGGTGATCGACCCTATACCCGCCAGCTGAGCCTCTACACGGAGGACCAGCCGGGCATACACGAGATTGTGCGAGAGATGCGTGCCGTGGTAGATCACTATGGCGAGCGCGTGCTCATCGGCGAGATCTGGCCGCCAATGGAGCGTATGGTGCAATACTACGGCGAGCAGCTCGACGAGGTCCACCTGCCCTTCAATCTCCAATTGGTGCTGCGGCCGACCTGGGAGGCTCGTACTATTCGCCAGATCGTCGACGAGTATGAAGGTGCTCTTCCAAGAGGGGCCTGGCCCAACTGGGTGCTGAGCAATCATGATCGGCCCCGCGTCGCCACTCGTCTGGGACGGGAGCAGGCGCGAATGGCCCAGATGTTGTTCCTCACGCTGCGCGGGACTCCCACCTGCTACTATGGTGATGAGGTGGGGATGCAGAACGTGGCGATCTCACCGGAACTGATGCAAGATCCGGAAGGGAAGGAAAACGCTCAATACAGCCGAGACCCAGAGCGTACACCTATGCAATGGGAGAGCAGTCCCAACGCTGGTTTCTGTCCTGCCGGGGTGAGGCCCTGGTTACCAGTCGCTGACGACTTCCAGACCTACAACGTTGCTGTTGAGCAACACGATCCGCGCTCCTTTCTGACCCTGGTGCGCACGTTACTGACCCTGCGGCGAGCACTGCCTGCACTGAGCATGGGTTCGCAGCAATCCATTGACCAGCCCAATCCCACCTGTTTCGTCTACCAGCGCCAGCACGCTGACGAGCACTGCCTGGTGGCCCTCAACTTCTCAGCGCAAGACCAGGTCGTGACGCTGCCAGAACAGGGCCAGGGTCGTCTCCTCCTCTCTACACACCTGGATCGTGAAGGGCCACTCCCGTTGTCAGAGGTGCACCTTCGGGGGAACGAGGGGCTGCTGATTGAGTTCGAAACACATCCCCCTCATGTTTGATAACTGCTTCTGCCAGCGAAAGACGATCGTATTGATAGAAAGCAGTGTGTTGCAACTGGAGATCGATACGCTGCTTCTTGAGGCACTCCTGCGAGCCGCCGGACAAAATCTCAATCAGTCAAGAAAGAGTTGCAAGTGCTGCCGATCTCAAGACACGTAGACCACCGCTACGACTAAGCCATAGACCATGTGGTTGAGCAGGATAGCGGTCAGAACTGCCGGCGTACTGAAATGGGTGGACAAGTGCGGATACCGACGCATCGCCACCAGCAGCAGGAGGATCACCCCTATCCCATGCACCCCACCAAAAAGTATGCCCCACCACCACGTAGCACTGCCTACCCCTAGACTCCATAACGCAGCGTAGATCATGGCAAATAAGATGCCCAGAGCGAAATGAATAGCTCCACCGAGCGTAATAGCAGACTCCTTGTTCGGAGCAGCTACAGAGCCGAGCAAGCCAACGACATCTATGCGCGGCAGTCTGAGTAATGGCCCCCCATAAATGAGCAGGATCATCGCCATTCTGCCGGTTGATCCGGCAATAATGGCATCACGGATGCTGACGACCAAAGGATAGTGGACTAACAAAGCATGCAGCAAAGCTCAAGCTCCTTTCAGGAAGGAGACGATTTCTTCCACGCTTCGCAAACTACTGGCTCTCTACACCAACACAGTCCACAGCACATCGCTCTGTATACCATCTGCGGAAAACCGCACCTGGCGCGGCGATGCTTCAGAACGAATCATACGCACAGGAGCGGAGATTCGTCAATTGTTTGCGGTGCGGTTGAGGAGGATGGTGACACGTGTGGTTCCGCGGTAGGTGTGCTGAAAAGGCGAGAGCAGAGTGAGAGCGGAGTATAACAATCCTACTCACAGAATTATAGAGGATTGACTTTTATAGCCTGTTTGCTAAGCTCAATTGAGAAGAGCAAGGTACGAGAAGTTTTTTCTGATCATGTATGCTATGATGGTCAAGAGATCAAGTGTTGACACTTTCACGTGACCAGTGGCGTGTAGCAATGGTCATCGAAGCAAGGATGCCACTCACGTGCATTGTGAACGTGTCTACCAGTGTTGCCTTTGCAGAGAAGGATTGCGATAGTTTCCAAGGAGTTTGTGTATGGGAAAAGTTGTGTTAGATATGGCATTGTCGGTAGATGGTTTCGTAGCTGGACTGCACGATGAAGATGGCGGATTGCATGATTACTTCTTCTCGCCTTCGCCTGCCACTGCAAAAGTGATTGAAGAAGGCATCAAAGCCACAATGGATGTGCTCCTTGTGAAAACGTGCCCATAAGGGCAGCTAACATCTTGGACTCACAGGATTGGAGTAAAACGTATGGACAGATGTCCCGCATAGCTTGACAAGTTAGAACCTGCATTCTATACTTCTCATGGAAGCCTGATATTTGTTCTAAAACTGTGGTTTCACCGCATAAGGAGGATACATCATGTCGAACCACTCCATAGTCCACATCGAGATTCCGGCCAGTGATCCCGCGGCTGCAGGAAAGTTCTATGAAGACCTGTTCGGCTGGAAAATTCAGGTTGACCCGTCATTCGATTATCACATGTTTCAGGCGGAGCCTGGTCCTGGCGGCGCTTTCGTCAAGATCGGTGGCGAAGGCGACTATAAGGCTGGGGAGGTGTTGATCTACGTGTCGAGCGATGATATAGACGCCTCACTGGCAAAAGCCGAGTCGCTGGGCGCCAAGACGCTGGTACCCAGGACCGAGATTCCCAACACGGGCTGGTTCGCTATCTTCGCCGATCCAACGGGAAATCGCATTGCTCTGTACAAGGGGATGGGACAGTAACGAACGGTGATCCAGTGAAGAGGGAACAAGTGGGACCAAACCCCCCGCGACCACTCTGGCGCAACCGGGACTATGTGTTGCTTTGGAGTGGTCAAACCGTCTCCTCCCTTGGCTCTGGCGTTTCTCAACTCGCCTTTCCGTTGTTGGTGCTGGCCTTGACCCATTCTCCAGCGCAAGCAGGAATCGCTAGTGCTCTGCGGACGCTGCCCTACTTCATTTTCACGTTACCGGGAGGGGTACTCATCGATCGCTGGAACCGCAAATGGGTGATGATTCTCTGTGATGCAGGACGAGCCTTGAGCTTAGCCAGTATCCCTGTAGCGCTGGTGCTCAGGCACTTGACGATTGTGCAACTCTATCTAGTCGCGCTTCTCGAGGGGTCGCTCTACGTCTTTTTCGATCTGGCTGAGACAGCCAGCTTGCCACGAGTGGTTTCCAAGGAGCAATTGCCCGCGGCGATCTCACAGAATCAAGTGGCCTTTGGGATTACCAACCTGCTTGGTCCACCATTGGGTGGTGTGCTCTATACGCTCGGTCAGGCCGTTCCATTTTTGACGGATGCCCTCTCCTATCTGGCTTCGGTGTTCTCCCTGCTCTTCATACGAACGAAGTTCCAGCTGGAGCGAGTTGGTGCTCCACGCAGATTATGGGCAGAGATGGTCGAGGGTATGAAGTGGATGTGGCACCAGCCGATACTGCGAACCATGGCCTTTCTCAATAGTGGGTGGAGTGCGCTCGGTTTTGGGTTCTCCCTGCTCGTGATTGTGCTGGCGCAAAGGCAACACGTGTCTGCTCCTTTTATCGGTGTCTTGTTTGCCATAGGAGGAGGCACCAGTATTCTCGGCGCTTTTCTCGCCCCGCTCCTTCAGAGACGGCTGAACTATGGACAGGCTATTATTGGCTTATGGTGGCTGTACGTCCTGGCGTGGCTGCTGGTCGTGATAGCATTCACGCCGTTTGCACTCGGTGCCGTCGTCGCCTTTTTCTTTCTGGTGGACTCGATCTACAATATTGTACAGTTTAGTTACCGGCTGGCCTTGATTCCAGATGAGCTGCAGGGGAGGGTGAATAGTGCCTTCCGGCTCATTTCGTACAGTCTTCGACCGGTGGGTATCGCATTGACCGGGGTACTGATGCAACTCATGGGTATCGTTCCAACAGCGGCGGTGTTCGCAGTGATCCTTGCCCTGCTGGCGCTCCTAGCGTCGCTCAATCCATCTATTCGTAAAGCGCTACCCCTTGCGCAGATACGAGCAGAATAGCTTCTCTTTGTGTTCGGTTTTCAACTCTGCTCATGTGTCTCTTCTGAAAAAATCTCATCACAAAGCCTCACAGAAGTTGGTGAATCGTCCCTGTTAGACACTCCAACGGGCCGCATGCTATACTGCTCATAACAGAATCCATATATTTGCCCATTCCACCGACGGAGATGTGACAATGACCACAAGTGAACGCAGCTCAGCAGAGTCAGCGGAGTTCAAGGGAACGCAAGAAAAGCTTGCAGAACTACACAGTTTAAAAGAAGCAGCGATGCTGGGCGGCGGGAAAAAACGCATCGAGGCGCAGCATAAAAAGGGCAAACTCACGGCACGAGAACGACTCGACCTGTTGCTAGACCCGGGCACATTTAATGAACTGGATATGTTTGTGACGCATCGCTCCACAGATTTTGGCCTGGATGAACAGAAGATTCCAGGTGACGGGGTCGTTACCGGCTATGGGCAGATCGATGGGCGGCTGGTCTACGTGTTCTCACAAGATTTCACGGTCTTTGGCGGTTCTCTTTCCGAGTCACACTCCGAGAAGATCTGCAAAATCATGGATCATGCTATGAAGAATGGCGCACCGGTTATTGGCCTGAATGATTCGGGCGGGGCACGCATTCAAGAAGGAGTTGTAAGCCTGGGCGCGTATGCAGATATCTTCCTGCGCAATACGCTGGCTTCGGGCGTGGTACCGCAGATATCCGCGATCATGGGACCCTGCGCGGGTGGAGCGGTCTATTCTCCGGCGATCACGGACTTTATTTTCATGGTAGAACAGACCAGTTACATGTTTGTGACGGGGCCAAATGTGCTAAAGACGGTGACACACGAGGATGTGACCTTTGAAGAGCTAGGCGGGTCAATGGTTCATAACAGTACAAGCGGCGTGGCTCATTTTTCCTGTCCGAGCGAACCCGACTGCATCCGCATGATTCGCCGCCTTTTGAGCTATATCCCTTCGAATAACGTCGATGATCCTCCAAGAATCACGCCCGTAGACTCGCTGACACGAGCCGAAGAGGCGCTGGATAGCATCATTCCCGATAATCCGAATAAACCCTATGATATGAAAGCAGTCATACGACATATTGTCGATGATGGCGATTTCTTCGAGGTGCAGGAGTATTTTGCGACCAATATTATAATCGGTTTTGCCCGCCTCAATGGCCGCTCTGTTGGTATTGTGGCCCAGCAACCTGGAGCGCTGGCCGGGGCGCTCGATATCAACTCTTCGGATAAGGGGGCGCGCTTTGTGCGCTTCTGCGACTGCTTCAATATCCCCATCATTACGTTCGTAGACGTACCGGGTTTTTTACCGGGCGTGAGCCAGGAGCACAACGGCATTATCCGCCACGGCGCCAAGCTGCTCTTTGCCTACTGCGAAGCGACCGTACCCAAGATCACGGTGATTACGCGAAAGGCTTATGGCGGCGCATATGACGTGATGAATAGCAAGCACGTGCGCGGCGATATTAACTATGCCTGGCCCATGGCGGAGATCGCGGTGATGGGCGCGGAGGGTGCAGTGAATATCCTCTTCAAGGATGAGATCGACAGGGCCACTGATCCAGAAAACCGGCGCAAAGAATTGATCGCCGAGTATATTGAGAAGTTTGCCAATCCCTATATTGCTGCTGCTCGCGGTTACGTTGACGAGGTGATCGAGCCCCGCTATACCCGCGCCAAGTTGATTACGGCGCTGGAGATGCTGAAAAATAAGCGGGACTCCAATCCACCGAAGAAGCATGGGAATATTCCTCTGTGATAAGAAGGGGGACCGCGAGGGTCGCCTATTGCGCCTTGCTAGAGCACGACAGGAAGGTCCAGCCCTGTCATGCTTCGCTATGCTCAGCATCTCTGCCCTTGGAGACAGATCCTTCGCTACGCTCAGGATGACACATCAGTGTGAGGCAACACATCAGTGTGAGGTGACACATCAGCGAGGGGTGACAAGCGAGGGCAACAGCACAAGTGAGACCAAGTTGGAGCAACCCATGACACGCCGCGCTATCATTCTGAGTGACAAGCGAGGGCAACAGCACAAGTGAGACCAAGAGAAAACAACAACAGGCAGCAGAAGATGAAGCACTACTACGTTTATATCATGACAAATCACTCAAAAACCCTCTACACAGGCGTCACCAATAACCTGCAGCGGCGCATGTACGAACACCAGCATCACCTGGTTGCAGGCTTTACAAGCACATACCAGATTACACGCTTAGTGTACTTTGAAGAGACTTCCGATGTGTATGCTGCCATGGCGCGGGAGAAGCAGATCAAGGGCTGGGTGCGCGCAAAGAAGATAGCCTTGATCGAGTCCATCAATCCTGCCTGGCGAGACGTGAGTGAACAATGGCAAGGAGGATGATCGTGGCCGAGGAGGACGAGATCCTTCGCTGCGCTCAGGATGACATGGGGAGGCTCAGGGTGACACGGGGAGGTAACTTAGCTTGATGCCTATGGGGCGACCGCGAAGGCCGCCCGCACATTTTAGATCATTTCTGGTTCGTTATGGTGGGGTCTGTCTCCTTCTCACCTGCCAACGGGGGTAGGAGCAGGTAGCTGAGCAGCAGTCCGATGATACCCGATAGAACAATGGAGCCCATCCAGAGATTGACCGACCAGCCTATGCCCCTGGTGAGCAACAGGGCGAAGAAGTACAGGCTGTAGAAGGCTACCGGGATGAGAAATGCCACAATGCGAAACTCCCAGGGCCGGGTCGCCGAAGGTTTGAACCGCCACACAAGGAAATCTGCTATTACGCCGGCTGCCAGCGCAGCAGGTATCAACAGGTACTTATCCTCCAAAACGCTCATGAGAGCGGCATTGAGCGTGAAGATCAGAGTAAGCGAGCCGAACGGAAGTGCCCAGCGCCGCAGGAGCAGCAGGACAAGCGCCATCAACAATACGTCCTGGAGCAGGATCGAGGTGATGCCCAAGGCCTGACTGAAAGAGGGGTCAACAGCGGTGTGGCCCCGCGAGGTGTACACGATTTTATTGCTCGTCGCTGACCAGCTGATTCCCCCATCACCATTGTCCGCACCCGGGTTATTGGATATGTTTACCTGGTGGCTCCCATCAGCATTCATGACATAGACTTCACTGTTGCCGGTGCGATCGGAAGTGAAGGCGATTTTCGTGCCATCGGGTGACCAGGTCGGCGCCCAGTTGTCTGTATCGCTGGCGCTGGTCAATTGGATTTGACCACTACCATCGGCATTCATCATATAGACCTGGCTATGCTGGCCATCACCAGCGAAAAAGACGATTGTGCGGCCATCCGTTGAGAAGGACGGATCCCAGGCATAGCCACTTTCATGTGTCAGGCGGGTCTGGGCAGTGCCATCGACATCCATAGTGTAGACATCATCGTTACCGGCACGTTCCGAGATGAACACGATTTTGCGGCCGTCAGGCGACCAGGATGGCTTGCCATCGAATGCTGGGTCTCGCGTTAAACGTATCAGATTGCTGCCATCAGAGTTCATGATATACAGGTCGTAGTTGCCATCTCGGTTCGATGTAAAAACAACCTTACTATCGTCAGGTGACCAGGATGGTCCCCAGTTATCAAACTTGTTGTGAGTGAGCTGCTTTGCGTTGCTGCCGTCGGCGTTTGCTACATAGACCTGCTGGTTATTATTTCCTCCACCAGTAAAAGCAATCTTTCGCCCGTTATGCGACCAGGCAGGATTGGAATGGTCGAACGGTGCACTTGTTAAGCGCGTCTGGCTGCTGCCATCGGCATTCATGACGTAGAGATCACTCGGCACATTTGTCGATCCATGCACGTTGCGAGCCGCCCAGGTATTGACCAGCGGATGAGCATACTGAGTGAAGAATGTGAATATTGATAGCAGAAGCGTAATGGAAAGAACGGCAGGTAGGAGTTGGAGCCACCTGTACCCGCCAGCGCCAGGGAAGCGTCCCCACGCTGCACGCACAGGACCGGTGAGCATCAGGACAACCCCTAGCCCCAGTATGAGGTGTGTCGGGCTGAGTAATGCATCTATACTGACTTCAATACCGAAGAGGATATGCCAGATCATGTCCAGCACGCCTCCGATACCGAAGATGATGGCGCCCAGGAGAGATAATCCATAACCGGCTGGTAGGGCTTCTCGCCAGGGATAGCCCTTCGCATGGCTGCGCACCAGGCTGAAGAAGAGAAAAGCTGCGCCCAGAGCGTAACCGGAGTAGAGAGCGGCATGCCAGGGTGTAAAGAACGTGCTATCTACTTTGCCATGATTGTGCGCCCATCCATCAAGAAAAACCCCACCAATGAGCAAGGTGCATAGAAGAGTTACGATCCAATCAAAACGAGTACTGCCAGGAGGGAGTTGCTTTTGCTGCCCTGTTTGAGCCGTTGCTGGCGGTATTTTTTCAAACTCGATAGAATCTTCTGTGGTTGCCATTGTATGGTCCTTTCGAGCTATTGATACTGATGACGAATTCAATGCCGGATAACCCGCCCAACCCCCAGGGCGCGATCAATCGAGCCCCTACGCACCCGGCATCGCTTCGCTCGCCGGTTCTGGACGCTTCGCCAACAGTATCGCTATTGTAGCACCGGGATTAACATGGGGTGATGGGGCCGCCACAGTATTGTACGTTGGGGAGGTTATAAAGTTGGGTATATTTGCAAGCGACGGGTGCTGTTCCTGCAATCAGGCGTCCCGCTCCACCAACTCCAGCAATACCCCATTGGTTCCCCTGGGGTGTAGGAAGACAGCGCGCCCTTCGGCGGCAAGGCGCGGCTGCTTGTCGAGCACAGGAGCGCCTTTTGCCTGCATATCGACCAGCGCAACATCGATATCATCTACTTCCAGGCAGATATGATGGAGGCCTTCGCCACGTTTCTCCAGAAATCTTGCCAGGCTGGAGTCGGGGTTAGTTGGCTCGATGAGTTCGATTTCACTGCCGCCAGGGCCACCCATGGGGAGAAAGGCGATACGCACCTGCTCTGTGGGAATCTCTTTAATTGCGCGTGGAGTGATACCCAGGATGTCCCGGTAAAAGGCTAAAGCCTGTTCGATGTTGCGCACGATAATGGCTACGTGGTCAATACGCCCGGGCTGCATTTCGAGACCTTCTCTGAAATCTACTTGTGGCACTCAGCCAGGTGGAAATCGGCCTGGCGCAGCCTTTGAGGGATAGTTGCAAAGAGGCCGACACCAAGTTGGACCGAGCTGATGAGAGTACGCAAGGCCATTAAAGCGCTGATACGCGTCTCCTCGCTATAGCGCAAATTTTCTGCTGCCTGCTCAAATTCGACCTGTGTAAGCACTTCATAGTTCAAGTCCGGCTCGACCAGGATGCTTAGATCCAGGTCGACATAGTATAAACGATCGAGTTCAATGGTGGCAGGTTGAATGATATTGGCATAGGTATGTACCAGCGCGGAACCATTGTAAAAGGCGCTGAGCATGTACCAACGCTGAGGCCAGAAAAACTGTAAACAGTTGTAGCGTAATGGACGCACCTGTGTAGACCAGTGCATCGATGTACCTGCAGGTAACCAGAGGCGCAAGCAATCGCTCGCTGCTTCTGCTACGCCTTCATCGCTGAGTTGCACTGTTGCATCTAGTCGATATGCCTGCCAGGATCCACGTACTATCTGATCGTAGCTGCGGCTTTCCACCCGAAAATCTGGCTGCATGGTTGCTCTCCCTTCTTTCCTGCTTATAGTACGCAAATTCAGCGATGTCGTCAAGCGTACTAGCAAATAATCCGCTAGCACAATTTCTACTACCTTTGCTCGCCGCAGGCGGCGAACAAAAAGAGAATAAGAAGTTTTTCGGGGACACCCCGAGCCCCGGCAAAGGGCTAGCCGCCCTTTGCAGTCCCGCAGAAAACACAAAAGCACCTTTTCTCCTCCAGTATCCTAATACGTTGTAAAATATATGAGAGTTGCTCAACAATAGAAATAAAGAAACAGATAAAACATGGTAATTATGCGCTGTCCAAATTGCCAGACTATCAATCCACCAGAAGCCAAATTCTGTCTTGAATGCGGTAGACGTCTCGTTGTCTGTCCTCACTGCGGTACGGTCAATGTTCCCGCGGCGAAATTTTGTATCGAGTGTGGTACGGCGTTGGTTCCGAAGGGCGAGAGTACGGACCCGCTGCCAGAACTGGAACCGGCGACGCCTTTGTCCCGGGATGCCGCGAGCACTGAAAGCAAGTTGACGTCTCCAGAGGAAAGGCGCATCGTTACCATCATGTTTGCAGACATTATTGGCTCGACGCCACTGGCAGATCACCTGGATCCTGAAGATATGCGGGCCATCCTGGCGGGATACTTCAACCTTATGACGGAGCAGATACGGAGGCACGGAGGAACGGTCGAGAAGTATATCGGCGATGCAGTTATGGCGGTATTCGGCATGCCAGTTGCCCATGAAGATGATCCTGACCGGGCTATACGAGCAGCACTCGATATGCAGAGAGCCCTCCATGATTTTAATCAGCGGAGGCAGGCACAAGATGCAGAAGCAACGCAGTTACAGATGCGCATCGGCATTAACACGGGCGAGGTGGCGGCGCCAGGTAACTCCCGGTCGAACAGGAATGATTTCCTGATCACGGGCGATGCAGTCAATGTAGCTGCTCGCTTACAGCAGGTGGCGGCGCCCGATACTATTCTGGTAGGCGAGCGTAGCTACCTTGCAACTAGAGAGGTATTTGACTTCTATCCTATAGCGCCTTTACGCCTCAAAGGCAAGGCCGAACCGATATCTGCCTGGGTGGTTGTCGACTTGCACAAACATGCTTCTACGATCACACAACATCCACGGGGAATCGAGGGACTGCGAGCGCGGCTGGTAGGGCGCACACTCGAGTTGACGCTGATGCATGCCACGTATGCACGCGTTCAGGCCGAAAGACAGTCACACCTGATTACGCTGCTGGGCGCGCCTGGCATCGGTAAATCGCGCCTGGCACGCGAATTCATTGCACGCGAACAAGAGGCGGCCAAAAGCGCTTCCTCTGGTGGCCAGCTAACCCGTCCCAGGGTGCTCGTAGGGCGTTGTCCTCCTTATGGCGAGAGTATCACCTACTGGCCCTTGATCGAGATTTTACGCTCACTGCTGAGCACAGAGAGCAAAGAGGATAGCGGGAAGATGGCAGAGCGCTTTACAGAGTTTGTGCATGATACGCTCATACGGGGCAGGCGCACAGAGGAGCCTGAGCAAATTGCCAGCGCTATTGCACGCAGCATTGGTAGAGGATTCGGCGGCAGTACAGATGAACAGAACTACCTGGACCGGCCTGACCGGGAATACCAGTATAGCGAGGAGATGGGGAAGATTGCTAGCATTATCCCAGCCGGGAGCAGCATCATATCATCTAATATTGGATGGGGACGGAGCGGTGTGGTGGATGAACAAGGTTACCTGGACAGGCGGGAACGGGAATCGCAGCGCGGTAAATATGGTAAAGAGGCGGAACAGAGCGGCCCACGCATAGCGCTCATGCGCGCGTGGCGTGTTCTCCTGGAAGCGCTGGCAGAGCAACAGCCACTACTACTTGTGATAGATGATCTCCAATGGGCAGACGAAGCGTTGCTCGATCTACTGGAATACTTAACCGACCGCATAGAAAAGGTACCCGTGCTTTTCCTCTGTCCGGCACGCCCGGATTTCTTTGAACGACGCCGTGATTGGGGCGGTGGACGGCGCAATTTCACCACTATAGCGCTCGAATCGCTTTCAAGAGAGGAGAGCAGCGAGCTGATCTCTGAACTTCTCGACAGCGAGGAGATGCCGGAAGTATTGCGTCATACTATCTTGAGCAGAGCCGAGGGCAATCCCTTCTTTGTCGAGGAGATCGTACGCATGTTGATTGATCAAAAAATCCTCATTTATGAAGAAGGAAGCTGGCACGTTGGTACACAGAAAGAGGCACTACTTGGGGAACTGGCAAATCCAGCAGGGCCACCCGACGATACGCTGCTTGATCTGCACTATGTGCTGCCGCTTGCGCGCATACCCGATACTATTCAAGGGGTGCTGGCGGCACGTGTCGATCTGTTGAACCCAATAGAGAAGCTGGTCCTACAGCATGCGTCCATCATTGGCCGCACTTTCTGGTTGGCAGCTCTTCTTGAACTGGCCGGGAATCTCAATCCCGCTACGCTTCTTGAGACACTCGATACGCTGGCAAAACGCGATTTTATTGTTGAGGTAGAGAGACCGGAATTAAGTCCATTCGAGCATGACCGGGTGTTTAGCTTCAAACACATCTTGATTCGTGACGTGGCGTACAACAATATCCCGCGTATACGCCGCTCCTATGAGCATACGCAGTTAGCCTTGTGGTTAGAAAAACAGGTCGGGGAGAACGACAAAGATTTTGTAGAATTACTGGCCTATCATTACCAGCAGGCCCTGATCGCATGGTCGCCTGTGCTGCTGACAGATCCTACGAGCGTAAGAGATGTCCCTGATGCAGCACGTTTAACACGGACTGAATTACGCAGCCGCACGATTACCTATCTAGGGAAGGCGGGAGACCAGGCTCTCGAATGCTACTATACAATTCGGGCCATTCAAGCCTATGGCGAGGCATTGGACCTGCTGTCTACCAGTGAGGCGGATGCGCTGACGCTTGCACGCATGCATGAAAAGCTGGGCGATGCTTATTATCAACGCATAGATATAGATAAGGCATTGAAGGAATATCGCAAGGCATTAGAGTTGGAGATGAAGGCAGAGCCAGAGGAGAACAATGGTATCAGATTGCGCCTATATGATCGCCTGGCAGAGCTATCGACGCGCTGGGCAATCTGGAAGGACACACTTGATATTCAAGAGGTACACTACTACATCGATGCAGGATTAAAGCTATTAGAAGGAAGGCAAAAAAGCGGTGATTACGCAGCCTTTCTCACATACCAGGCCGGGTGGTATATTCGCCAGGTAGACCTGGTTGATAGCAGCCAACGGGCCGAGCTTGCCGAGCAAGCGCTACAGAGCGAACAGGAGGCATTACGCATCGCAGAGGAATTGCATGATATCGATTCGTTGTGGCTCGCGATAGATATGCTTGGATTTATCTACACCTACCAGGGAAAGTATCGCGAGGCGCACAAGGCACAACACTACCGGCTGACATTGGCTGAGCAGATGAAGAGCCGCGAGGAACTGCACGATCTCTACCAGATGTTGGGGTGGACACATGAACAGATCGGTGATTACGCGACAGCCGTCAAATGGTTTGGGCATGCCTGGGCCGTCGCCCAGACTATGGAAAGCCCTTCTCTGCTCCTAAGGAGTATGATTGGGCGCATGTCTGTCTGGTATGCATGGGGGCGTTGGAGCGATGCCTACGAGGCGGCTCAGCAGGTGCTACAAATGATCGAACAGTACCAGCAGAGTGAAAAATGGCAATCCTACGCACTACTGCCGCTGGCAATTATCGCTTACCAACGAGGTGACCAGGAACAAGGTGATCGCTATGTTCGCCAGCACAAGCGGTTAGTTGACCAATATGGCGTCAATGCAGAGCTTTCAGAACTCGAGCCGCTCTTATACCTGGCGCGCGAAGATTGGGCTCGTGCCATAGCCGATTACAAGGACAAACTGCAACGAAGCGAGCCATTTCCTCAACCTGAGGCACTTGCTCGACTGGCTGAACTTGCCGTGATTACAGGAGAGAGTCCAGAAGAGCAACAGACCTTGTGCGAGCGAGGGGTGGCCGTCGCCGAGGAGTCGGGAAGCGGAAAAAGCCAGGCAATTGCTCTACGCGCACGCGGGCGCATGCACCTGGAACGAGAAAACTGGGCAGCGGCAGAACTGGATCTCCAGCAGTCCCTCCAGAAGTGCGCTGAACTGGATATAGCATGGGAACGTGGGCAAGCGCTTTATTGCCTGGGGATTTACTACCGGCGCCGCGCTGCAATCTTCAACCAGGATAATGATGGCGAGCGCACTGCCGACATGGGTCGCGCGCATCAATATTTCGAGCAAGCCCTGGGGTTCTTCGAGGCTCTAAAGGCGGTACATGATGCAGAGCGTACACGTGCGGCACTTGCGCAAGATAGTAATGCTCCTGTGTGATTTGAGTGTAATCTTAACCCTGCATCTCCCATAAAGTGCGGCTTTCCCACAGTTGGGTCGAGTCCCAGGTACCGCCAATGCCGGGAGGTAAGGTGGTCAAATGTATCTGGGCAGGATTAGCTTGCGCAAACTCGATGCGACTACGGACGATGTCGCGGGCAATCGCAGGAGTATTATTGACAAGGCTCAAGTGCGAGAGCCAGACCCAGCGTATGCTGTCGGGACGCCAGGTATGCAGCAGAGCTTCAGCAGTCTGGTCGTTAGAGAGATGTCCCAGGTTGCTGAGAATGCGTTGTTTCACGATATATGGATAGGGACCGCTCAGCAAGCGCTGGCGATCGTGGTTTGCTTCAATGATGAGTAAATCAGCGTGGATCATCATCTCAAGCATAGTGGGTGTTACCTCGCCGCTATCGATTGCAATGCACACGCGACAACCGCCAGCGCTGAGCAGGTAGCCACATGGGGCCACTGCATCATGTGAGACCGGAAAAGACTGCACTTCTATGTCACTGATTACTAAGCTAGAACCAGCAGCAAAGGCGGTAGCATAGGGCAACCTGCTTCCCTGCCAGGTACTGGTGGACAGCAAGACCTGTTGCTCAGTGGGCGAAGGAAGCTGAGCTGAAATATCTTTTCCAGGTACCTGCGCACAGGATTCTACGTCTTGAGAATGCAGCGATGCGCCTTGTAGCTGCCCGCCAGTATCTGTACGATATATACCAGAGGTAAAGATTTCCCCTATAGCATTAAGCGTACGAAGATCGGCAATTGCCGGTATGGCATACCGGTACACCAGGCTGGGAAGGCCGATTATGTGATCGCTATGTTCATGGGTTATCAGAACCCCCTGCAACTGAGAAGGGGAAACTCCGACTTGTCGCAAACGCTGCAATAGGACGTGGCTGCTCAAGCCTGCATCCACCAGTAACCTGGTCCGCCTGCGCGGTCCAGCCTCTACCAGAAAGGCATTACCAGTACTTCCACTCCCTAACGAGGTGACTCTCATAGCGATGAAACCCTATTACTTTCAGCTTCTCCGTCTTTCCATCCAAGCAATTGTTGCGCATTACCACCAAGTATCTGCGCTATGGCAGCGCTGTCGAGGCCAGATTGCGCGATATGGTCGATCACGCGGCGCTGCGGTAACAGCCCGTAGTCACTGCCAAAGAGAATACGATCCGCACCGATTATGCTTGCCACTATAGGAAAGATGGCACTGCGGTAGAGATAGATCGTCGCGGCTGTATCATACCATACCCGCTCGGTAATGCGTTGTATCTCCGGCATGAGGGTGTAGAAGGGGAGCCCGCCACCCCAGTGCGCGGCGACGAAGCGTATATCAGGGAAGGCAGTGAGAAAAGCAACGATATCCGGCAACGAGACGTCGCCCTTGCCAGGGTAGATGTGGCCGACCGGTTCGCTGCAGTGCGAGAGTACTATCAATTGATAGTGACGAACGACCTCTATAAGCGGTGTGAGAAGTTGGATATCGCTCAGCCGATAGCCCTGGCCGTGAGGCATGAGCTCACCAAGGCCAATCATGCCAGATTGGGCACAGCGTTCCAATTCACGAACGGCACGCGTACCGGCGAGGGGTTGGATGACTGCCATGCCATAGATACGCCGTGGGTAGCGCCGCATGGCATCAATGATATAGCTATTCGTTTCCTCTATCAAACCTTGATCGGTCCAGCCGAATGTGAAGGTGACAGAAGCATCGACACCCGAGGCATCCATCTCCGCAATCAGATCCTCCACGCAAGCAATGCCTACACCTGGATTTCTATACAATTGATCGAACCAGGGATCACGGGCACAGAATTTTGCCCGGTGATCGCGGATTTCAGGCGGGAAGAGATGGGTATGAAAATCGATGCGCATAAGATTATACTTGCAAAAAACGAGTCAGAGCGCTAAAAATAAAGAACTCACTCCAAATTATAGAGTGAGTTCAGGTCCTTCGCAATAGCATTATTACCTCAATTTTGCCGGGCAGGCAGCCTACAGAGCCACGCGCAGCGGCGGCACACCTCAGCCACAAGACAAGCCGTACGATCATTAGGGCCGCTTGGCTGCACCGGTCACCCGGCTTGCACCTGCGGTCTATCTACC
>WNGD01000403.1_pt2 | contig 20217 bp, 20 predicted proteins | sample 5400671 | NCBI WGS metagenome assembly WNGD01 (sample SAMN13153369, study PRJNA577476) | soil metagenome | isolation source: 40 cm soil or saprolite under grassland replicate 2 | place: USA:California | collected 2016-06-15 | reverse complement strand
GTCCGCAGAATCCCCGGTTCTAGTCCTCGACAAGGAAAGCGCCTGTTTCTGCGCGGGTGAGCCGCAGCAACTGGCTGGGTGCAAGGCCGAGCACGTGACGCGGCGAGCCTGCTTCCAGCCACGCGGTGGGGAGCGTCAGCAGCGACCGCTCGACGAGGACGCGCGCACCCTGGAAAGGGAAGGACGGGGATGGCACAGGTTGCAAGTCGGAACACCCTCCGCGCCGCGCCAGACGCACGCGGTCGATCGCGCGGTCGTCGGGGACGAGGGCGACGAGCGTGCGCCCGTCGCACTCGAAGCCGGCCGCTCGCACAGCTTGTCCGGGAGGTGTCTCGACTCCCGGCGGCAGCTCCTCGATCCGGCCCTGCGCCTGCGAGTCGCGGAGAAACGACGCGATCCGCTCGACCGGCTCGGGCCACATCACTCGAGCGCGATGAAGCGCGCGTCCTCGAACGCGCCGTGCAGTTCTCGGACGAGCTCCCGGGGGGCGGGCGTGTCGATGGACAGGGCCATCAGCGCCTGTCCCCCGCGTCGCGTGCGCGAGACGGTCATGTTCGCGATGTTCACGCCGGCGTTGCCGAACAGCGTGCCGACGCGCCCGATCACGCCCGGCACGTCGTCGTAGCGGAAGAAGACGAGCAGCGGCGCCAGCTCCATGTCGAGCTCGAACCCGAGCGCGCTCACGAGCCAGAGGCGGTTGTCGTTGCCGATCGTGGTGCCGGCCACGCGCAGCGCGCGTCCCCCGGAGACGGCCTCCACGCGAACGAGGTTGGTGAAGTCGCGCGACGAGCGACGCCGTTCCTCGCGCACATCGACGCCCCGCTCGGCGGCGATCACGGGAGCGTTCACGTAGTTCACCGGCTGGTCGGAGCGGCCCTGGAATGCGCCGTTCAGCGCCGCGACGGTCAGCAGCCGCGTGTCGTACTGGGCGAGCGCCCCGAAGTACGTCAGCCGTAGCTCGTCGACGCGCCCCTCGGCGAGCTCCATCGCCAGACGTCCGAGCTTCGCCGCCAGTGGGATGTACGCGCCGAGGACCTCCAGATCCTCGGCGCCGATCACCGGGATGTTGACGGCGTTCGTGACGAGGCCGCCCTCGAGCGCCGCGGCGACCTGCTCCGCGATGATCACGCCGGCGCGGTCCTGCGCCTCCTCCGTCGAGGCGGCGAGGTGGGGCGTGACGACGACGTTGTCCAGTTCCAACAACGGGCCCGAGTACGGCTCCGCGGAGAAGACGTCGAGCGCGGCGCCGGCGACCTTGCCGGAGCGCAGCGCGTCGAGGAGCGCAGACTCGTCGACGAGCTCGCCTCGTGCGGCGTTGACGATCCGCACGCCGTCGCGCATCTTCGCGAGAGCGTCGACTCCGATCGCATGACGCGTCTCGTCGGTCAGCGGCAGGTGCAGCGTCAGGAACTCGGCGGCTGCGTAGACGCCGTCCTCCGTCTCGGCGCGTTCCACCCCGAGCTCGCGGAAACGGTCGGGGGCGACGAACGGGTCGTAGGCGACGACGCGCATGCCGAGACCGGCGGCGCGCCGCGCGACCTGCTGGCCGATGCGGCCGAAGCCCAGCACGCCGAGCGTCTTGTCGGCGAGCTCGATGCCGCCGTACTTCTTCCGCTCCCAACGGCCCTGCTTCAGCGCCGCGTGGGCCTGCGGGATGTTTCGCGTCATCGCCATCAGGAGGCCCACGGCGTGCTCGGCCGCGGAGACGACCGTCGACTCCGGCGCGTTCGCGACGACGATGCCGCGCCGGGTCGCGGCGTCGACGTCGACGTTGTCGATCCCCACGCCGGCCCTGCCGATCACCTTCAGCCTGTCGGCGCGCGCGATCAGCTCGGACGTCAGCTTCGTCGCCGAGCGGATCACGATCGCCTCGTAGCCGCCGATCGTCTCGGCGAGATCGGAGTCGCCGTCGACGTCGACCTCGAAGCCACGCTCGCGTAGGAGACGGATCCCGGCCTCGGCGATCTCTTCGCGGACGAGGACGGCGTTCAAACGGGGGTGTGCTCTGCCCAGGCCTCGAGCGCACGCGTCACCGCTACACCGCGCTCGATCTCCGCACCGGCGTCAGCGAGCACCAGCTCGACGGCGGCCAGAGCGGTGGTGATGTCGAAGACGTCGAACCAGCCGATGTGGCCGATCCGGAAGATCTTGCCCTTCAACTCTCCCTGGCCGTTCGCGATCGTGATCCCGAAGCGGTCGCGCAGCTGCGAGACGACCTCGGTTCCGTCCACCCCGTCCGGCGAGCGAATCGCCGTGACGACGGCTGATTTCTCCTCGTCGGGCGAGAAGAGCTCCAGCCCCATCGCCTTCGCCCCTTCGCGGCAGGCTCGGCCCAGGCGCGCGTGCCGGTCGAAGGCAGCCTCGAGCCCCTCGTCGAGGAGCAGGCCGAGCGCGACGTCGAGCGCGCGCACGATCGAGACGGCGGGCGTGAACGGTGCGTCGAGCTTCGCCTGCGCCTTCCGCGTGCGCTCCCAGTCGAGAACGTAGCGCGGCGCGGTAGCGTGCGATGCGGCCTCGAGTGCCGCCGCGGAGACGGAGACGAAGGCGACGCCGGGCGGGCACATCAGCGCCTTCTGGGAGCCGGAAACGACCACGTCGATGTCCCACGCATCGGTCTCGAGCGGCACGGCGCCGAGGCTCGAGACCGCGTCGACGACGACGAGCGCGCCGGCCTCCCTCGCGACCGAGGCCAGCGCCTGCACGTCACAGACGACGCCCGTCGACGTCTCCGAATGCGTCAGGTAGACGACACGCACGTCGCCGCCGGCGAGCGCGCTGCGCAGGTCGTCCGGCTCCGGCGTCTCGCCCCAGTCGAGCCGCACGTGAACGAGCTCGGCCCCGAAGGCCCGCACCATTCCTGCCCAGCGCTCGCCGAAGTTCCCGGCGGAGAGCACGAGCTGGCGGTCACCAGGGCTCGTCAGGTTCGCCACCGCCGATTCGAACGCTCCCGTGCCGGAGGTCGTGAACATCAGGACGTCGTCCTGCGTGCGGTACACGTCGCGCAGCCGTGCCAGGCACCGCTCGTAGATCTCGCGATAGTCGCGCGCGCGGTGGTGGATGACGGGCTCGGCGAGCGCCGCAAGCACTTCCGGCGGCACGGGCGTCGGCCCCGGCGTCAGGAGATAGCGCTTCCCGGCCATGTGACCTGAGCCTAGCTAGGCCGGTGGCCGGCGAAGGTGATCACCTGCTGGAACGTCGGGCGGTTCGTCCAGCGGGCCGTCAGCGGCAGGAACCCGCAGCTCCGGCGCTCGTGCGTCGCGTCCGCCCGCAAGCCCGTCGGGTCCGGCCCTTTCGTCGCCGCGAGCGCGGCGTACGCCTCGTCGAGCACGTCGCGCAACGACGCCTGGCAGCGTGTGTAGTCGCCGGCGCCGCAGAACGTCGGCTGCGTGCCGGCCAGGTCACGCACGAAGTAGCTGTACCAGCCGCCGTAGTAGGACGACCCGCCGGGATTGGCCGGGTCGTCCAACGCGACCAGCGATTTCAGACGGTCGGTCAGCGGGCCGAGCGTCGGCCGCATGATCACATCGGCGATGCGCGGCCAGACGGCGTCGATCACCGCGGCGCCCGGATCGTCGATTTTGCCGTCCAGATCGAGGTCGAGGCGGCTGGCACCCTTCGCGGCCCAGGCCTGCATCAACTCGAGCAGTTGCTGAGCTCGGGCATCCGTTGCGCCCTGGAGCACGCGCGAGAGCGTCGGCAGAACCATGACGGCCCGAAGATCCTGCGTCGCCGCGGCGTTCATCGCGCCGACGAGCGTCGCGAGCGTGTGCACCTTCCGCCTCGCGACCTGCCGTTGCAGGAGCTGCACGCGCTGAACCGGCCCGTACGCCCAGTTGTCGTCAGCGGCGGAAAAGCCGGCTGCCGGTTTGTTGTTCCAGTTGAGAATCACGCCGCTCTTCGGATTGACGCCGTGTACGTGCCGGCCGAGCGGTTCGAAGCCCCGCCACTCGTGGTCGCCGTCGCCTATCGTCGGCAGGCCAATGCCGACGTCGGGTGCGCGGATCGGCAGACGTCCGCTCGAGAACATCGCGATGTCGCGGTCGTCCGCGTAGAACCAGTTGAAGGTGAACTCGAGCTGGTTCATCGCACGGAAGAAGCTCTGCGGATCGTGGACGCGGTTCGTGTTCAGGTCCTCGAACGCGAGCGCAGACAGCAAGTCGCGGCCGCGTGTCGAGCGACGGCTCGAGACGGCAACGCGCCCGAGTTGCGTGGCTGCATAGCCCACCACGGGGCCGTGGACGGTTTCCCGGAAGACGATCTCGCGATCCGGCTCCGTCGCGGTTCCCTTGAGCACTCCGGCGTCAAAAGTGGTCATCGCTCGACATGAGCCCTTGAAGAAGTAGTGCAGGTCGTCCCCGCATAGACCCTCGACGTACTGATCGACGATGTCGGAATTGGCCGAGGTCGCGCTCCACGCGAAGTCCTTCCCCCGTCCGAGGAGGACGTAGAAGCTGAGGCCGGGGAAGGACGCGCCGCGGGCGTCGATTCCGCCCCCGTGCAGATCGAGCTCGAGCAGAAGCTCCGGGAACGTGTAGCCCACCTGTGGTCCCGCGACGAACAGTGGGTGATTCGTCGCCGAGCGCCGCGCCGAGACGAGCAGCGCGTTGCTCGCGGCGACGGGAGATCGAAAGTGGAACGCGGCGGGTGCTCCCGCCGGCCCGAAGCTGCCGTCGCGCAGTCCGACGTTGCCGGTGCCCGGTGCACCGCCGTACGGAAAGTCTCCGTCCACGCTGATCGGCGTGTCAGATTGCTGCTGTGCGAGCCGGCTCCAGAGGAATAGCGCTCGATCGGTGCCAAAGCGGTTCTTCAGGGCATCCAGGAACATCGATCGCCGCACTTCGTCGCCGCCGCCGACGCCGAGGTTCGCGCCGAGGAGCGCGCCGACTGCGACCACGTCGGTCATCGTCCAGGGTCGCAGCCCCTGGTTGCGATGCTGGTAATAGGCGTTGATGCCCGCGACGTAGTTGCGCACGTCGGCGTACAGCTGCCGACCCTTGGAGCCGGCCGAGCGGAGCAGGTCGAGTTCCTGTCCGAGGCGCGCGTCGGCCTCCGCGGACCAGGCGAACTGTCGTCCTGAGAACGCGAGCGCGAACGGATCGATGCCGGGAACGTCGAGCGCAGCGAGCCGACCCGGCCCGCGCAGCAGTTCGAGGAGGATGTAGCGATCCTCGGCGGTCGCGTACCCCGCACCGAACTCGACGTCCTGGCGCGTTCGGCCGTAGATGTGCGGGACGTCCCAGCGGTCACGAAGAATCCTCAGACCTGGACGCGGGCGTTCGGTCCGCACGACCTTGCCGGTCACGCCGAAGCGCTCGGACTTGAAGTAGCGGGTCAGGTCCTGCGGCTTGACGTTCGCCCCGCGTGGCGTGAGGCCGTCGTACAACCGCAGCTGGTCTTTCGCCGTCGGCGGGAAGAGGAGGTCGCCGGACTGGCCGGGCGGAAGCACGTTCAACGCAACGGCCGCGTAGTCGACCCGCGGCTCGCCGCCCGCCGCCGGAATCGAGCTCAGGGCCGCCACGGCGGCGAGCGCGAGGACGCGCCTCATCGCGCCGAGCCTACTCCTGCCGGCACTTGAGGCAATCGGCACGAATGTTTGCTAACTCGACGCCGCGGTGACCGTCCTACCACTCTGAACAACCAGCGCTGCTCTCGACTGCGGCACAGTCGAGAGGGCGGCGCGGATCCGGGGGGATCTTCGAATGCGGCACAAGCACACACTCCTACTGGCGTGCGCGTGCGCCCTCGCGGCGCTGGTGGGCGCAGCGACCCTGCACGCGGACCCGGGGCCGGATCCAGAGCCGACGACGACGACGACGACCGATGAGGCTGCAGCGCCACAGCTCGACCTTGCGCTCGTGCATCGCGTGATCGAGCGTCACCGCCGCGAGACCTGGCACTGGCAGCGCGTGATGGGCCGGGCGTTGACGCGTGACCTCGCGGATCCGCCGGCCGACCCTACGCAGCAAATCGCGGCGTGGCGAAGGCTCGCGCTGACGATGAGGCAGCGCGCGCAGAACCCACCGCACAAGGCGGCATGGCTCTGCATCCACCGCTTCGAGGGCGCGTGGCGCGACCCGAACGCTCCCTATTACGGCGGGCTCCAGATGGACGTGCAGTTCCAGCGCACATACGCGCCCTCGCTCTTCCGGCGCAAGGGGACCGCCGACCACTGGACGCCGCTCGAACAGATGTGGACGGCCGAGCGGGCACGCCGCAGCGGCCGCGGGTTCTACCCGTGGCCGAATACCGCGCGGTATTGCGGCTTGATCTAAGGCGCGCACTGGCACTCGTCGGGGGAACCTTCCGGTTCCCCCGAACCCCCTCCACCGGTCCGCTTCGCGGACGGGCCGCTCCGCGGCCGGCGTCGGACCCTGGGCCTAGCGAAGTCTCTGGACGTTGCGCATGTCGACCTTGGCCTCGTCGCGGGTCGTGACGTCGTCGCCGTTCTCGACGCCGCTGCCGTCGACCTCGGGACCGAACGTCTCTCTCAGCGCACGCGCTCGCTTGGTTCGCGTCGCCGACACGAAGCCGAGCAGGACGATCGCTGCCGCCACGGCAATCACGATCCAGACCCACGTATCCATCTCGACTCCTTCCGGTCGCTAGGAAAGCGAAGAGGGGTGAGGTTCGCGTACCCGGCGCCGAGCCGGTCCTAACCGAGCTTCTCTCGCAGCAGGTCGTTGACGACCTTCGGGTCCGCCTTGCCCTGCGTCTCCTTCATCACCTGGCCGACGAAGTAGCCTAGGAGGCCCTCCTTGCCGCCTTTGTACGCGGCGACCTGGCCGGGATTGTCGGCGAGGATCCGGTCGACGAGCGGCTCCAGCTCGGACGTGTCGGCGACGAGCGCCTCGCCCAGGTAGGCGTCGGCCTTGAACTCGGGGTCGCCGCTCTCCGCCAACGCCTTCGCGAACGTCGCACGCGGAATCGTGGCGCGCGCGCCGATCACCTTCGCAAGCTCCTGCGCGTTGACGGCGGCGGGATCCACACCGGTCGCGACGAAATCGTTCATGAGCACGTTCGAGACGGCCTTCGCATCGACGCCGTCGAGCGCGACGCGCTCGTACAGCGCCGCGAGCGCGGCCGAGCCGTTCAGCACCTCGGCGTCGTAGAACGGCAGTCCGTATTCGCGCTCGAAGCGCCGGATGCGCGAGCCGGGCAGCTCGGGCAGCTCGGACTTCAGCCGCTCGAGCGTCTCGGCTTCGGGCTCGAGCGGGACGAGGTCGGGCTCGGGGAAGTAGCGGTAGTCGTCGGCCTCCTCCTTGCGCCGGCGCGGAGTGACGGTGTCGGACTTGACCTCGTAGTCGAGCGTCTCCTGCACGACCTCGGCGCCCGACTCCCACGTGGCGATCTGCCGCCGCACCTCGGCGTCGATGCCGCGGGCAATGTGGTTGAACGAGTTCATGTTCTTCAGCTCGGTGCGTGTGCGGTAGCCGGTCTCCCCCTCCTCACGCACGGACACGTTGGCGTCGGCGCGCAGCTGTCCCTTCTCCATCTCCGCGTCCGAGAGCCCCAGCTCGACGATCGTCTGGCGCAGCAACTGCAGGAAACGCTTCGCCTGGTCGGCCGAACGAATGTCCGGCTTGGTCACGATCTCGACGAGCGGCGTGCCGCCGCGGTTGAAGTCGATGTTGGAGTGCGCCGCGCCGACGATGCGACCGGTCGCGCCGCCGACGTGGATCGTCTTGGCCGCGTCCTCCTCGAGATGGGCACGCACGATGCCCACCTCGGAGTCGCCGTCCGGCCCCGGGACGATGAACCGCCCGTCCAGGCAGAGCGGTTCGTCGTACTGCGAGATCTGGTAGCCCTTCGGCAGGTCCGGGTAGGGGTAGTGCTTGCGGTGGAAGAGCGCGCGCGGCGCGATCGCGCAGCCCAGCGCGAGCCCGAGCTTGAGCGTCCACTCGACCGCTGTCTCGTTCGGGGTCGGCAGTGCACCCGGGAACGCGAGGCAGACGGGACAGGTCTGTGTGTTCGGGCTCGTGCCGAAGCCGTTCGCGCAGCGGCAGAACATCTTCGTCCGCGTCTTGAGCTGGACGTGGATCTCGAGGCCGACGACGGGCTCCCACTCACCCATTGAGGAACTCCTTCGCCTGCAGCAGCGGCACCTCGATGTCTCCGCGCACCTCGAAGACTGCGAGGTACTCCTCGAGGGCGCCGTGCATGCGGATGACGCAGAGCTCCCGCTCGCCCGCCTCGAGCGACAGGCGGACGTCGCCGAGCTGGACGGCGCGCGAGCCGTCGAGGAGACGCGGGCGCTCGCCGAAGACGCGCTCGACGGCGAGCACGAAGTCCGCCGCGCGGTCGACGATGGTCTTTTTCATCTGAGCCGCTCCGGAACCGGGTCGAACCCGATCGCTCGTTCCAAGGCGTGACCGGCGCGGAACAACGTGTTCTCCGAGAACTGCGGGCCGATCAGCTGCAGGCCGACGGGGAGACCTTCGGACAAGCCGCAGGGGATCGACAACCCCGGCAGGCCCGCCATGTTCGGCGGGATCGTCAGCACGTCGGCGAGATACATCGCGAGCGGGTTCTCGGTCTTCTCACCGAGCTTGAACGCCACCGTCGGCGACGTCGGGCTCACGAGCACGTCGAAACGCTCGAACGCCGCGGCGAACTCGCGCGAGATCACGGTGCGCACCTTCTGCGCCTGTCCGTAGTACGCCTCGTAGTAGCCGGCGGAGAGCGCGTACGTGCCGAGCATGATGCGCCGCTTCGGTTCGTCACCGAAGCCGGCGTCGCGTGTGCGCGAAACCATCTCGTAGTAGCCGTCGGCTTCACGGCGCAGCGCGTAGCGGACGCCGTCGTAGCGCGCGAGGTTCGACGACGCTTCCGCGGGCGCGATCAGGTAGTAGCACGCAAGGCCGTACTCGACGGAGCGCGGCAGTTCGCACTCGCCGACGTCGGCGCCGAGCTCGGCGCAGAGGTCGATCGCGCGGCGAACCGCTGCGGCGACGCCGGGCGCGATCCCCTCGGCCTCGTTCAGCTCCTTCGGCACGCCGACGCGCAGGCCTTCGAGGCCCTCCGCCTCGGGCAGCTTGACCGCTGGGACGTCGACCGTCGTCGAGTCGCATTCGTCGCGGCCGCTGATGATTCCGTACAGGAGCGCGTTGTCCCGCACCGTCTTCGTCACCGGCCCGACCTGGTCGAGGCTCGAGGCGAAGGCGACGATGCCGTAGCGCGAGACGGTGCCGTACGTCGGCCGGAGGCCGACGTTGCCGCACAGCGATGACGGCTGCTTGATCGAGCCGCCCGTGTCCGAGCCGAGAGCCCACGGGGTCAGACCCGCGGACACGGCCGCCGCGGACCCGCCGCCGGAGCCTCCCGGCACGCGGGTCGGGTCCCACGGGTTCCTGCTCGGGCCGAAGGCGGAGTTCTCCGTCGACGATCCCATCGCGAACTCGTCGGTGTTCGTCTTCCCGAGCAGCTGCAACCCGGCCGCTTTACAGCGCGCCGCGACGGTCGAGTCGAACACCGGCACGTAGCCCTTCAGGATCTTCGAGCCCGCCGTCGTCTCGATTCCCTTCGTCGAGATGACGTCCTTGAGCGCGATCGGCACGCCCTCGTTCCCGTCGTCGTCGACGAGCGTCAGGAAGCAGTGCAGCTCGTCGTTGCGGGCGTCGATCGCCGCGCGGTAGGCGGCGCGCAGCTCGGCGGCCGAGACCTCACGCCGGTCGAGCAGTCCTCTCGCCTCTTCGGCGGTCAGGCGCAGGGTGTCGATCACGCTTGCGTCTCCCCGGTCGGCGGCACGCGGAAGTGGTCGCCGTCGCGCTCGGGCGCGTTGGCGAAGACGTCCTCGAGCGGCAACGACGGGCGCGGCTCGTCTGGACGGAAGACGTTCACGACGGCGAGCGGGTGCGAGGTCGGGGGCACGTCGGACAGGTCGAGCTCCGACACCTTGCCGACGGCGGCGAGGATGTCGTTCAACTGCACCTCGAGGCGCGCGATCTCGTCCTCGGTCAGCTCGAGGCGCGCCAGCGCCGCCACGTGAAGCACGTCATCCCTTGTGATCGCCATCGGGTCCTCCTAAGCAAAACAAAGAGGCCCCCTTTCGGGGGCCTCTGTTATCGGTTCCGAAGGGAAAGCTAGACAGGCTGGACGTTCGCGGCCTGAGCGCCCTTGGGGCCCTGCACGACCTCGAACTCAACACGCTGACCTTCGGTCAGCGACTTGTAACCCTCCTGGGCGATCGCAGAGAAGTGGACGAAGACGTCTTCGCCACCCTCACGCTCGATGAACCCATAGCCCTTCTCGTTCGAGAACCACTTCACGGTGCCCTGAGCCAACTACTTCCTCCTTCAAAAACACGCGGCGGCCCGGGCACCGAGCCGCCACTACGGATACAGCGGCCGGAGTCTAGCTCAGATACGTGGGAACGCAAGCGCGCCGCTCCGGTAGCGGGCCGCCCGCACGGCGTTTTCGAGCAGGCAGGCGATCGTCATCGGGCCGACGCCGCCGGGGACGGGAGTGAGGAAGGCGGCGACGTCCGCGACGTTCGGATCGACGTCGCCGAAGAGCCCCTCGTCTGTGCGGTTCATCCCGACGTCGATCACGGCAGCGCCCTGCTTGACCATGTCCGTGGTGATCAGCCCGAGCTGCCCGACGGCGGCGACGAGGATGTCCGCATCCATCGTGTGACGGGCCAGATCCGCTGTGCGTGAGTGGCAGATCGTGACGGTGGCGTTGGCGTGAAGCAGGAGCATGGCGACGGGGCGGCCGACGATGAGGCTGCGCCCGACCACGACCGCCCCGGCGCCGGCGACCGGCACCTGGTATTCGGCGAGCAGGCGCATGATCCCGACGGGCGTCGCGCCGACGAGCGTCTGGTGTCCGAAGAAGAGCTGGCCCGCGTTGAAGGGGTGCAGGCCGTCGACGTCCTTCATCGGGTCGAGCGCGCGCATGACGCGCGCCTCGTCGATCTGGGGCGGCAGGGGCGTCTGCACGAGGATCCCGTCGACGGAGTCGTCCTCGTTCAGCTCCTCGACGAGCTCGAGCAGGCCGCCCTCCGGCGTGTCGGGGGGCAGGCGTTTGTCGATTGCCTCGATGCCGACGTCGTCTGCCGCCTTGTGCTTCAGCCGGATGTAGATCTGCGATGCGGGATCGTCGCCGACGAGCACGGTCGCGAGGCGCACGGCTCCGAGCTCTGCGAGCTCGGACTTGACCTCCTCGCGGATTCGCGCCGCGAGCGCGGCGCCGTCCATCAGTGTCGCCATGCGGCTAGAACGGCATTTCGACGTCGCCGACGTCGAGGCCCAGCGATTCGGCGAGGCGGACGCCGATCTCGAGGTCTTCCTTCAGCCGCTCGGCGTCGCGCGACTCCATGGCGCGACCGATCCAGGCGCGTTCTTTCGGGCGCCAGAGCGCATGCGCGGCGAACTCAGGCAGCAGCCGGTTCGCGGCGTCGACGAGCCTGCGGTTCGTCTTCTTGTCGGCGTTCTGCAGCAGCACGCGCTCGTACGCCATACCGGCGCCGTGGTGGATTCCGTCGTCGGTCGCAAGCCGGTTGCAGAGATCCTCGAGCACGGTGCCGCGCGACGAGCGGGCGATCAGCCGGAACCTCGAGATGATCAGGCGCTCGTAGAAGACCTGCATCAGAAAGACCTTCTCCTCGAGCGTGTCGGCCTCGAGCGTCAGGTGCGCGAGGTTGTCCAGGTGCGGATCTCGCTCGGCGGTGCCGCCGGCCTCGCCGACCAGCTTCAGCCACGCCTCGGTGTGGCGCGACTCGTCCTGCAGCATCGTCGAGTAGTAGAGCTTCGCCTCGTGGTCGGGAGCGATGTTCAGGAGCTGCGACGACATGTCGCACGCGAGCATGTCGGCCTGCAGCTGCTGCGTGAGGACGGAGCGCCACATGTCCTTGCGCCGTGCCTGCCGCTGCGACGAGCCCTTTCCTTCCGGGATCGGCGGCAGGTCTCCCCACGGGAGATCCTTCACCTGCCACTCCTGCCGTTTGGCGAGGTCGTAGAAGCGCAGGACGCCGGTGAAGGCCTCGCGGCCTTCGGTTGGCATCTCGATCAGTTGGCCGGTGGCCATTCTGGGAGATTATTCGAGTCGTGGATTTGAAGCGTTGGCCTCGCAAGAATGATCCCGAGTCGATCCGTGCGCGTCAGGACGCGCTCGGGCTCGACGGAGGGGTGACCGGAATCGACCTGTCACCGTTCGTGAACGCGCAGGAGATGCTGACCGGCGCCGCGGTGATTCCCGTGTCGGTGGTCGGGCCGGTCGACGTCGAGCTCGGCGAGTACGAGCTCGAGGAGCCGTTCGGGCGCGTGACGGAGACGGCGAGGTCGCGCGACCAGGTCTACGTCCCGCTCGCGCACACGGAGGGCGGGCTGTCGGCGTCGCTCTATCGCGGTGCTCGCGCCGCGGCGGAGTCGGGCGGGTTCCGCACGTATGTCCTCGGCGACCGGATCACGCGGGCCTCGTGCTTCGTCTGCCGGTCGACGGCGGAAGCGGTGCAGCTCGCGCGCTTCCTCGACGCGCATGTGGCGGAGATGCGCCGCTGGCTCGCGGAGCGCGAGGAGGCCTGGATCTCCTCGTACGCGAAGCTGCGCGAGGTCGAGACGCACGTCGTCGGTCCGATGTGCCATGTGCTGTGGGCGTTCACGACCGGCGACGCCTGCGGACCGAACATGATGACCCGCAACGCCTATGCGCTGAACATGGGTTACGTGATGGAGCAGGCGCCGGTGAAGCCCGAGCGCGCGATCCTCGAGGCGAACATGGGCGGCGACAAGAAGCCGTCGCACCGCTACTTCGAGCGCGGCGGGCACGGGAAGACGGTGCTCGCGGAGACGACCCTGACGGAGGACGCGGTGCGCCGCGTGCTGCGCACGACCGTCGATGACCTGCTCGAGCTCTCCTTCGCCGGAACGCACGGGGCGGTCGCGTCCGGCATGCAGTCCGTCGCCTTCACGCCGGCGTCCGCGATCGCGGCGATCTTCGCCGCCACGGGACAGGATCTCGGCATGGTCGGAACGAGCTCGATGGCGCACGGCACCGGTCACCGGGTCGAGGGCGGCATCCACTGCGCTTTGCGCCTGCCCGGCCTCGAGGTGGGCACCGTCGGCGGCGGCACCTCGTTCCCGTACGCGCACGCGTGGCTCGAGCTGATGGGTTGCGCAGGGGCCGGCAAGGTCTACCGCTTCGCGCAGGTCGTGGCGGCCGCGACGCTCGCGCTGGAGATCTCGGCCAGCGCCGCAATGGCGACCGCGGGGTCGGAGAACTTCTTCAGGGCGCATCATGAGCTCGGCGGCAAGCGCCACTGATTCAAAGGCCGGGGTCAGACCCCTGCAGTTCGGCTAGCGCGTTCCGATCTGCATGCGCAGCAGGCGCGGCAACGTCGCGCCGACGCGGGCCGGCAGTGCTGCGCGCCGGCCTTCCTCGTCGGCCCGCTCGCAGGCCATGATCGCGCTACGGACAAGACCGCCGCCCAGGCGCTTGAGCGGCTCGGGCGGGAGTGACGGAACGCGGCGCGCGGCGAGCGGCAGTGCCGTCCACTCGTCGTCGCGGCCGAGCGCCAGCGACGCGAGGATCTGGCCGCCGAGCCAGCTCGGGCCGACGCCATGACCTGAGTAGCCGAGCCCGTAGTGGACGCGTCCTCTGCCTGGCACCGTCCCGAAGAAGGGAAGGTGGTCGGCGGAGACGTCGATCGGCCCTCCCCACGCGCGCTCGATGCGCGCGTCGGCCAGACCCGGCAGCAGGCGACGCAAGCCGCGCTCGGCACGAGCGGCGGTTGCGACGTCGCTCGTGAACCGGTCGTCCACCTTCCCGCGGAAGCCGATCGGCCCCGACCCGCTGCCCATCAGGACGCGGCCGTCGGCTGTCGTGCGGAAGTAGTGCAGAAACATCCGGCCGTCCAGGACCGCCTCACCTCCGGTCCAGCCGATCTCCTCGAGCAGCTCCGGCACGGCCTCGGTGAGCACGACGTACGAGCCGAAGTTGGTCACGTGCCGCGCGACCGGACGCCATCCCGTCGCGGCGGCGTTGATCGCGACCACGATCTCCGAGGCCCGCACGCGGCCGCCCGCAGTCGCAACCTCGCCGTCTCGGATCCGCGTCGCGGCGCTGTGCTCGTGCATGTCGACGCCGGCCTGAAGAGCGGCCCGTCGCAGCGCGCGCACCAGCCGCGCAGGCTGGATGGTCGCGCCGTCCGGAAAGAACACGCCGCGACGGAACGAGGGCGACCGGATGCGCGTCGCCAGCTGATCCCGGCTAAGCCGGACGGCCTGCTCCGGCACGCCCGCCGACGCGGCGGCGGCGACGGCGTCGTCGACGGCCCCGTCCTGGGCCGGCGCGGCGGACACCATCAGCATGCCGCTCTCGCGCAGCCAGACGTCGTCCGAGAGCGCGCGTACCGCCGGAATCACGCGCTCAGCCGCATGGGCGAGCTCGAGCGCCCGGTCGCGGCCGAGCAGCGGCAACAACGCCGCGAGCGAAGCCCAGTAGCCGTGCAGGAAGCCGCCGTTGCGTCCGCTCGGGCCGGCGCCGCACGTCGCCGCCTCCAGCAGCACGACCCGTGCCGACTGCTCCCGCTCCTTCAGCGTCAGCGCCGTCCAGAGACCGGTGTAGCCGCCGCCGACGATGCAGACGTCCGCGACGACGTCGCCCGCGAGCGCCGGCGCCGGCTCATCCGAGCCGGCCTCGTCCCACCACCACGGCGGGAGCCGTGGCTCGACGGTCACGCGGTCGCGCCGGACTTTTCCCGCCGCATCTGCACGAGGACGTTCCCCACCATCGCGCTGACCGCGAAGAGGAAGATCACCGTCCCGATCACGTTGACCTGCGGCGGCGCCCCGACCCGCGCCGCACCCCAGACGAACAGCGGGAACGTAATCCGTGGGCCGGCGTTGAAATACGTCACGACGAAGTCGTCGATCGAGATCGCGAAGCAGAGCAGGAGCGAGGCGAGAATCGCGGGCGCGATCAACGGCAGCGTCACCTTGCGGAACGTCACCCATTCGTTCGCACCGAGATCCATCGCCGCCTCCTCGAGATGGCGATCGAAACCGATCAGCCGCGCCTTCACCGTCACGACCGCGAAGCTGATGCAGAACATCACGTGCGCGATCAGGATCGTCGTGAAGCCGAACACGAAGTTGAGGTTCAAGAACAGCGTCAGCAGCGAAGCGCCAAGCACGATTTCGGGCGTCGACAGCGGCAGGAAGATGAGCAGGTTGGTCGCGCCGCGACCGCGGAAGCCGTAACGCACGAGCGCCAGCGCGATCAGGGTGCCGAGCACCGTCGCGAGCACACTCGCAATCAGGGCGATCTCGATCGAGAGCACCATCGCGCTGCGGAGCCCCGGAACGCCGTCCCAGTTCTGCCAGTTGTTGAGCGTGAAGCCATCCCACACGTAGTTGAACCGTCCGGCCGGATGGTTGAAGGAGAACGCGATCACGACGCCGATCGGGAGCATCAGGTACGTGAATGCGAGGAGCGAATAGACGGTCAGCACGTGGCGCCGGAGGAATGCCCAAGCGCCGCCGATGCTCCGGCTGCGCGCGGACGCGGTGGCGGCGACCGCACTCACCCCGTGAGCTTCTCCGTGCCCACCGCGCGGGCGTAGACGCCGATGAAGAGCAGAATCCCGGCCATCAGGACGAACGACATCGCGGCCGCGGCCGGGTAGTCGGTCAGCTCGAGGAACTTCGACTGGATCACGTTGCCGATCATGTGTTGCTTCGGCGACCCGAGCAGCTGCGCGTTGATGAAGTCACCGGCTGCGGGGATGAAGGTCAGGAGCGTGCCCGCGACGACGCCGGGCAGCGAGAGCGGCAGGGTCACGCGCAGGAAGGCCTTCCACCGGCTGGCGTACAGGTCTTGCGCCGCCTCGATGAGACGCTCGTCGATCTGCTCAAGCGAGACGTAGAGCGGCAGCGCCATGAAGGGCAGGAAGTTGTAGGTGATGCCTGCGACCACCGCGACCGACGTGGCCAGCAGCCGGCCGTCGGCGCCGAGGAGGCCGATGTTGCGCAGCACGCGAACGACGGGCCCTTGATCGGCAAGAATCGTCTCCCACGCGAGGGTTCTGATCAGGTACGTGACGAAGAACGGCGCCACGATGAAGAGCAGCAGCAGGTTCTTCCAGCGGCCGCCGCGGAACGCGATCCAGTACGCGAGCGGATAGCTGAAGAGCAGCGCAAGCACCGTCGCGATGCCGGCGTACTCGAGCGACCTGATGAAGTGACCGCGGTAACCGCGGATCGCGTCCCAGTAGTTCCCCCACGCCCAGGTGAACGCGTAGCCGACGTCGAAGTTCCCCGACTGGAGCGACTGGTAGGCGAGGAAGCCGAGCGGGACGACGAAGAACAGCCCGAGGTAGAGCAGCCCAGGCGCCAGCAACAGGTAGGGCGTGAGCCCTCGGTGCCGGTGCAGCAGGCCCATCTAGTGCCCCGTCCGGTACTGGTCTCGCGTTTCTGGCGACAGCACGAGGTCGCCAGGCAAGGACGCAGGGAGGCCCGATACTGGTTCGTATCGGGCCGACCGAGGACGCCGCATGGCGGGCTCGTGCTCCGCCAAAAATGCACTGACTAGTGCCGGATGGGGCACTACCCTGAGATCAGGTTCTGCCAGGCGGTGATGTATTTCGGGTTGTTCAGCGCGGCGGCGTCGATGTTGTGCGCGTTGTCGAGCATCGCCTTCGTCGGGAAGATCAGCGTGTTCTTCGCGACCGCAGGGTCCTGCTTCAACAGCACCTGCTTGGCTCCCGCCACAGGGCAGATGTAGTTGACGTAGTCCTCGATCTCCGCGGCGATCTTCGGGTCGTAGGCGAAGTTCATGTAGACGCACGCCGTGTACACGTTCCCGCCCTTCGGGATCAGCATGTTGTCGGTCCAGATGCCGCCGCCCTCCTTCGGCAGGTTCCAGTGGAGGTGCTTGTTGTCCGCCTGCAGCTGCACGACGTCGCCGGACCACGCGAAGCACGCCTTCAGGTCGCCCTTGGCGAGCGGCCCGCTGTAGTCGTTGCCGGTGAACTGCCGGATCTGGCCGGAGTCGACGGCCTTCTTGACGAGCTTGATCGCGCGGTCCCAGGAGGCGTCGGTCACCTTGGTCGGATCGTCGCCGTTCGCCGCCATGATCAGCGGCATCGTGTCGCCGATGCCTTCCAGAAGCGTGACCTTGCCCTTCAGCTTCGGGTTCTCGAGCAGGTCGGGAACCGTCAGCACCGGGTCGGTGAGCTTGTCGTTGTACGCGATGCCCGTGAGACCGGACTGCCAGGGCAGGCTGTAGTCGCGGTTGGGGTCCCAGTTCGGATGCTGTAGCGCCGGAACCAGGTTCTTGATGTTCGGGATCGCGCTCTTGTCGAGCTTCTCGACCCAGCCCTTCTTGATCAGGAGGGAGGGATAGCGCGAGTTGTCGGTCATCACGATGATGTCGCGGTCGATCGACTGGCCGCGTGAGAGCGGGCCCTGGATCTTCCCGAAGTAGGTCGCGTTGTCGTTGATGTCCTCGGTGTACTGCACGTGCACGCCGGTCTTCTTCTGGAACTGGGTCAGCGAGGGGTGGCTCTTCGTCTTCTCGTTGATGTCGATGTAGAGCGGCCAGTTCGAGAAGTAGAGTGTCTTCGCGAGCGTGTGGCTCGTGGTCGAGCTCGCGGACTTCGAGCTGCTGCCGCCGCACGCGGCGAGCAGGCCGGGAACGGTGAACAGGGCCCCGCCCGCGGCCGCGCGCCGCAGGAGCTCTTGGCGGGTCAGGACGTCGGTCATTCGGATCCCTCCAGTGAGTCGACGACGAAGGTTGAGTCTGGGCTCCAGCTGAGCGTGAGACGTTGTCCGGGTGCGGCGCCGTTCAGCGCCGGTGAGGCGTTTTGCCTGTAGACGGTGAGCCTGCCGCACTCGGTGTCGACGATGTACTGCGTCGCGACGCCGACGTAGGCCTGCTCGACGATGGTGCCCTCGAGCGCATTCGGCTGTCCGGCCCCGAGCTCGATCTTCTCCGGACGGATTCCGACCGCAACCTGCCCGGTGCGGCCCGCGAGCGCTTCGCGTCGAACGCGCACCTCCGGCCCGCGCCGGAGACGCACCGTGTCGGTGCCGCTGACCATTCCGGAGATCAGGTTCGAGGCCCCGAGGAAGCCTGCGACGTACGCGGTCGCCGGAGTCTCGTAGAGCTCGGTCGGTGTCCCGAGTTGCTCGATGCGCCCGTGATTCATGACGGCGATGCGGTCGGCCATCGTCATCGCCTCTTCCTGGTCGTGCGTCACGTGGATGAAGGTGACGCCGACGTCGTGCTGGATCCCCTTCAGCTCCAGCTGCATCTGCTTGCGCAGCTTGAGGTCGAGCGCGCCGAGCGGCTCGTCGAGCAGCAGCACCTTCGGCTTGTTCACGAGCGCGCGCGCAAGCGCGACCCGCTGTTGCTGCCCGCCCGAGAGCTGGCGAGGCTTGCGCTTCTCCATGCCCTCGAGCCCCACGAGGCGCAGGATCTCGCGGACGCGGCCGCTGAGCATCTCGCCGCGAACGGAGCGCCGCCGCAGGCCGAAGGCGACGTTCTCGAACACCGACAGATGCGGGAACAGCGCGTAGGACTGGAAGACGGTGTTGACGTCGCGCTTGTAGGCCGGCAGCCCGCTCACCTCGCGCTCGCCGAGGTAGATCCGTCCCTCGGTGGGCTGTTCGAAGCCGCCGATCATCCGCAGGGTCGTCGTCTTGCCGCAGCCGGAGGGACCGAGCAAGGCGAAGAAGCTGCCGCTCTCCACGTCGAGGCTGAGATCGTCGACGGCCATGACGTCCTCGAAACGCTTCGTCACGCCGACGAGCCGGACATCGGGCGAGGTGCTCATGTGCGTGCTCATGTGCGGACGCGCGTCCAGGCCTCGGCGAGCACGTCGCCGAGGATGGACACGATCTGGTCGAACTCCTCGTGGCCCGCGACGAGCGGAGGCGAGATCTGCACGACCGGGTCTCCGCGATCGTCGGAGCGGCAGATCAGCCCGCGTTCGAAAAGACGCGGCGAGAGGAAGCCGCGCAGCAGCGTCTCGCATTCGTCGTCGTCGAAGCTGGCGCGCGTGTCCTTGTCCTTCACGAGCTCGATCGCGTAGAAGAAGCCGGTGCCTCGCACGTCGCCGACGATCGGGAGGTCGAGGAGCTGTTCGAGCATTGCGCGGAAGGTGTCCTGCTGATCCGCCACGTGCTCGACGATCCGGTCCCGCTTCATGATCTCGATGTTCTTCAGCGCGATCGCCGACATCACGGGGTGCCCACCGAAGGTGATCCCGTGCGCGTACATGCTCGTGTCGCGCATGAACGGCTCCATCACGCGATCGGAAGCGACGACCGCTCCGATCGCCGCATAGGAGGAGGACAGGCCCTTTGCGATCGTCATCAGGTCGGGCTTGATGTCGTAGCGCTCGGAGCCGAACCACGCCCCGAGCCGGCCGAAGCCGGTGATCACCTCGTCGGCACACAGCAGGATGTCGTAGCGGTCGCAGAGCGCGCGAACGCCACGCCAGTAGCCGTCGGGAGGCGTGAACGAGCCGCCGGCGTTCTGCACGGGCTCCATGATCACCATGCAGATCGTGTCGGGGCCGGCGGCCTCGATCGTCTGCTCCAGCTCGTCGAGCAACATCGCCGTGAACTCCGCCTCCGTCTCGTCGGACGGCCGGTGAAAGCGGTTCGTGTTCCGCACGTGCAGTACTTCCGGAACGAGCGGCTCGAACGGCGCGCGAATCGCGGGGATGCCGTTGATCGACAGTGCGCCCATCGTCGTGCCGTGGTACGCGATGTTGCGGGAGATCGCCTTCCACCGCCGGCCGCCGGTCGGCGCGGCTTTGGCCTCGTCGACACGGGTCGGCGGATCTCCCAAGCTCGTCACGATCGCGCGGGCGCGCTGGTCGCCGCGCGCCGAGTAGTACTGGCGCGCGAGCTTCCACGCCGACTCGACCGCCTCCGACCCGCCGGAGACGAAGAACAGCCGATTCAGGTCGCCCGGCGTCAGCGAGGCCACCTCGGAGGCGAGCTCGATCGCGCGCGGGTGCGCGTACGACCAGTTCGTATAGAAGGGCAGCTCGCGCATCTGTGCCGCTGCCGCTTCACCGATCTCCTCGCCGTAGCCGTAGCCGATGTTCACCGAGAACAGGCCCGCGAGCGCATCGAGGTACCGCTTCCCGTTCATGTCCTCGAGGTAGCAGCCGTCGCCGCGGACGATGATCGGCACGTCGGCGCCCTCGAACGCGCTCATGCGCGTGAAGTGCAGCCAGAGGTGCTCGCGCGCGGCGCGCTGGAGGTC
>WNGD01004125.1_pt1 | contig 20226 bp, 20 predicted proteins | sample 5400671 | NCBI WGS metagenome assembly WNGD01 (sample SAMN13153369, study PRJNA577476) | soil metagenome | isolation source: 40 cm soil or saprolite under grassland replicate 2 | place: USA:California | collected 2016-06-15 | reverse complement strand
GTAGCGCCACAGGCCAGGTGGCTGCTGCTGTAACCTTGTTGCGCTGTGTCGAGTGGCTGTCACGTGACGACCTCTCCACGCGCCATGGACATGCAGGCCCAATGGAGTATACACCGGAGGCCCAATGTCCAGGTGAGTACACCTTTGATTATGCCTTGGTACCACATAGCGGGAATTGGCAGGAGAATGAGGCCCTGGTACTCCGTCAGGCTCAGGCCTTCAATCTGCCGGTACGGGCTATTTTGGGAACGGCGGTGCAAGTCCAGACCCATGAACGCCCGGAAGGTCAGCTGCCGCTGCCTTCACGAACGTCGCTGATCGAGGTTGAGCCACCTGAACTGGTACTCAGCGCAATCAAGCGCAGTAACTCTGGCAAAGGACTTGTTGTGCGGCTTTACAATCCGCTTATACACGCCGTCGAGGCTACTTTGCGACCAGGAGTTGCCTTGAGTAAAGCGTTTGTAGCCAACTTACAGGAGGAGGAGCAAGAGCAACTTCTATGGAGTGGAGAGACTGAACCACTCCACATCGGCATGCGTGCAGGCGAAATTACAACTCTCTTGTTTGTGTGAAAGACTTGCTTCTCATTTTTTAGCGGGTGGCAAATCACATTAGTCCTATCTTGTTGCCATTTGCTTGTGGCATGCGTTTTAATTTGAAGAAACTAAACATCTATGCATTCCTGAAAGGGGCATTTGTCTCGCGATGACACATATAACATATATATTGACTACTATACTAAGTACCACCGCAGGGGCAGCAGCTACACCAACGCCTAATGCCGCTGCCACGGCTACAGCCACAGCAGCTGGCACCACCACATCTTCAAGTAGTAACATTTTAACGACTATTACCAATTCATTAGGGGTTGTTATTGGTTTTATTGTTGCCTTTACGGTTATATTCTGGCTCAGTTTGATTATCTGGACGTTCCGCGATATTCGTTCACGCACCCAGGACCTTCTTTCACAAGTACTCGCGACCTTGCTGGTGACGGTCTTCTTCATCGGTGGATTGTTCATTTACCTGATCCTGCGCCCACGTCAGACCCTGGCGGAAATCTATGAGCGGCAGTTAGAGGAAGAATCGTTGCTAGCCGAGATGACCGAGCGGCAGACGTGCAACAATTGTCATGCCCGTGTCGAGTCCGACTTCCAGGTGTGCCCATCTTGTGGTCAAAAGTTGAAACGCCCCTGCCCCAAGTGCGAACGTCTGCTGGAGTTACGCTGGACCTTCTGCCCCTATTGTGCGACTAATCTGGCCAGCGCACCGCTGACGAATATGCCCGGCATGTCCAGTATGCCTGCCATGCAAGGCAACCCCGGCATCCCCTGGCTGCCCGTCGTGCCTCGTGGAGAGTGGGCCCTTCCATCCCCCACGGGCGGTCACCAGGGCCCCTACCCCGCATCCACGCCACTCCCGCCCCTCCGCGAGGTGGCATCTCTGCTCCCCAAAAACCTACCCCTGAGAGAGGGGAGGCGTGGAGTGGGGTAGGGGCCCTTGTGGCTGCCCGCCGTCCCCCAACCGTCGATCAGCAATAGCATCGCCAATCGCGCAGGGGCGGGGGCGGCGGGGATGTGGGGACGCAATCCGGGGGATTGTGTGTGGGGCCCTTGTGGCCAGCCAATACATTTCAACTAAGAGACCATCCCGCTTTGTCATCCTGAGCGCAGCGAAGGATCTCTCGCCGGACAGAGATCCTTCGCTGCGCTCAGGATGACACTCTTGAAGCGGCTTCGTTTGACTCGCAACGCGTCTTAGTTGAAATGGATTGGCCCTTGTGGCCGCCCGCTGCTGAGGGATGCTTGTTCGTCCGAGGAAAACACCTACCCGCGTAAGCCCTTGTGGCTGCCCGTCGTCCTCGCCCCAACGAGCGACCACTTTGGCTCCTCTTAACCCCCTCAAAATTGAGGAGGACTTATGTCCGAAATCCGCTCCTGCGCTTTGTTTATTAGGCATTTTGTGATATAATGAACTAGCGCAAAATGTGGTAGGTTACCGCATTTTCCCTGCGTGATCAGAATATCCTCCTAATATATGAGCGAGGTGCAGGGGCAGGCACCCCTGACAGGGGGTACCCCCAATTTTTCTTTCCAGAATTAAGGTACAGGTTCTATGGCAAAAACGAGAGAAGCAATTATGGCAGAGCAACTTCCCGATGACTCTCAGCTTTCACATAATGGTAACGGATACAAAAACGGTAATGGTAAAACGAATGGCAATGGCGGTGAGAATGGGTATAGCGAACAGAATATACAGATTCTTGAAGGCTTAGAGGCTGTCCGTGTGCGCCCAGGTATGTATATTGGCGCAACTGACCACCGTGGTCTGCATCACCTCATCTACGAAGTCGTTGATAATAGCATTGATGAGGTTATGGCTGGCTATGCCGATACGGTCACGGTCATCATTCATGCCGACAGTTCCGTAACCATTGAAGACAATGGGCGTGGCATTCCGGTCGAAGAGCATCACCAGCGGCCCGGCCTCTCTACGCTAGAAGTTGTGATGACCATTCTCCATGCCGGCGGTAAATTCGGCGGCGGCGGCTACCAGATCAGTAGCGGCCTGCACGGCGTGGGTGTCTCTGTCGTCAATGCCCTCTCTGAATGGTGCCAGGTCGATGTCAAACGCGATGAGAGGCTGTGGCGTCAACGCTACGAGCGAGGCATCGCCGTCACTCCCTTGATGGATATGGGGCCAACCACCGGTACTGGCACTACTACCTCTTTCTTGCCTGACCTGACAGTCATGGAGACGCGTGACTTCAGCTTTGAAGTCTTGGCCCAGCGTTTCCGCGAGATGGCCTATCTCAATCGGGGCCTGACCATCTCCCTGTGTGATGAGCGCACTGACCGCGAGGCGACCTTCTACTTCGAGGGTGGTCTGGTCTCCTTTGTACGCTACCTCAACAAGAACCGTGGTCGTCTACAGGCTCGCCCGGTCAGCACCGTTCGCGAGATCGACAACGTCAAAGTCGAGTTGGCCGTACAGTACAACGATAGCTGGACCTCCACCGAATTTTCCTTCGCCAACGGCATCAATACCGTCGATGGTGGCATGCACATCACCGGCTTCCGCAGTGCCTTAACCCGTTCTCTCAACGACTACGCCAGCAAGGCCAATCTGCTCAAAGAAAAAGACAGCAATCTCACCGGTGACGACGTGCGCCAGGGCATTACCGCGGTGATCAGCGTCAAGATACCCAACCCCCAATTCGAGGCCCAGACCAAAGCCAAACTAAACAATGCCGAGGTGCGTCCCATTGTCGAGGTGGTTACCGCCGAAATGCTCACCCAATACCTCGAAGAAACTCCCAGCGAAGCCAAAGTCATCATTGATAAATGTCTTACCTCTGCCCGTGCGCGTGAGGCCGCTCGTTCCGCCCGCGAACTCATCCAGCGCAAAAACGCCCTAGATACGACTCTGCCGGGTAAGCTGGCTGACTGTAGTGAGAAGCATGCTGATCGGTGTGAATTGTACTTGGTGGAAGGAGATTCTGCAGGCGGCTGTTTCTCTGGCGATACGCTCCTTGCCCTCGCCGACGGCCGCTCGCTCAGTTTCACTGATCTGGTTGCCGAGCAAGCCCAAGGAAAAGGACATTTTGGCTACACCATCCGCAAAGATGGCACAATCGGCCTGGAGCGTTTAATCAATGCCCGCCTGACAAAAGCCCAAACCAAAGTCATTCGGGTAACGTTGGACAATGGAGAAGCAATTGTCTGCACCCCCGATCACCTCTTCATGTTACGCGATGGCAGCTACAAAGCGGCTGCAGAACTTACACCCAACGACTCTCTCATGCCGTTATACCGTAAGATGTCTGATATGAGCGAGCCGGGGATTACGATTCAAGGATATGACGAGGCCGTGGCCACCTACAACCATCGCATCATTGCTATCAAGCCTCTGGAGGAACAGATAGATGTATATGATGTCGAAGTTCCTGGTACTCATAACTTTGCGCTAGCCAGTGGCGTTTTTGTCCATAACAGTGCAAAACAAGGTCGTGACCGCCACTTCCAGGCCATTCTTCCCTTGCGCGGTAAAATTCTCAATGTCGAACGTGCTCGCCTCGACAAAATGCTCGAAAACCAGGAGATCAAAAACATTATCACCGCCGTCGGTGTAGGTATCGGCGAACACTTCAACCTGACCAAGCTGCGCTACGGGCGTATCGTGATCATGTGCGACGCCGATGTAGACGGTGCCCACATCCGTACGCTCCTGCTGACCTTCTTCTTTCGCCACATGGAGCCGCTGATTACGGATGGGCATTTGTATATCGCTCAGCCGCCCCTCTTCCATATCCACAAAGGCAAACATGTGCAGTATGTCTATACCGACGAAGAGCGCGACGCCCTCGTAGATGAATACAAATCCGAACACAACGGCAAAGAACCGGAAGTCGGTCGCTACAAAGGTCTCGGCGAAATGAACCCCGAAACCTTGTGGGATACCACCATGGACCCATCTAAGAGGACGATCTTGAAGGTGACGATTGAGGAGGCGGTCGAGGCTGATAAGATTTTCAATATGCTGATGGGTGACGAGGTGGCTCCGAGGAAGAGGTTTATTGAGAGTCATGCGAAGAGTGCGAATTTGGATATATAAGTGCTTGTGTTTGTTGTAGGATCTCAAAGTTAGTTGGATTGGCCTAAAAGGCCGAATCCGTAGGACAACTATCAAGTTGCGGACTTGGCGTCGCTTGATGGTAGGCGGCGGATCGCCGCTCCCAAGGTTTCATTTAAACTGTTGATGGGACTGAGATGGCAAGGCAGGCGGCGCGAGTCCACAGTCGTGGAAGCGGCTGATATCCAACAGGCTGTGATGCTGTTGCCTTATCCAGCATCATCAATGTGATTGCAGGAATACTCCTATACTTTCCAGGTAGGTTCGTCTCGCTGAACAGCTCTCAGAGAAAAAGGAGAAGAGCTGCGGATAGAGGTCTTGCAGCTCTTCAAGGATTTGTATATCTTCCTCATCGGCAATGGGATTCGATTGCGGCTCATCATGCGCGCGCATAGCGCATGAGCACAACGCCTGATGGGAATGGCTTGGATTCGATCAGGCGCAGATTCACGCGCAGCCCCTCAGGAAAAAGCTTCTTGCCACTGCCGAGCACAACCGGGTAAACAAGCAGACTATATTCGTCAATCAGATCGTGCTCGGCCAAGGTATGAACCAGCACGCTGCTGCCATCGATGACGATATTCTTGCCGGGCTGTGCTTTCAAGGTGCGTACTTGCTCGACCACATTGTTGCTAATCAAGGTGGAGTTGCGCCAGGCCGAGGCCGTGGTCAGTGTGGTGGAAACAACGTACTTCGGCATGGTGTTCATGACATCGCCAAACGGGTCACCAGCTGGCATTGGTTCAAATGCCCCGCCGTGGATCTGCCATGTTTTGCGCCCCAGAAGCAGTGCATCACTTTGGCTCATGGCCTCAAAGAAGTGCGCACCAATGTCATCGTGCCAGAACGGCCCTGTCCACCCGCCGTGGGTGAAGCCGCCCTCGGTATCTTCTTCTGCGCCACCAGGCGCTTGCATCACATTGTCTAACGACACAAACTCTGCTACAACGATGTTTCGCATGATTTCCTCCGTATCGAGCAACAGCTCTCGGCTTTTTCAGAATAGTCGTTAATACCAACGACAACAGCATACCACTTCGCACTCACCACAGAACTTCCGTTTGCCCGGACAGTCTGTGCCTCAACCACCATAACGCCTCCAATATACTGTCACCACACCCAATCCCGTAGAACGGGACGGGCTTGTCCCTCACCCTTTCGGGGCACACAGATACAGGAGTGGAGACATTACCAGCAAAGCGCGTCAATGCTGACGTTAGGACGGGTGACAGAGGCATTCAACCAATGCCTTCTCTCCGGAGAGAGACGCCCCATGCGGTAAGGAAGTTACAGATTGAGCTAGCAACTAGGGTGTTGGCCCTCATGCCGAACCGCGCATGGTGAACAGTCTGATAGCAGGATACCCACTGCCAGAAACTGTTGCTTTCGACGAGCGAGAGTGCCTTGATCGTAGGCTGTTCTACACACTTATTCTTATTGACATAGGAAAAAACGGAAAGAAAGGAGTGTGTGTTTCCTTCCGTCCCGTTCGAGGGGACGGGTATCCACACACGATTTCTATGAAAGAAGGGCACAAGCATGCCCTTTGTGAAAAACAGTGAGGCTATTATATACACCCTGCTCCACTGTGGCACATATCTGACTGAAAGTACTATCTGCTATCAAAGGGACTCTCAACCACGGCTCTAACTTCGACTATTTTGTATGTTACTTCTCAGTTAAAGATAAGTTTTTAGTAAAGAGATCATCTTTTGCAGAAAGTGTTTGAAAAGAGGTTTGCCTGTGGTAGAGATTATTGTTGCCCTTATCGCCGTTTTCGGCGCTGTATTGCCCTACCTGTTTCAGAGAAATAAAGAGCTAAATCTCAAAATTGCAGACCAGAAACGCGAGGCGTATGCCAATTTCCTGACAAACTTCACAAAGGTATCGGTCGCTGTCACGCATGACGAGGATGTGTCGGGAAAAGAGGCAGACCTTGAAAGGTTGTTAGCTCGGGACCAGTTATTGCTCTATGCCAGCGATGATGTTATCAAGGCGTATGATGCCTGGATTAGATACGCGGATAATGAAAAGCACGATTATAACAAGGAAGGTGAGCTACTCAGTCTTGTCTTCCTTGCCATACGCAAAGACTTGCTGGGCAAGACCAAAGTGACGAAGGAGAACCTTGAAAATCTGAATCCCTTTAATCGTGGGTGATAACTCTATCTTTAGAGAGCGCAGCATAGCCGTACGTAGCTGCTACGGTTGGGGAAACGTTATATTTGTCAGACAACGAGGTATCGAAAAGTTGCAAAAGCTAGAGTTATCCCTATAGAATAAACTCAAAATTCCTATTAGTCTGCACTCAGATATGCGAAAGAGGGAGGAGAGAGATAGGTGGCTAACCAGGAACATCTTGATATCCTCAAGCAAGGGGTAGAGGTGTGGAACCAGTGGAGAAACAAACATACAACTATTCTACCTGACCTGAGCGCATACGACCTCACTGGATCTACCCTGAGCAGTGCTAACCTAAGCGGAGCTACCCTGAGCGGAACCGATCTGAGTGGATCCGACCTGAGCAGTGCCGATCTCAGTGGAGCCATCATCGGTGGAATCACCATAAACATATTCAATGTCATTAGAGCCGACTTCAGCGGCTTTCAACGCTCTGGAGCCGTTCTCAGGGGGGCCAATTTGAGCCATACTGATCTCAGTAGAGCTAACCTCAGAGGGGCCTTCCTTAGAGGCGTTAACTTTAGTAATGCCGATCTGAGCCATGCTGACCTGCGTTATACCGACCTGAGTGATGCCAACCTGAGTGACGCCCATCTTATAGAAGCTGATCTCACCAGAGCAGATTTTACCAGAGCAGATCTTACTGGGGCTAACCTTCATGCGGCCAAGATAAGTCGGACCTTTTTTGGAGATATTGATCTGCGACACGTGAAAGGTCTGGAGACTATCACACATTGGGCACCTTCGACTATTGGCATTGATACCATCTACCGTTCGAAAGGCAAGATACCGGAGATTTTTCTTAAAGGTGCTGGCGTCCAGGAAAGCTTTCTTACCAACATGCGCGCGCTTGTCGAGGCAATGAGCCCCATTGACTTTTATTCTTGTTTTATCTCGTATTCCAGTAAAGATGAGAACTTCGCTAACAGACTCTATGCCGATTTACAAGCCAAAGGCGTGCGCTGTTGGTTCGCACCGGAAGATATGAAGACAGGGGATGTAATCCGGAATCGGATCGACGAAGCCATCAGGATACACGATAAGCTCCTATTGGTGCTATCACAGCATTCCGTTGAAAGCTCTTGGGTCGAAAAGGAGGTCGAAACCGCCTTCGAAAAGGAGCGTCAGCAGAAACGGCACGTACTCTTTCCGGTTCGGTTGGATGACGTGGTGATGCAAACCTCAACGTCATGGGCGGCAGATATCCGCCGTATGCGGCATATCACCAATTTCACGGATTGGAAAGATCATGACGCATATCAGAAAGCCTTCAGTCGGTTGCTCCGTGATTTGAAGGCGGAAACATAATTACCTTAATGTGGATGAGATGCTGGCCAACTGAGAACGCTAGTCTCCCTTACGCTCCTGCCTTGAGGTCGCGCAATAGGCGCGTAAACGCCTCCTGATAGTCATCGTGGTTTTTCCAACGGGTAAAGTCACCGATGTGACGTTCTCTCCTGATTTTGCAGACCCATTGCGATGTAGCTTCTTCGATTGCTTCATCAAGCTTGATGGGAAAGAGGACAGTTTTATCTAATTGTTGTTCTTCTCTGAACCGATTTTCCTTTTCCAGTGCTGCCTTGCATTCGTCTTCAACCCATGTACTTTTGACTGAGTTTTTAGAAAGAATAATCAAGAGCTTGTCATAGGTGCGGATTGACTCTTCAATGCGATCAGCAAAGCGATCCCCAATTCGCAGATCATGCGGCGCAAACCAACAACGAACTCCCTTGTTTTGGAGGTCGGCATACAATCGGTCAGTAAAGTCTTGGTCTTTACTTGAGTAACTACCTACCTAAATTTTGCCCAAATTAGCGGCATCATGCTCATCGCGCCATAAGAAGCGCCTTGAAACGATGGGCCTGATACGTCGAGATCTGCTATTCGTGAGCAGTAGCTTAATTCACTATCTTCTGCTCTCAAGCTGTCCGGAGGACAGTGCTACTAATTTGAGCCAAATTTACTTTGAGAGCCTTTCCTCACCAAATCGCTTGAGGCAAACCAGGCCATTCACAGACTCTCACACAGAGACACTAACTCACCGCCTTCTTCGTAGCAGTCACCACACCAAATGGCTGTTCCACAATCGCCTCGGTCACTCTACCCGCCGCATCCAGCCTGAATTCGATGCTATAGCCCGAGAGCCCCTTCACATGGAGATAGTCCCCTTGTAAGGTACCAGCTCAACTTCCGGCTGCATAGGCAGAGACGCCACCAGCGCTTTCTCTCCCTTGAGTGCAATAGTCATCGTCATCCCTATCACCTCATATTCGCCGACGAACTGTTCGAGGAAGCTCTTGTCCGTCAGCCCCTTGGCAAACAGGCGCTGAAAGACAATGTCTTTCACGGTTGGTTCGAGCGGAGCGCTGAGCCTGTCGATATCTCCTTTGACGTTGGTAAAGAAGGAGACCTTCATGCGCATGTCGGGCCTTTCCATCACCAGCTCGAAGATGTCGTAGTGGTAGTGCTTGAGCGGGTTGGTCATCGAGTTGAACGTTCCCTTCAGTTGGTCACCCTCCACCTCAACTGAGAAAACCCCGTATCCTGGATGCTCATAATCACCAGTATGGGCATCCAGCACGTGGGATGGAGAAGTGTTCGTGACCCGGTCGGCCTCTGCTTTCTCCTTGCCCTTCTCCTCAGCCGCTTCGAAGGCTGTCCAGAATTTCTTGAACCGTTCGCTCCAGCCTACTTCGTCCAACCCCAGCAGACGATCACAGATATTGTAGGTCAGGATGTTGGGCACGGGATTGGTATTCAGATTGGTGAGGACAACCACCCCGATATGATGCTCGGGCAGCAAGGTGACGAGAGAACTAAAACCGTCGATATTGCCTCCATGCTCGGCCATCATGTGTCCCCTATACGCTTCGACAAACCATCCCAGACAGTAGTTGGCAATCGGTATTTCGGGGAAGGGGAACAGTACAGGTGCCACCATTTGCGGCGCATGCATCTGAGAGACCTGGTTTTCTGAGACCAGCTGGGCGCCTTCGTGTTTGCCCTTGTTGACATGGAAAAGCACCCACCCGGTCATATCAGCAATACTGGATACGATGGCTCCCGCTGGAGCAATCGACCACTGGCCTTCGTAAAAGGGAATCTTTTTGACCTCATCCTTCTCTTCCTTATAGGGGAAGGAGAAATCAGCGGTTTCTTGGGTGGTGCTCGTCGAGAGCAGACTGCTGCTCATATCCAGCCGATCAAAAATGGGATATCCACATAACGCTCTCAACTCTTTGTTACTCGATAGTATAACAGACGCCGTACAGATGTTGTGTGATCATCGTGCCCGGATGTATTATTTGATCGACACCCACGCACCCTAGTGAAAATAAGTGCTCGGCGAAAACTGTCAGACAAGAGCCTGCGAGCCTTGAAAGTAGAACGAGACAAAAGAGAAATGTAGCAAGTAGTTGAAATGCTTGCTTTTTCTCAAGGAGTAGCAACATAACATTGGAGGAGAGAGGGAGCGAAGCTTCCTGCACAGAAGTGAGGTGCTTTGTTATGAGTGACGCCGATACCTACGATTACGATACACAAGTACGAGCTATTCGAGCCTATAACCAACCAATCCTTGATGATTTTGAGGTCTGGCTCCAACAGTCGGGCTTGAGCGAGCAAACCGTCCAAACCCACGTGGACAACATCAACTTTTTTACGAACTATCTTGTCTATTATGAGCCATTGAAAAAGCTCGACGAGGCCAAGGAAGGCGACGTCTGGATGTTTTTAGCCGATTGGTTTCCCCGCAAAGCCTTGTGGGCCTCCATCACCAGCGTCAAATCCTATCTCGCGTCATTCAAGAAGTTCTTCCGCTGGATGGGAGAAACAGGCCATGCCTCTCCCCAAACCGTGGCTGAGGTGCTGGATACCCTGAAAGAAGAGCGGAACGTCTTTCTCCGAAGGGCTGCCGAGTAGGGAATGCGTAGCACACCTCGAAGTAAAGCAAGCGGGTGACTATTAGGATATGCTCATCAAATCCTAAGGACTTATTCGGAAACCTGTTCGAGAATGGATGTGACATGTAGTGACCCCCCTTGTGGGGGTCAGGCTGCCACCACGCTGATCGACTCATCAGGGGTTTCCGGTGGTCAGTGTGATACACTAGAGCCATGAGTTCCCTGGAGGATCAGGGAGCATGTTTGAACGGTGGAAGAACTATGAAAAGTAGCAATTGGACCATCGGCCAGTTGTGTGATCTGAAGGCCACGGAGGCGGATGCCGAGACCCGCCAGCTGGTGGGGGATTACGCTGTCTGGTTTGCCAATCGCTGAGAGGAGAAGCACCGATGGACGTATTCAACGCACCTGCTGACATTGATCTGCGCCATCTCGATCCGTATGGGGGCGTGTTGGTCAGTACGACGTATTGGCGGCCACGACCAGGCGACCCTCATCCCGAGCAACCGGGAGAAAAAGTCTCCATCCTGAGCTATCTCCCCACAGCCCCGCAGGCTCTCTGTCCTTGCGGTAGTGGCAAACCCTTTAGCGCCTGTTGCCAACCGCTCCCCTACTGGCGGCCCGTCTGTCCAAATCCGGATATGCAGGGCTATAGCCTGATAAACCCACAAACAGCCCGCTTCACGCATATCCCCACCGATGTGGTGTATGAGTTCTTGCGAGATGATGAGCGGCTCTATTGCGTTGAGGATACGCCGCAGCGAGCATTCTGGATCTATTGGGGAGATCCAGCCTTTGATACTCCCCCCTACGGAACCGTGTGCTTCGGGGATTTCGAGTTGCCAGAGGACCACACGTTGTTAGTCACCACGCTGAGCGCTGTCCGCATGGAGGTGTTGCTAGAGCTCGTGCGCCCGCTCGATCTGGGCGCTCCGCACAGGCAGCTCGAGCCTCTCCCACCTGTGGAGAAACCGGTACGCAAAGCGTCAAGAGGGAAACCCCGGCGCAGACCCTGAGCAAGAACGGCCATTGACACACACGCTCAGACGAGTTCACCAGCCTAACTCTTCGGCTGACCGGTCTGGGAGAGCTCCAGGAGATGACCATCGGGATCGCGGAAGAAGGCTCGGATCTCATAGCCCCAGTCCACCGGCTCAGTGAGGAACTCGGCTCCGCGAGAGCGCAACACCTCGTAAGCGGCAGAGCAATCCGGCACCTGGATAGCCAACTCGCTGCTGACTCTATCCGCGTCTGCGGGCGGGGCAAAGGTCACGGTGGGCTTGTCCTGCGTGGGGCTACCTGGGACCGTGAGCAGGATCTGACTGCCCCCAAAGTTCAGGAAGCACAAGGTGCCGGGAAACTCGCGCACCACCGTCGCTCCTAACACGTCGCGATAGAACGCCAGCGAGCGAGCGTAGTCGCTCACCACGAGGAGGTGCCTCAGCTCCACATCGGCGGTCGGGAAGTCATTTGTTGATGTCATTTCTTTTTCCTCCAGAGGATGTTGTCCCTCAGTATCTCGTATTAACCGTAAGAGTACTCAAAGGTGCTCCGGATGCTTTGTCACATTGACCATCTGTTTAGATGCGTGCGAGTTTCTCCGGGTTGGCAATGATACGAATGGTCTGAATCCGTTGCGCCTCCACTTCAATGGCCAGCACGAGATAGGCTCGATCATTGGCGCGAAAGATCACCGCCAGTTGACCATTGACTGCTGCCAGCTCAACACGGGCGCCCTCGGGTAAAAAGCGCCTGGTTCCCAGACTGAAGTGTGCCACCGCATCACGTCCATGAATGGGACGAGTCGCCGCTCCTTTGACTTTGCCGCCGCTATCGACCCAGAGGGTCACATCTTCGGCCAGCAGGTTCATCAAGGCGGGCATCTCCCCAGCCTGAGCCGCCTGCAGAAACCCGGTGAGCAGCTGCCGGTGGGTGTCGGGGGACGCTGGAAAGCGGGGCCGGTGCTCGCCCAGGTGTTTCTTCGCCCGGCTGAAACACTGGCGACAGGCCACCTCACTTTTGCCCAGAAAGGTGGCAATCTCGGCATAGTCGTACTCGAAGACTTCCCGCAGCAGGAAGACCGCCCGCTCGATGGGTTGGAGTTGCTCCAGCAGCAGCAGGAACGCAAGCGAGATCGACTCCTCCTGGTCGACGCGCTCCTCCAGGCTCACGGCTTTGAGTGCCTCCGGCGTAATGAGCGGCTCTGGTAACCAGGGACCCAGGTACTGTTCCCGCTTCCTGCGGGCTAAATGCAATTGATCCATACACAACCGGCTGATGATGGTGGTCAGAAACGCTTTGAGCGAGGTGATCGTTTCGGGCGGCGTGGTCTGATAGCGCAGGTAGGTTTCCTGCACCATGTCCTCAGCATCCATCGCGCTGCCAAGCATGCGGTAGGCGATGGCAAAGAGGTACGTCCGGTAGGTTTCAAATGATTCCACCATGTTCCTCCTCCTTCGTAGTTATGCCCGGCGTGGCTGCATCTGCTTTTTCTGTTCCCTGGCTTGTTGTCGACGTTGTGCACGCTCATAGCGCCGCTTCCCTACCCACACAAAGATGCCCGGCCGCTGTGTCGCGCTTGCTAGGTAGCGCACAAACCCCTCGCGAATGAGGTATCCCAACCGCCCGGTGAAGTAGGGCGGAATGGGTTTGTCATCAGGATAATTGTTGAAGCCAATCGCGTTATGTCGCCCGAGAGCAATGCCCTGACCAAGGTAGGCGAAGCTGAGCGGTTTGGGCACCTTGCCGCGCAGGACGGCGCTCAAACAATCGGCGCCATGCGCGCCCATGATCGTCGCAGTGACGGCGCTCATGCGCACCACGGGCACTCCAGGGTTCTCACGTGGGTGTGCCGCATCACCAATCGCGTAGATCTCCGGATGGGAGATCGAACGCAGAAAGGGATCGACGATCACCTGGTTGCGCTCATTGACGGCCAATCCGGCTTCCCGTGCCAGCGGCGGAACCACAAAGCCTCCCGTCCAGAGACACAGGTCGCAGGCTAGCTCGCTCCCTTGGTCGATGACAACGCTCTGCGGGCGCACGGCTGTCACACTGGTCTGATCGATGATCTCAACTCCCAGGCGCTGCAGTGAACGCCGGATAGAGCTGGCCACGCTCTTGCCCAGGAAGAGAGCCAAAGGCTCTCGCGTGACCAGGCGTACCTTGATATGAGGATATGCGCTTGCCACCTCCGCCGCTGTTTCGATGCCGGTTGCTCCTCCACCGGAGACGACAATCTGGCCGGCTCTTGCCTCGATGGATGGTAATGTTTCGCGCAGCGCTGAGGCTCCCAAGGGTCCTCTTGCCGCGAGGGTGTAGGCGTATTGCGCTACTCCAGGGACCGTCTTTCGGTCAGTCTCACTTCCCAGCGCATAGACCAGGTAGTCGTACTCCAGTTGGTGCGTGTGCTGCTGATCCTCGACCATGATCTTGCGGTGGATGGGATCGAGACCAGTGACTCGTCCCTGAATAAACTGGATGTTCGTTCGACGCAGCATCTGTGGAAGAGAGCGCCATTGGACTACCTGATTCGTGGCAAACTGATGTAACCGCGGGCGCTCGGTAAAGGTGTCGGATTCGTTCACCAGTGCTATCTGGACATGCTGCCGGGCAACTTTGCCAGCCAGGCGCATGGTAAACAACAACCCGGCATACCCCGCGCCGATCACCAGAATGCGTGTTGACGGTGGTGTCTCCTGTACGGCACTTCGCTTGTCAGAAGCAGGAGCGTTTGATCTAAACATACGTATCCTCCTAACATTGATAGAAACTGTGTGATGATCATCACCAGAATGATCATCACAAAGGAAGAGGGTCGAGGGGTCACTTTTGTGACAGACAACCGGTAGGCGTGTCGGAACGCCGAGCGTCCCGGTAGACCATCAGATCTCCCTCCACCCAACGCCCTCAGTCCATAGCCCTTTTGCAACTGCTTGTTAGACGTTGCGTGCTGAATGCGTTTGAGCGGGATCGCCAATAGTCAGATTCCAGGAGATGATGCGCCCTGGTGTCAAGCGGATCAAGGCTGGACTAAAGTTTGGTGAAATGCGCTGCCCACCATCGGGAAGGGCTTCCGCACGCCCGCGAATCTCGACCCCGCGCGGTTGAAATGGGGGCAAGACATCGTCTATAACGAAAGATGCAAGGCCATTACGCGCCACATTACGAAACTTCTGCGACTCACCCATGTTCAATCCGCCGATGTCAATAGTGTCCAACTCAGCATCATAGCGGAAGGTCACCGGGGCAATCTGCGGTTCGCCGTTCTTATTGACGGTGGCCAGTCTCCCAAGCCGTTGGGCCTTTAAGTACTCTAGTTCGATATCCGTAAACTTACTCATCATTTTACCTCCTTTGATTGACATGTATATTGCCACATGCTCGTTATCTCGCTTACCTGTCACAACGCCACCATCGTTGCTGGCAAGTTCACCAGCTTCGCACTTTCCTCCCATAATTGGCGCTCTTGTATTCAACAAGGGCATGGTAACACTCCTCCTTGAGAGGAAAGCTGGCGCTCCTTACGGATACCGGCTTTCCTCTCAAATCAAGGGAACAACCTGCTATCAGTTTGTCTTCCGCGTAGGTTCCCCAGTCGCTGCCTGGAACAGGCGCGCCAGGCCCGTGAAGGGAGCCAGTGGGATCACATCAAAGTCGATCAGGTGTAACTGCGCAAATGGCAAGGTGGCGAGCGCCTCTTTGGCGGCTATCCCTCCACCCCGGGCGACCATAAAGGCCCTCCCAACCCCACATCATCCACCCTCGCCCCTACGGATAACAATAGCTTCCCCTCGGTTGATGCGTATTAGGGGCATATTTGTGATAGGCCAGTATGTCTGTCACAAAAGTGCCCCCTCGACCCTCTCTCTGATTACAAGCTACCGTAAGTTCGTTTCACGTGTGCGTTCCAGCTTCTCAACGGGAGAGTACCACCGGAGTGATTGATCTGCCTGGATGGAGGAGGCGCGGAATACACACATCAAGTGGAAGCTCTTCCTCGAGAAGAGCTTCTCTCGGCATTAAGCCACGCCGCCAACGCATTACGTGCTACGCTTCGCATCAGGCGGCGTGCAATGAGAAGGAAGATTACAATGATCTGGAAAATCGATCCCACCCATTCACATGTGTCGTTTGCTATCCGAGTCCTGGGGGTCAGCACAACGAAAGGACGCTTCAACGCGCTTCATGGTCATCTCTCTATTGATGAGCAGAATCCTGCCAGCTCCTGGGTCAAGGCTGGAGTTGATGCGGCCAGTATCGATACCCACAATAAGCTGCGTGATGCCCACCTCCGTTCTGCGGCCTTCTTTGAAGTGAAGAAGTATCCCACGATGGTCTTCCAGAGTACGCATGTCGAACAGGTCAGTGGCCAAGACTACAAGGTGTCGGGGAACTTGACCCTGCATGGGGTGACGAAACCAGTCACCTTCGATGTCACTTATCGTGGTCAGCGCGCGATCATGGGTGCGCCGACTTCCCTGACCGCGAAAGCGAAGATCAACCGCAAAGATTTCGGCCTGGGCCAGGGCATGGCGGTACAGTTCGCGGCGAGTGAGATGGCCACTATCGAGATTGATCTGGAGGCGGTTCAGCAGGCAGTGGAAGTGCGAGAGGCAGTGGCTACAGCCCACTAGCAGGCCCGGTGTCTCGTTAACTGCTCTGAAGCGCAAGGGAGCTTCTCTCTGTTACGAAGGCTCCCTTTTGCTCCTTGTTTGAACCAATGCAATGAGTGAACGAGTATACGCCAAGACCTATGCCAATTGCAAGGAGAACAATCATGGCGACGACTATCCCTACGAACACCCCATTACAGCAACAGATTGATGAATTTATCGTTGAGGGGGCAAGCTGGTTACCCGCATACCTGCTGCAGGATTTGCTGAGTCCCATCGGGCAGCTCATCAACTCTGGCACTGCCGAGCAGGCTCTCAAGGAAGGGGCACAGGCCCCGGATTTCATCCTGCCCGACGCACGAGGCAACGCGGTGACGCTCTCACATCTGCTCGCGCAGGGACCAGTCGTTATGACCTTCTATCGTGGCCAGTGGTGTCCGTACTGCCACTTGCAGTTGCGCGCCTATCAACATGCTTTGCCGCTCATGCAGGCAAGGGGAGTCTTCCTGCTGGCGGTTTCCCCGCAGACACCGGACCACAGCAGAGCTTTGGCCGAAAAGCTGGAATTGACCTTTGCACTCTTGAGTGATATGGGCAACCAGGTGGCGCGCCAATTTGGACTCGTCTTCACCATTGATGAAGCAGTGCGTGGCACGCACAAACAAGTGGGGGCGGATCTACCCAAGTTCAACGGCACTGAGTCGTGGGAACTGCCGATGGCCGGGACCTTTCTGATCGACCAGTCCCGGACTGTTCGCCTGGCCTTTGTCCATCCTGACTTCACGCGTCGCCTAGACCCGTCAGTCGTCATCGCGCGGCTCAACGAACTCGAAGGCGAGGAAGTTGAGCGCTTCAGGCGCATGGTTGAGGGATGAACATGCTCACCATTTGAGCAACCGCTCGGCATTTTGATAGCAAATTTTGGCTTTATCCGCATCGCTGATTGGAGCCGTCTCAATAAACTGCGCCCCATCGGCGATACGCTGGTAGGGGTAGTCGATCGAGAAGAGGATGCGATCAGCGCCGAGGGTCAGGAGCGCACAGAGCAGGGCGGCATCAGAGAAGTTCCCGCTGGTGGTCACCAGCATATTGTCTTTGAGGTACTGCGATGGAAACTCTTTCTTCAGCTCCCTGGTGTGGGTACACACCTTCCAGCGGTCATCCAGCCGGTGCAAGGCATAGGGTAACATTTCTCCGAGGTGCCCCAGGATCACCGTCAACCTGGGAAACGCATCGAAGACCCCGCCGAACACCAGGCGCAGCGCGTGCGTCGCCGTCTCCACACCCCAGTTCCAGGTCGAGCCGAACAATTCGTTATAGCCGCCATACAGCTTCATCTGGTCAGAGGGCGTATCGATGGGATGCAGATAGATAGGTACGCCCAGCGCCTCCGCCTGCTCGAATACCACCCAGAACTTCTGCTCGTCCAGGTACTCGCCGTTGGTGTGCCCATTCACTAACGCCCCTTTGAAGCCCAACTGCGTTACCGCGCGTTCCAGTTCACTCGCCGCCTCTTTGGGATCTTGCATGGGAAGCGCGGCAAAGCCGGCGAATCGCGTTGGATGGGCACGAACCAGATCCGCTAATCTATCATTGAGCATTTTGGCTGTTTTAATAGCGGTGGCAGCATCAGGTATTCCCTGAATGCCCGGACAGGTGAATGAGAGCACCTGGACAGCGATGCCATACTGATCCATCTCGGGCAAGCGCCACTGTTCGAGGTCAAGCAAGCGAGCGTCAAGTTCTTTGGCGTAATCAGAAGCAAACTTCCGCTGAAGACGATAGGACATCTCAGGTACAGAAAAATGCTCCTCTAAGGTAATTTTTTTCATATGATGCGCTCCAACAAGCGATATCTGAATCGACAATCCTTATTTACCATATCACCTCTCTGACGTCATGCACAAGTACTCCATACCTGGTACAGGCTATAATGCCAAGGAAGCGTGTACGGGTACGAGCATGTTTGAACGTTGGGAAGCACTATGAAGAGTAGAAATTGGGCCATCTGCGAGAGCGTCGTGGTCAAAGCAGGCGTCACCGACCCCGACACGGGTCGCGATATCGGTGGGTGGCAGGGACGCATCAGTGCCATCCTTGATGAGGCGGAGATCCTGACGATCCAATGGGATAGTCTCACGCTCAAGAGCATGCCGCCAGCCCTTCTCGCCTGGAGAGAAGATGAGGGACTGTCCTGGTCAGATCAGCATCATAAGGATGTGCTTAAAAATAGCGGGCAAAATGAGCGGTATGTGAGCGGTATTTTTCTAAAATGACATTGAAAACACCCAGAGCAATTTAATGAGTGCTCATGGGTTGATACACTATATAATCCCCAAAGACAAATCGCTTGAATTGTCCCGGTGAATGTGCCGCTCGCTCAACAATAGCAGGGACCTGACCGGCTTCAATTGGGAATACATACGCCGAATTTGGATCGGCTTCTACAATTGTTGAGTAGGGAGCATAACGATTGTGGCCATCAACGACAGCACAGATGATTTGTTCCCTGCTCACGAAGGCAATGCTATCACATGTCCAATAATCGGTATAGATATGCGTGGCTTTAATACGCAAGAGATTATGTACCAGCGAATCCTGTTTTTGATTAGAAGCCTGAACAGTAGATATCTCAAGGAACGATTGAATAGTTCCGACCAGCAATACGATGCCAATTATCAGTAGGATTCCTCGTCCAAGTGCTTTTTTGAATGATATAAAGGTAAACCAGCTATGTTTATCATTACTAGCATCAGACGCCATAGCTCTCTTGCCAAAAGACAAGCCCCAGAGAGGTGCGATCAATGCCGGTGTAGAGATCAGCAAACCAATTAAATAGCGCGAATTACCAGGAAACACTGCTGAAACGGGACTCATGATGAAGAGAAGTAAGATCAATCCGCCAGAACATAACAACATTAAACGTGCAAATTGACGTATTATCGCTTGTTTATCCGTTTGTGGCCGAGGAGTTTGTATGCTCAGTTTCAAGAGATTATGTATTGTGAGAATTACTGCGATCGTCCAGAGCAAAAGAAATCCTGCACTCCAGGCAAGGGCAACGAAAACGGCACTTAGATTACTATGAAGACTGGGACATTGAACGTTTTGAAAGCTCAAATAACCTGTCAACATTAAATTTGTATCATAACAGAAAGGTGCGCCTCCGGTTGCTGCAGGCAGGCTGATCAACATCGTTCCTTTCAATTCAGGTTCAAGCAGGATATGATTGTGCGCTCGGATTTTAGCCAGTTCTACACTACCCGCGTTATGCAGGTATGAAAGTACGTTTAAGGTATTTTGTCCTGGCGCTGCATGGAGATTGTACATTATCAAGGGAAACGAGCCGATGATAAGGCCTGAGACTAAGGGCAATACCGCGAACTGGAGCAATTCACGCCAGCAAAACAGCACCAGCAATAAGCCAGATAACAAGATAAACACGAGCATAAGGAAGTCACTCCAGAAACCCAGCCCTGCCACAAGGCCCCAGCACCCATAGGCAATCGAGCGCCAAAGCCGCCTGTTCGGAGATGAGTATTGATCGTAAGAGAGAGCAAGCCAGGAAGCAAGAAGCATTGAAAGAGAGCCAAAGAAGAGCAATTCGGGGTAACCAGCAAGACCAGCTATCTCTGCATCCAACATAATGCTTGATCCAAGGCTCAGCAAGGCAAGTGTGATTAACGCCAGTTTTTTCGTATATAGCAAACTGGTCAGGCAATACATAATGACAAGAAAAAGGGTAAAAAACAGAACACTTCCAAGCCGAAACGAAAATACCGAGATACCAAAGAGGCGAAAAAACGCTACTCCAAGATATGCCTGCAATGTGCCCATATAATTCTGGCCATAGAAGAATATCGGGTGCTCTCCCTTATAAGCAATATGCATAGCCA
>WNGD01002244.1_pt1 | contig 20227 bp, 18 predicted proteins | sample 5400671 | NCBI WGS metagenome assembly WNGD01 (sample SAMN13153369, study PRJNA577476) | soil metagenome | isolation source: 40 cm soil or saprolite under grassland replicate 2 | place: USA:California | collected 2016-06-15 | reverse complement strand
TTCCACCTCTTCGTAGCGCACAACCTCAACAACTCCTCCCCGCTGTTGTTGCTCTCGTAGCTCGTTCGACTGGAAGAACCGGCGGGCGTTCTCCAGATCATCCCATTCTCCAAGCACTATGATTTCCTTCGGGTCACTGGAGCTGCGGAAGAGCCGACTGCCCCGAGAGCCGTAGGCCTGACGGAGGGCAATTCCGCCTTCCTCGAAGAAGAGCCGCTTGAACTTGTCGTAGTCCTCAACTTTCACTCGGGAAACTGTGTACGGCATGGGAAATTCACTCCTTTCTTCTGTGTGTTACTTCCTTGCTCGGATGGAGCAGGTCGAGGTCAGGCAAACACGATGTCTGCAACTACTATACCTGGGGATATTTCCCAGGCGGTAGGGAATGCGTTCCTAATTTTTGGGAACTTTCTTCCTGGGAATAGTGGGTGAAGAGAAATGGGAAGAGATGGAGGAAGAGTGGAGAGACCTCAGCCAAGGAGGAGGCAAGGGAGGGATTGGGACAATGCTGATGCTGTGACTGCACATGCTGTCGCATCGCTTCCCGTGCTTTTGGAGTATACCGCGCCATTCTGTCGTAGAGGTGGATTGATCATCCTCCCAAAAAAAGGCGACCTGGACGAGGAGCTGGCAGAGGGGAAGCGGGCTGCCAGACAGGTTGGAGCGATTTTAAAGGCTGATGTTCCTGTGACACTCCCTGGTATGGAGGATGGCAATGGCCGCTACTCTGATAACGATTCGTCTCGCATTTCGGGAGTTCTTAATTCTGCTTTTCTCTGCTCTACTTCCTCGGTTGCTTCTTGCCGCATTGCCCCATACAGGTCATCTCGATATTGGTAGAGGTAGTCCAGCAGCGAATATGCTGCCTGGGCGCTTAGCTCTAGATGCGCGTGAGCATCCTGTTCAGAAGTGATTAACAGGTTTGAATTGGTCAATTCGAACTTCCAACCATGAACAATCATTGGCTCTACGTTCATTCTGGTTTCCTTTCTTTTTGGCGATTCGCTGGAACAGCGGTTAATACCTGCGCATTATTTTCCGAATTAGCCGAACTGCTATAGCGATCATAACAGACTCGGCTATCCACCTCCAGAAGCGTGGCCTTCTGCGCCTGCGTTTAAATGCTTTGGGCATCTGTGATACCTTCCTCCATGCTCAAGTCTGGAATCTCTTCCTTCATTGTCTAGCACGTATCAGGGGGGTAAGAAGTAGCAGTTGTTTTGCTTACCTCGTCGCATTGGGTGGATAGCGCGTATCGTACTCGGGCGTAGCCAGCACATCCTGCACCTGGATTGTCCTACCCCTTTGAGGGCTTACCGAAACCATCGCAATCGGGGTTTCCAACAATATCTCCAGACGTTTCAGATAATTTTTCGCTGCTGCTGGTATGTTCTCATAGAAACAGACGTCTGTTGTATCGCATTGCCAGCCTTCTACCTCCTCGTATACTGGCTCACACGCTGCGAGGTCGCTCTGTGTTGCGGGAAGGCTATGTACCAGCTTCCCACGTAGCTGATAAGCAGTGCAGATTTTAATGGTAGGAAAGGTATCCAGCACATCTAGCTTGGTAATCACAGCGGCATTTAAACCATTGATTTGGGCGACAAAGCGGCCAGCAACGGCATCGAACCAACCGCAACGCCGGGCCCGGCCCGTGTTCGTGCCATATTCATGACCCCGATCACGCATCTCCTGACCGGTTGCATCAAAGAGCTCAGTGGGCATGGGCCCACTGCCGACACGCGTAATATAGGCTTTGTATACCCCAATAACGCGATCGATGGAGTGAGGCGGCAAACCAGCGCCGCTTGAGGCATTGGCGGCCATTGTAGAGGATGAGGTGACATAGGGGTAGGTGCCGAAGTCAATATCAAGGAGTGCGCCTTGCGCTCCCTCCAGCAGAATCGTCTTGCGCTCAAAGAGCGCCTCATGCAGCATCGCCTGCGTATCGGCAATATGAGAGTGCAGTCGCTGTCCATAGCCAAAATATTCACCATGGATTTCTTCAAGCGAGAGGGGAGGCTGACCATAGATCTGGGTGATCATGCGATTCTTTTGAGGGAGGATAGTAGCGAGCTTGGCACGGAAGGTATCTACGTCGAGCAGGTCGGCCATGCGAATGCCAATACCCGCATGTTTGTCCACGTAGGCTGGGGAGATACCCCGTTGTGTGGTGCCAATCATGTCTGCTCCCCGCGCTTCTTCCTCGAGCCGGTCAAGCAAAAAATGGTAGGGCATGACCACGTGCGCCCGCTCGCTGATATAAAGCCGGGAAGTATCTACGCCCTGGCTTTGTAGTTCTTCCATCTCGTCGAGAAGGCCTTTGGGGTCGACAACAACACCGTTGCCAATAATGCACTTCGTGTTGGGGAAAAGGATGCCAGATGGCACAAGACGGAAAGAGAACTCACCTTTCTCGTACACAACACGATGACCGGCGTTGCTGCCTCCCTGGTAGCGCACAACATAGTCTGCGTGCATAGATAGTTCATCCACGATTTTCCCTTTGCCCTCATCTCCCCATTGCGCTCCGATGATTGCAAGTACCGTCATAGACCAGTTTCCCCTCTCGTCTTGATACGCTCTATTCTTACTGTCCTGGTTTGCACCCATGACATGCTACCATTACATTTTAAGGACAGTCAATTTTCTGAGTCAATTTCCTTCCAGGTATACTTCTGAAGAGCGGCTTGTGATCGTGGATGACGAGGACAATTAATCAAGAACATCATATGCATATTGAGCAGTAGACTGTTGAAACTGAAATCTACCAAGCATGCTCTCGAAGAATTGCATATTCACGGCATCGAATTGAGCATTAGGCGCATCTAGTTCGATGATGTATGCCTTCCCCTGATGTACCGTGGCATAGACCTCAATGCGCTCTGTCTGACCATTTACCTGATAGTATGCAGTTTGATAGACCCAGTTTTCGCCACCAATAGTTGTATTTGAGGATGGAGCCGGTGTTGGGGTAATATTGCCGGGCTGAGAAAAAAAGCCTTTCAAATCAGAACTCACCAGTTGATCGGCAGTCAAGGTCGTAGTGCCTGGTGTCTTAAAAGCTGCGAATTCATCTGACTGAGAAGGATTCGTGAATTGCGTGCCTGTTGAATCGCTTGTTGGTTTCTGCAGCCATGTGGCTGGGTATTCTACAGAGAAACCGTTTGAAGTACATGTTGTATCGCACCAGGCAAAGCCTGCATCGGGTGCCGGGGTGGTTGTGAGTGCCGGCGAGGGTGAAGGTGTGGGAGAAGGCGTTGGACTGGGGCTTGGTACCGACGTGGGTGTAGCAATGCTTGTTGGAGAAGCATTTTGATTGGCGGTGGGATGCGTTTTGGCAGAAGAGTTGGTGCGTAACAGGTAGAATGCACCGAAAGCAGCGAATATAATAATTGCCAATGCAAGGGAAATGCACGAGATAATCAGAATCACATTGCTACGTGGTTTTTGTGGTGGTGGTGTGAACCTGGGAGGCATGCTATAGCCATGCCCTGGAGGTAACGACTGGATTGGCGGGTAGACATTGCCTGTATAGTTTGCGCTTTGAGAAGGTTGTAGTGGAGAACTATACTGTCCAGCCCCTGGATAACCTGTCTTCGATGTCTCAGCAACGCTTTGCTCTGGATAAGTCGTGGGATAATTCTGGCCGTTGTCTGGCAATGGCGGCATAGGTTCAGTGGGATCCTGGGAGAAGACATCCCGCTGCTGTCGACCCGGTGGACTCACTGCCGGCTGGTTGTTAGATGGAGACAGCAAACCAGACTTGTACGTAGCCGAGGGAGGCGGCGTGACTATGTTATACTTCCCGCTTAAAAGTCCATGACGCGATTGCGAAGTATTGACCATTTCGGTGGGTTGAGCAGGCAGTATATTTGGTGTACCGCATTGCCCACAGAAGACCTCGCCTGGGCTTAGCTCATTGCTACAATTAGGGCATTTCATAAGCCATATCCTTCATTTCCGATTGATGCTGCCTGATAGATTAATAAGGTTTTAGCAGCGACCATTATAGCGCATTTGCAGACACTTAACCACACTGTAACCCAATCATCTTATGAACACTCGATGTAGAGCATTTTTTGGCTATGGCAAGATAGTCAGCCGGCCTTTCTTCCTCAATGAGGAGGCAGAGGGCGAAATCTCCCGAAAATCTCCCCTTTTATAAAAAGAACGTATTGGTAGCCTCTACTGGCTCTTCGAATCGGACAACAACTCGACGCAGCCCTTTACCTTTGTAATGATGATAAGCGACGATCGATGAGCCTGGAATCTTGCGCAAATGACGTTGTGCATGTTGTAGTAGCGTCGGAGGACGGTCAAATGGTCCACTGATAATAAGCCATACCCATGGAATCTGCTCTTCGACGTTGACTCTCTTCATGTTTTTACGGTCGGTGAAACTGGCGACGGCCAGGCCTGTAGGATGGCTATGATAGACTCCTATAATCCTACCAGGATGGACAAAGTCAGCCGCCAGTAGATCTTCGGGGGCAAATTCAAAGTACACCGGTGAATCAAAGATATTACGTAGCGGGTGCGCCTCTTCTACGTGCCAATTTCCAGCCTCGTCGATGCCTCCTAGCAGGAGCCCACATGCTTCAATACGCTGGCGTTTGTAGGTATCCAGAAGCAGCGTATTGAATGCACCAGCGTTAATCGTAACTGCTGCTTTTTCCTGTTTTCGCATAGTACCTTGATTATACTACCCAGTTGCTATTGGCTCTAGGTCCTCAGGAAAAATTGGGAAAAGAGGCGATAGTTCCTCAATGAACAACAGACCGAGCCATAAGCTGTTTACGATGATTTCAAAAACTGTTCAGCCGTGTAATTTCGCAGGTCACCGATATGTAGCACGCTGATATCTGGTGTAAAGTTAGCTAGTTTCTGGTCGCTGGCGGCATAATGTCCCTGCTGGACAAAGACGGTTGTCAGGCTCTTCCCCATAATCGACTTGCTATCGGCAAGAATTTGCGGTTTGTCGTCAATCATCGCGTAGTGGTCAGCGGGATACTTATTGAGTATCTCCTGCAGATGCTGTTGTTTGTGCGTGTAGATCAGCACGCGTCCCTCCACCGTCTCTGCCAGGCCGCTGCGAACAATCTTTTCCGCTTGAAAATACATATCACCATCGGAGACGATCACTGTCAGTCCCAATGTGCGCAGATAATGGAGTGTTTCCAGTGTATGGGGATACAGAGCATTGTAGAACGGATAGTTATCGAAGAGCGAGTGTACGTGAAGATAGGTTTGTTCGTCCAGTTCTGAAAGAGGAGTTTGTTCGCGCAGCCGCTTAAGGGCGAGGGGAATATTGACGACGCCACTTTCCTGACGAGCCTGCTCGTAGAGTTCCCAAAATCGAGCAGCCAGTGCGTCGCCCATTTGCACTTTGATATGTTCGTCCAGGTTATTTTTTATGCTGTCGTTATCGATGAGTGTGTTATCTACATCAATTAAGAAAACAAGTGCTGGCACAGACCCTCCCTCTGTCTAAGAATGCAAATCGCAATACTATATTACCGCTCATTTGCAGTTAGTCGCAAGGGCCCATACGAGAGTATGCCTGACGAATAGGAGTAGTGGCAGGGCTAATTCCCCTGGCCGTTCTTTGATAGGAGAAAATTTCTTTTATCTTTTATTGGGTAGTGTTTATAGTTGCGCAGTAAAACCACACTCACTGGTGGTCAGGTTTGGATAAACCCCAAATTGGGCTAGAAATAGGCTTTGCTATAGCACTGGTATGCTATGTCTGATATACTCTGCCTTAGTAACCGCAAAGGAGAGAACAAGCGATGGGAGCAAGGCCTCGTTCATGGCGGCAGAGAATAGAGCAACATCCAGTGAGATTGGCAGTCATCGTTGGGACAGCTATGTTTGGGATTGCGCTGCTTGTTGTGCTTGTTTTGGGGTACATATTCAACTGGGGCTGGACGGGGATAGGCCCCTACATTCCTCCTACCAAAGACAGTAATTTTCAACGCGGGAAAACACTTTGGGACTGGCTACAATTGCTCATTGTGCCACTCGTACTAGCTGCTGGTGGATACCTTTTCAACCTAGCAATGAGCCGCAATGAGCAATGGAATACGAGGGAAAATCAACGAGAAACAGCCCTGCAGGCGTATATTGATAGAATGTCAGAACTGCTGCTTCATCAACATTTGCTCACATCATCTGAGGAAGAAGAGGTGCGGGACGTAGCACGGATACAAACATTGACAGTGCTTTCTCGCTTAGATGGAAAGCGTAAAGGCAGCGTTCTCCTCTTTCTGGGTGAGTCCGGTCTCATCAAGTCATATGTACACAGTGAACAAGGCCGCATAGTGAATTTAGGCGCGGCAGGACTTTACGGAGCCGATTTTAGCGGAGTAGACGTGAGCGAAATCTACAGACCCTACCTCGGTGATATCGATGTCAGCTATGCTATTTTCGACAATGCTCATCTTACTGAAGTTCATCTGGAAAGGAGTACCTTCGAAGGAACGCGGTTCATCGGAGCCGATCTCAGCCAAGCTAATCTCAGCAGCGGGATCTTAATATTTGCCAACTTGAGCAAAGCCAATTTAACAGGAGCCAATTTAACACAATCAGATCTCATGCGTGCTAAACTTGAAAAGGCTAACTTAACAGGAGCCGATTTAACAGATGCTGACTTAAGTGATGCAAATCTAACAGGAGCTATTGTCACCGACGAGCAGCTAGCCAAGACTGAAACACTTAAAGGCGCAATCATGCCCGATGGGTCTATACATCCTTAGCCAGTAGAAGGGATCATACTTTTAGGAGCCCATTTAGAGCGAGCTAATCTTACTGGGACATATGTAGAGCGAGCTTATCTTGAAAGAGTTTTTTTGGCTGATGAACAACGTATTGACCCCCGTTTGCTTGATACTCAATGGAGCAACGCCAACCTAGCTATCGTAGATTGGACACAAGTAAAAATACTCGATGATGAGTACAAGGCAAAGCAACTCAATGGGCCTGGTGCTAAACCAAAAAGCAATGGAGAGCAACTTCGAGATTATGAGAAGGCGGTTAGAGCGAATCGCTAGCTTGCTGTTGCGCTTCAAGAACAAGGGCTAAATGAACATGCGGCACGATTTGCTTATCGTGCACAGAAACTTCAGCGAACCGTCTTTCGACACCAAAGAAAATATGGGCAATATCTCTTCTCACTCTTCCTTGATATCTTGGCAGGTTATGGTATAAGCCCTGGCGCAGCTTTGTGGCCTACCTCATTGTCATAACAGCGTTTGCCACAGCATACTTCATCATTGGCCACAAAGTAGGGCCAGTTCTCTCACCATTAAGCTCGTTTGTCTTCAGCATGACCTCATTTCATGGGCGTGGCTTTTTCCCTGGTGGTATCGGGCTTGATGATCCTCTTACTGTTCTTGCCGCTTTGGAAGCCTTTATTGGATTGCTCATTGAGGTCACGTTTATTGCAACACTGACCCAACGGTTGTTTGGGAAGTGATACCCTCCTCAACTTTGCAATACAGACTCACTTTGCTATACTGGCCTGGACTCATTCATGTTGTGACAGAGGTGGTGCAATGGAAGCAAGGTTTCGTTCATGGTGGCAGACAATATGTAAACCCTTAGCGGTTGTTGAGATCATTGTTGCATGTGTGATAGGGATTGTAACAGTAGTGGGGATTATAGGTGGTTATCTATTTCATTGGAGCTGGACAGGCATCTCGATGAAGACGCTTTGGGACTGGCTTAATCTACTGGGCGTGCTTGCTATTCCGGCTGTAGTCGGTCTAGGAGCAGCATGGTACACGGCGCAACAAGGGAAAGTGAGCGATAGGGAAAATAAGGATAACCAACGTGAAACTGCACTCCAAGCGTATATTGATAAAATGTCAGAACTTCTGCTTGATAAGAACTTGTGCGAGTCCAGTCTAGGAGATATGGTACGGGACATTGCACGAGCACGGACGTTAACACTGCTCCATAGATTAGGCGACGGGCGTAAGAGAAGAATAGTTCAATTCTTGTATGAGAATATTCTTATAAAGAAAGACAAAAGTATTGTTGATTTGGCCGAAGCCGATCTAAGCAGTGCTGATCTAGGTTGGGCTTACCTGCCCAATGCTAACCTGAGCTATGCCGACCTACGAGATGCTAATATCTGCTTATCCAACCTGATTGAAGCTAACCTAAGTGGAGCTGACCTAAGCAATGCCAAGCTTTGGGAAGCCAAATTGAGAAATGCCAACCTTAGCAGAACCAATCTGAGCAATGCCGATTTGAAAAAAGCCGACTTAAGTGATGTTGATTTGCGGGAAGCTAACTTATTTCATGCAGACATGAGAAGCGCTAACTTAAAGGGTGCTAAACTAAATGGAGACAACTCAGGAGATGTCGTCGTGACCGCAGTCAACCTGTGCCGTGCCGATCTAAGTGGTGCTGATCTTACAGGGGCCAATCAAAGAGAGGCTATCCTGCTCGATACTAAACTCAAGGGGACTATCTTTAATAAAGTTAACCTGACAAACGCTATAGTTGACGTGGACGAATTGGAGAAGACAGCCAAATCACTCAAAGGTGCAACCATGCCTGATGGTTCTATACATCCTTAGTCATTTCCTTTTTTGAGACCTTCACCACTTGCTGTGGTTGTACTCGCTTACTACCTACCCTTGAAAAATCGCTTCTCAGCGCGTCGGTTTTTATAAAGCCCCTTCCTGTGGTAAACTAAGCGGCTAGTGATATAATGGTGAGTAGATCGGCCTTGAATTGTTTATAATCAACATGCAGAGTCACAAATAGTTATGGATACTGAGAAAGAACAGAAGCGAGTATTGCTGCTCATGTCTCCTGCCACTTACCGGGCAGGGGCATTTTTAAGTGCGGCCAAACGCCTGAATCTTGAACTCGTGGTGGGAATAGATCTTCCTGAAACGCTTAGTGAGTACTGGCATGTGCCGCTGGGTGTGGATTTTGCGGATCCAGAGACATCGGTGCGCACCATTGTCGAGTTTGCCCAGGAGCATCCTATCCATGCCATCATCTCCGCTGATGACAGCGCTACCGAACTGGCAGCTCGTGCAAGCACAGCTCTGGGCCTGGCGCACAACTCGCCACAAGCTGCCGAAGCGGCACGCGATAAACTGCTGATGCGCAAGCTGATGTCGGCAGGCGGCGCGCCATGCCCCGTCTTTCGTTCCTTTTTCTTGAGTGATGATCCAGCCTGGATTGCTGAGCATGTTACCTATCCATGTGTGGTGAAACCGTTACGTCTCTCAGGCAGCCGTGGGGTTATCCGCGCCAATGATCCGGCGGAACTCGTTGTTGCTTTCAACCGTCTTAAGCGACTGCTCATATCTGAAGGCAACGTGGAACAGAAGACCTCTATCCTCATGGAAGATTTTATTCCTGGCTTCGAGGTTGCCCTGGAAGGCATACTCACACACGGCCAGTTAAAGGCGCTGGCACTCTTCGATAAGCCTGACCCGTTAGATGGGCCATTCTTTGAAGAGACGATTTATACTACGCCCTCTCGTTTACCTGCCGGTGTGCAAGAAGATATCTCCGGGTGCGTTGCGACAGCTGCTGCCTCGCTTGGGTTGCGAGAAGGGCCTGTCCACGCTGAGCTGCGTGTCAACGAGCAAGGCCCCTGGATGCTGGAGATTGCCGGGCGCTCCATTGGCGGGCTCTGCTCGACCATTCTGGAGTTTGGCTCCGGCATATGCCTGGAAGAATTGATCTTGCGCCATGCCGTCGGGCGGGAGATTACCTCTATTGAACGAGATAAACATGGCGCCGGCGTGATGATGATCCCCATTCCATCGACGGGCATACTCAAGGGCGTGAGTGGTGTAGAGGAAGCGCTGAAGGTTCCACTCATCACAGGTATCGAGATTACGGCCAAACTAAATTATCCGCTTGTGCCACTGCCTGAGGGCTCGAGCTACCTGGGATTCATTTTTGGGCGCGGTGAAAGCCCAGCCGAGGTAGAAGAGGCCATTCGCAAGGCGCATAAACTCCTGAGGTTTGAAATCAGGCGCGAGATACCTGTGTTGAATATCTGATTTACCCATGAGGGAAATTTGGGTTATCCATTATACCAAACTCATCGTCATGGGACGGTTCTTTTTCCTCTGCAAAGAAGCTATCTTTGGAGAAACTGCCTTCGGTGGCCGGTTCAGGGACAAGATCAACGGCTTCCTGCCCAGCACTCACAAGGGTGCCCTGCTTAAGAAGCGTACCAGGTGGCAGATCTGCGTTATTCGCTCCATTGTCAAACAGGATGCCAACAGCGTCCTGATCTCTACCCTCTGCCATAACCGTCACGACAATACGACTATATTCATGTGCATGTTCAGAGGAACCCTCGGCCTCTTGAGCCTTGTTCAGGTTGTAAACAGTTGAACCAAGCTGGTCATCTCTAAATCCGGCCTGCTTGAGGTCTTCTAGAGCGCGATCTGCTTTGGCACGATCTCTAAAGACACCCGCTATAATTGAGAGATCTGTATTTTCCATGAGTTGCCCCCCTTTCATATCAGAAGAGGATACGACAATATTCCAGTAATCTAAGAGTATAACGAAGGTGTACGTAGGCATGTTACAGGGCTTGTATTTCTTGAATGATACCACATTGTGTCCTTCCCTACCATTTCAGGCTAGCTCCCCTTCCCCTCAAGAATGTAATAGGTATGCGTTATTGTGGCCGTTTTGCCGAGCATGCCGCTGGCACCGCAGTAACGCTCTTCACTCAGTTGAATAGAGCGTTGCACGGCTTCGGGTTGAATATTGTGACCGGTCAGGATGTGCTCAAGGGAGATCTCTATAAATACCCTGGGGTGCTCCTGGGAACGCTTACCATGGACGTGTACCTCATAGGCGGCCACGTCCTGGCGTTTCTTGCGCAGAATCGACAGGATGTCCATAGCAGAACACCCTGCCAGGCCTACCAGGAGCATCTCCATTGGGCTAGGGCCAGCATTCTTGCTCACGCCAGGCTCAGTTGTATCCAGGATGATGTGGTGTCCAGACCCCGTTTCAACGTCAAAGCTCAGTCCTGTTTCTAAGACCGCTCGTACCGTCAAGTTGTTAGCCATGATTTTTTCCTTTCTCACTGGTTGTTTGAAGCTTTCTTCGTATCATTTTCCCATCCACAAGACTTCTTTTGCAAGCCAGATTTGCAAAGAAGCCATGAAATACGCTCTTTTAGCGATGCACGAGTGTGGACATCCTGAACTTATGATGCTTGTGATATCTTGACATCTGACAGACCGACCGCTTGACAATTTTGTTCATTGACGACTCCGTGTATATCTCCGACGAAAGCGGTGCACTCTCTTGAAACGATGGTAAAATGGAGAGTGTTGCACTTACAAGAACAGCGGTTAGCAGGATATTTATCACGCTCAGAAGAAAGGTAGGAGGTAGATCGAGATGGACTCAGATACGCTAGTACGTGAACAATTACGAGAACTCCTTGAAGGCGGCAATGCCCATATGACGTTCGATGAAGCTGTGGCGAATTTTCCTCGTGAACACATGAACTCGAAAGCACCAAATGTTCCCTATACGCCGTGGCATCTGCTAGAGCACATTCGCCTTGCACAGTGGGATATCCTTGAATTCATCAGAAATCCACACTATGTCTCATCTCCCTGGCCTGAAGGTTTCTGGCCTGCGGAAGACGCTCAAGCTGATGAAGTTGCCTGGGAAAAGACCATTACGTCCTTGCAAGCAGATCTTCAAAGCTTGCTTGAGATGGTGGCTGATCCCGCTGTTGACCTGTACGCGCCGATTCCGCATGGGGATGGCCAAAGCATTCTGCGAGAAATCCTTGTTGTTTCTGATCATAATGCGTATCATATTGGTGAATTTGCTATGCTGAGACAGGTGATGGGGACATGGTAGGAGCAGGCTATGCTCTACACTTAATGGTTGAGCTAGCGAATCGGATCAAACTGACCCGAGGTAGGCTCCGCTCAGCAGAACCAGGATTCGGTTAGATGAGGCAGGACCTTCCTGGTTCCATAGCCCTTTATCGCACATGAAACGCATATATCCTGGCTGTTAGCAGCGAGGGCCAGTGCCTTGATATGGAAAAATGTTTCGATGGGGTCCGCCTGCACGCTCTGCGCTCTATCAACCAGTGCTGCCACCTGGCGCTGCAAGCTGTCCATATTCTGATCAGGATGCGTCCAGCGATAGGTATAAGCGGCAGCATCAAGCTCCCCAAGCCACTCCTGGGTATCAGGTTTATCTAACAGCGCAGAACCGGGGGGTACCAGCAGGCGAATCGAGAAGTGTACAGGATCCACGTGCTCGATCAGCCTGCGCTTTTCAAAGAAGCTCAGCAGCGCTATATAGCTCTCAAGCGTCTCCCAAGGAGAAAATGGCAGTAACGACGGGCGCAGGGGTATACCGACCTGTTCCATCAGGTCAAAGACCTCTGCCACCTGCTCGCCAGTATGGCCCTTATCGAGGTGGCTGAGCACGTTATTATTGATTGACTCGACGGCAGAGACAATGAAGGCACACCCCAGGTCTCGAAATTCAGCGAGCCGGTCGCGATGCTTCAGCAAGTGCTCGATCTTGATGGTTGCATCAAAAGTGACATCTGGGAACTCAGCGTGCAGAGCGCGTGTGATGCGCATGGCATGAGTAGGCCCATTAAAAAAATCAGGGTCGCCAAAAGTGATGTGGCGTACACCTTGGGCTACCTGTGCGCGAATATCTGCCAGCACGATCTCTGCTGGTATGGCAAAGAAGCGCCCGTGATAGATCGGCGTGATGGGACAATGCAGGCAGGTATGCTTACAGCCGCGCGTTGTCTCGGTATAGCCTGCGAGCAACTGTTCCCCATTCAATTCCAGGCGGGCATAACGATCAGGTGGTGGGAGCAGATGGCGTTCTGGCACCACGAACGAAGTTCGCTGAATCCAAGGGGCGTTGCTCTGCTGGTGCGTGCTGACACCGGGAATTGAGGTGGACTGGCCGCTTTCTAGTGCCGCAATCAGCTTGAGCAGCGGGTCTTCATATTCACCGCCAATGACTGAATCGATACTTTCTTGCAGCAGGTAATCTGCATTAAGCAAAGCGTAGAGTCCGTAAAAGCAGATGTGCGCTGATGAGTTGAGCGAGCGTATGCGCTTTGCAATCTGCTGCCCTAAACGCATGGCTGTGTGCATAGGGACCGAGACGCCGACAAAACGCGCTCGAACGATTGCTTCATCGGACAGCGTCTCCACCGAGGTATCTACCGGCACAGGTGAATATCCTGCCTGCCGGAGCATGGTTTGTAGCAAGGCAAGATGAAAAGGTTGATGGCCCAATTCATAACATGAAATGAGCAGGATATCTCCGGGGGATCTCATTTTTTACGAGCTGGCCCGCCTCCGCCTTTGGCGCTTGGTGCGGCTCCTACGCCCGCCTCTTCAGGTATCCAGCCCTCTGGCATCTTTGCCTCTGCGCCGAAGAAGAACTCTTCCATCTGTTCGCGCAAAACCTTGCGTGCTTCTGGATCAGCCATATTCAGCCCATAATGGTTGATGATGAGCGTACTTTGTTCGGGCCACATATCCCAGGCCTGTTGCGAAACATGCTCGTAGATGCGCTGCCCAAGTTCGCCAGGGAAAGGTGGTTTCTCCAATCCTGGCAGCTCACGGCCTAATTTGACACATTTTACCATTCGTGGCATGATGAAAACTCCTGGTCGGTATTACGATGTATTCTGTAATGAATACTACAAGATAACAATGTACCATGTCAAACACAGGGCGAACTATGCGTCCACCACGAATCATATTACTGGGTATGCAGGGGAATTTTTCGCATCCGCCGCTACATGCTTTATTGGAAGCTGGTATTGAGGTATGTGCGGTCGTTGTTCCTGCAGCGCAGAGTCCAATGCAGGACCTGCCAGCTATCCGGAGGCAAGAGCAACCCCAAGCTTCTCGTTCAACACTGCGTGTGTTGCAACCACCGCTGTATAACTCAATCTTGAGACTGGCCTGGGAGCTACAGATACCGGTGTGGGAAGTACATCGTTTATCTGAGCCTGAAGCAGTCAGCATGTTAGCAGCTTATCAGCCCGATGTTATCTGCGTTGCTTGCTTCTCACAGCGTATCCCGCGTAGTGTCTTAGACATTCCCCATCTCGGCTGTCTCAATGTGCACCCATCATTGCTGCCTGTCAATCGTGGGCCAGAGCCATTATTCTGGACGTTTCATGAGGGCAGCCAGCATACAGGCGTGACAATTCATTTAATGAATGAAGGCATGGACACAGGCCCGATTGTGGCACAAGAAGTTGTAGAAGTTCCAGATGGCATCAGCTACGTTCAATTAGAAGCGCAATGTGCTGCGCTTGGTGGAACCCTGCTGGCGCGCAGCGTCTGGGATCTCTATAACGGCGTTGCTGTGCCTGTAGCGCAAGATGAAACGAAAAGCAGCTATTATAGCTTTCCCTCGAACGAAGACTTCGTCGTACCTGTGGCGGAATGGAGCGCTCGCCACGTCTACAACTTCATCTGTGGAGTAGCATCGTGGGGCACACCGATTACGTTGCAAGTTGGTAATCAGGCTATTCCTATTAAAAAGGTGATTTCGTATAGCCATGAGGATATAGACGTTAGCGACGGGGATGTATCTGTTCAGTTTGGTAAAGATATGTGGGTGCGATGTAAGGAGGGGTGGGTAAGAGTAGGATGAGTTATACCATTCTCTCTTGACGTTCTCGATGTCTCCTTGATATAGTACAAGACGCCAACGACAGAGAGGAGACGTCTAATGGAGCAGACCACACCCACAGCTACGACACAGAAGAAGCGTCCTGAGAGGAAAACACGCTGGCATCCCCGGCTGGGCAAACGCCTGCTCTTCTATCTCGGCATTCTTGGCCCTGGTCTAATCGCCGCCAACTCGGGCAACGATCCCGGCGGCATTGCCACTTACAGTACTATGGGATCGCAGTTCGGCTACACGATGCTATGGGTGATGCCTATCCTGATGATCAGCGTCGCGATGGTCCAGGAGATGTGCGCGCGCATGGGGGCAGTGACCGGCAAGGGACTCTCCGACCTAATTCGCGAGAACTTTCCGCTGCGCCTCACCCTCTTCATCATGTTCACCTTCCTGCTGGCCAATGGAGGTGTGATTGTCTCTGAATTCATTGGCATTGCGGCTGCCCTCAACCTGTTCGGGATTCCCTCCTGGATTGGCGCTCCCTGCGGAGGGTTACTCATCTGGTGGCTGGTAGCGCGTGGCTCCTACAAGCGCGTTGAGAACGTCTTTCTGGCCTTGACGTTCGTCTTCTTTGCCTATGTGTTCTCCGCCTTTCTCGCTAAACCGGATTGGAGAGAGGTGTTGGCGGGAACGTTTATCCCCACAGTCCAGCTCAATGGAGCTTATCTGCTAATGCTGGTGGCCGCTGTTGGCACTACCATTAGCCCCTACATGCAGCTCTACGTCCAGAGTGCGGTCGCTGAGCGGGGGGTGCGCATGAGCGACTACAAGTACGAGCGACTGGAAGTCTACGTGGGATCTATCTTCTCCGTCTCCATCGCCTTTTTCATTATTGTGTCCACCGCAGCAACGCTCTTCGTCCACAGCGGTGGCAAGGGCGTCCCCATTAGTTCTGCGGCAGAGGCAGCCCAGGCCCTAGCCCCGTTCCTGGGCAACTTTGCCAGCCGGGCCTTTGCCATCGGCCTGCTGGGGGCGGCCCTCCTGGCTGCCGGCGTCCTGCCGCTCTCGACGAGCTATTCGCTGGCCGAAGCGTTTGGGTTTGAACGAGGAGTGAGTAGAACCTGGAAAGAAGCTCCTTTTTTCTGGAGTCTGTTCACTCTGCTCATTGTGGTCGGGGTGATCGTGGCCATGCTGCCGAATCTGCCGGTGATCCAGATTTTGCTCAACCTCTACCTGCTCAATGGGCTGCTCTTACCCATTATCCTGTTTGCCATTTTGCGCCTGGTCAACGACAAACGGCTGATGGGGCACTATACCAATAAATTGTTCTACAATGTGGTCTCCTATGCCCTGGCAGTGGTAGTGAGCGGGCTGGCACTGTTCTACCTCGTCACCGAGGTCCTCAGCTTCTTCGGCATTACCTTGCTCGGGTGAATGCAACCCCCATAGAGCACTGACACAGGAGCGGAGTACAAGTAAAGATGGAAAGGATGCTCATGATGAACGGAGAGAAACAGAAATCCTCGCAGAAAGCGCACGGACCAACAATGCTCTTCTGTTTAGGGCAATGGAGGCTCTGAATCCGGTGCAGGAGGTTCGAGAGTGTTATGATACTCCGTCATTTGTAATGGCTGTTCAGGATCATCGGGATGCCACCAGAGCTGCTGAGTGACTTCTTTTTTCTCTGGGCTCCATTGAAAGCTGATCTCACCAATATTGTTATATCCGACTATAAGCTCTCCGGCTTTCCACCGGTATAGCCGTGCAACTTGGTGGAGCAGAGTTGCTGCTAACCTGTTCTTACGCTTCTCCAATCTGTGCTCTAGCAAGTCTGTCCCGCGTATGGCTCCACGTGCCAGTGACCGTGCTGGTTGAGGAACAGTCCCAGGAGCTTGTTCGACCTTTCTTGCCTTGTGTAGTAGCGTGCTTCTGATCTTTCTCACCCTCACCTCTATGAAAGTAATGCCTCCTAAGGCGAGGCGTAAGAGCTTGATGATCCATCTCGTAAGCCTCGTACGAAGAGAGAAGCTCTTCTCAGGCATGATGCGAGAGTGCGTATTAAGTAGATAGTGTAATCGATAGATTCGATCTGGCGGAAATGCCTGGAATGCCCCTCTCAGCCATCCTCGCGCGGGCAGCACTATCTCATAGGGAGACCGGTGTGCGGCTATCAGTCTTGGTATCGACCACCAGAAGAGGTAGAGCCGTTTCCGTATCAGGGCAAGCACAGCGTTGAGAATGTGAGGATCACCAGCAGTGATATCCCAGGCAAAGAAATCCAAAGTTGGGGTTCCTTCTCGCCGTAACAGGTGGATGAGCCGTGGATAGCCTACGGCAAGAACCGCGACGTGGGAACCTGCATCTTCATTGCAGAAAGGACTGGACGTATAATCAACGATCATAGCAGTTGCATTCGTGTGCTGGTCCCAGTACTCCAAACTCGTCCCAAAGGCATAGTGCACATCCCCTGAAAGGAATACAACCCGCTTCATAGTGCTCACCGTCTTCAGAAGTTGTTGAAAGGTGCCCCATTCCAACGCCCAGGCCTCCCGGTCGTATGCATAATTATCTTTGATGCGCCATCGGCTCCAAAACTGCATGGACTCGACGAAATCTATGCCGAGAACAGGTGTCGCTGAGATGATGATAGTCACATCTGCGTCCTCACGAGCAGCAGAAGCGACTTGTGTATGCATGGCATCAGGGGATAACAGTCCCGGAAATTCCCCAGGCGAGTGATAGAGGCGCTGCGTGCGTGTATCCATCACAATAACCTGGTAATGGGGGCCGCAATAGACATAGTGCCAGTGAAGCGCTTGCTCAGAGCGCTGAAGTTCGCCACTTCCGCTAAAGGAGGCAGGCAGACCGATGATTCCTTCGATTAGCTTTATCCTGAAGTCCAACTCGTTCCCACGCCAGGCATCGATGGCGTTAAGAAAGGTTGTGCCATTCTCCTCGGCAAACTGCTCTGGAGTGTTGCCCCAGGCCTGAAAAAGGGCGTATGCCACAAGAGCATTGCGTATCACCCGCCTTCCCAAGGGGCTGGCCAGGACTTGCCGGCACCATGCGCCATCAAGATACCAGTCGTCGGTAACTTCATGATCATCGCAAATTGTATAGGTAGCAATATTTGCTAATGCACGACGTACCTGTGGCAGTGCAGATCGGAACTCGTTTAACCTCTCCAGGTTGTCTGTACACTGTGCCTCCACTTTGTCCCGATCTGTGGGCTGCGGTCGCGCTTCTGGATATGCTCTCCACATCTCCTCAGCGCTGGGCAGATCCCTGGGCCACAGGACATCAGACCACGCAAATAGATACGTAGCAGAATATTCGGCAAGTGCCAGCAGGTGGCTGTGCGGCGTGGTCGTGGTGAACATTGCCTTATTTCTCACGATATTACCGCGTTCTCCTGGTGCCAGGTCACGGGCCGGAGCATGTACTACCGGTAGCACTTCTTCTTCGTTGCCTTCGAGTAAAAAGTGACCGGCATCTATCACTGCAAATAAGAGCGTTGCTGCCACATCGTCGGCGTATATCTGGTCTCCAGTGAGAAAGAGTTGCTGGGGACGATTTGCTCCAAGTTGGGTTGATGCTTCGAGAATTGTATCGAGGGCAGAGAGCATTTCCTTGCCTATTCCATGTGGTTTGCGGCAAGAGCCATGCACAATCCTGAGCTGGTTCACATCTTCAGACGGGAGGAGAAAACTGGGGAGCGGATGCTCTGGATATACCAGGCGATGGAGCGGATCGGCCTTGGAAGGATCAATGTTGAGAATACCTGCGGTATCGAGATGAGCAGCAGTCTCTGGTACTGGAGCATCGAGTGAATTAGCTTGGCTATCAGGCTGAAAGAACAGGTCGTAGTAGTAGAATCCACCCCAGTTCAGCGACTCATCGCTGTTTGTGGCACGAGCCGTCACAGCGGCGATGTGCAGATGGTTACCCAGGCGGACAGTATGACGTGTCCCCTCGAACTGCCGAATGAGCTTTCCCTCGCTTCTGGCATAGATGCGCAAGGTGACCTTTTGAGGCTGCTTCAGAGCAAGCCAGACTGTGACAGTCTGAGGCTCTGTACGGCGTAATATGGGACCGGCAAGAATCAATGGCAAGGCACTGAAGCGCTCCGCTAGAGGTGTCCAGGACATGGTAAGCATTTCTCCTTAGAAAGTAAGTAGTCGCTCAAGTAATTACTTGAGCCATATACGCTGATCCCGTGCCCATCGCCAATGCCTTAGAGTACATGCCCTTTGGCAACACATGGGCTTGCACTGAAGATAACCACATCTTGCACTTGTTTCTGCATCTCAACAGGTAGTCTAATAGGCACGTACTAAAAGCACTGGACAAGGCGCGTGGTCCAGCACAAAACGCGCTACGTGCCCTACCGACTTTGGTCCGATGGTGGGTCCTCCTCCTCGTGGAGAGCGAGAACAGATGACAATTAGATCGGCTCCCCATTCTGCCGCACTCTGGACAATCTCGCGCTCAGGTCGTCCTTCACGCCGCAGGAGTTCTGCGTTGGGAAAATGACGACTTCCTTCCTGGAGTATCTCCTGTGCTGTCTCTGTCTCAGCTTGGCGTATCTGATCACGCCGGTGAGGAGGGAGTGGTGGGTGCGATAGAAAACGCTCGCGCTGGCGCTCCAACTCTCCATGAGGCTCACTATCAATTACATGGATTAGGCCGATTGTGAGCGCATCAGCACGCAGCATCGATGAAACTGCCTTGCTTAGTTGTTCGATGTTCGAGCCATCCAGGCAGCAAAGTACTCTCATGCATACCTCCTAGCGTGGTAATAATAACCAGATAGTTAGAGCACCGGCTACAAGCATTAAGGGCGTCACCATTATACCAATTTTGAAATAGTCCAGGCCAGATACCTCGAGATTACGGCGACGGAGAATCAATAGCCAGAGGACGGTGGCAAGTGAGCCTACAGTCGTCAGGTTTGGCCCCAGGTCGCAGCCGAAGATTGTAGCGGCAATAAAACCTAACCTTGTCGAGGCAGTGGTATACTGTACGCCATGTAGCGCGGAGGTGAGTACAACGGCCATTGGTACGTTGTTGATGAGGTTTGTGCCTATTGCTGCCCCCGCTGTGCCTACCATCACTGCCCCAAAGCTGCTGCCGCCTGAAAGATGAAGTAGTAACTGCCCAAGTTGTGTTGTCAGATTTGTTTCCTCGACAGCCCGTACCACGATGAACATACCAGCGATGAAGCCAAAAATCGACCATGAAATATGGTTCCCTATATCTCGTATTGTTGCCTGCTTCCAGCGCAGTGCGCCTAACAGGAGTAATAGTGCTCCTGCAATGGCTACGATTGAAAGCGGAAACTGGGTAGCCGCTGCGACGATGTATGCCAGGGCTACCATCATCAAGACAATGGATGTATAGCGAAAATAGCCCTGATGCCGGATTGAGGTTGCGGCAGATAGCAGGCGCTTAGGATCGAAACTTCCACGGAGTTGTCGTCGATAGAGCAAAAAGAACACACCCATGTTGATGCCAATCACAACCAGGCTGGGTATGAATAGTAGCCGGAGAAATGTCCAGAGGTCGAGGCGGAACG
>WNGD01002239.1_pt1 | contig 20240 bp, 18 predicted proteins | sample 5400671 | NCBI WGS metagenome assembly WNGD01 (sample SAMN13153369, study PRJNA577476) | soil metagenome | isolation source: 40 cm soil or saprolite under grassland replicate 2 | place: USA:California | collected 2016-06-15 | reverse complement strand
TAACGTAGAAGGGGGACACATGGAATATCCCACCGGAATCGGGACGTCTGATGCCACCAGCATTCACCTGCTTGGTCACGATCTCGCCGGTGAGTTGATTGGGAACATCGGGTTTGGTGAGCTGGCTCTCTGGCTGGCCACGCAGCGGCGACCGACTCCGCAGCAGGTGCATGTGTTCGAGGCTGTGCTCGTCTCGCTGGCCGATCACGGCTTTACCCCGACCGCGATCGCGGCACGCCTGACCTTGTACAGTGCGCCGGATGCGCTCCAGGGTGCGATGGCAGCGGGTCTGCTAGGTGGTGGCTCGCGGTTTCTCGGCGTCACGGAAGACACCGGCCGATTTCTCGCTGGTGTACTGGCAACCGTCGCGGATGAGTTCCCGGCGACCGATGAGCAATGGGATGAGCTTGCCCGCCGGGCTGTCGCCGAGCAGCGCGCTGCCGGCCGCTTTGTCCCAGGATTGGGCCACCCGGTGCATAAGACCATTGACCCTCGAACCGCCGTGATCATTGAAATTGCCGAGCGGGAGGGCCTGCGGGGACCACACCTGCGCCTGTTCGAGGCCATTGGTCGTGTTCACACCCAGGTGCTTGGCCGCACGTTGCCGCTCAACGGTGCTGGAGTGGCCGGTGCCGCGCTTGCTGACATCGGGCTGCCACCTGAGTTGCTACGCGGCGTGGCCTTACTCGCCCGTGCTGCGGGGCTACTCGGCCACATCGCTGAAGAACTGCGTCGCCCTATCGCACCCGACATCTATGCAACTATAGATCGGAACGCTATCTATCGTCCAACGGGCGGAAACGACAACACTGAACAACATTAGACCAACTCTCTCAACACCTGTTATGTGTGTAGGCTATGCGTAAAGGAGGCAATTATGGCAAACATTGTCGCTGTTCTTGCTACTACTCACCATCCATTTTACTACCGTGCCAGTACGGCTCCGCCAGAGAGCAAGCCGGACTTTGTAGACGAATGGGTGCGTAAGGTCCTGGCATACCGCGAGACGCTGACCAGGGCCAAACCGGATGTCCTGGTCATGGTCGGTTCTGACCACTTCCACCAGCTTTTCTACGATAATATGCCGCAGTTCCTCATCGGCAAAGCGCCGTTCTATGACGCGAACTATTATAATGAGGAGCGCGAATTTGGATTGCCTCGCATGGTCCTTAAAGGCCATGAAGAACTCTCGGCATATCTGCTTCGTGCTGGATTGGATGCCGGTTTCGACTTGGCATTCAGTAACGAATTGCGCGTTGACCACAGTATTACGTGCCCCATCATCACGACACGTCCGCAGGCGGATCTCCCCATCGTGCCCATATATACGAACATCTTCGCCCCACCACTGCCTCAGCCCTGGCGGTATGTGGACCTGGGCCGTACCTTACGTCGCCTCCTCGAGGCATGGCCCAGCGATGAACGTGTTGCCGTCATCGGCACTGGTCACCTGTCACTTGAACTAGGTGGACCACGCCAGTTCGGCCCACATGGGCCTGACCCCGAGTTCGACCGCAAAGCTGTAGAATGGATCGCCAACGGCGACATCGAAGGAGCTTTGCGGGAAGTGACGCTCGACAGTCTCTGGACGCCGGGTAATGCTACACATGGCTTCCTTGACTTCATGTTGATGATGGGTGTAGCCGGAGAATCAAAAGCTGATTATGCCGATTCACTTGATTTGTTCCACACGATGGAAGCCTATTTCACCTGGTATCCGAAAGGGGTGGACGCATGAGCAGGTATCTCCTCAACAAATTCCTTTTCACCATCGACCGCGACCCAGAGTTGGTTGAGCGCTACCGCGAAGACCCTCGCGGTACCGTCACCTGGTGGGAAGCCGAACGGGCCAATGTTATTTTGAATCTCCCAGAGATAGAACGCAGCACGTGGCAACAATTTACCGACGAAGAGCGTGAGGCCCTGGCTACGCATGACTACGTCAAACTTTTTGAACTTGGGGCGCACCATTTCCTGACGCTCACCCTCTTTATCGCCTTGTTCGAGCGTGACTATGAGGGACCGCTGGGGTTCCAGCTCGAGTACGCTCAGAACCTCCAGCACTGGTCGCTGCCCTATCCGGACATCACCACATGACGAGATCGAAGAGTGGATGAGTCAACTTGAAGGCCATAGTGCAAAACTGTGAGAAGGAGCAAATAGCGTGACTGATAGGCTTTTGACGACGGTTGTAGGAAGCTATCCTCAACCCGAGTGGTTGATTGATCGCAAGAACTTACAGAGCCGATTACCACCTCGCATCCGGGCACAAGAAATCTGGCGCATCCCAGAGCCTCTGCTGCAACAGGCCCAGGACGATGCAACCCTCCTTGCCATTCGTGACATGGAGCGTGCAGGCATAGACATTATTTCTGACGGGGAGATACGAAGGGAGAGTTACTCCAACCGCTTCGCCACTGCATTAGACGGGATGGACCTCGATAACCCCGGGGTGGCCCCGGATCGCACAGGCCACCCAAACCCTGTCCCTCGGGTCGTCGGCCCGATCCGCCGCTTACACCCTGTTGAAGTACGCGACGTGGAGTTTCTGCGACGCAACACCGACCGTCGCATCAAGATCACCGTGCCAGGCCCTTTCACTGTCAGCCAGCAGGCGCAGAATGACTATTACCGCGATCAGAAAGCCCTGGCATTGGATATCGCTGCAGCCGTCAACGAGGAGATCAAAAGCTTGCAGGCCGCAGGGGCCGACGTGGTACAACTTGATGAACCGTATCTGCAAGCGAGGCCGGAGCAAGCCCGGGCATACGGAGTAGAGGTCATCAACCGGGCGCTGGAAGGAATTGAAGGACCAACGGCGCTGCACCTCTGCTTTGGGTATGCCGCGATTGTTCATGACCGACCTCCCCAGTATTCGTTCCTCACGGAACTGCGTGAGTGTGTCGTCAGGCAGATTTCGATTGAAGCTGCTCAACCACGCCTCGATCTAGCAGTCCTACGTCAATTAGCACAGAAAACCATCATTGTGGGCGTCTTGAATCTGGGCGATATGGAGGTGGAGACGCCGGAGACAGTGGCCGGGAGAATACGCTCAGCCTTGCAGTATGTAGAGCCGGAGCGCCTGATCCTGGCCCCAGATTGCGGCATGAAATACCTGCCACGGGAAGTAGCCTTTGGCAAGCTCTGTGCGTTGGTCGAAGGAACCAGGATGGTTCGACAGGAATTGTAAGGATGCTCATCAAAGCGGTTCACCTGGAAGATCCGATGGGTCCTTCAAGGAGATCCTTCGCCACTTGTGGTCCTTCAGGCAAACCTTATTTGCCATTCAACTTAGGAGCGGGAAGTTCATCAAGTCTGCCATCGCAAGCAGCAATGAGAGATTTCGCGATTACCTCCCAGCTCCAAAGCTTTTCAGAAACCTTCCTGAGAGTCGTAGTGAGTTCAAGCCGTTCGTCAGAAGGGATGGCAAACCACGTACAGATATGACCGGCAAGTTGTCGCAGCGCTCCAGGACCAGGATCAAATGAGAGTAGTGCACTACGTTCAGCCGGGATAGCTCTCGATAGTATGCTCGCAACTTCTGCCAGGCCAGATTGGTTCGTCACGGTAGGCCAGACGCCACTTGCCACAGCTTCAATAGCCACCATGCCGAATGCTTCTGGAAAAAGTGAAGGTACAACAAGTACTTCGGCAACGGGCAACAGATCTACAAGCAAGTCATGGTCAAGTTTTCCTGTGAAAATCACTGAGTCTCTTATCCCTCGTGCCGTGCGCAAATAGGCTTCTTGCTCAGAGCCGGTCAAGTCATCAAAAAAAGCTTCAATAGAGCCTGTGTCGCCGGGGGAGCCGCCCTCCAAAGCACGGCCACTGCGCACAATCTGACGAATCATCACCAGGTCACCTTTCTCTTGTGCTCGTAGTAGCAGTTCGAGCGCTTCACGATAGGTACCAAAGCCGACGATGAGCAATTTTGCGCGAGGTTCCGCAGCAAGTACCAATGGCCATGCACAAAGGAGCAGGTGAACACCTTTCGAGACAATCAACTTACCTACGAAAGCAACAATGCGATCATGGAAAGGATTCAGTGTGGCAAGTTTGCGCGGTACATCTTTATCGATCCCAGAAGCGTTATACCCCCCTTGGATAGCCAGCAGTTCTGACCATTCAGGAATGGTGCGCGTTGCAACCGCATCTAACTCTTCGCTTTCAGCAATGCCAAAGCCTGTGCGCCCAATTGCTGCCAGTTGTTCTACGAGCCTGTGCAGCTTGGCCGCGTTCGTCTTTTTATCCCGGGGCACAAAACCGCTGAAGTCAACCCCGGGCGGAACAAGACGAATACGTTCTGCTAACTCTGGGGCGTTGAGTGTAGTAAATAACTGCTTAGCTACGTACTCACTTCCGACAAGTACTGCACGGGCTCCAAGCATCCCTTCTCGGGCGTACGGTAAAAATCGTGCGTGTGGCTTGACGGTATACTCCAGCGCGCTCCCATGGGCCTTTACCACATATGGAATGGTAGTAGCAAGGGCACGATGTAAAATCACTGGCCCCATAATTTCGTGATTCGCCAGGGCAATCTCAGGTCCTGACATTGCTGCGACGCTCTGTACAGCACGAATATTTGCGGTAAGATAACGATCTAGCTCATCCTCTGTCAATTCAGGAAACGTGCGTGCTTCAAATTCATCATAGTGATCGTATACATACACGGGCAGTAATCCACCAATATCAGGCCGGTAGACTGTGCATCGTCCTGTAAAGCGAGGAGTGCGTTTCCAGTGAATATATAGCTGGCTGCCCTTGCAATGCGCCGCCGTATCCACAAAGTCAAAATCCTCTGGATGCTGTTCCTGTGATAACAGGTGGACCTCGTGACCCAGACGGACCAGCGCTCGTGCTAGATTAGCATTGTAGATATTTGATCCAGTCCCGCGCAGCAAATAGCCGTGGAAGATGAGTATACGCCGCCTTTGGAGCGCGCTTTCTACGAGTAAGTCCTGAGACATTGAGTAGCACCTTCCCTAGAAGAAATAGAGAGTAAATCGTATTGATTGTACTCTCATTTCATATGCTCCAACAAGTAAGCTTGCCAATTTCGCCAACAGATGTCTCAAGCGCGATGTCACTTCGAGGCAGAGAAGCGGATGATACATTGTATATAAAACGTAAAAGCGGTAAAAGTATGCGATGTAACGAAGGAAGTAGCCCCCACAGGGAAGGTAGCCAGAACAAAATCATGTTCGTTAGTATACATAGCGAGAAAATCACAGCCTGATCAGCGACCCCAGAACGAACTACGAGACAATACAGGGATCACACTACTCCTGAAAGAGAGGCTCGGCCATGACCGGCACTACAGGCCAACGCTTGGGGAACTACCGCCTAGTGCGTCTGCTGGGACGAGGGGGATTCGCCGAGGTCTATCTCGGTGAACATGTGCGGCTCGGTACCCTGTCCGCTATCAAATTGCTCGCAACACACCTGTCGGACAGTGAGGCGGAGAAATTTTTAGCGGAGGCCCGCACCATTGCCCGCTTAGAGCATCCTCATATTATCCGCATCCTGGATTTTGATGTAGAGCAGGATATTCCTTTTCTCGTCATGAGTTATGCCCCCAACGGGACTCTCCGCCAACACTATCCGAAAGGCACACGCCTGCCGCTGGATGTCGTCCTCACCTACCTCAAGCAGGCGGCAGCGGCGCTCCAGTATGCACATGAAGAAAAGCTGGTCCACCGCGACATCAAGCCGGAGAACATGCTGATTGGCCGACATAATGAACTGCTGCTCAGCGACTTTGGTATCGCGGTGGTGGCCCACAGTTCGCGCTCACAGAGTACGCAGGAGATCATGGGAACGCTTTCCTACATGGCACCTGAGCAAATCCTGGGAAGGCCCCGCCCCTCCAGCGATCAGTACGCCCTGGGCGTAATTGTCTACGAATGGCTCTGCGGCAACCATCCTTTCCACGGTACTGCCCCCGAGATAGCTACCCAACACCTGCATGCGGACCCGCCTCCCTTGCGTGAGCAGATCCCCGGCATGCCTCCCGCACTTGAAGCTGTTGTACTCAAAGCGCTGGAAAAAGACCCTCACCGGCGCTTCTCAAGCGTGCAAGAGTTCGCTACAGCCCTTGAACAGGCTTGTCAGGAGGTACTGTCAACCACAACTTTGCTCTTCCCCAACTATAGCGCCGCATTGTCTCCCGCTATCCCCACCACGCCTGGACAAGTGGCTTTCCATGCTTCTCCTACCCTGGCAGACTCGACGCTTCAGCCTCCAAAGGGGGGAAAACATGGCATCCCACGACGCACGCTCCTTTCGGGTGCGATAGGTATAGCAGGGCTTACTGCCATAGGCGGCGGGCTGATATGGTGGACGCGTGCGCAGAAGCCGCCTCTGGGAAGTACCCTCGTGATGTATACGGGGCATCTGAATACTGTAACGACTGTCGCGTGGTCCCCCGATGGTGCGCGTATCGCCTCCGGCTCCTGGGATCAAACTGTGCAGGTCTGGGATGCAACCAGTGGTACACGCCCACTTATTTATCGCGGGCATACAACGAATGTAAATGCGGTGGCGTGGTCGCCTCCACATACAGGTCATCGCATCGCCTCGGCGAGCGGGAATAATTTCTTCAAGGGCGATTTTGTGGTGCTGGTCTGGAACCCGGCCACAGGCGGACACCTTCTTACCTATAGCGGCCACACGCAGCCGGTGCATACTGCTGCCTGGTCGCCCAACGGCGCGCACATCGCCTCTGGAGGCGAAGACAATTCAGTGCAGGTCTGGGACGCAAGCAATGGAAGTCCACTCCTGTCCTACTCCAGGCATACCGGCATGATCTCTGCGGTAGCGTGGTCGCCTGATGGTGGGCGTATCGCCTCGGCAAGCAATGACACCACCGTGCAGGTCTGGGATGCTCGCACCGGCACGCCGATCTTTACCTGTACTCATACAAGTACGGTGAACGCCGTAGCATGGTCGCCTGATGGCAAGCGCATTGCCTCAGCAAGCGGCAATATCTTTTTTGGAAGTGGTTTCGGCGTACAGGTGTGGGACGCGGCTACGGGAGTTCACATCTTCACCTATCGCGGCCATAGAGCTCCGGTAAGCACGCTAGCGTGGTCGCCTGATGGCAAACGTATTGCTTCAGCCTCGGCGAGTCTTGAGAAGACGGTGCAGGTCTGGGACGTGATGAGCGGGTCCACCATCTTCACCTACCGGGGTCATACACTTGGGGTTAACACGGTGGCCTGGTCTCCAGATGGTGCGCTTATTGCCTCAGGGAGCCTGGATGGCACGGTACGGGTATGGCCAGCCTCGTGAGGCGGCTTTTTCTCCTCAGCTGGTATTGGGTGTTCTCAAAGGCCAAATCTGGCAGACGGATAGCGTAAGTAGCCAGCACAACAGCTTCTCGTTCGATCTGCATGAGCTTAGCCCAGGAGGTGCGGGAGAGCCAAATTATACGTCGGCGTTCATAAAGGCAATAGCAAGCTATTGCTGCGGTAGCTCCGTGACGGTAGTACTTCCGGGGGGAAGAAGACCAAGACGTGCTTTGCGAGCAGCAAGCCGCTGTTGCACTTCAGATTGTGCCAAAACATCAGCAACGGGGTCTGGTTGCGGTGTAATTGCTCCCATTTCCTGCTGTAAACGGGCATGAGCTACATCAGCATGGCTTTGGATACGTGCCGTAATATCATCAATAGATGACGTTCCACCAAGTGCGCTGTTCACAGCATGAAGTGCCTGTGCAGCACGCTCCTCTGCATCTGCAGAGGTATCCAAAGATTGAAGGGTTTGGAGTTGACGCATCATCGCTGTATGCTTCGCTTCAAGAGCACTCATAGCCTGCTCATATTGAGCTTGGATAGCTTGAGTCTTTTCAAGCTGGTTGTTGAGTGGCGTAAGACTACTTTCCACCTCTTGAAGGCGCTGCTCGACTGTTGCAGCCAAATCTTCACGCGGAGGATTCAACTGCAAAAGTGCATCTGCCTGAGTATTCAGGGTTGCCTCCTGTTGATGAAGCTGGCTGATCTGCCGATTGAGTCCAGCAATTGCCCCAGCATTTTCTGCCTGTGCTTCACGTAAATCGGAAATGGCTTGTTCCAGATCACGGATATATTGCTGGACAACGGGAATTGAATTCGTATCAATCGCTGCATCGGCAATTTGATGAAGCCAAGCCAAAGACAAAACTCGTGCTTTCTGACGAAGAGTTTCCATGAGTTACTTCTCCTTTTCATGTACATTTTTGATCGTTGCCTGGCAATCAGGTGAACAACACCTCTATGCCAGGTGTCCGTAGATTAAGGTCTACACTGTACTTTCAATGCTTCGAGTGCTTCGTATGTTATCGACCTGGCCAAGTTGATTCTGATGAGTAGCCTGGTTGGGAAATGCGCCGATACCCTTCGGCAAGGCCTTGGGGTGTTAGCTGTTGAAAATCGATCTGTTCTTGTGGGTTTCTCTCAAGCCTTTGAACGGCAGTTTCAACTGCATTCAGCAGGTACTGAGGTTCTTGCACCTCGCTGTAAACCTCTTGATAGGCGCGTTGTATCTGCGCATAGTGTTCAAGCTGGAATGTCTTATTGCTAGGGTTTGTATCAGGATTCCCCAGCAGGTTACCTAAGCGCTCCTGTACTCTACTTGCTTTCTCCTTTGCCGCTTCAAACAAACTACTTAATTGGGTTGCAGTGACTTTAGGGATCAATGCCAGGAGAACTTCAATTCGGGGCGACAATTCTTCTATCTGCTTACTCAATGGGCTAACAACATTCACTGCAGCCTGCTTCGCCTGTATCGCATTCTCTCGAGCATTCGTTGCAACTGCCACTGCCCGTCGTCTTCGAATGAACACAACGGCCAGGACTACTCCTACACCTAAGGTAACCAGTATCGCTAGCGTCACCCAAATCAAACTGTAGTCAGGGCTAAGCTTCTTCTGAACCTGCTTAAGAAGGTCAATGGTGGCCTGGGCATAGTTTCCATTTGTAAATTCGGAGCGGATACTGAGAGTCATCTGCTGGAAATCAGCAGCAGTCATTTTTCCGCTAAAATTACTCCCTAGATGGAGAAATGGCTCATAGCCTTTGGCCAAGATGAGAACCATGAAATTTGGTTCCGCCCAGTTAGGGCATTTAGACAGTATATAGTTAAAGTAGGCTTTCAAACTGCTGCCAGCAAGTCTATTTGGGCTGACAGTAACTACGCGTGTGTCTGTCTGAAGGGAATCATCGATTGCCTTGGCCTGGTTTACGATGTCTACGATTCGACTCCCGAACAATTGGGCATCGTCGGAGACGGTATCGCTGCATGACCCTAATGGAATTACTTGTTGTGCATGCGTAGTTTGGCCTTGTAGGCCAATAAACGCAATTGCCAAAGTTACAAAAAGTGCTACGAAAACGGGTAAACGCTTAAGAATTGTCATCATCTGTTCTCCTCTGTCACTACTCCGGTGCCCCAGGTTATGGGAAGAGGACACCCGGCGAAGACAGCAGAAAAGGAGTCAAGCAGAGCCATAGCTGGGCCATCACTGGAAAGCCGATTGCTGCTGTTGTGACTATCGTTGGTCACCTGCCCGTCTAGGGCAATGAGTAGCTCTGTCAACAGCACCAACCGCTTTTGCATTGCCCGCAGCTCTGTTCGCAGCGTCTCTTGATTCGTTCGCAACAAAGGCCGCCGCGTTGCAGCAGCGCATTCTCGGCTCGCAACGTTGGACGTTTGTCCAATGCGTTCCACTTCTGTCATGATCCTATTCTAGCACACGGGATGCCTGTATCGGCTACTTGGTATATCCGTGTCTGTGGAAAGAAACCAGGACGCGGAACGCACCAATCCTCTCTCACCTTGACACAACCATTCCGTTCTACGGCATGTGCTTCATCTCCCCTTAGTGAATGCGCTTTTCAAGGTTAACACCGCTCTTTTGTAGTCATGGTGTAACCCACCCAACACGGGGACGGAGATCACTCGGCTGGTGATCACCCGGCTGTGCTTTTTGGAAGCAGTTGTCATAGCGACCCCCAAAGGTAGTACGTTCCTTTCAGCCTGCTGACTGCCCTAGCAGTAGACGCGCAGAGTCGTTGCAAGCTGTCTTTCAAAGTTGGCCTATTAGCCTAGCAAATTGTACGGGTTTTGCAGCAAGCGCTTGACCTCTTGTAGGAAACGGGCAACCGACGCCCCATAGAGGATACGATGATCCGCTGACATCGTCATCGACATCAGGTCGCAGATAACCGGTTGATCATCTATAGGAACGAAGCGTTTGCGCGTCGATGCCACCGCCAGGATAGCAGCTTGAGGTGGGTTAATGACCGCAATAAAGTCCGTGACATCCATCATACCCAGGTTTGAGATAGAGAAAGTTCCTCCCTCGAGGTCAGTCTGAGATAGCTTGTTCGCACGGGCCTTCTCGATCAGGGCTTTAGACTCGCGGGCAATAGTGCGCACGCCCTTGATATTGGCATCGCGGATCACTGGAACTACCAGCCCGGATGGGATGTCTACTGCTATCCCAATATTGATATGTTTGTACCCTATAAACTGACCGTCCTTGAATGAGCTGTTGAACTCCGGGAATTTTTCCAGAGCAAGCGCACAGGCCTTCACAATCAGGTCGTTGACGCTCACCTTCACCCCGTCTTCACCGGCACTCGCGTTAAATGTCTGGCGCATCAACAGAGCCTCGGTCATATCCACCTCGCTGCTGACATAAAAGTGCGGGATGGTCTGTTTTGACTCGCTAAGCCGCTGGGCAATGCTTGTCTGCATGCGTGAGAGCTGTATGATCTCCGCATCTGGTGGTATACTCACCCGTGCAGCGACTTCAGGGGCTTCAGGTGGGAGCGCAGCAGGGCCTGGAGCACCAGGCTTCTGCTCAAGAAAGTCCTCGATGTCATCGCGGATAATGCGGCCACCGGGACCAGTGCCCTGGATTTGGCCCAAATCGATATTGTGCTCTTCAGCCATACGGCGTGCCAGCGGTGATGCCTTGATCGACCTAGCATCACTGCTCTCTTCCTCCTCAGGACGCTCTCTCTCCGTAGGGGCTGTGGAGTACTTTATGTCCGCCCGCTGGGGAGGAGAGGCCTGTTGAGCAGTTTGATCTTGTCTCTCTTCATTCGTGCTTGTCTCAGCAATTGCTGCCTGCTTCTGTTCCTGAGCACCCCTGTTGGTCTTCTCGACGGCAGGCTGCTCTTGCTTCTGGTCACCAGATCCAGATCCGATGATAGCAACCGCTTGACCGATAGGCACCGTTTCGCCCTCCTGCACCAGGATTTGCTCAAGAACGCCAGAATCGTAGGCTTGAAGTTCCATCGTGGCCTTATCCGTCTCAATCTCAGCCAGAATATCGCCCTTCTTGACCTCATCTCCCGGCTTCTTGTGCCAATGAGCAATTGTGCCCTCTTGCATGGTATCACTGAGCCTTGGCATATTTACTTCGCTCATCGCTTTATTCCTCTTCTCCGGCGTGGTGCGAGTTCATTGATCGACTCCAGCAATTGTTTGGCACCGGTCAGTGCTGCTGTCTCCAGGGGTTTGGAGTAGGGCAGCGGCACTTCCAGACTCGCCACTCGCTCGATCGGAGCATCCAAATAGTCAAACGCCTCTTCCTGCAATGTCGCAGCGACCTCCGCGCCAACCCCATAAGAGCGCCAGTCCTCTTCAAAGATAATTGCGCGGTTCGTTTTCTTGACCGAGTTCGTGATGGTTTCGTGATCCAATGGACGGAGCGAACGCAGGTCCACGACCTCGACACTCAGTTTGTTCTCTTGTTCCAGGCGACGAGCAACATCCAGGGCCACCGCTGCCATGCGTGAATAGCTGATCACTGTCAGATCGGCACCCTCTTTGCTCACCTTCGCCTTGCCGGAAAGCACAAGGTAGTCGTCGTCGGGCGCTTCCCCCCTGGTGTTATAGAGGGCTAGATTTTCAAGAAAGATCACCGGATTGTTATCGCGAACAGCAGTGCGCATCATCCCCTTGGCATCTGCTGGCGTGGAGGGTGCAACCACCTTGAGACCAGGTACATAGGCGAACCAGGCCTCCAGGTTCTGCGAATGAGTGGCAGAAAGCTGCTGGCCACCACCGCCAGGAGTACGTATGACGAGCGGGACCGGGCACTGTCCACCAAACATCGCGTAGATTTTCGCAGCATTATTGACAATTTGATCCATGGCCAGTGCTATGAAATTGATAGTCATGATCTCCACGATCGGGCGCAGCCCGAGCATTGCCGCGCCACACGCCATACCCACAAATCCATTTTCGCAGATGGGTGTATCTACGACACGTTTGGGGCCAAACTCCTTCAAAAGACCCGCCGTGATCTTATACGATCCCTCGAAGGTGCCGATCTCTTCACCGATCAAGAAAACGTTTTCGTCACGTAGAAGTTCTTCGCGCAGCACATCATGGAGCGCCTGTCGATAGGTGATCTCGGCCATGATTATGCTCCTTTCATCGATGCATCAGTAGGCGCATAGACATACTCCTCAAGCCCCTGCAGGAATGCCTCCACTGAAGGCTCAGGACTCTCATCGGCAAACCTGACTGCGGCATCAACCTCTCGCTGAGCCTGCTCATCGATCTCGTGGGCTTCATGCTCATGAAGGAGTCCAGCCGAGATCAGGCGCGAGGCAAACGCAGGAATAGGATCTTGCTCGCGCGCGCTTTGCACCTCCTCTTTTTCCCGGTAGCGAGCAGGGTCTACCACTGAGTGCCCGCCAAAGCGATAGCTGACAGCTTCGATGAGGCTCGGCTCATGCTGTTCGCGTGCAATCTTTGCCGCACTGCGTACCGCGTCGCGCACCGCCAGGACATCGTTGCCATTCACGCGCTCGCTAGGCATATTGTAGGCGCACGCCTTGTGGTACAGTTCACTTACGGCAGACCCCTGCTCAACACGCAGGCCCATTCCGTACTGATTGTTCACTATGAAGTAGATGATGGGAAGCGAGTAGATCTTGGCAAAGTTCAGCGATTCGTGGAAAACCCCCGTATTGGTCGTTCCATCACCCATTTGGCAGGCAACGACCTCACGGGAGCCACGATACGCGACGGCAAAGGCTGCACCAGTGGCCAGGGGTAACTCTCCACCTACGATGGCATATCCGCCCATAAAGCGGCGTCCAAGGTCAAAGAGGTGCATGGAACCCCCACGCCCATGTGAGCAACCCGTTTCCTTACCAAATAACTCGGCCATTACAGCATAGGACGAGATACCACGACCGATAGCATAGCCATGTTCGCGGTAGTTTGTGTAGACGTAGTCCGTCGGTTCAAGGCCAGCACAGAAGCCGACAACCGTTGCCTCTTCACCGAGATTGAGATGGCAATAGCCGCCTATGCGGGCTTTGGTGTACATCTCACTAGCCTTCTCCTCAAAGTGGCGGATGAGTACCATCTGGCGATAGTAGTTGAGTAGAGTATCACGATCTTCATCCCCAGGTATCGTGGGATGTGTTTGATCGCGGACAGATGCAGCGTTGCGTGCATCTAACTGTTGTTTCCTTTTCGTGTTCGTGTCCAAGATGCACCTGATCCTTTCTTGTTATGGGCGGCGATAAACCAGCTCATTACGATCCTGGTGGCACAGGCTCAGACGAAGCAGCAACTTCCACCGCTCCGCAACGGGGACAGCGTTCCGGCTGTTCCTCGCTATGCACCATTTCACCGCACACATAGCACACCCAGCGCGTAGCGATCTCCTTGACCACATCCCCGCGGCTTACAATGCCAATCACCCTCCCCTGATCAAGCACCGGCAGACGCTTGATGCGTTCATGTACGAGAATATGGCTTGCCTCTTCCAGGTCAGTGTCCGCAGAAACGCTGATAGCACCACGGGTCATGATATCACCGACCGTTTTTCCCTCCTTAGCGATGACATCGTACTCGGTAACAACACCCACCAATAGGTTGTCATCCTTGACGACTGGTAAACCACTAATTCGATGCTGAGAAAGCAAGCGGGCAGCCTGTTGCTTGGTCTGCTCTTCTCTGACTGTAATTACCTTCGTGGTCATCACATCTTTGACTTTCATAGTGGTTTGAATGCCTCCCCCTTGATAGTTCGTTTGGGTCGACTACAAAACGTTGTGCCGTTGGCATGTCGAGACCAGGGCATGTTTTTCTTCACGTTCATCCTCATGCACAAGCCTCTCAACAGAGACAGAGGAACGAGGTTAAAATGCATAGTCATCGCCTTGTCCCTCTTCTGGCACCGCGATGACGCCTTCAGAACTCGTGTTCGTGAGGGGCTCCTCTGCTCTTTGATCCTCATGAACTAGCTGATATAAGGTGTCTCGATGATTCTCATTGAGCCAGATCAGTAACGCATAGGCTTCATCATACGGTAACGCCACCCGCGTCCCGGGCCCATAGAGGGTGAGCGTTCCCTGCTCATTCAGCTCTGCTGTGTGTCTCCCTAAAATACGTTCGCTCATGATCAGTGCCTCCTTCCAGGCTGCTTGCCGAGAGCTTGATGCATGCCGTGCCTTGACTTCTCGCGAGGTTCTTTCAAGGCACATTCAAGAGATATTGTGTATCCACTATCATGTACACGAGCAGGCGATCCAAAGCGTGGCACACCCCGGGACTTACACAGATAGGGTCTTTGGGAAAGAAAAGGGCAAGTGCTAACCCGCTTTGTAGCTGCTACCTGGAATTCTGGGCGTCCAATTTTTCTGCCAAATAGGCCCAATCGGCTGGGAAACGGAATCCTTGCTGGTTTGGGGGCTGGGGTGCCTGGGTTTCTATCCAACGCACCGGAACAGTTCCCTTGTTGAAGAATCCATGCATGCCTCCTACACCAGTCCAGACATAGTCGCCTGCTTTCACATGATACGTTTTGCCGTCCAGGATTGCTTCAGCCTCACCCCTCAGTAAGAAATACGTTTCCTCGAAAGGGTGGTCGTGGATATTGCCCTCACCACCTGGCTGGAACTCCACCATAAATAGGGTCAGGTGTTGCGCTCCAAGCATATGATCCACCAGCATTTTTAAGGAGATGCCAAATATGCTGCTGCCCCGGTAGCCCTCCATTTGCAACTGGCTGGGCGGCGGCATCTGCGAGTTGTCAAAGTGACCAAGATAGCGCGTCATCGGATCCCGGAAATCGGGCGGGTTGCCTTTAACAAGGGCCGTTTCTGTTTTGAAGAAGAAGGTGTCGCGTTCCTGACCCGGTGCCTTTGGTTGCGGTGAGAGCATCTCTAACCAGCGCACCGAGTGGTCGCCAAGGTTGCGCAAGGCATGCGGTATGCCGACCTGGATGATGCCATAATCACCCGGACCAAGCTGATAGTTGTGCCCATTGATGCTCTCTAAAACCTGCCCCTCCAAAATAAAGAATGCCTCCTCATAGAAGTGAACATGTGGGTTTAGTGTGCCGCCCGCCTCGAGTTTGCAGAGGCCCAGCCCTGTATGAACTGCATCAGTAATGGTATGGTCAACTAACGCTACCCGGGAATACTTCTGGCTATGTTTCTCGTAAGCAGGAGGCACCTGGAAAGAGGCTTTATCATAGTTCGCTACATGATGCATTGAAATCCCCTAATCGGTTGTACTGCGATTCCTTACATGGCGCACTGGCTGCTCCAAGTAGTTAGCACACTACATCACCTACCTATTCTGTCTCCAGCTGCTCTTGCATACTACGCATGTCTCGTGCAACAGTTCTTGTGCCAACCAGACACGCTAATCCTGCTAGGAAAAGAAATGTCGGGGTGGTTATTATCAGTGCAAAGCCGAGGGTATACCTGTTGGCTATCAAACCGATAACTGACGGCGCAGCAGCGTCACCTAGCAAATGGACAAACAAACCTGTAAGTCCAAGAGCAGTGGCACGAGCACGGGGCGTGATAACGTCCTGGACGACAGCAAAGATTGGTCCAGTGCAAAAGCTGAGCGAAATGCCGCCGATGGCGAATAGGGCAATAAATAGCGGTAGATTATGAATGAGCAGGGTGATCAGAACCAGGGGTGCACCGATGAGAAAACCAAGAGCGGATATGAGCAGGCGACCATCGGGACGGCGAAGCTGTACATAATCGGCTAGCCAACCACCAACCAAAGTTCCCGCCAGGCCACTGCCCACCAATACTACACCGGTGATGATACCGGCTTTACCTACAGAGAGGCCGAAGGTGTTTACAAGGTATGTGGGGAGCCAGAATGAAGTGCCACCTATGGTGAAAAAGCTAAAAACTAGACCACCGATCACCGCCAGATACGTGGGCACCTGAAGAATTTTTTTCGCCGTGGTCCAGAAACCTTTGTCGATGCCACTGTGGATCGCCTCCACTTCATTGAGACCGTGGCCCTTAGTGACGGTAACAGCATCAACCTCTCTATCAAAAACACCACGCTCTGGTTCAGATATGCGCCACGCCAGATATGCAGCGATTAAGCCTGGAATGCCGACTATGTAGAAAGCCCAGCGCCATCCGAAAGCATCGGCCACCAGACCACCAAGCGTAAAGCCGATAGCCGCTCCCACCAGATTGCCCGCTGACCAGTAGGAAAGCACGCGGCCACGTTGAGCTCGCGTGAAAAAGTCCCCAAGTAGGGATAGAGATGCAGGACCGTAACCAGCTTCACCAACGCCCAGTACAGTCCGTACACTGATCAACTGCCAGAAGTTGCGGCTTAAACCTCCCAAAGTGGTTGCCAAGCTCCAGACACTTACCCACAGGCTTATAATGTTCTTGCGCACACCTCTATCTGCCCACGCCCCTAAAGGGAGTGTAGTCAGTCCGTAAACGAGCAGAAACGATGAACCTAGTAAACCTTCTTCGATGGTCGTGAGTCCAAGGTCTTGCTGGACCTTCGGCAGTATTGCTGGTAATACATAGCGGTCAGCGTAATTAAGCACATTTATCGTGAATAGGATACTAAAGGCGAAACGAGCCTGGCTCCTGCTGGGTCTGCTAGAAACGTTCTTTGTTGAGCGAGGCGTGACTATCATTCAATATGAAACCTTTGCTGTATGAAATCTTGTACCCCTGCCCGGTGAATCCCAACAATAAATATCATTCTAACACGGACTCATGTTTTTGCAACAGAGACACGCGCACCACATAAATGATACGTTGGAGGGCTGCCATGGTATTCACTACCGCAAGTATCCATAGTGCAATAGTAACGTGGTGAGTGAAAAGGCCAATAAGTAGAAGAAGGCTTCGTTCAAAGCGTGTTACCAGCCCAACGTCTTTCGTCTCAATTCCTACCATACCTGCACGTGAGCGCACCAGGCTGCCAAGCATCGAGCCAAAGAACGCGACGAATAGCAGCACAACTTCTGTTGAAGCCTTGCTATTGAGATACAACCAGAGCAACCCCAGGCTCAGCGCAAAATCGCCGCTATGATCGCATATTGAATCCAGAAAGGCCCCAAATTTCGTTGTATGGTTCGTCACTCGTGCCAATGGCCCATCGATGCCATCGAGTAAGCCACCAAGCAGCAAGAATATCCCTCCGATGATCAAGTGATTTTGGGATAAGACGAAGCCGCTCACAAGCATAAGGAGCAGGCCACTGATGGTCAGCAGAGTGGGAGTGACACCGAAGCCGGTAAGCAAGAGAAGGAATGGTTGAAGCAACCTATCATACCAGGTGCGTATCCATCTCGACAACATGAGTGTTTCCCTTCCTGATCACCGACAGAGGTCCATATCTTTCTAAGATTCGTTGCATATCCTCATCCTAATTGACGAAGGCACGTGTTTTTTTCAGGTTACGTTGATGCACTTACCGCTGCATTCACCCATTTTTGACGAATCAGCTCAAGGGCCTGGAAATCGTCCATCTCATTTGGGGGTGACTTCATATAAAATGCACATACTTCTGGTATGGAGCCGCCAATCTGCTGATCGAGAGCTCCCTTTGCCAGGCGCACGAGGTCTACAACTGACCCTGCGCTATTTGGCTTGTCATCGCTTTCGAGCCGCACTGAAATCTTCACTGGCGAACCGCCGAATACCCTGGCCTCAATCTCGATAAAGGCGTTTTTGAGGGGACCTTTTGTAGGGTCGTAGTGATGTCCCACATGGGACTCAACGCCATTTACATATCGCGCAAGGGATTTTCGCTTAGAAACGAGTTTCGTCTCGGCGCGATAGACAAAATTCGCGAAGTCGGTGTTCCCTCCAATATTTACTTGTGAGGTTTTATCAAGATGAGCGCCTCGGGCTTCTAACATATGAAGTAACGTACGATGAAGAATAGTCGTGCCTATCTGACTCTTGATATCATCCCCGAACAATGGGAGATGTTGTTGAGTAAATTGTTCTTGCATATCTGTCTGCTGGGCTACCAACGTGGGGATACAGTTGATGAAAGCGCAATGAGCCTTTAAAGCGGCTCGCGCATAAAATAAGGTCGCCTGAATACTCCCTGTCGGGAGCAGGTTTACCAGGACATCTACTTTTTGATCTCTCAAGATCGAGACAACATCTTCTGCTTCTAGCGGTGACTCCTCGACAAACCGTGCGAGATGTTCTGGATTCCCATCAAGGGTGGGACCACGAAAAACACGAGCTTGACCGTCAACATGGAGATCTTGAATCCGCACGAAATTGTTAGGCGGTTGATACATGGCTTCACTCACAGGTAAGCCGACTTTTGTACAAGAAATATCGAAGGCAGTGACAACTTCTATATTTCGTACACTATATCCACAAAGAACGGGGAACAATAATCCCGTGTCGATATCAGGATGCTGACGATAGAAGTAGAGTCCCTCGATAAAACTCGCCGCGCAGTTACCAAGTCCTGCAATCGCAACATTGATCCGTTTCGATGTGCTGTCCGATGTCATTGTGTCTCCTTTGAAAGTAAGTAGTCAGCACCCACTATGACTCTTGCTCCTCATACTCGTTAAGGATGACGATATTTTTTCCTTCCAAATCCCACTAGCCCTCATGGCCAGTCTTCGAAAATCTCAATCTGGTAATCAGGCAACTTTTTTGGGTGTGAGTATTAAGTATAACCGATTTGTTCTCGTCAGCAATTATGGTCTCGCTCCACTGATGATATGTCCAGTTTGTCGAGGTAATCCGCTCTCAGGGCGGTATAGGCCTTCTTGTCACACAAGAAATGGTAGGTGATCACCAGCAAAGCGTGAGAGATGGTGACAATCGCCTTCTACTTGGCTGGCCGTCGAAGAGTCCGTTAATAGTGGGCTGACTGATAGTTGCCTTTCCTGATGAGAGTGGGTCCAGCCACTGCGCTCAGAACGCTCTCAACTAGGGGACGCGATCGCGTCCCCTGACTGTTCCTGGGAGAGGATGATCCTATGCACCAACATGCCGGTAGCGTGCCTCTACAAAGGAAAACACGCCGTAGGCAAACAGGCCGAGAGCAACGATACCCAGCAGTACCGGTCCAAGCGGCTGGTGCAGCAATTCTGTCAGAGCAGTATCCAGACCTTTCGCCTGAGCGGGATTATGTTGCAGGGCTGCTACGATCAGGAAAAGGCCGATGATGGTGAAGACTATGCCCAGCGCAGCATAACCGAACCTGCCCATGAAGACAGCCGCCTTTCTCAATTGCGCATTCATCCCGGCCAGGTTCAGTTGGCGCTGAAATTGTGCCTTGTAGGCTCGCATATAAAGTGTAATGGCAACTCCAAGCACGATCAGCCCCATGATAACCACAAGCGCAACCCCGAGAGGTGGATGCAGGCTGAGCAAGCGCGCCGTCCAGTCCTGGGTCGAGGTGGTTGAACTGTTGCCCGCTGTGCCACTACCAAGAGCGAGTTGAAAAGCTCCAATGGCCAGGCCGACATACGCACCCCCGACGAAAGCCACCCCGAGTCGGGCACCTATGCCTTTTGCATCGTGACCCTCCCTATCTGGGTCAAACACCGTCTGGATAAAGCTCCACAAAGCGTACCCGAGCAGGCCGATCGCAACCACGATCAGCAGGAACTTGCCGAACGGTTGCGCAGCGATGGTCTGCAAGGCGCCTCGCTGGTCGGTCGCCTTACCTCCATGGCCCGCCGCCAATGCTACCGCTAAACCACCAATAATCAGATAGACCACTCCTTTTGCCGCATACCCCAGGCGCACCAGCCCGATCGTCCATTCATTGGTGGCAGCATGGCGTGCCGTCTGCTTTGCTTCTTCGACCTGCCTGGGCCTCGTCACATTCGATCTCATAGACCTACACTCCTTTTCCGCGGCTCCCTGAGGAGAGAACAAGAGAGCTACATCTCCTCTCCTCCATACGTCAGGGAGAAGTTCTCCCCGGGAGCGTTTGCTCTCCGCGCTTCC